>Ga0315281_10000170_pt1 | contig 82392 bp, 60 predicted proteins | sample YL17G07_0_MG_FD_204540 | JGI IMG/M metagenome (GOLD analysis project Ga0315281, IMG submission 204540) | Sediment microbial communities from Yellowstone Lake, YNP, Wyoming, USA - YL17G07_0 | ecosystem: Environmental > Aquatic > Freshwater > Lake > Sediment | place: USA: Wyoming | collected... | reverse complement strand
GTTGCGTGGAACGACCAGGACGTGCGGCAGCACGGCGACCAGCGTGATCGGCGCGAAGGACTCGACCGTCACCGTCAGCGGCTTGCCTGCCGCCAGCGCGGGCAGCGCAGTGAGGTTATTGATCTGGACCAGCAGCGTGTGGCCATCCGGCAGCGCATGCGCCGCAATCTCCGAGCCAATCACGGTGTTGCCGCCGGCGCGGTTGTCGACGATCACGTTCTGCTTCAACGCCACCAACAGATGCTGGCCCAGCGCCCGCGCCAGGATGTCCGTCCCGCCGCCGGGCGGGAACGGAACGATCAGCCTGATGGGTCTGGAAGGGTAGTCGGGAGCTGCAGCATAGGCCCCCAGGCTTTCCAGGCCGACTAAGAAAAATACACAGATCGAAACAACGAACTTCCCCATTGCTTCCCCTCATTCCGTTGATCGCGTGCTTATAATACTGCAACGACCGATGCAGGAATGCGCAACTCAACGCAGCACGGCGCGACGCCGGCTGCTGCCGTCGCGAATTTTGCCTGCAACCGGCGTAAACTTACTACGATGGTTGTCTCGTCGGCACATTGAACATCGCAATCGGGGGTTGGGGCCCATGTTCAGACGGAATATCGCACCTGCATTGTTGTTCGCGCTGGCGGCCGGATGCGTGGCAGGCGCCTACGCCGCAGGCTACCCCACCGCGCCGGTCGTGCGCGTCGAAACCGGCATGCACTCCGGCGAGATTCGCTCGCTCACCACGGACGCCGATAACCGCTATCTGGTAACCGCGGGCGCCGACAAGACGATACGGCTGTGGTCCCCGCAGGGCGAGTTGCTCAAGATTCTGCGGCCGCCGATCGGCGGGAACAACGAAGGCCGCATCGATGCCGTTGCGATGGCGCCGGACGGCAGCCTTATCGCCGCCGGTGGCGACACCTGCAAGTCTTACGAAAAAATATTCTGCCTGTTCATCTTTAATACCGCGTCCGGGGGAATCGTCAAACGCATTATCGGATTTCCGAACGGCATCACCCGGCTCGAGTGGTCGCCGGACGGGGCCGTAGTTGCCGTAGGGTTGGGAGGCGAGGGCGGCCTGCGCTTGTTGCGCGCCGCCGACTGGACGGAACTCGGCGCCGACCCCGGCTATGGGGGCTGGGTGACCAGTCTGCACTTCGATGGCCGCGGACGCCTCGCGACGGGAAGCTTCGACGGCAACATCCGGCTCTATACCTACGGTGCCGACGGCCTCAAGCTCACGGCGAAGAAATCAACGTCCGAGTTCGAACTGCCCGGTTATTCGTCCGCCAGACATTACGGCAAACCGCTGGCGGTGCGTTTCTCCCCGGACGGCAGCAAGCTTGCCGTCGGGCAAAGCGTCGGAGCGAGTTGGGTCACCGTGATGGCGGCGGACACGCTGAAGACCCTTCACGTTGCCACCACGCGCGGCATGCAACAAATTGGCATCGAGAAGCTGACCTGGTCGCCCGACGGTAATACGCTGTACGCCGGTACGGGAAGCGCGGACCCGCGAGCGCTGATGGTGCGCAAATGGAGCGACGGCGGTCGCGGCGGCTATACCGATCTCGCCGCCGGCCAACGTTATACCTCCGGGCTGCTCACGCTCAAGGACGGCGGGATCGTATTCACCGCGGGGGACCCGTTGCTGGCTGCCTACGATGCCAATGGCAACAAGACTCTGCATCTCGGCACGCGAGCGGGAGAATTCTACGGACGGACCGAGTCGTTCAGAGTTTCGCAGGACGCGGCGTATGTCGAGTTTGGCTACGACCGCGGCACCACGCTGGCCTTCGATGTGCTCGAACGCAAGCTGGTCCCGGGGCAAGGCAAAGGGCCTGCGACGCGGGAACCCGTGGTCAATGCGGGTACGCTCATGTTCTACAATTTGTGGAAGGACACCCGCAACGTACTTGCTATCGACGGCGCGCCGCTGCGGATGGGCGCGAGGGAAACCTCGCGCAGTCTTGCGATCGCCCCGGACGGCGAGAGCATACTTGTAGGTACGCGCGGGGCCCTGCGCCATTACGCGAAAGACGGCAAGCCGCTGTGGTCGGTGCCGACGACGTTCGATGTGTTTGCGGTCAATTTTTCCGCGGACGGGCGATTTGCGCTCGCCACGGTCGGCGATGGCACTTTGCGCTGGTACGCGCGCAAGACCGGGCGCCTGCTGCTCACGCTGTTCGTGGCCGCCGACAAAAAGCGCTGGGTGCTGGTGTCGCCTTCCGGGTATTACGACAGCAGCGTAGGCGCAGAAGATCTGATCGGCTGGCACATCAACCGCGGCCGCAATGAGGCTGCCGATTTCTTTCCGGTGTCGCGGCTGCGCGCCAAGTTCTACAAGCCGGAAGTCCTGACCGCAATCATCCAGTCGGGCGACGACAGCGAAGCATTCAAACTCGCGGCGGCCGAGCTCGGCACAACTGCGCCGCCGGGTGGAAAGCCGCCCGCACCCTCGCGCGAGGTGACCGCGGCGTCACCCGCGGCAATCCCGCCTCCAGCGGCGCCTGAACCGGTAGTGGCCAGCGCGCCACCGGCCAAGGCAAAGCCGCCGGCGATTCCGGACGCGCCGGTCGCTGCCGCACCTGTGAAGCCTCCTGCCGCGCCGACCGTGGCGGTCGCGCCCGCTCCCAAAGCGAAGCCACCGGAAATTCCTGCGGCGCCCGCTGACGAGTACGCGGTACCGGACGATACGACGGCGGTGTCGCAGCAGGTCGCCGATATCACGCGTATCCTGCCCCCCGTGGTGACCGTGATTTCGCCCGCCACCGGCAGCACCGTTTCGAGCAATCAGGTGACGGTCCAGTACACGGTCAAGTCCGATCCTGGCGCGCCGGTCACGGCAGTTCGCACGCGCGTGAACGGCCTCGGCCAGGCGAGCCGCAATCTGCCGAACGCCGCTGCGGAGGTGCGCGAGGTGACGGTCGTCATTCCGTCGGAAAACAGCGAAGTCCTGCTGTTCGCGGAAAACAAATACGGGATCAGCTCGCCGGTCAGCATACGCCTGACATGGGCTGGAACGAAACCCAAGCCGGCGGCCGATGAGAAGCCGAAGCTGTATGTGCTCGCTGTTGGCGTATCGGCGTACCGCAACCCGGACTACCGGCTCCATTTTGCGGCCAAGGATGCCGACGATTTTGCCGCCGTCGTTCAGAAACAGAAAGGCGCGCTATACAGTGACGTCATCGTGAAGCTGCTCACCGATGAGAATGCGGGGCGCGACGAAGTGCTCGCCGGATTCGACTGGCTGCAAAAGCAGGTCACGCCGAAGGACGTCGGCATCGTGCTCATCGCCGGCCACGGCATCAACGACGAACGCGGCAACTACTACTACCTGCCCGTCAACGCGGATATCGACAAGCTGGATGCGACCGGCGTGCCGTTCCGGATGATCAAGGCGCACCTTGCCAATCTGCACGGCAAGGGTCTGCTCCTGGTCGATACCTGCCACTCGGGCGCCGTGATGGGCAAACGGCCCGGCATGTCTACCGACAACACCGCCATCCTGAACGAGTTGTCGAGCGCCGAGTACGGGCTGGTCGTGATTGCGTCCTCAACCGGCAAGCAATTTTCGTTTGAAAATGCGGCATGGGGCAACGGCGCGTTTACCAAGGCGCTGGTCGAAGGCCTGGGAGGACGCGCCGACCTGAAAAAACGCGGCCGCATCACGCACAAGATGCTCGACTTCTACGTCTCAGACCGCGTCGATGAACTCACTAACGGCCGCCAGACACCGGTCAACACCAGCCCGCTCGGCGTGCCCGACTACACGATCGCCCTGGTTGCTGCTCCCGGCTGACTGATAGTGCGGGTCAGCCGCACGCGCCGATGGCGCCGCAGGCCGTGCAGAATTCGCAGCCGTCCTTCCTGATCACGGCAGAATTGCCGCATTCCGCGCAGGGCTTGCCGTGCAATGGCTGATAAGCGTAAGCCGTGGCCTCGCGGTCGTCCTCCGGCATTTCCAGCACGCCCATCTCGCTGACCGGAAAGCCGCGCTCATCGAGAATGCCCAGCATGGCGTAACGGTGAATGATGAGCCGCGCGGCGTAGGCCACCGTGCTGCGATAGTTCTCCTGCCGCTCGGCGCCGGGCACGCGCGCCATGAAATCGCCGAGCGGCTCGTCGTAGGAAAGCAGCTTGCGCAGCTTCATCCCAATCCACGCGGGATCGATCACGCGCATGTCGAGTGACAGCAGCTTGCACAGACCGTCGAGCGTGCGCGGGTAGGCGCCGGCCATCCACATCGAGTACGGGCGGCGCTGGCCGTTCGGCAGTACGAGTTCCTTGAGCATCAGCACGAAGTCGTCGCCCGAACTGGGATTGTAGACGTCCGCAGTCCATGACATCGTGCCGTCGGTTCCGGTCTTGGGCTCCTTCTTCGCAAACAAGGCGTCGAGCACCGGTGATTGTCCGCCGGCGTCCGCCAGCGCTCCGAGTTGATCCACGCGGTAGCGGACGATGCGCGCAAAAGCCGCGACCGCACTGGGCAGACGCACGGGCTTCCCGTCGGGAGGAAGCGGGCAGTCGAACGCCTCGCCGCCCGTGCGCGCCAGCACATCGAGTTTCATGCGCAGCCACTTGGTGTCCTGCGCCCGCATATCCATCGAGAGCGTCTTGGCGACCGCGCCGATGCCGCGCGGCTGCTCGTTGCCGTTCACCCACACTTCGAACGGATAGGGCGCGCCGTTTTCCACGTGCCCGACGAAGATCGCGAAGCGGCCGAACGGCGATTCGACCATGTAGGTCCACGACGGGTTGCCGCCGGGCAGCGTCGGCCGGCCGGGCCAGCGCAGGCTGCACAACGCGGGCGCCGGCGCGGCCTCAAGACGAATGCGCCGGTCGACGTCCGAGGTGTCGAGATCGTTGGGTTGCGCGGTCTCCGCGCTGGGCGCAACCGACAATATGCTGCCGAGCACCGAGTTCGGGCGGTAAGTCGTGATTCCCTTGAGCCCCGACTTCCAGGCTTCGAGGTACAGGTTCTCGAATTGCTCGTAGGGGTAGTTTTCCGGAACGTTCACGGTCTTGCTGATCGCCGAGTCGATGAACGGCGCAATCGCCGCCACCATGTGCATGTGGTCAAGCGCGGAAATCTCCAACGCCGTGACGAAGCTCGGCGGCAGGCGTTCGACGTCGCCGCCCATATGCCGGTAGAGCCGCCACGCGTGGTCCTCGACGTCGTAGGTCTTGTGCGTGCCGTCGTGCATGCGTTTTTTGCGCTGATAGGTCCACGAATAGGGCGGCTCGATGCCGTTCGACGCGTTGTCCGCGAATGCCAGAGAAATCGTGCCGGTGGGCGCGATCGACAGCAGGTGGCTGTTACGCAGCCCGTGCTGCGCGATGTCTTTTTTCAGCGCGGCCGGCAGGCGCGACGCGAAGCGCGGTTCGGCAAGATAGAGCTTGGCGTCAAACAACGGAAATGCGCCCTTCTCCCTGCCGATTGCGAGCGAAGCGGCATACGCCTCATCGCGCATGGTTTCGGCAATCTTCGCCGCCATGCGGCGCGCTGCATCGGTGTCGTATTTCAGTTCCAGCATGATGAGCGTGTCGCCCAGGCCCGTGAAGCCGAGACCGATCCGGCGCTTCGCCTGTGCTTCGGCCTGCTGCTGCGCCAAGGGCCAGACGGTTACATCGAGCACGTTATCGAGCATGCGCACCGACGGTCGCACCACGCGGCCGAACGCCTCAAAATCAAAACGCGCTTTCGGCGTGAACGGATCGGTGACGAACAGCGCAAGGTTGATGCTGCCCAGGCAGCAGCAACCGTAGGCCGGAAGCGGTTGCTCGCCGCAGGGATTCGTCGCATCCAGCCGTTCGGAGTAGGAGAGATTGTCGTCATCGTTCATGCGGTCGATGAAAACCACGCCCGGTTCGGCGTGGTCGTAGGTGGAGTGCATGATCTGCTGCCACAGGTCCCGCGCCGTTATCGTGCGGTAAACCCACGTGCCGTCCGTGCGCTGCCGCGGGGAGGCGGCGAGGTGGTTGCACGGGGCGACCTTGTGAGCAAGTTCCCAGTTGCCGCCGGTTTCGACCGCGCGCATGAAGCCTTCGGTCACGGCGACACTCACGTTGAAATTGCGCAGTTCGCCCGTGTCCTTCGCGTGGATAAATTCCTCGATGTCGGGATGGTCGCAGCGCAGTATTCCCATTTGCGCGCCGCGCCGCGCGCCGGCGGACTCAACGGTCTCGCAACTGCGGTCGAAAACGCGCATGTAGGAAACCGGGCCACTTGCGCTTGAATGGGTGCCGCGGACCCAGGCGCCCTTCGGCCGGATCGAGGAAAAGTCGTAGCCTACGCCGCCGCCGCGGCGCATGGTTTCGGCGGCCTCCATAAGGGCGACATAAATGCCGGGCCTGCCATCGACGGTATGGGAAACCGAGTCGCCGACCGGTTGCACGAAACAGTTGATCAGCGTCGCCTGCAGGTCCGTGCCCGCCGCGGAATTGACCCGCCCGCCGGGAATGAAACCGGCCGCCATGGCCTCGAAAAATTCCCGCTCCCAATGCCCGGGGTCCTTCTCGACCGCGGCCAGCGCCCGCGCGACGCGGCGCCGCACGTCGTCCGCGCTGCGCTCGTCGCCCTTCGCATATTTCTCGAGCAGAACGTCGATGCCGACCTGCTGCTGCGGGATCCCGAATTCCGAATCATCCAGTTTCATTGTCCACCCGGGGCGTTCCTGCGCAACGTCGTTTCTCCAGTTTTTCGCATGTGATTTTCGAAGGTCATTTTAATCCTTCTGCAAAGGACGTGGGCGCCGCGATTGCCGGCCTAACCTGTTTCCCCGGGCATATGCGGGCATAATGGGCGATGGATTGCAGGGAAGGGGGAGATCATGAAAAAGCTGGCAACCGCAATTGGCGCCATCGTGCTGTTCGGCACATCAGTTTCTCTTGCCGCCTATCCGGAGCGACCGGTACGCTTCATTGTGTCCTCCGGAGCCGGCGGCGCTCCGGATTTCAACGCGCGGATTCTGGCCGACGAGCTGGGCAGACGAATGGGGCAGCAGTTCGTGGTCGACAATCGGCCGGGTGCGGGCTCGACCCTGGGCACGAACATGATGGCGAAGGCCGCGCCTGACGGCTACACCATCGGTTACGGCACCATCGGCCCGATCGCCATTCAGCGCAGCCTGCAACGCAATCTGCCCTATGACGCCGACCGGGATTTGCGGCCGGTGGTGCTGGTGACGCTCACGCCGAATATGCTTGCCGTCACGCTTGCGCTCCCGGTGATGTCGGTCAAAGAACTGATCGACCATGCGCGCGCAAATCCGGGCAAGCTCCTGTTTGCATCCACCGGGACCGGGGCTAGCCAGCATCTGACCGGAGAATATTTCAAGTTCGCAACCGGCATCCAGATCGACCACGTTCCGTTCAAACAGGCTACGCCCGCACTTGCGGATCTGACCGCGGGCCGCGTGCACATGATGTTCGAGAACATCAATTCGGTCGCCACGCATGTAAAAGCAGACCGCCTGCGCGGGCTTGCAGTGACTACTCCGAAGCGCGTGGCGGCGTTTCCGGATATGCCCACAGTCGCGGAAACAGTCCCCGGTTTCGAAAGCGTATCTTGGGGCGGCGTGGTCGTGCCTACCGGCGTGCCGCCGGCGATCATTGCCCGCCTTAACCAAGAAGTGAACGCCGTTCTGGCGCTGCCTCATGTCAGAGAAAAATTCGCTGTGTTCGGCGTCGAGCTGCAAGGCGGCCCGCCCGAGGTGTTTGCCAGCCAGATCAAAAAAGATGCAGCGAAGTGGGCCGATGTAATCAAACGGGCGGACGTGAAGACGGAGTAAAATTCCGGGAGCAGCCGCCAGATTCATGAACCCACCAACACCCCTCGCAGGTATCGTCGTCGTCGAGCTCGGCAACAGCGTCGCGGCGCCGTTTGCAGGCCAGATACTCGGCGATTTGGGCGCCGAGGTCATCAAGATCGAGAAGGCCGACGGCGACGAGGCGCGCAAATGGGGGCCTCCGTTCTGGGAGGGAGCGGCGGCGAACTTCCAGCCGCTCAACCGCAACAAGAAATCGGTGGTCTGCGAATTGCGCGATCCGCAGCAGCTTGGCGCGCTGAAGCGCCTGATTCACGAGCGCGCTGATGTCGTGCTGCAAAACCTGCGCCCCGGGCAGGTCGACGAGCTCGGACTCGGCGCCGCCGCGCTGATGGCGGACAAGCCGGCCCTGATTTACTGCAATCTTGGCGCGTTCGGCAGCGTCGGGCCGTTCAAAGACCGGCCGGGTTACGATCCGCTGATGCAGGCGTTCAGCGGCATCATGAGCACGACTGGTGAAACCGGACGCCCGCCGGTGCGTGTCGGCGCGTCGATCGTCGACATGGGCACAGGCATGTGGGCTGTCATTGGTGTTCTCAGCGCGCTGCATACGCGGCGCGACACCGGCAGGGGAAGTGTGGTCGACGTGTCGCTGTTTGAGACCGCCGCGGGCTACGTATCGCTGTTTGCGGCGCAGTACCAGGCTTCGGGCAAGCTGCCGTCCAAACAAGGTTCCGGCGCGAATGGCATCGTGCCTTACCGCGCCTACGCCACCCGCGACAGCGATCTCGTGGTCGCTGCCGGCAGCGATGGACTATTCCGCCGGATGGCGCAGGTTCTCGGCCATCCGGAATGGGTGGAGGATGAACGCTTCGCGACTAACCCGCGACGGGTCGAAAACCGCGTGGCCCTCTACGCGTTGATCGAGCCGGAGATGGCGAAGCGCGGCAACGCCGAGTGGATTGCGCTTTTCGACGCCGCCGGCATTCCGTGCGCGCCGGTGCAGAACGTCGCTGAAATGATCGCGCACGAACAGACCCGCGCGCTGGGACTGCTGCAGGATGTGCCGGACAGCGCGATGAAGTTCATCGGACTGCCGTTGAGCATCGATGGCGTGCGCCCCGCGCTGCGCAGCCGGCCCCCGAAGCTGGGCGAGCACACCGCAGAATATTTCAAGAAAGTGGAGTGACCATGAAACTGCCGGATTACGCGACGCTCAAGACTGAGATCGCAGAGCCCCACGTGCTCGTGGTTACGCTCAATCGGCCCGAAGCGGCCAACGCACTCAACACCCAGATGGGCCGCGATTTTCTCGACCTGTGGACGCGGCTCACGGAAGATGGCGGGGACGTGCGCTGCGTGGTGCTCACCGGGGCGGGAAATAAAGTTTTCTGCGCCGGCGGCGATCTCAAAGAGCGCAACGGCATGACCCGCGAGCAGTGGACGCGCCAGCACGAAATCTTCGAGCGCCAGTATTGGGCGCTGATCGACTTGCCTCTGCCCGTCATCGGGGCGGTCAACGGCCACGCCTACGGCGGCGGTTTCGAAACCGTGCTGTCGTGCGATTTCGCGTACGGAGTGACGACCGCGCGCTTCGCGTTGACCGAAGTTACGCTCGGCATCATGCCGGGCGCGGGAGGCACGCAGAATCTCCCGCGCGCTGTCGGCGAGCGCCGCGCCAAGGAGATAATCATGACGGGGCGGCCCATCAGCGCTCAGCAGGCGTGCGAATGGGGCGTGCTGAACGCAGTGTGTGAGCCGCAGGAGTTGATTCCCAAGGCGCTGGAGACTGCGCGCACGATAGCCGCCAACGCGCCGCTGTCGGTCCGCCAGATCAAGAAGTCGGTTCGCTTCGGCATGCAGATGGAGTTGAAAACAGCCTACCGGTTCGAGGTCGAGGCCTACAATCATCTCGTCGAAACCGAGGATCGTTACGAGGGCGTGAAAGCCTTCAACGAAAAGCGCAAGCCAGTATTCAAGGGGCGCTGAGCGCGCCGCACGCAAATTGCCCGGAGAGAACGATGCAGCCAGTTGACGTGATCGTCCGCGAAGTGGGGCTGCGCGACGGTTTGCAGATACATCCCACGTTCATGCCGACGGACCGCAAGATCGCATGGATCGAGGCGGAAGCCGCGGCGGGTGTTGCGGAAATCGAAGTGACTTCCTACGTTCCGCCGAAGCTCATCCCGCAGTTCGCCGATGCCGAGGAAGTCACGCGCCGCGCGCTTGGCGTCCCCGGTCTCACGGTCGCAGCACTGATTCCGAACTCGCGGGGCGCTGAGCGCGGACTTCAACTTGGCGTGCACAAGCTCAACTTCGTGATGTCGGTAAGCCGGACTCACAATCTCAAAAACGTGCGCCGCGAGCGCGAGGAATCAGTGGCCGATTTTAAGAAAATCGTCGAAATGGTGCGCGCCCTTCCTGCCGCTGCGCGCCCGAAAGTGGTGGGCGGGCTTTCCACTGCGCTCGGCTGCTCTTACGAAGGCCGCGTGGCGGTTGCGGATGTCGTCAAATACGCGGTGCAACTCGCCGCGGCGGGCGCGGACGAGATCGTGGTGGCTGACACCGTGGGTTACGCCGATCCGGTGCAGGTGCGCACTGTTTTCAAGGCGGTGATGGCGGAACTTGGCGCGCTGCCCATCGCGGCGCACTTCCACGACACGCGTGGCACCGGGCTCGCGAATGTCGGCGCCGCGGTGGAGTGCGGCGTGCGCCGCTTCGACGCTTCGCTGGCCGGACTGGGCGGTTGCCCTTTTGCGCCAGGCGCCTCCGGCAACATCGTCATGGATGATTTATGCTTCATGCTCGATTCGATGGGGCTGCGCACCGGAGTCGATTTGACGAAGCTGCTGCAGGTGAGAAACATCGTCCGCGAGGCGCTGCCGGATATCGAGATGCACGGGGCCGTGGCGCGCGCGGGCCTGCCGCGCAATTACGTAAGCGCCGGTGAGCAGCGCGCAGCCTGAGACTGCCGCGATTCCCGCCAACCGACCTATAGAGCAAAAGGGTTCAATTCACGATGAGTGCCGATGTCAAAATTGAAGATGTCCTGGTCCCGCTGGGCGAGGATTATCCGGAGATACGCGCGAGCGTGCGCCGCATCTGCACCGGTTATCCCGGCGTCTACTGGCGTGATCTGGAGGCGCGCGAGGGATATCCCACCGAGTTCGTCAAGGCGCTGACCGAAGCGGGCTACCTGGCCGCGCTGATACCGGAGGAGTATGGCGGAACGGGACTGCCGCTGCGCGCCGCCGCTGTGATACTCGAGGAAATCCACGCTTCCGGCTGCAACGCGGGCGCCTGTCATGCGCAGATGTACATCATGGGCACCCTGCTGCGGCACGGCAATCCGGAGCAGAAGGCCCGTTACCTGCCGCGAATCGCGAGCGGGGAATTGCGATTGCAGGCTTTCGGCGTGACCGAGCCGACCACGGGCACCGATACGACCAAGCTCAAGACCCGCGCGGTGCGCGACGGCGACCATTATGTAATTCACGGCCAGAAAGTATGGACATCGCGTGCGCTGCACTCGGACCTCATGCTGCTGCTCGCGCGTACCACGCCGGTCGACCAGGTCAAGAAAAAGACCGAGGGACTGTCGGTGTTTCTGCTCGATATCGGCGCCTGCCGCGGCAAGGGGATGGAAATCAGGCCGTTGAAAGCGATGGTCAATCACAACGCCACCGAAGTGTTCTTCGATGGCGCGCGCGTGCCGGCGGAAAATCTGATTGGAGAGGAAGGCAGGGGCTTCAAATACATACTCGACGGCATGAACGCAGAGCGCATACTCGTGTCGGCGGAATCGATCGGCAACGCGCGCTGGTTCACCAGGACGGCGGCGGCTTACGCGAGCCAGCGCATCGTATTCGACCGGCCGATCGGCCAGAATCAGGGCATACAGTTTCCGATTGCGCGCGCGCACGCCGAGACCGTAGCGGCCGATCTGCTGCTGCGCAAGGCGGCGGCCCTGTTCGCGGCGGGTCTGCCGTGCGGGGACGACGCGAACATGGGGAAAATGCTGGCCTCCGAAGCGGCCTGGCACGCGGCGGAAGCCTGCATGCAGACCCACGGTGGGTTCGGTCTGGCGCGCGAGTACGACGTCGAGCGCAGATGGCGCGAAGCCCGGCTGTCGCAGATCGCGCCCATTTCGACCAACATGGTGCTGTCCTATATCGGCCAGCACATCCTCGGCATGCCGCGGTCGTACTGATTCCGGCCCGCTTCACTCCTACCAACGAAAGGTCCTTTATGGCCGGCTTGACCGAATCGCTGTCGCATTTCATCGCCAATCCCGGGTTCGAAAAGCTTCCCGCGGAGGCCGCGCGTATCGTAAAGACCGGTTTTATCGATACGGTTGCGACGATGATCGCGGGGCGGGACGAGCCGGTGGTGCGGATCGTGCGCGAGTACGTGGCAGCCAAGAAGTCCGGCGCGCGCGAGGCCCATGTCGTTTTTGGCGACGCGATGGCGGCGAGCGCCGATGCCGCTCTTATCAATGGCACGGCAGCCCATGCGCTGGACTATGACGACGTCGCTATCGGCGGGCATCCGAGTGCAGTCCTCGTTCCGGCAGTGCTCGCTGAAGGCCAGCATCTTGGCGTCTCGGGTGTTGATGTGCTGCGCGCCTATCTGGTGGGCTACGAGGTCTGGGCGGAGTTGTTGGCGCGTGAGCCGGATGCTTACCACTTGAAGGGATGGCACCCGACGGCGGTGCTCGGTACTGTCGGCGCGGCCGCGGCGGTCGCGCATCTGCACGGTCTGTCGGCCGACAAGTGCCGCAACGCGGTGGCGCTCGCGGCGAGCATGGCGAGCGGCCTGGTAGCAAACTTCGGGACCATGACCAAACCGTTTCACGCCGGACGCGCCGCTTCATGCGCGATCGAGGCGGTCCGCCTCACGGTCGGTGGACTGACTGCCGCACCGGACGCAATCGAGCACCACGCCGGCTATCTGGCCGCGCTGTCCCCGCAAGGCCGCGCCGATCGCGCGGGCCCGGCGTCCACGCTCGGGCGGCGGCTGCGCATTCTCGATTTGGGTCTGTCGATCAAGAGTTACCCGATGTGCTACGCAACTCACCGCGTGATCGACGGCGTTCTCGACGTGGTGAAGGCGAACGACGTGAAACCCGGGGATGTGAAGGCAGTGCACGCGAGTGTGGGGGGCACCCAGGCTTCCATGCTGCGCAACCATGCACCGGTCACCGGTCTGGAAGCGAAGTTCAGCCTCGAATTTGCCGTGGCTTCCGCGGTGGTCGCGCGCAAGGTCGGGCTGCGCGAACTGACGGACGAATTCGTGACTCAACCGCAGGTGCGCGAGATGATGACACGGGTGAGAACTTCGACCACCGACACGCGCTGCCCCGTCGATTCGATATTTGCGTACGCCGATCGCACCACGATCGAACTCAAAGACGGGCGCAAACTCGATACGGGCGAAATCCGCTTTGCCCGCGGCAATGCCAAGTTGCCGCTCGACGACGCGGAGCTGAAGTCCAAATACCTCGATTGCGCCGCGGGCGCGGGCGGCCTCGATGCGGCGGCCCTGTATGGGCGTCTCAACGCAATCGGGGAACTCGACAACGTGGGCGATCTGGTGCCGCATAAATATTAGCGCGTGTCTCAAAAACACGATCACACCTTCTCAAACAAAGCCAGAATTGACAGGATTAACAGGATTTACAGGATTTTTTGTAGGTTCTAATCTTGTCAATCATGTAAATCCTGTCCATTTGTTTTTGAAACGTTTTCTAGAACTTCAGAGAATTCCGAGGGTAACGAAGTGGAAGCTATCGCATGGTCGGCGGAACTGCTGGCGCTGGCGGCGCGGTTCGGCGATGCGCCAGCAGTGAACGACGGCAATGCGGCAATCTCCTACACCGAGCTCGCACGGCGTGCGCATGCGGTAGCCGGCCGCCTGGCGCGGCTGCGCATCGCGCCCGGCGAGCCGGTTGGAACGCTGTTGCCGAACGGCATTGCCGCAGTGTGGACTTCCTATGGGCTGTTGCTGTTGGGTGCGTGCGAAACGCCGGTCAGCTGGAACTCGACCGATGCCGAAATTCGCTGGGCCGTATTGCTCGCGAAAATCCGGGTCATGGTGACGACGAAAGAGCGCGAAGCCGCGTTGCGCAGCACCGGTTGCGATGTTGTGGCGGTCGAAGATTTGGGAGTTGATGGCGCGGCGGCACCTCGCACTCCGGTTCCCGCAGAAACCTGGGGCCGTATTTTTTTTACCTCGGGAACCACCGGCAAGCCGAAAGGCATCGTCTACAGCCACGCCCGGCGATGGCTCGGAAACCAATTGCTGAAGTCGGTGCTGCCGTGGGTGCCGCAGCCCGGTTCGCGCATCCTGCTGATGACGCCGTTCACGCACGGCGCGGCGCAGCTGACTGTCGCATGGCTCGATCACGGCGGTGAAGTCATACTGCTCTCTGGCGTCGACGTCCCGCGCGTTGAAGCGCTGCTGAGCCGCGGCGATGTTGACGCGATATTTGCGCCGCCCACGGTGATCGCCAAGCTCTTCGACGCATTCGGTAACCGGCGCTACGCTGGCGTGCGCTGTGTTTTCACCGGGACTCAAACGCTCACGCCGGCAACGTACCGAAAGGCCGAATCCATGTTCGGTCCGGTGGTGCGCATCACTTACGGAAAATCGGAATGCACTAATCCGATCACGGTGCTCGGTCCGGACGATACGCGCATTCTGTTCAGCGACCGCAGTGATGAAGACGGCGCCTGCGTGGGCTGGCCGGCTGCGGGGGTGGAGCTGTCGGTCCACTCCGAAGACGGGGCAGTGCTGCCCGCGAGCGATACCGGCGAAATCTGGCTGCGCGCCCGGCACATGTATATCGGCCAGATCGATCCGGACGGATTTCACCCGGTCGCGGACAATGGCTGGCATCGGACCGGCGATTTCGGTCACATCGATCAACGCGGGCGGCTTTGGCTCGAAGGCCGCGTGGCCGATGTCATCAAGACCGGGGGCTATAAAGTACTGCCGGACGAAATCGAGGCGGAATTGAATGGGCTTCCCGGCTGCGGCGAGATCTGCGTTGCGTCGTTGCCCTCGGAGTACTGGGGCGAGGTTATCGTCGCGGTCGCGGAAAGGGCCGCGGATATTTGGCAAGCAGAGGCGGAGCGCCGTGTTGCCTCGCTGTCCCGACATAAGCAACCAAGGTTGTGGATTTCATTCGACTCGCTGCCGCGCAATGCGCAGGGCAAGGTCAGCCGCAGGGACGTGCGCAAGCAGATACTGTCACGTTACGCGCTCATCGACGGTCCGCATCCGCGCCTGACGCCGGCCGGGCGGCAATAACGCGCCGCGCGCGCTCAGTCGAGTTTGATGTTGCCCTTCTTGATGATATCGGCGAACCGCGCCTGCTGTTCCTTCAGGTAGCGCGTGAATTCTTCCGTGCGACGGTAATCGACCTCGACGCCAACCCCGAAGATGCGTTCGCGCACGTCCGCGGATTGCATGGCGGTTTCCACCGAGGCTGCGATCCGGTCCACGACCGGCTTCGGCGTGCCCGTAGGCACCATTACACCGAGCCATGCGCCGACATCGAAGCCTGGCAGATTTGCGGCCGTCGCCAGGGGTTCGATGCCCGGCGCGAGCGCACTGCCCCTCGCGAGCGAGACGCCATAGGCCTTGAGCCGCCCGGACTTGACGTGCGGCATTGTCGCTGCGGCCGTCTCGATTGCATAGGCGATCTGGCCGCCGATGACATCGGTGAGCGCGGGCGAACTGCCCTTGTATGGCACATGCGTCACCTGCAATCCGTTCAGGTTGTTGAACCACTCGGCTATGAGGTGCGCGGTTGCGCCTGTGCCGGAGGAGGCGAAACTGTACTTGCCGGGGTTAGCCTTCACCAGCGCGAGAAATTCCCTCACGTTCGCCGCCGGGAACTGCGGGTTGGTCACCAGCAAGTACGGCGACAGCCCGACGTTGGCCACCGGCACAAGATCACGATCAACGTCGTAAGCGGCTTTCTGCAGGAGCGGATTGACGGTGACCGGACCGCTCGAGGCGGCAAGGATGGTGTAGCCGTCGGGTGTAGCCTTGGCGACGAGGTCGGTGCCTATCATTCCGCCGGCGCCCGCGCGATTGTCCGCAATCACTTGCTGGCCGAACAGCTCCGACAATTTCAGCGCAAGCACGCGCCCGACCAGGTCCGTCGCCTGCCCCGGCGGCCACGGGATGATCAGCCGCACCGGCCGATTCGGATACGCGTGCCCCGGGGCAGCCGGGGCGTTTTGCTGTGCGATCGCCATCCCGGCGAAGGCGACCATAGCCACGAACAAAGCGATGCGTTTCATGCCATCTCCTCCAGTTAGGAACGGGAAGTTCTCGTGTGACCGTTTGCAAATCACGTGATCTTTATTACTTGCGCCAGCTCGCGCCGCCGTCGATGGTGACTACTGTGCCGGTAGTGTAGCCCGAGCGGTCGGAACACAGGAACACGATCATACTCGTGACTTCGTCCACGGTTCCGAGCCGGCCGAACGGGAATCCCGTAGTCAGTTCGCGCCAGCGGTTTTCGTCACCCAGTTCCTTTTTCGCACGCGCTTTCCAGCGCACGACCTGGCGGTCGGTTTCGGTGCCGCCGGGATTGACCGCGACCACGCGTACGCCGTAATCCGCGCTTTCGGCGCCGAGCGCACACGACATCGTCATTAGCGCCGCATTGGCCATGCTGCCGGCTATATAGTTCGCCGTCGGGCGCGCGCCCGCGGTGCCGGCGACGTTGATGATCACGCCGCGTTTCTTTTCGCACATCTCGCGGTAGACCTCGCGCGTGAGATTGATAAAGCCGAACAATTTCAGGTCCCACGCCTCGCGCCATGTTTTGTCATCGAGGCTGGTGATCGATCCTTGGGGGATGGCGCCCGCGTTGTTGATCAGAATGTCGACGGGCCCGCAGTCCTTGACGAGTTCGACCGCATTCGCAAGTGTCGACAGATCCAGCGCATGAGTGGTGACGCTGACGCGGTGCGCATCGGTAATCTTCTTGCGCGCCGTTGCGAGATTTTCAGCGCTGCGCGAAGCAAGATGCAGGTTGCAGCCTTCGGCCGCGAGCCGTTCAGCGACGCCGAATCCGATGCCGCGCGAGCCGCCGGTAATCAGCGCGCTGCGTCCTTTGAGATTGAGTTCCATTTTTTACTGATCGTCGTAGAATGAAATAGGGAGGCGCTACTATAAGCAAAACGGCCGGCGCTGGCCAGAGGCGATCGCAACGGCCGGCCGATGCCGTCAGTAGCTGGTGCGCGAGGCATGCGCAGCATAGCGTATGATTATGTAAGCCTAACAATGGGGAAAACATGACAGACAAAAATTTGAATATCGGGCTCATCGGCATCGGCAACATGGGTAATCCCATGGGCGGAAATCTCATCAAGGCCGGCTGGAAAGTCACCGTTTATGACACTGACGCCGGCAAGATGCGCATGTTCACTGCTGCTCACGGTGGTGAGTTCGCGACGAGTCTCACGGAGCTTGGCCGGAAGTCCGATGTTGTCATCACCATGCTGCCCGACGGTTTCATCGTGCGCCGCGTCGTGCTCGACGGGGACGACTGTCTCGTCAAGGGCCTCGCGAAAGGCGCGACGATCATCGACATGAGCTCTTCGGCGCCGGTGGGCACGCGCAAGCTCGGCGCGGATCTGCACCAATACGGAATCTCGCTCATCGACGCACCGGTTTCCGGCGGCGTCAGGGGGGCGGTTGCGGCAACGATGTCGATCATGATCGGCGGCGATCCGGCACTGGCCGGGCGTTTCGACGCTCTGTTGGGCGCGATGGGCAAGCGTTTTTACGTGGGCTCGCTCGGCGCGGGCCATGCGGCCAAGGTACTCAACAACTACGTGTCGGCAGCCGGGCTTGCCGCCGCGGCCGAGGCCGTGCGCGTCGCGGAGCGCTTCGGCATCGAGCCCCAGGTGCTCGTCAACGTCATCAACGCATCCACGGGCCGCAACAACAGCACTGAAAACAAATTCGCGCAGTTCATCCTGAACGGCAAGTTCAATTCCGGCTTCGCGCTCGGACTCATGGCGAAGGACCTGGCGCTCGCGATGGAGGTGGCGGAGGCGTGCCACGTGCCGGCCGAACTCGGTCACGCGACGCTCGCGCTCTGGAAAAAAGCGGAGAGTGCCGTGGGCGCGAAGGCGGACCACACTGAAATCGCGCGCTACGTCAACGAGCAGGGATGAGCCAAAACAAGCACCGGGAAAAATGAAAGCATTGCTGGTTAAACAATTCGGGGCGCTCGACACGCTGGTGCTCGAAGAATGCCCCGGCCCGCGGCCGGGCGCGGGCGAGGTGCTGATCGATATTCGGGCGGCAGGCGTCAATTTTCCGGATTTGCTCGTGATCCAGGGCAAGTATCAAATTCTGCCGCCGTTGCCGTTCAGTCCCGGCAAGGAATGCGCGGGGGTCGTCAACGCGGTCGGGCCGGGTGTTGTTCAGTTCAAGCGCGGCGATCGCGTGGTCGCGCAAATCGAGTACGGCGCCTACGCGCAACAGGTGGTGACCAAGGCTGCGAACTGCCACGTGATTCCCGTCCGGATGAGTTTTCCCGAGGCGGCGGCGATGGGGCTTGCCTACATGACCGCGCATTTTGCACTGGTAGAGCGCGCCGCGCTCAAGGCGGGCGAAACCGTGCTTGTCACCGGCGCGGCTGGAGGTGTCGGGTTGGCCACGGTGCAGGTTGCAAAGGCGCTCGGCGCAACCGTACTTGCCGCGGTGAGTAGCCAAGACAAGGCCGCGGCGGCGCGGGCGGGCGGCGCTGACCACATCATCGATACCAGTGTCCCTAATTTGCGCGAGGCGCTGCGCGGGCAGGTTCACGCGGCCGTCGGCAAGCGCGGCGTGGACGTGGTTATCGACAGCGTTGGTGGTGACGTGTTCGATGCCTGCCTGCGTGCAATCGCGTGGTGCGGGAGGCTGGTCGTGGTTGGCTTTGCGGACGGTCGCATTCCCGAGATCAAGGCCGGCCACATCCTGGTCAAGAACATATCCGTGATCGGCCTGCAGTTCAGCGATTACCGCGATCGCGAGCCGGAGAAATGCCGTGCGGCACGCGAGCAGTTATTCGAACTCTATGGCGCCGGCAAGCTCAAGCCGCACGTAATGGCGACGTTTCCGCTCGCGCGCTACATGGAGGCGCTGGCGCTGGTGCGGGACCGCAAGGTCATCGGGAAGGTTGTATTGACGACCGATTGATGGCGATGATTTGGTCCGAGTATGGGCTGATAACTCCACCTTTGTCGTTCCCGCGTAGGCGGGAACCCGGAAAAATTCAAATGCGTCTGGATGCCCGCCTGCTCGGGCATGACGATTGATCCTATTTTGGCTGCGGAAATGCCGAGACCAACGCAGTTGCAGCGTCAGGCGATGTATCGAGGTGCATGACCTTGTCGGCTAATTGATCAGCCTCTGCGCGCGGTGCGCCAAGCCCGTAGTCGAGGCAGTTGCTGAACTTGGCAATCAACTCGTCTGCGCTCAACGGTTCCTGCGGGCTGCCTTTGATGGTGTCGCTTGTTACCTCGATCGTGCGCCCGTCATTCAGCGTTATCGTGACGCGCGCCGGTTCTATCGCGTTCGGTTCTATTTCCGAATCGTCGACCACGCGAATTTTAGTCGCGAGCGCAACTACTGCCGGGTCGCGGATCGCAGATTGTTGATAGCTGCTTAGATCGACGCGAGCGTCAGTCAGCGCACGGGCGAAACCGTAAGCGGCGTTGAATTGCGCGTGCACGACAGAATCCCGCCTGGCGTCGTACGGCTCGCCGACGGTGAGCCAGTTGGTCCTGCCCATGCCGATTTCAATTTCCCTGACATCGCCCGGTTTTACGCCCTCGTTGCGCAGCTTGATGCCGAGCCCGATCGCCGTGTGGTTGCAACGGCAGCAGGGATAGGGCTTGAAGCTGTATTCGCGGATGCGCCAGAGGTTGCCGAGCTCTTCGGTCAGAAGTTCAGGCTTCACCTCATCGCGCTCGTACAGCGCGATGAGCCCGGCGGTGCCCTCGAGCGGGCGGCGCGTGCCGGTCAACCCGTCCGCCGCGAGGAACGCGCCCAGCACCGCGCCACGAGCAGCGAATCCCGCGCCTAAGCGCTTGGATAGCACGCCATCGCGCATGCTTTGCGCCGAGCCGCTCGCCTGATGGAATGCCATGCCGAGCGCGTTGCGCAGGCCTTCGGCGTCGAGCTTGAGCAGGCGGCCCGCGGCGAGGCTCGCCGCCAGCGTGCCGAATATCATGGTCGGATGCCAGCCTTTGCCGAGACTGTTGTAGCACGCGAGTCCGAGCCGCGCGTGCAGTTCTGCGCCGACTGCATACGCAAGCAGAAAATCCTTGCCGGAGACATTGCCAATGTCTTCGGCGGTCGCGAGCAGCGCCGGCAACATCACGCAATTGGTGTGCACACGCGCCGGATCGTGCTGATCGTCAAAATCGAGGGCGTGCGCAGCAGCACCGTTGGCGAGAGCGGCGGTCGGCGGCGAATAACGGCGTTTGCCGATCAGCCCGGTCGCCGAGCCTGCGGATTCCCACTTGGCGAGCCGTTGGTTCAGTTCCCGGATGCCGGGCGCATTCGCCGCGCCTCCAATCACGCCGAGCGCGTCTATCAGCAGCAGCTTGAGCGTCTGTACGACATCGGCCGGCAGATCCTCGAAGCGCCAGCGCGCAATCTGCTCGCACAGCCGCAGGCTGAAATCGTCGCTAAGCCGCATGGATAAAGGGTTTGAGCGGTTTTGATCGGGCGGTACGCTGGCCATGGCGTTTGCCGTGGGGGTCCGGCTTTATACCACGCTTTATTCCGCCTGAATTTTCGCGCGTTTGGCGACCGCTGCGTACTTCGCGATTTCCGATTTGAGATAAGCGCTGAACTCGGCGGGCGTATTGCCGACCGCCTCGACACCCTCGACGTCGAGACGTTCCTGCACGAATGGCAGGCGCACGATGCGCACGAGTTCCTGGTGCAGGCGGGCGATAATGGCTGGCGGAGTGCCGGCGGGCGCGGCAATGCCATACGCTACGCCTGCTTCAAAACCGGGGACGCCGGATTCGGCAACGGTCGTCAACTCGGGCGCAAACTTCGTGCGCCTGAGGCTGGCCATCGCGATCGCGCGCAACTTGCCCGCGTGCACCTGCGGCAATGCCGGCGGCGTAGTGCTGAAACTCAGGTCGACCTCCCCTCCGATCAGGCTGATGGTCGCGGGGCCGGCGCTTTTGTATGGTATGTGCACGATGTCGGTCCCGGTCATCGACTTGAAAAGTTCCATGCCGAAGTGCGAAGTCGTGCCGCTGCCGCCGGAGCCGTAGTTGAGCTTGCCCGGTTTTGCTTTCGCGAGCGCGATGACGTCGCGGACTGATTTCACCGGTACCAATGGGTGCGCGACCAGGATGAGCGGCCCCGACCCGATCAACGTCACCGGTGCAAAGTCACGCAGCGTGTCGAACGGGACGCGCGCGATCGCGGGATTCATCGCGACGTGGCCGAGGTTCACGACGAGCAGCGTATAACCGTCGGGCGCGGCCTTGGCGACATACGCAGTACCGATGCTCCCGCTCGCCCCGGGGCGGTTGTCGATGACGACGTTCTGCCCGAGCGCTTCGGCGAGCTTCTGGCCGATCAAACGGCCGATTGCGTCAGTGCCCCCGCTCGGGGCGGTTGCCACTACTAGCTGGATAGTGCGCTGCGGGTAGCTTTGCGCAACAGCGTCAGCAGCGAACGCCACGACCAGCAGAGCGAGTACGATCGCGTCAATCCGGCCGGCAGTCCGCATAGAGCGCGTACCCTAATCGAGTTTGAGGTTGGCGGCCTTGACCACTTTCGCCCACTTCTCGATCTCGCTCTTCAGCCAGTTGCCGAGTTGCTCGGATGTCATGGTGTAGACGTCGGTGCCCAGCTTGGCCAGGTTTTCTTTCATCTCCGGCGTGCTTAGCGCCCTGATGATCTCGGCATTAAGCCTGCCGATGGTCTCTTTCGGTGTTCCCGCCGCCGCAACGACGCCCTGCCAGGAGCCGGTCTCGAAGTCTTTGAGCCCAGCCTCGGCAACCGTCAGCACGTCGGGTATTGCGGCGACGCGCTTTGCGCTCGATACCGCAAGCAATTTCAGCTTGCCCGATTTGACATGGGGATAAGTCGCCAGCATGCCGTTGAAGATGGCGTCCGCCTGGCCGGACGCAAGGCCGATGATCGCATCGGCGCCGCCTTTGTACGGGATGTAAGTCCATTTGACGCCGGTCTGCGCTTCAAAAGCAATTCCGGCCAGATGCGGCGCGCCACCTATTCCCGAGACGGCGAAGTTGAGCAGGCCCGGTTTCGATTTGGCGAGCGCAATCAACTCCTTTACCGTCTTTACGGGCACCGACGGATGCACCGCAAGCAGGTGCGGCGAATAGGTCACCATGGTCACCGGCGCGAAATCCCTGATCACATCGAACGGCAGCTTATAAATGCTGGGGCTGATCGTGAGCGCGCCGAGGTCGGCGAGCAGCATGGTGTGGCCGTCAGGCGCGGACTTGGCGACCAGATCAGCGCCGATGTTGCCGTTGGCGCCGGGACGGTTGTCGACGACGACCGTTTGGCCGAACACTTCGTTGAGCTTTGGGCTCAGCAATCGCGCCAGGATGTCGGAAGTGCCTCCCGGCGGATACGGGACGATGATACGCACCGTTTTCGTCGGATAGTTCTGCGCCCATGTGTTGAACGTGACGAGCAGCGCAGCGCCTACGCCCGCTATCGCGATGATCATTTTATTCACGGTTGCTCCCTCTCTCGGATTGACCTGACTGTCGCGATAACGGGCGGATTGGCGAATTACGTCACGCCGTGCTGCTTGAACCACGCCTGCATCTGCTTCCAGCCATCTTCCGCCGCTTCCTTGCGATAGTTGGGACGGTAGTCGGCGTAGAACGCGTGCGGCGCGTCGGGATAGACGATGATTTCGCTGGTCGTGTTGCCGGCCGCCTTGAGCGCTGCGCGCATCTGCTCGACGTGTTCCTGCGGGATGCTGGCGTCCTGCCCGCCATAGAGGCCGCGCACCGGCACTTTCAGGTTCGCCGCGAGTTCGGCCGGATAAGCCGGCTGCAGCGGCGTTTTTGTCGGGTTTACCAGCTTGCCGTACCAGGCGACACCGGCGCGCACTTTCGGATTGTGCACGCAATAGGTCCACGTGATGCGGCCGCCCCAGCAGAAACCCGTGATGCCGAGTTTCGACACGTCGGCCTTTCCGGTTGCATTTGCCCACATCACCGCGGCGTCTAGATCGGACATGACCTGGCTGTCGGGTACAAAGTTGACGACTTTGGCGAATATCTCCTGGTTGTCGGTCATTTTTGAAACGTCGCCCTGGCGGAAATACAGTTCCGGCGCGATGGCGAAATAACCGAGCTTGGCGAGCCGGCGGCACACGTCCCTGATGTGCTCGTGCACGCCGAAAATTTCCTGCACCACCAGCACCAGCGGATACTTGCCGCTTTTCTCGGGCAGCGCGCGGTAAGCGGGGACGGGGCCGTCGCGGGTTTCGATTTTGACTTCGCCGGCGGTAAGGCCATTGGTGTCGGTGGTGATGGTGCTCGCCGCAATGGGCAGCACCATGCGCGCAAAACCCTGCGGCAGCCAAGCGGTCAGAGCGTCGCGCAGGCTGGAATCTTGTGGCGGCGCGAAGCCGGTCAGTACCGATGTCGTCATGGGTAGTCCTCCCTGAATGGAAATGTATGGCGGTATGGAGCGCAGATTATATTGATACCCGTGCCACACCAGCAAGTGATTGCGGGCCCGGCCTTGCGCCGCAGCGACTTCCCCGGCTAACCTGTGAGCTGCGCGATGATATGCGCTTGGCGCCGGAACCCGCAGAGTAAAGCACAACGACGAGAGGAACTGTAAATGTTGTTCAACCGATGCAAAGCGTTGCCCTTGATGGCTGTAATTGCAGCCATGTTGTTCGCGGCCAACGCCCACGCCCAGGCGTGGAAACCGGACAAGGCGGTTGAAGTCATCATGGGCACCAGCGCTGGCGGCCCGCAGGATCGCATGGGCCGCATGCTGCAGCGCATCCTGCAGGAGAAAAAGTTCATCGACGTGCCGGCGGCCGCGGTGAACAAGGCCGGCGGCGGCGGCGCGATCGGCCTCGCGTACCTCAACCAGCACTCGGGCGATGGGCGCTATTTGATGGTTGTCGCGACGACCTTGCTGGCTAACCACATTGCCGGCAAGAGCGCGATTGGACCGGACGACGTTACGCCTATCGCGATCATGGGCGTCGAATACGTGAGTGTCACCGTGCGCGCGGACTCTCCGCTCAAGAGCGGCAGAGACCTGATCGAACGATTGAAAAAAGACCCGGGTTCGCTGAGCATCGCGGTAGGAACCGCGCTCGGCAACGCCACTCACATCTCGGTTGCACTGGCCTTGAAGGCGGCTGGAGTTGAAATCAAAAAACTCAAGACGGTGGTATTTAACTCCGCCGGTGAGTCCATGACCGCCACCCTCGGCGGGCATGTCGATGTCGCCGCCAGCGCGCCCTCCAGCGTCTTGCCGCAAGTGCAGGCGGGCAAGATGCGCATACTCGCAATCGGAGCGCCGCAACGCGGCAGCGGCAATCTCGCCAGTGTTCCGACGTGGAAAGAACTCGGGATCAACAGCGCGTTCGATTTGTGGCGCGGCCTGGCGGGGGCGAAAGGCTTGAGCCGGGCGCAGGTTCAGTTCTGGGACGACGCGCTCGCCAGGGTCGTAAATACCGATGAGTGGAAAAAGGAGCTCGCTGACAACCTGGTTGAAAACGTCTACAAGCCGAGCGCCGATACCGCCAGGCACTGGAAGACCGAGTACGACGAGGTGCGCGGCGTGCTGCTCGAACTCGGCCTTGCGAAATAAGACGCGCAGCTAGCCGGGAATCACGGGAACCTGATCGCCCCGCGGCGTGAGCTGCGTGCCGAACGGCGCGCTGCGCCTGGCGATGTCCTCGAACGCTGCCTGCTCGTCCCTGAGCGCACACGTGACGGACTCGTTTTGGTCGTTGTGCCGCACGAACTGGAATGTCGCGCCCAGAAGTGCTTTTCCCTCGAGCGAAATGCGCGCCAGCATGCCGACCCAGTTGCCGTGCTTGAGGCCACCATGGCCGGTGTGAAACGAAAAGCTGCCAAGCCCGTAGAAAATCGGCTTGCCCTTGTAGACCTCGACGGGAAGCGCATAGTGCGGTCCGTGGCCCATTACCACGTCAGCGCCGGCGTCGATTGCGGCGTGCGCGATCTCCGTCATGTATTGCAGCACCTCCTGATGCAGGCCCCAATGGCACGAGGCGACCACGAAATCCGATTTCGCGCGCAATGCTGCGATATCGTCCCTGTACATCTGCAGATACTGGGCATCGCACCAGGTGAGGATGATCGGCGGCAGGCCTGGACGGTTGCACGGAGGAATTTCGGGCCGCGTTTTGTGCAGCGGCAATTGGTAGGCGGTATGGCCCTTGATGACTGCGACGCCGGCCGCGTTCTTCGCCGCTTCATGATTGGTCGGCCAGTAAACGGACGTGCGTTGGAGAAAGCCGATGCGCAGGCCACTGCGCTCGAGTATCACCGGCGCGCGCGCTGCGTCGCGGTTAGCACCTGCCCCGGTGTGCGCAATGCCGAGTTGATCGAGCCTCGCGACTGATGAATTGATCGCGGCTTCGCCGTAGTTGACGTTGTTGGCGATGCCCACCGCCTGTATGCCGCCAAGCTTCAGCGCCTCGCCGCCCGGGCCGGGTGCCGCGTAAAAGCCCTCATTTTCGACGGTGTGCCCCTGCGGCGGATCGTACAGGCAGCACTCCATGTTGCTGAAGACGATGTCGGCGGCGCGAAACTCGGCAGCAACGCGCCGGAACGGGACCGCGGGATCGGTGACGTTCATCAGATTGACGTCGCCGGTAAGTATTATTTTGAGCGGCATGGGGTCAGGGCGGTAGATGGTTGACTGGACGGGACAGGCTGAGATTATAGTCAAACGCGGGGCTGCGGGCGGTAATGTCAGGGCCTTGCGGCGAATAACAATAAAGCACGTCAACCAGCCTGGCGCGGGCGGGTCGGCGGTATCATATCGCCTGCCATAAAAAAATAGCGGAGGAATCATGATGGTTTTCAGCGGATCGCGTTTTGGCTGTTTCGTACTGGCTGGCCTGATCGTCGCCGGCGCAAGTTGGGCACAGGGTTACCCGTCCAAGCCGGTCCGCATGATCGTGCCGTTTGTACCGGGCGGCAATACCGACATAATCGGGCGGGTATTTGCGCCGAAGATGTCCGAAATCCTCGGCCAGCAGATTGTCGTTGAAAACCGCGGTGGCGCGGGCAGCGTGATCGGCACCGAAGCCGTTGCGAGGGCCGCACCTGACGGCTACATGATTCTAATGGTGTCCGCGGCACATACCATCAATCCGGCGATGATCAAGAAGTTGCCGTACGACTCCGTCAAGGACTTTGCGCCGATCTCGGTGATTGCCGATGTCCCTACTGCGTTTGTAGTTCACCCGTCGTTGCCGGCGACGACCCTCAAGGAGTTCATCGCGATCGCGCGGGCCCGGCCCGGAGAGATCAATTACTCGACCGCGGGCCGCGGCACCGTGGGCCACCTTGCTGCGGAATTGCTGGCCTCCATGGCCAAAATCAAGATAGTCCACGTGCCATACAAGGGCACCGGCCAGTCCATGGTCGATCTCGTCGCGGGCCACGTTCAGATGCAGTTATCAAGCATGCCGGCGGCGATCCAGAACGTCAACACAGGCCGACTGCGCATGATCGCGCAAACCGGGAAAAAACGCTCAGCCGCCGCACCCAAGGTGCCGACGATGGAGGAATCGGGTCTCCCCGGCTTCGTGGTGTCGAGCGGCTTCGGGCTGCTGGCGCCCGCCGGCACTCCGCGAACGATCATTGACCGTATCCATGCTGCGCTGGTGAAAGCGCTCAATGACCCGATGGTGAAGGAAAGCCTCGCCAAGCAGGGCGCCGAGATCGTGGCCAGCACGCCCGAAGAATACGACCAGTTCAACCGTGCAGAGATTGCGAAGTGGATCAAGGTTGCGGCGGCGGCCGGCATTACGGCTGATTAATCCGGCCGGCGCACCTCGGACACGAACAACGCAACCCGGTGATAAATCAGGCTTCTTGATCATGCCACGCGATTGATTTGATATCGGTGCTGCGGTTTGTTATAAATTCATAGAGGAGGGTCGTATGTTCAAGCATATCTTGATCCCCACCGATGGTTCAGAGCTGTCGCAGAAGGCCATACGCATCGGTGTCGAACTCGCCAAGTTTCACGGCGCGCGCGTAACCGGCGTGCACGCGATTCCCGATTATCACCTGATGATTGCGTATGAAGGCGCATTCGACCCGGTCACCGAGGAGCGCATCGAGAAAGAGGCGCGCGTGCGCGGCGATAGCTATCTCGAATTCATCAGGAAAACGTGCGCCGCCGCGGGCGTGCCGTGCGACACCGTATGCGAAACCAGCGATCATCCCTATGACGCAATTCTCAAGACCGTCAAGGCGAAAGACTGCGACCTGATTCTGCTGCATTCGCACGGGCGCAAAGGCCTGGCCGCGGTGCTGCTCGGCAGTGAGACGCGCAAGGTGCTTACCTACTCCAAAATCCCCGTAATGGTCGTGCGTTAGCTTGGTCCTGCGTTGCGGCGTCGATTAACCCCATGAATATTTGAGGGTAAAATATTAATAGCGTGATTTATTGCACAGCAGCAGAAATCGCTTGCAAAGAGTTGGGAGAGCGCGCATAATTATATTGCGTTGGGCATCTTTACAGGTGTCGGCGCACATCCTCCAAAACCTCCTCCTTTGGTGGACACTTAGCGCAACCCCTTAAGGGTTGCGCTTTTTTTTGTCTGCTGCCGACGTTTACTCTTACCGGTTCCGATATAAACATTGTTCCTGCCAGCGTGGAACCACCCTAAATGGTGCGGTGCAAAATAAAGGTGCAATCGGTGCGCGAGCGCGATTTGGTCACTGCGAACGCGAAGAACGTGCCGCGTCCACGTCACGGAGATTGCGCGATCACACACGCGATCATGGAGTCGACGGAGGTGGCGCTTCGCTGCCGCAGGACTTCCGTTGATTCGGCTATACTTGCGCGGCTTGTCGGTAGGGGCGGCCGCAACGCGTAGCGCCGGGCAATTTCACGCCGCGCATTTCGCGCTTTTTCCGGGCTGGGTTTTGCACGCGACTTGACCGTCAATATTGACTGCGGTCAATGTGATAATGCTCCCGCGCAGTTAAGTTATCACCGATCCCCGCCCGTCGGACTGCACCAGCCGGCGGCGCATTCGAAAAGGCCGTAGATGAAAATTCACGAATACCAGGCAAAAGAAATTCTGCGCAAATACGGCGTTGCTACACCCCGCGGCATTCCATGCTTCAGCGTCGACGAAGCGGTTGCTGCGGCGCAGAAGCTCGGCGGCAAAGCGTGGGTGGTGAAGGCGCAAATCCACGCCGGCGGCCGCGGCAAAGGCGGCGGCGTGAAGCTGGCGAAATCGACCGCCGAGGTAAAGCTGCATGCAGGCCAGATTTTCGGCGTGATGTTGAAGACTCATCAGACTGGTCCGGCGGGCCAAAAAGTGCGGCGGCTGTTGATTGAAGAGGCCGCCGATATCAAGAAGGAACTCTACGTCGGCATGGTGGTCGATCGCGGCACGCAGCGCGTGTGCCTGATGGCGAGTTCCGAAGGCGGCATGGACATCGAGGAAGTCGCCGCCAAGTCGCCTGAAAAAATACACAAGGTTTTTATCGACCCGGCAACGGGCCTGAAGGATGGCGAGGCCGACGACGTGGCGCGCAAGATTGGAATTCCCGCGGCATCGCTCGCCAAAGCGCGGCCGGCCCTGCAGGGCCTGTATAAAGCGTTCGACGAGACCGATGCGTCGCTCGCCGAGATCAACCCGCTGATACTCACCGGGAGCGGTGATGTGATTGCGCTCGACGCCAAGATGAATTTCGACGATAACGCGCTGTTCCGTCATTCCGACATTGTGGCGATGCGCGATCTCGACGAAGAAGACCCCGCCGAGATCGAGGCCTCAAAGTTCGATTTGAATTATATTTCCCTCGACGGCAATATCGGCTGCCTGGTCAACGGCGCGGGGCTTGCCATGGCGACGATGGACATCACCAAACTCTATGGCGGCGGCCCGGCCAACTTTCTCGATGTCGGCGGCGGCGCATCGGCCGAGAAAGTGACCGAAGCGTTCAAGATCATGCTCAAGAATCCGAATGTGAAGGCGATCATGGTAAACATCTTCGGCGGCATCATGAAGTGCGACGTGATCGCTGAGGGCATCGTCGCCGCCGCCAAGCAAGTGCATCTCACGGTCCCTCTGGTGGTGCGGCTCGAGGGCACCAACGTCGATCTGGGCAAGCAGATCCTCGCCGACTCGGGGCTTCCCATCATTTCCGGCAGCAACATGGCCGACGCGGCTGCGAAGGTGGTAAAGGCGGCACAGGGAGCTGGAGCGTAGCGATGTCTATTCTGATCGATAAGAACTCCCGCGTGATGACGCAGGGCATCACCGGCAAGACCGGCCAGTTCCATACCAAGATGGGCAAGGAATACGCGAACGGCAGGAACTGCTACGTCGCCGGCGTCAATCCGAAAAAGCCGGGCGAATTTTACGAGGGCATACCCATATTCGCGACCGTGAAGGAAGCGAAGGAAAAGACCGGCGCCAACGTGTCGGTGATCTACGTGCCGCCGCCGTTTGCGGCGTTTGCGATCGACGAGGCGGTCGAGGCCGATCTCGACCTCGTGATCTGTATCACCGAGGGCATCCCGGTGCGCGATATGATCCGCACCAAGTACAAAATGCAGGGCAGGCGCACCCGATTGATAGGCGCGAACTGCCCGGGTGTGATCACGCCCGACGAAATCAAGATCGGCATCATGCCGGGACATATTCACAAGAAAGGCCCGGTCGGCGTGGTGTCGCGTTCCGGCACCCTGACGTATGAGGCGGTAGGCCAGTTGATGGAGCAGGGCCTCGGCCAATCGACTTGCGTTGGTATCGGTGGTGACCCGGTAAACGGGATGAAGCACATCGATGTCATGAAAATGTTCAATGATGATGCGCAGACCGAGGCGGTGATCATGGTTGGCGAGATCGGCGGCTCCGACGAGGAAGACTGCGCGCGCTGGATCAAGGCCAACATGAAAAAACCGGTGGTCGGTTTCATCGCCGGCAATACTGCCCCGCCGGGAAAGCGCATGGGTCATGCAGGTGCGATCATCTCGGGCGGCAAGGGAACGGCAGCGGAGAAACTCGCGGTGATGGAGGAGTGCGGAATCAAGGTCACCAAGAATCCGGCCGAGATGGGCAAACTGCTCAAATCGGTTTTGCGTTAGACGTTTTTCGGAACAATGCGTCGCATCCGGCCGCGCAGTTCGGAGCTTACCGGCATCGGGACCCGCCAGACGGATCTCAGTCGGGCAGTCCCCAATTCGAAGCGTGAACACGGCTCGTTAACCAGGCATTTCTGATGGATCATCCGAATACCACGCGCTCATCGGCCGCATCGAATTCCAGCAGGGGCAAGCGCGGCAACCCCAAGGGGCGCCCGGTCGATGCACGGGCGCTTGCCGAAATACGGGCACTGCTCGGCAATGCCCCGCGGCGGCGCGATCTGCTGATCGAGCATCTGCACAAGATCCAGGACAGATACGGCTGCATATCCGCAGCGCACCTTGTGGCGCTCGCGCGTGAAATGAAACTTGCCGCCGCCGAGGTTTATGAAGTCGCGACGTTCTACCATCATTTCGACGTAATCAAGGAAGACGGTGTCGCGCCCCCCGCGCTGACCGTGCGCGTGTGCGATTCGTTGTCGTGCGAGCTGGCCGGCGCCCAGACGCTGCTCGAAAAACTGAAGACCACGCTCGGCCCGAAAGTGCGCGTAATTCCGGCGCCGTGCATCGGTCGTTGCGAGCAGGCGCCGGCGGCGGTGGTCGGCCAAAACCCGGTCGCGCAGGCGACGGTCGACAAAGTGAAGGGGCAGGTGACGGCGAAAAACACGCGTTGCGCAGTGGCCAAATACATTACCTACGACGAGTATCGCAAAAAAGGCGGCTACGCCATCGCGGCCGAATGCCTCGACGGCAAGCGCGACGCCGAGGACATTCTCAAAGCGATGGAGGATTCCGGCCTGCGGGGGCTCGGTGGCGCGGGTTTTCCGGCCGGACGCAAGTGGCGCATCCTGCGCGGCGAGCGCCGGCCGCGATTGATGGCGATCAATATCGACGAAGGTGAACCCGGAACATTCAAGGATCGCTATTACCTCGAGCGCGATCCGCACCGTTTCCTCGAAGGCATGGTGATTGCGGCGTGGACGTCACAGATCTCGGAGGTCTATATCTATCTGCGCGACGAGTATGCGGGATGCCGCGCGATACTCGAGCGCGAACTCGCCGCATTGCGGAAGAACCCGCCGTGTCCGCTGCCCCCGATATACCTGCGCCGCGGAGCGGGCGCTTACATCTGCGGCGAAGAATCGGCGATGATCGAGTCGATCGAAGGCAAGCGCGGCATGCCGCGGCTGCGTCCGCCGTATGTCGCACAAGTAGGGCTGTTCGGTTACCCGACACTCGAACACAACATGGAAACGCTCCACTGGGTGCGCGACATACTGGAAAAGGGCGCCAGGTGGTTTGCCGGTCATGGCCGGCATGGCCGCAAGGGGCTGCGCTCATTTTCGGTGTCCGGCCGCGTCAAGAAGCCCGGTGTACATCTGGCGCCCGCTGGTATAACGGTCAAGGAACTCATAGCCGAGTACTGCGGCGGTATGCTGGCGGGGCACAAGTTCTACGCGTATTTGCCGGGCGGCGCTTCCGGTGGCATTTTGCCGGCGAGCATGGGTGATATTCCGCTCGATTTCGACACCCTGCAGCCGCACGGCTGCTTTATCGGTTCGGCGGCGGTGATCATCCTGTCGGACCGCGATAGCGCGAGCGCCGCTGCGCGCAACCTGATGAAATTTTTCGCCGATGAATCGTGCGGGCAATGTACGCCGTGCCGCGTTGGCACTGCCAAGGCCCTAGTATTGATGCAGGAACCGAAGTGGGACATGAGTCTGCTCGAGGAACTTTCAAGCACAATGGCGGACGCTTCGATATGCGGGCTCGGGCAGGCTGCCCCCAATCCGGTGCGGTGCGTGGTCAAGCATTTTTGGAATGAAGTTGAATGAAGCGATCAGCTTTCGGCGATCAGCCAAAACGCGTCCCGATAAATAGATACCGGCTGACAGCTGATTGCTGATAGCTACGAACGGAGTGAGCATCATGACGGCGATGAGCAAACAGGAAATTGAAGCAATGCCGGTCGAGTTCAAGCTCAATGGCAAGGATGTGGTCGGTTACGGCAACGAGACCATCATCCAGGCCGCCAAACGTCTCGGCATCGAAATTCCACATCTTTGTTACAAGGAAGGGATGCGCGCTGACGGTAACTGCCGCGCGTGCATGGTCGAAATCAAGGGCGAGCGCGTGCTCGCGCCGTCGTGCTGCCGTCAACCGGCGGCCGGCATGGAAGTGACGACCGACAGCGCGCGCGCGTTGGCGTCGCAGAAAATGGTTTTGGAGCTTTTGCTTTCCGACATGCCGAAGGAGCGCCGCACGCTCAAATCGGAGCTCGACCACTGGGCAGGCAGGCTCAATGTTGACCATCCGCGCTTTGCACCGCGGCACCAGGTTGGCGCAGATTTGTCGCACCACGGCATCACGGTCAATCTCGATTCATGTATCCAGTGCACGCGCTGCGTGCGAGCGTGCCGCGAGGAGCAGGTCAACGACGTGATTGGTTACGCGTTCCGCGGAGAGCACTCGAAAATCGTGTTCGATCTCGATGACCCCATGGGCGATTCGTCGTGCGTGGCTTGCGGAGAGTGCGTGCAGGCGTGCCCGACCGGCGCACTAATGCCGGCGCGCGACGTTGGCATGGTCAAGCCGGACAAGCAGGTGCATTCGGTGTGCCCGTTCTGCGGCGTCGGTTGCCAGCTCACCTATAACGTCAAGGACAACAAGATTTTGCATGTGGAAGGCCGCGACGGACCGTCGAACCACAACCGCTTATGCGTCAAAGGCCGCTATGGTTTCGATTATGTGAGCCACAAGCAGCGGCTGACCAAGCCGCTGATCCGCAAGTCCGGTGTGCCCAAATCCGCCGATTTCGAAATGGATCCCGCCAATCCGCTCGAATACTTCCGCGAGGCGACGTGGGAAGAAGCACTCGATTTGACCGCCGGAAAGCTCAGGGGAATCCGCGACACTCATGGCAAAAAAGCGCTTGCCGGTTTCGGTTCGGCCAAAGGCAGCAACGAGGAAGCTTATTTGTTCCAGAAGCTGGTGCGCACCGGTTTCGGCAGCAACAACGTCGATCACTGCACGCGGTTATGTCACGCCTCTAGCGTCGCCGCGCTGATGGAGGGGGTCAGTTCGGGCGCGGTGTCCAATCAGGTCAGCGACGTGATGAAGGCCGAGGTGGTGCTGCTGATCGGCGCGAATCCGGCCTCCAACCACCCGGTCGCGGCAACGTGGATCAAGAATGCGGTGAAAAACGGCACCAAGCTGATCGTCGCCGATCCGCGCCATTCCGATTTGTCGCGCCATGCGACGCATTTCCTGCAGTTCAAGCCCGACACCGACGTTGCGCTGCTCAATGCGCTGATGCACACCATCGTGAACGAGGGCCTGGTCGACGAGGATTTCATTCGCAGCCGTACTATTGGCTACGACGATCTTAAGAAAAACGTCGCCAATTACAGCCCGGAGGCGATGGCGCCCGTTTGCGGCATCCCGGCCGAGACCATCAGGGAGGTCGCGCGGCTCTACGCGAAATCGAAAGGCTCGATGATTTTGTGGGGCATGGGAATATCGCAGCACATTCATGGCACCGACAATGCGCGCTGCCTGATTGCGCTGTGCATGATGAGCGGCCAGATCGGCCGCCCCGGCACCGGGTTGCACCCGCTGCGCGGCCAGAACAACGTGCAGGGCGCATCGGATTCCGGTTTGATCCCGATGTTCTACCCGGATTACCAGCGCGTCATCAACGACGATGCGCGCCTGCGCTTCGAAAAGCTATGGGGCACGGCACTCGATCCGCAGGCGGGACTGACGGTGGTCGAAATCGTGCATGCGAGCCTGGAGGGCAAAATTCGCGGCATGTATATCATGGGCGAGAACCCGGCGATGTCGGACCCCGATGCGCATCATGCGCGCGAAGCTTTTGCGAAGCTTGATTGTCTGGTAGTGCAGGAGATCTTCCTGACCGAAACCTGTTATCACGCCGACGTGATTCTGCCGGCAACCGCGTGGCCGGAGAAAAGCGGCACCGTCACGAATACCGACCGCATGGTGCAACTGGGCCGCCAGGCGCTCGTCGCCCCGGGCGAGGCCAAACCCGATTGGTGGATCATCCAGGAAATCGCGCGCCGCATGGGGCTCGACTGGAACTACACTGGGCCGCGCGACGTGTTCAACGAAATGCGCAAAGCGATGGACTCGATCGCCGGCATTACCTGGGAGCGCCTGGAAGCGGAAAGTTGCGTGACCTATCCGTGCGAGAAGGAAGGCGATCCGGGGCAACCGGTGGTGTTCATCGATAAATTTCCGACGCCAACCGGGCGCGCCAAGCTGGTGCCGGCTGACATCATTCCGGCGGCCGAGCAACCCGACCGCGAGTTTCCGTTCGTGCTCATCACGGGCCGCCAGCTCGAGCATTGGCATACCGGCGCCATGACGCGCCGCGCGGCGGTGCTCGATGCAATCGAGCCCGAGCCGGTCGCTTCGGTGCATCCGCTCGATCTCGACGCGATCGGCGCCAGGCCGGGCGACGTAATTACGGTCGAATCGCGGCGCGGCATCATTTCGCTTTATGCGCGCGCCGATGACGGCACGCCGCGCGGAGCGGTGTTCATCCCGTTTTGTTACTACGAAGCGGCCGCCAACCTGCTCACCAATCCGGCGCTGGATCCGTTCGGCAAAATCCCCGAGTTCAAGTACTGCGCCGTGAAACTGATGCGCGGCGGCGAGTTGACGCCGCGCTCGAGCTACGGCGGCGGGCAGGCGATGACGGCGCTTGAAACAGCCTGACCTTAACCCCTGAGCTGCCAAGGACGCGAAATTAGCCACGAAGGTCATATATGGATCAAGCCAGCGCAACCATAGTCGGGCAGGAACACTGGACCAACAAGGGGGATGTCAAACTCTTCCTGTGGGAGAAGCGCGCCCACAATACCGGGCCCAGGTGCGGCACCATCGTTTTCGTGCACGGCTCGTCGATGGCGTCGACGCCGTCATTCGACCTGCAACTGCCGGGCAAGCCCGATTCGTCCTTGATGGATTGGTTCGCCCGGCGCGGCTTCGACACCTGGTGCGTTGATCTGGAAGGCTACGGCCGCTCGAGCAAGCACCGCAATATCAATTGCGATATCGCCAACGGCGCCGACGATCTCGCGGCCGCAACCGATTACATCAGCAAGACGCGCGGCGCCGCCAAGCTGCTGTTCTACGGCAGCTCGTCGGGGGCGCTGCGCGCTGCGCTGTTCGCCCAGCGCCACCCCGAGCGAGTGGCGCGGCTCGCGCTGGATGCATTCGTTTGGACCGGCAAGGGCAGTCCCACGCTCGCCGAGCGCAGCAAGAAGCTGCCCGAATTCCTTGCCACCAACCGCCGCAAAATCGACCGCGCGTTCGTCAACAGCATATTTACGCGCGACCACGGCGGCGGCGCGGAGCAATCGATGATTGATGCCTACGCCGATGCGATACTCGCGCTCGACGATTCGGTGCCGACTGGTACCTACATTGACATGTGCAGCAAGCTGCCGGTCGTCGATCCCGAAAAGATCACCGTGCCGACTCTGATCATGCGCGGCGAGTTCGACGGCATCGCTTCGTTCGAGGACCTGCTCGAGTTTTTCAGGCGCCTGCCGAATCCCGACAAGCAGTTTGCCGTGATGCCGGGCATTGCCCACAACAGCACCAAGCAGCTTAACTACCGTACCGCCTATCACATTCTGTACTCGTTCCTGACACAGCCCGAACCGGTTTACCGCGGTTGATGCCCCAACGCCATCGGTGTTATACCGGACAGCCCGCGAACGCGAACCGTCTTCCCGCGCGCGGAATTCAGTAAAATTGACTGCGGTCAAGGCCGAGCCTTACGCTGCGGCCTATATTCGTAGCCCGCGTAAGCCCGGACCAACAACAATGACCCCGGGTTTTCACCAATCAAATTAAGGATGGAGCATCATGCCGTTATCGGATATTGAAATTGCGCAAGCCGCGAAAATGCATCGCGTCACCAAGATCGCTGAAAAGCTCGGCATCCCAGAGGACCAACTCGTGCCTTACGGCCACTACAAGGCCAAGGTCTCGCTTGATTACGTCGCCAGCCTGGCCAACAAGAAAGACGGCAAGCTGATCCTGGTCACCGCGATCAGCCCGACACCGGCAGGCGAGGGCAAGACCACCACCACCGTGGGGCTCGGCGACGCCTTGAACAAGATCGGCAAGAAAGCCGTGATCTGCCTGCGTGAGCCATCACTCGGGCCGGTGTTCGGCATGAAGGGCGGTGCGGCCGGCGGCGGCTATGCGCAGGTGGTGCCTATGGAAGACATCAATCTGCATTTCACCGGCGACTTCAACTCAATCGCGCTCGCCAACAATTTGCTGGCGGCGATGATCGATAACCACATCCATCACGGCAACGCGCTCAACATCGACGTGCGGCGCATCGCCTGGAAGCGCGTCGTCGACATGAACGACCGCGCTCTACGCGACGTCACCATTTCACTCGGCGGCCCCGGCAACGGTTACCCGCGGCAGGACGGCTTCGATATTGTGGTCGCGTCAGAAATCATGGCGATATTCTGTCTTGCGACATCGCTCAAGGACCTGAAGGAGCGCATGGGCAAGATTGTAATCGGCTACACGCGCGACCAGAAGCCGGTGCTGGCGAAAGACCTCAGGGCGCATGGCGCAATGACAGTGCTGCTCAAGGATGCGCTCGCCCCGAACCTGGTGCAGACGCTTGAAAACAATCCGGCGTTTATCCACGGCGGGCCGTTCGCCAATATCGCGCACGGATGCAATTCGGTGATCGCGACCCAGACCGCGTTGAAGCTCGCCGATTACGTGGTAACGGAGGCCGGTTTCGGCGCTGATCTCGGCGCCGAGAAGTTCATCGACATCAAGTGCCGCAAATCCGGCCTGCGGCCGTCGGCGGTGGTGATCGTCGCTACGATCCGCGCGCTCAAATACCACGGCGGCGTCGATCTCAAAGAGCTTAACAAGGAAAACCTCGCGGCGCTGGAAAAAGGCATCGCCAACCTCGAGCGGCACGTCAACAACATCCGCAACCACTACGGCCTGCCGTGCGTGGTCTCGATCAATAATTTTACGTTTGACACGCTGGCCGAGATCGAACTGCTCAAAAATAAAATGGCGCACCACGAGGCGCCGGTAATCCTGGCCAGGCACTGGGCGGAGGGCGGCGCGGGTGCGGCGGAAGTCGCGCGCACCGTGGTCGACATGATTGAAAAAGTTCCATCGGACTTCAAGTTTGTATACGAAGACGCAATGTCGCTGTGGGACAAGATCAAGGCGATCGCGACCAAGATCTACGGCGCCGGCGACGTCACCGCGGATGCCAAGGTGCGGGCGCAGATCCGGAAACTGCAGGAGGACGGTTACGGACACTATCCCGTGTGCGTGGCAAAAACGCAGTATTCGTTCTCGACGGATGCGCAATTGCGCGGCGCGCCTTCGGGCCACGTGATCAACGTGCGCGAAGTGCGACTTGCTGCGGGCGCGGAATTCGTGGTCATGGTTTGCGGCGATATCATGACCATGCCGGGCCTGCCCAAAGTTCCGTCCGCGGAAAAAATAGACCTGGATGAGAACGGCAAGGTGGTCGGACTGTTTTAGCCGGCCGCAGTTTTTTCTCGATGGTGTGGCCCGACACGGTCGGGTATGATTAAGTTCCCGATTGCGAAATAGGTGTCTAACCAGCGCAAACGGGGAGGAGGAAAGGCTTCATGGATTTCATAGCAGAGATACAGACACCGCTGTTCTGGACCGGACTGATGACCATTATCTGGGTCAACATCATCCTGTCCGGCGACAATGCCGTCGTGATCGCGCTGGCGGCCCGTTCGCTGCCCAAGCACCAGCAAAACAAGGCAGTGTTCTGGGGCGCGGGTGCAGCGGTAATCCTGCGGATCGTGCTCACCGTCGTCGCGGTCGAGCTGCTGAAATACCCTTATCTCAAGATCATCGGCGGGCTGCTGCTGTTCTGGATCGCGGTCAAGCTGCTGATGCCCGAGGACGGCGGCGACGACGTCGAAAGCTCGGACAACCTGATTCAGGCAATCAAAACGATCCTGATCGCGGACCTGGTGATGAGCCTGGACAATGTGATTGCAGTTGCGGCGGCGGCAAAAGGCAGCATTTTGCTGCTGGTGCTGGGCCTGTTGATCAGCATCCCGCTGGTGATTTTCGGCGCAACACTTCTGATGAAGCTGATGGAGCGTTATCCGATCATCATAACGATAGGCGCCGGCATCCTGGGCTGGGTGGCGGGCGAGATGCTGGTCACCGATCCGGTGCTGGTCGACTGGATCAGCGCCAACATGGCCTGGATGCACATCCACATTCCAGGCGGACTGGGCGACGTCAGCTGGGCCCAGATCGTGGGCGTAGCGTTGGTGATAATTCTTGGTAAATCACTTGCCGCGCGCGCTGAAAAATCGGAAGCAAAAGTTGTTGACCTCGCCGCCGGCGATCAACAAACCGAGTAATTACGGGCGAGATTGGAGCATCCATGTTGCGAGTTTTGATACCGGTTGATGGCTCGGAAAACGCGAATCGCGTGGTCGGCTTCGTGATCCGCAAAGCGCCGCTCTACAAGGAGCCGTTGGAAATTCATCTGCTCAACGCGCAGCATTCGTTCCCCGGCACCATCCGCGGCGTGCACAAGGAGGCCGAGCAGGCCCACCACGAGGCGGGGCTCAAGGCACTTGCGGCAGCCCGCAAGCAACTTGACGACGCCGGCGTCAAATATACGTATCACATCAGCGTCGGCGAGGCGGCGGAGGTGATAGCGCATTACGTCGGGGCTAAGAAAATCGAGCAGATCGTGATGGGCACGCGCGGCGCGGGACCGGTGGCCAGTATGGTGCTCGGGTCGGTGGCTACCAAGGTGCTGCATTTGGTGAAGACGCCGGTATTGCTGGTGAAGTAACCGGGGAACCGGCATCCGAAACTTGCAAAACAATTATTGAGGTAAATATATTTTGCAGCAGGCGCTCTCATTATGGCGCTGACTAGGTAACAGGAAACTGCGGACAGCGGGCTATTATTATTGACAACTACACCTGAGGAGGATGTATGGATCACTATTTGGCATCAATGTTAGGTCGCGCGCTCTGGGCGTTGACAGTAATTGCGTTTGCGGCGGCAGCCCCAGGCGCGCTGGCGGCCGGCTGGGAGCCGACGAAGCCGGTTGAGTTCGTGGTGCCCGCAGGCACGGGCGGCGGCGCCGACCAGATGGCGCGCCTGTTGCAGGGCGTGATTACCAAGAACAATCTGATGAAACAGCCGCTGATCGTCGTCAACAAGTCGGCTGGCGCGGGCGCTGAGGGTTTTCTCGCCATCAAGGATTCGAAAGGCGAACCGCACAAAATAATCATCACGCTTTCCAACCTGTTTACCACGCCGCTCGCACAGGGCACGCCGTTCAACTGGAAGGACCTGACCCCGGTGGCAATGCTCGCACTCGACCAGTTCGTGCTGTGGGTCAACGCCGAGACGCCTTACAAGACCGCCAAGGAGTACCTCGACGCGGTCAAAGCCGGCGGCCCCAACAAATTCAAGATGGGCGGCACCGGCGCCAAGCAGGAAGACCAGATTATTACGGTGGCGATCGAAAGATCGGCCGGCATCAAGTTTACTTATCTGCCGTTCAAGGGCGGTGGTGACGTCGCGGTGCAGCTGGTGGGCAAGCACATCGATTCGAGCGTGAACAACCCGATCGAGGCGGTTGCGCAGTGGCGCGCCGGCAAGCTGCGGCCGCTGTGCGTGTTTGACGATACGCGCATGCCGTACAAGAACAAGGTTACGGACACCATGTCGTGGAATGACATACCGACGTGCAAGGAGGCGGGGGTGCCGACCGACTACGTGATGCTGCGCGGCATATTCATGCCCGGTGGCGCGACCAAGGAGCAGGTCGATTTTTATGTTGAGCTGTTCAAGAAGGTGCGGGACACCGCCGAGTGGAAGAAATTCATGGAAGACGGCGCGTTCAACACCACTTTCATGAGCGGCGCTGAATACGCCAAGTGGGTTGAGAAGGCTGAAAACACCCATCGGGAGTTGATGCGCGAGGCGGGATTTCTCGCCAAGTAGCACTGATCAGGGCCGCGCTCCGCGGCCCTGCCCGCACCGCGCCTGGGGACCCCCCCAGGTTCAGATGAGGCTGTTTTATTTCGACCATGAATAATCAAGACCAACCCGGCCGGCAGTCTCGCGGCATCTCGATGAGGGCTGCCGAGATCGTCGTTGCCGTCGCAATGCTCGCATTCGGGCTGATCATGGCGTTTGACAGCTACCGACTGGGCGCACGATGGGGAACGGACGGGCCGCAGTCCGGCTATTTTCCGTTCTACATCGGGGTCATCATCGCGGCCGCGAGCCTGATTACGCTGGTTCAGGCATTGCGCGACCGCTCGGAAGACGGCGGCGGGACCTTTGTCGAATTCAAAAATATCAGACCGGTGATGGCGGTCTTGATTCCCGCCGCATTCTACGTGCTCGGGGTGCAATTGGCCGGAATTTACCTTGCCTCCGCGGTTTACATCGCTGTTTTCATGGTGTGGCTCGGCAAGTATTCGTGGCTCAAGTCCGCGCTGGTCGGTATCGCCGTCAACGTCAGCTTGTACCTGATGTTCGAAGTCTGGTTCAAAGTCCAGTTGTTCAAAGGCAGCTACGACCTGCTCGGGCGGGTCGGCCTGTAGGCGATCGCGACCGGCGAGGCGCGCGGAGAGAAGACTTGGAAGAAATTAACGCTCTGTTTCACGGTTTTTCGGTGGTGCTCACGCCGTTCAACCTGGTATTGATGATGGTCGGCATCGTGCTTGGCGTGATCATCGGCGTGCTGCCGGGGCTGGGCGGTGCCAACGGTGTCGCGATCCTGCTGCCGCTCACGTTCACCATGCCGCCGACTTCGGCAATCATCATGCTTTCGTGCATCTACTGGGGCGCGCTGTTCGGTGGTGCAATCACTTCAATTTTGTTCAACATACCGGGTGAGCCGTGGTCGGTCGCGACCACCTTCGACGGTTATCCGATGGCGCAGCAGGGGCGTGCCGGCGAGGCGCTGACCGGTGCGTTCACCTCGTCGTTCATCGGCGCGCTTGTCGCGGTGGTCATGATAACTTTCCTGGCGCCGCTGGTCGCGCGGTTCGCGCTGCAATTCGGGTCCGCCGAGTTTTTCTCGGTGTATCTGCTCACGTTTTGCAGCTTCATCGGCATGGGCAAGGGCTCGCCGTGGAAGACGCTCGCCGCGATGATGCTCGGCTTCGGTCTGGCGGCGGTCGGCATGGATACCGTTACCGGCAGCCTCAGGCTCACCTTTGGCTGGTCGGAGCTGATGCGCGGGTTCGATTTCCTGATTGCGGTGATCGGTCTGTTCGGCATCGGCGAAATACTGCTGTCGATGGAAGAGGGGCTGTCGTTTACCGGCAAGAGCGCGAAAATAGATCCGAAGATAGTGATCGAGACCTGGAAAAAACTGCCCCGCTACTGGCTGACGTCGCTGCGCAGCTGTCTGATCGGCTGCTGGATGGGGATCACACCGGGTGGTGCGACACCGGCGTCGTTCATGAGCTACGGTGTCGCCAAGCGCATGTCGCGCGACGGCAACAAATTCGGCACCGGCCAGCTGGAAGGCGTGGTTGCGCCGGAAACCGCCGCCCATGCGGCGGGCACCAGCGCATTGCTGCCGATGCTCGCGCTCGGAATCCCGGGCTCGCCGACCGCCGCTGTGCTGCTCGGGGGGTTGTTGATCTGGGGCCTGCAGCCGGGGCCGCTGTTGTTCGTCGAGCAAAAGGACTTCGTGTGGGGCTTGATTGCGAGCATGTATCTAGGCAATCTGGCGGGCCTCATCGTGGTGCTGACCTGCGTGCCGCTGTTCGCGGCGATACTGCGCATTCCGTTCTCGATCATCGCGCCGGTGATCATCGTGATCTGCGCGATTGGCGCCTACACCGTGCACAACGCGATGCTCGACATCTGGTTCATGCTTTTGTTCGGCGTGATCGGCTACGTATTCAAGAAGCTCGATTACCCGCTGGCGCCGCTGGTGCTCGCGTTGGTGCTCGGGGACCGCGCCGAAGAGAACTTCAGGCGCGCGATGCTCGATTCCCAGGGCGACCTCGGAATTTTCTTTTCGAACGGGCTGGTAGGCAGCATTACCGCGCTGTCGCTGGTGCTGTTGTTCTGGCCGTTGATTTCGAAGCTGATCGTGCGTTTGCGCGGCGACTGATCCAGACTACTGCAGGGCTATTTTCCCTCGGCGTTTCAGTCGTGACAGGGTTTCGGGCGACAGGTTGAGGTAGGACGCCAGTTCTTTTTTCGGCAGCCGATCAACCAGTGCGGCGTGTTTGCGCATGAAACGCGCAACCCGGCCGGGCGCGTCGAGCAGGTGCAGCGTGATGGTGTGCGCCATCACCTCGCTCATCAGCTTCATGACTTCGAACTCGAATCGGCTCTTGACCGACGGATGGCGCTCCACGAACGCGACCCATTCTTGCATCGACAGTTGCGCGGTACGCACGCGCGTTACTGCGCGGATCGAGTACGGGATCGGCGTTTTCAGGCGCCACGCCGCGTAGCTGGTGTCGATTTCGGTTTCGGCGGCGAAGCGCAGGATCATTTCCTTGCCAGCCGGAGTCGATACCACGCGTTTCAGGATGCCGTCGAGAATGAAATACTGCTGCATCGAAGAGTCGCCCTGGTTTTCGAGCAGCGCGCCCTTCGCGTAATCGGTAATGTCGAGCAGGTTTTCGAGTTCGTCCCATTGCTCGCGCGTTATCGGCCGCAGCACCAGGTTCTGGCGCAGCTGTAGCCGCACAATTTTGGCGTCCGCGTGTCGGGCGAGGGATGTCATCGGGTCGGGAAACAGCGCTGCTTCAGGCACTGCGGCAGGGCAGGGTGAGGAACCAACAGTATATCAAAACATGAAAAATTGACCGTGGTCAAGGTCACTTTGCAGCCGGCTGTATATATTTGAAGCCCTTCAGAAAAACGTGTTTTTTCGATCTAGAGTTTGCCACCCACGCCGGAGGTTTACATGGATACCGCTACCGACAGCAAAGCCACCGCCAACACCGCAATCCAGGAAGCGACCGACGGCTTTCACCTCGTCATAGATGCTCTGAAACTCAACGGCATCGACACGATCTTCGGTCTGCCCGGGATTCCGATCACCGACTTTGCCCGCAAGGCACAGGCTGAAGGCATGCGCGTGATTTCGTTCCGCCACGAGCAGAACGCCGGCAACGCCGCCGCCATCGCCGGCTTCATGACCCAGAAGCCCGGCATTTGCCTCACGGTGTCTGCACCTGGTTTTCTCAACGGCTTGACCGCCCTGACCAATGCCACCACCAACTGCTTCCCGATGATACTTATCAGCGGCTCCAGCGAGCGCGAAATCGTCGACCTGCAGCAGGGTGACTACGAGGAGATGGACCAGTTGGCCATCGCCAAGCCGCTGTGCAAGGCCGCCTTCCGCGTGTTGCACGCCGAGGACATCGGTGTGGGCATCGCGCGCGCCATCCGTGCCGCCGTCTCCGGTCGCCCGGGCGGCGTCTACCTCGACCTGCCGGCCAAGCTGTTCGCCCAGGCCATGGATGCGGAAGCCGGCAGGAAATCGCTGATCAAGGTGGTCGATCCGGCGCCGCGCCAGATTCCGGCCCCGGATGCAGTGCAGCGCGCGCTTGAATTGCTCAAGAGCGCCAAGCGTCCGCTCATCCTGCTGGGCAAGGGTGCCGCCTACGCTCAGGCCGACGCCGATATCCGCGTGCTGGTTGAGAAGTCCGGCATCCCCTATCTGTCGATGTCCATGGCCAAGGGCCTATTGCCCGACACGCACGAGCAGTCGGCTTCCGCCGCTCGCTCCTACGTGCTGCCCGCGGCTGACGTGGTGTTGCTGGTCGGCGCCCGCCTGAACTGGCTGCTCGCGCACGGCAAGGGCAAGACCTGGGGTGGCAAGACCCACAAAGACTGGGGCGGCCAGAAGTTCATTCAGATCGACATCTCGCCGCAGGAGGCGGACAGCAACGTCCGCATCGACGCCCCGGTGGTCGGCGACATCGGTTCCTGCGTGTCCGCGCTGCTCGCTGGCATCGGTTCGAACTGGGCGAAGCCGCCGGCGGAGTGGCTCAATTCAATCGCCGAGCGCAAGAACAAGAACATCGCGAAAATGGCCGAGACCCTGGCGAAGAATCCGACGCCGATGAATTTCCACAGCGCGCTGAACGTGGTGCGCGACATCATCAAGGCCAATCCGGACGCCATCTTGGTCAACGAAGGCGCCAACGCCCTCGATTTCACCCGCAGCATCGTCGACATGTACAAGCCGCGCAAGCGCCTCGACGTCGGCACGTGGGGCATCATGGGCATCGGCATGGGCTTTGCCGTCGCGGCTGCGGTGGTCAGCGGCGAGCCGGTGATCGCGATCGAGGGCGACAGCGCCTTCGGCTTCTCCGGCATGGAAGTCGAGACCATCTGCCGCTACAACCTGCCGGTCTGCGTGGTGGTTCTCAACAACAACGGCGTCTACGGTGGCACCGACGTCAATCCGACCGGCGGCCCCGATGTGGCGCCCACCGTGTTCGTAAAGGGTGCGCGCTATGACAAGATGATGGACGCCTTCGGTGGCGTGGGCGTGCACGCCACGACACCGGCCGAGTTGCGAAAAGCAATGGAAGAAGCCATCCGCTCGCGCAAGCCCACGCTCATCAACGCCGTCATCGATGAGACCGCCGGCACCGAAAGCGGTCGCATCACGAGCCTGAATCCAAGCGCAAAAAAGAAATAAGCCGAACCGTTGAGCGAGGGCAGGTCGCCTGTCATCTGCCGCAGAGTTTTTGGAGATCAGAATGGAAGCACTCAAGGGAATACGAATTCTAGACATGACGCACGTGCAGGCGGGGCCGACATGCTCGCAATTGCTCGCGTGGATGGGCGCGGATGTAATCAAGTTTGAAAATCCGCAGGGTGACGCCACACGCGGCCAGTTGCGCGACGTTCCCAACGCCGACAGTCTGTATTTCACCATGCTCAACTGCAACAAGCGGTCGATTACCGTGAACATGAAATCGGCCGACGGCAAGGCGGTGTTCGTCGAACTGCTGAAGAAATGCGACATCATCATGGAGAATTTCGGGCCGGGCGTACTCGACCGCTTCGGTTTTACCTGGGAGAAAATCCACGAAATCAACCCGCGTATCGTCATGGGTTCGATCAAGGGTTTTGGCTCGACCGGACCCTATGCTGATTTCAAGGCCTACGAGAACGTGGCGCAGGCGATGGGCGGCGCGATGAGCACCACCGGCGTTCCCGACGGCGCGCCGTTCGTCACCGGAGCGCAGATCGGCGACTCCGGAACCGGGCTGCACCTTGCGATCGGATTACTCGCCGCGCTGCATCAGGCAGGCCGCACCGGGCAGGGGCAGTACGTCGAAGTGGCGATGATGGACGGTGTGATGAACCTGTGCCGGGTCAAATTTCGCGACCACCAGCGCCTGACCCGCGGCGACCTTCCGGAGTATTCCGTGCCTACCTACAAGGGCATGGGGGATGTGCCGCGCGCAGGCAACGACTCCGGCGGCGGCCAGCTCGGAAACGCCATCCATTGCAAGCCGCACGGCGCGAACGACTGGCTCTACGTGGTGGTCCAGGAAGCCGTCTGGGGTGCCCTCGCGAAGCGCATCGGACCGGACATCGGCATGCCTGACCTTGCCACCGACCCGCACTTTCACGCTATCGGCGAGCGGCGCAAGAACCAGCAGCTCATGTGGACGCTGATCAACAAGTTTGCCGAGAAGCACACCAAGCGCGAACTGATGGCGATCCTGAGCCCGCTCGATGTGCCCTGCGGTCCTATCATGTCGACGGAGGACCTGGCCAACGACGAGCACATACGCGGCCGCGAAATGTGGGTCGAACTCGACCATCCCCAACGCGGCAAGTGGTGGAATGTCGGCATGCCGATCAAGCTGTCGGCTTCACCGGCGAAAATTGAGCGCTCGCCGACACTGGGCGAACATACTGAAGAGATCCTGAAAGAGGTCCTTGGCTGGAGTGATGCGGAGATTGCAGCCAAGAAGCAGGCGGGCGCATTCTCCGTTCCGCCGAAAACCAAGTGATGCGGGGGGCGCAATGAAGATCGCAATTATCGGATTAGATAACTTTAGTTCCGACCCCACATTCGCTGGCTCGAACGTGAGGCTGCACTGAAATCTTGCTGCAAAGGAAAAACAACATGAAGATCGCTATTATTGGGCAGCAAGATTTTGGTAAATCCGTGCTGGAAGCGTTTCTCGCCCGCGGCGACGAAATCGTGGCTGTCTTCTGCGCGCCCGAGAAAGAAGGCGCGCGGCCGGATGCGTTGCGGGCGGCGGCACAGGAGAAAGGACTGAAGGTTCATCAGTTCAAGTCGCTGCGGGACCAGGAAGCCGCGCGGGCCATGAAGGAGGCCGGCGCCGACATCGGCATCATGGCGTTTGTGCTGCAGTTCGCACCGCAGGAATTCGTAAACATTCCGAAACACGGCACCATTCAGTATCACCCGTCGTTACTGCCGAAGTATCGTGGTCCGAGTTCGATCAACTGGCCGATCATCAAAGGGGACACGGAAACCGGACTGACCATTTTTCGTCCTTCGGACGGACTGGATGAGGGCGCGGTGATCCTGCAAAAAAAGACCCCGATCAGCCCCGACGACACGTTGGGAAGCATCTATTTCGATCGCCTGTTCCCGTTCGGCGTGAATGCCATGCTCGAGGCCGCCGATCTGGTCTTGGCCGGGAAACACCAGGAGACAGCGCAGGATGAGTCGCGGGCGAGTTACGAGGGCTGGTGCCGCTCAGCCGAGGCCAAGATCGACTGGGCGAAGCCCATCGACCACGTCTACAACCTGGTCAGAGGATGCAATCCGGCGCCCGGCGCATGGACGACGCTCAACGGCAAAAAGTTACAGATTTTTGACGCTCGCAAAATCGTGTTCCGGCGTTTTGCCGACGTTCCGGGGAAAATCGGGGAAGTCACTGGCGTTACCGCTCAAAGCTTTAGGGTCACGGTCCAGGGCGGCTCACTGGAAGTGCTGAAGGCCAAGTTCGAGGACGGCAAGAAGGTGAGCGGCGGCGAGCTTGCGCAGGCTGGCGGCATCAAGGCGGGCACCATCCTCGGCGATTGAGTTTTAAGCGTTGGTAGCGGCAAAAAATGGCCACGTTTGCGTGGCCATTTTTCTTTTTTAACGCGCACCGCGCTGACGTGCTTCAAGCAATTGCTGCGGCAGGAACGTGGCTAAATCGAGATACCGGTATAAGCATTGCTTGCACCTTCATAATTTGCACCCGCAATTAGTGCCTGCGGACGCGGCAAAACCTCGTTTTTAAGCTGTTGTATTAGCTATGATTTTTGTGTCAGTTATGAAAAAAATCATATACTTGTCACCAAATATCGTAAAATAATTCAGTCATCGGCGTTAACCCATTAGAAAAGAAATACAAAAAACAGGTGCAGGGATGAAAGATTTGAGTTTTTGGAAATCCGACTGGTTTCTCGGATTGGTGGTCACGCTAGTGCTGCTGGCCGCATCCGGCAGAGACCTGGTCCAGAGCCTCGAACGCAAGGCCTACGACTTGGGGGTCAAGGCCGCATCGCGCGTACCGTATGACCGCATCGCCGTGATCGTGATCGACGACGAAAGTATCGCCAACATCGGTCGCTGGCCGTGGCCGCGCGACATTCACGCCAAGATGATCGATATTCTGGCGAATGCGAAAGCCAAAACGATAGGCTATACCGCTTTTTTTTCCGAGCCCCAGGTTGATGCCGGCCTTGCCTATATCAACAAGTTGAACGAGGCCTACGCGGCGTCGAAGTTCAAAGGTTCGCAAGACCCCGAAGCCGAAAAATTCGGTGCGCTGCTGACAGAGGCGGCCGGCGCGCTCAACACGGACGAAAAACTTGCCGAGAGTTTCAAGAAAGCAGGCAACGTGCTGGTGCCCATGGTGTTTCAGCAGTTCCCGTTTGAGCCGCAGGGCAATCCCGACAAGCCGCTGCCCGACTTCGTACTTGCCTACAGCCTGACGGTCAAAGACAAGAACGTGGACGACTTGCCGCCGCCTGGCATAAACCCGGCTTATCCTATCCCCGGGCTTGCGACCGCCGCGAGCGGCATCGGCCATCTGAATGCCGAACAGGATGTCGATGGCGCGACGCGGATTGAGCCGCTCGTGGTGCGTTATTACGACAAATTTTTTCCGTCGCTTTCGCTGATGCTCGCCGCGAAGGCGTTGAATCTCCAGGTTGCGGATATCCAGCCCAAATTTGGTGAGGAAGTCCGCGTCGGGAAATTGCGCATCCGCACCGATCGCGAACTGCATATGTCCACTTTTTTCTACAGCGATCGCGACGATAAGCGCGCGTTTCCGATCGATTCGTTTTTCAACGTTTTTACCGGCAAGATCCCCGCTTCCAAATATCAGGACAAGATCGTTCTGATCGGGGCCACGGCGACCGGGCTCGGGATTTCGCAGGTGACGCCGATTTCGCCGCGCATGGCGCCGGTTGAAACGCTCGCGCATTCGGTGTCGAGCATTCTGAAGGAAGATTTTTTTGTCGTGCCGGCATGGGGGTGGTGGGTCCAGTGGCTGGTATTTTTGCTGGTCGCCGCATACCTGATTGCGCTGCTGCCCCGGCTCAAGGCCGGCATGGCCGCGATTTGCACGGCGTCGATATTCATCGCGCTGATAGTCGCGCACTTCGTAATTATGGCAACGCAGCTGTTGTGGATCCAGATGATGGCGGCGGTAACGCTGCTTTTGATAGGCCACCTTGCCCTGACCACCAAACGCTTTCTTCTTACGGAGAGCAGCAAGGAGCGCTCCGACGTTGACCTCGCGCAAAGCCACCGCATGCTCGGCTTGGGCTACCAGGGCCAGGGCCAGCTGGACACGGCGTTCGATTATTTCCGCAAGCTGCCCGCTGACGATTCGGTGCTCGACCTGATCTACAACCTTGCGCTCGATTTCGAGCGCAAGCGGCAATTCAACAAGGCCGAAAACGCATTTCGTTATATTGCCGAGAACAACCCGAAGTACAAGGACGTTGGCGAGCGCGTCGGCCGCGCCAAAGCGATGTCCGAGACGGTGATCCTGGGCGGCGCGGGAGGGCATCCGGGCGGCACCATGCAACTCGGTGGCACCATGGAGAAGCCGATGCTCGGCCGCTATCAGGTCGAAAAGGAGCTGGGCAAGGGCGCGATGGGCGTGGTCTATATGGGCAAGGACCCGAAGATCGGCCGCGTGGTCGCGATCAAGACCATGGCGCTGTCGCAGGAGTTCGAGGCCGATGAATTGAAGGACGTCAAGGAGCGTTTTTTCCGCGAGGCGGAAACCGCCGGTCGGCTGTCGCATCCGCACATCGTCACCATTTTCGACGCGGGCGAGGAGCACGACCTGTGCTACATCGCGATGGAACTACTGAAGGGCAAGGACCTCGTGCCCTACACGAAGCCGGAAAGTCTGCTGCCCGTCGACAAGGTGGTGTCGATAGTCGCGCGTGTCGCCGATGCCCTCGGTTACGCGCACAAGCAGAACATCGTCCACCGCGATATCAAGCCGGCCAACATCATGTACGAGCCGGAGAGCGACATGCCGAAGGTCACCGACTTCGGCATTGCGCGCATCACCGACTCGTCCAAGACCAAGACCGGCATGGTGTTGGGCACGCCTTCCTACATGTCTCCAGAGCAGTTGTCGGGCAAGAAAATTGACGGGCGCTCGGATCTGTATTCGCTGGCGGTGAGTTTGTATCAGATGTTGTGCGGCAAGTTGCCTTTCGTCGGCGATTCCATGGCGCAGCTCATGTTCAAGATTGCCAATGAGCCGGCGACCGACATTCTCTCGATCCGGCCCGATTTGCCGCCTGGACTGGTGGCGTTTCTGGACAAGTCAATGGCGAAGGACGCGGATGCCCGCTACCAGACCGGTGAAGAGTTCGCTGCGGCCCTCCGGGCCGGTGCGGGGGGCGGCACTGCAGCAGCACCGCCGGCGGCAGATGTGCAGGATATAGGATTGTAAAAAGAGAACATGATAGCGAACTTAGGTACTGCGCTTGAAGTTGCAACCGCCACTGATTCCGGGATGGTGCGGTCACATAACGAGGACAGCATCGCCGCCGACGCCGAGATCGGCCTGGCTGTGCTGGCCGACGGGATGGGCGGATACAATGCGGGCGAGGTGGCCAGCGGCATCGCGGTGGCGATGTTGACGACCGAAATGAAGCAGGCGCTTGAGCGCCTGGAGCCACACGAAATCGACGACCCTTCGGGCGAGCCAAATGCGGTCAAGCTGATCAGGGAAAATTCCGCAAAGGCGAATGCCGCGATTTTTCAGACCGCCAAGAGTCAGCCGCAATATGCCGGCATGGGCACTACGCTGGTAGCGGCGCTGTTTTTCGATAACCGAATGGTGGTTGGTCATATTGGCGACTCGCGGCTGTATCGCCTGCGCAAAGATGGTTTCGAGCAGATCACGCGGGACCATTCATTGTTGCAGGAACAAATCGACAGCGGCATGATAACCAAGGAACAGGCCCGGTTTTCACAAAACAAGAATCTGGTGACGCGGGCGGTTGGAATTGATCCCGAGGTCGAGGCCGAAATTCATGTTTACGATGTCGAGCCGGGAGACATTTACCTGTTATGCTCCGACGGTTTGAGCGATATGGTCACGGATGAAGATATTCACTCGACTTTGGGCACACTTCAGTCGAACCTGCCGCTCGCAGCGACACAATTGGTGCAACTGGCGAATGACAGTGGCGGGCGCGATAACATTTCAGTGATTCTGGTGCGGGTAATCGGTGATTTTGCGGTGCCGACTGGGTGGTTCGCCAAATTCAAGGCGTGGTTTAGATAACAGGGTTACAGGGATACTGCCATGGCGAAGTTGATCATGAGTCTGGACAACGCGTTAATCAGGGAGGTGTCGCTCGATAAGGATCGGGTCACCATCGGTCGCAAGGCGCACAATGACATTCAGATTGATAATCTGGCCGTCAGCGGCGAACACGCAGTAATTGTGACGATACTCAATGATTCGTTCCTGGAGGACCTCGGCAGCACCAACGGCACGCTGGTCAACGGCAATCCGGTCAAAAAATATATTTTGCAGAACAACGATGTCGTCGAGATCGGAAAATACAAGCTTAAATACGTGAACGATGCGCCGGCGGCGGGCGAGGAGGCCGGTGGTGGTGCCGCCGACTTCGAAAAGACCATGGTGCTGCGAGCACCGGTAATGGCCAAAGCGGCGGGCGGAGCTCCAGCCGGCGCGGCTGTCGGCACGGCGACCCAAGTCAATCTCGGGGCAACGTCCACCCAAATTCCGCCAGCGTCGCAACCTGCGGCCGCCAGCCGGCCGCAGGCCGCGCCTGCGGCGGCCAAGGCGCCGGAAAAGTTGGCGGCGGTCCAGATTTTGACCGGCCCGTCAGCCGGCAAGGAGCTCGAGCTTACCAAGAACCTCACGACGCTGGGCAAGCCGGGCGTGCAAGTGGCGGTGATAACGCGCCGACCGCACGGTTATTTCATTACTCATGTCGAAGGCGCGAACTTTCCGATCGTCAACGGCAAAGCGCTTGATGTCCAGGCGCACCAGCTCAATGATCACGATGTGGTCGAACTGGCGGGCGTGAAAATGGAGTTTTTCTTCAAAAACGGGTAGGCAGCGCCCGGTCAACGCAAATACTTGGCAGGTCATCGATGAAATTGCTCATGTCTGGAGTCAGCGGACTCCGTTGGCGTGGATTGACCGTGCTGCGGTAGCTGCGGTTGTTAAGTGCGGCGACAGGGGCCGGCCACCTTGAGTTTGGTTCAGGACTTACCGTATTGCGCGCCGTTAGCGGCGGCGTCCGCGGTGCACGACAGGAGGCGGTTTGAAAAAGCATAGCGTTCGCATCGGCCTGGGCTTGGCGCTGGTGCTGATATTCCTGCTGCAGGCGGCGAAATATATCGAATTGCCCCTGATGCACCGGTTTGAGGCGATTGTTTACGATACGCGGCTGGTGCTGACAATGCCGCGTACGCCGGACCCGCGGATCGTGATCGTCGACATTGACGAAAAAAGTCTGGCCGAAAAGGAAAAAGGCGGTGAGGGCCGCTGGCCGTGGCCGCGCGACCGCCTGGCGCTGCTTCTGGACAAGCTGTTCGACCATTACAAGATCGCGATTGTCGGCTTCGACGTGGTCTTTGCGGAGCGCGACGAGAGCTCCGGGCTCAAGGTTCTGCAGCAACTCGCGCAAAAGGAGCTGAAAGACGTTGCCGGCTTCCAGTCGGCGCTGAAGCAGTTGCAGCCGCAGCTCGATTACGACGAAATTTTCGCCAGCAAACTTCACAACCGGCCGACGGTGCTTGGCTACGTGTTTACGCACGACGATGAGAAGGCGGGCAACCGGAAGGGCGCATTGCCCGATCCGGTGTTGGCCGCAGGCACGTTCAGCGGCAAGAATATCGGTTTCTATAAATATACGTCGTACACCGCCAACCTCGCGGGGTTGCAGCGTGCCGCAGCGAGCGCCGGGCACTTCAGCCTGGATCCAGACCCTGACGGAATTATCCGGCGAGTGCCCATGCTGGCCGAGTTTGAGGGCGCTTATTATGAGCCGCTGTCGCTGGCAATGGTGCGCATGCTTGCCAACATGCCCAAGGTGACGCCCGGCTATCCCAGCGACAAGGTCTTGAGCAAAGGTTACGCGGGCCTCGAGTGGCTCGACATCGGTCCGATCAAAATTCCGGTCGATGAGGCGGTTACCGCGTTGATTCCGTATCGCGGAAAACACGCCGATAATGTTTTTCAGTATATTTCGGCGGTCGACGTAATCAATGAGCGTGTCGATCCTAAGGTGCTCAAAGGCAATATTGTTCTGGTTGGCACTACGGCTCCAGGCCTGCTAGACCTGCGCGCGACGCCGGTCGAGGCGGTTTACCCCGGCGTGGAAGTGCATGCCAACATGATTGCCGGCATGCTCGACCATAACATCAAGCAGAAACCGCCATATGTAGTGGGCGCGGAGTTCGTCCTGCTGATGATCGTGGGGCTGACAATGGCGCTGCTGCTGCCCTTGCTGAATCCGCTCAAGTCATTGCTCGTGACGCTGGCGGTTTTGTTTATTGTGGTATCCGGCAATCTCGTGGTGTTTCATTACGGCAATTTGGTTTTGCCGCTGGCGGCGGGTCTCATCATGATCGCGTTGCTGTTCGCCCTCAATATGACCTACGGGTTCTTTGTCGAAACCAGGGGCATGCGGCAAATTACGGGCCTGTTCGGGCAGTATGTGCCACCGGAGCTGGTCGACCAGATGGCGCTCAATCCGGAGCAGTTCAGCATGGCGCCGCGCGCCGAGGAACTCACAGTGCTTTTTTCGGACGTGCGCGGATTTACGACCATTTCCGAGAGCCTGTCGCCTGAGGACCTTTCTACCTATATCAACGATTATTTGACCACCATGAGTCTGGTTATTCGCGAGGGGCACCACGGTACGCTCGACAAGTATATCGGCGACGCCATCATGGCCTTTTGGGGCGCGCCGGTGGGCGACCCCCAGCACGCGAAACACGCGGTATCGGCGGCGATGGAAATGCAGAAAGCGGCCAAGACTCTAAACGAGAAATTCAAGGCCAAGGGCTGGCCGACCTTCAAGATCGGCGTTGGCGTAAATTCGGGCGTGATGCGCGTTGGCGACATGGGGTCGCAAATCCGCCGGGCGTATACAGTCATGGGAGACGCTGTAAACTTAGGGTCGCGGCTCGAAGGCATCACGAAGGAGTACGGGGCTGATATCCTGGTCGGCGACCTGACCAGAAGCCAGGTGCCCGACATCGTGTTCCGCGAGCTCGACCGGGTGCGGGTCAAGGGCAAGGACGAGGCGGTGGCAATCCACGAGCCGCTGGGAGTTCAGGGGCAGGTCGAGAAGGCCATGCTCGATGAGGCAAAATTATATGCCCAGTTCCTGAAGTTGTATCGCGCGCAGGACTGGGACCAGGCGGAGTTACAGTTGTTGAATTTACAGAAAATGCGGCCGGACAGTGCGTTGTATAGTCACACATTCAACGAGCGGATACAGTACCTGCGCGCCAATCCACCGGGCAAGGATTGGGATGGGGCGTTTACGTTTACGACCAAATGATCGATTGACCAAATGAAACTCAGGATACTTGGCTGCAGCGGGGGCATTGGGCGCGACCTGCGCACCACTTCGATGCTGCTGGATCAGGACATCCTGATTGATGCCGGCACCGGCGTCGGGGATTTGAGCATGGACGAGCTCTCCCGCATCGATCACGTGTTCGTGACGCACTCGCATCTCGATCACGTTGCCTCGATTCCGTTCCTGGTCGACACCGTGGGCTGGATGCGAGACAAGCCGATAACCGTGCATGCAATCGAGCCCACGCTGGAGATACTGCGTCAGCACCTGTTCAATTGGAAGCTGTGGCCTGATTTCACCCAAATACCCGACGAGCAGGCGCCGTTTTTGCGTTACCAGCCGGTCGTACTTGGCAAGACCGTCGAAATCAATGGCCGTAAACTCACGCCGCTTCCGGCCAACCATGTGGTGCCTGCGGTTGGCTATCACCTGGATTCGGGGCGTGCGAGCCTGGTGTTTTCCGGCGACACGACGACCAATGACCCGTTGTGGCGCGAGGTCAACAAGATCGACAATTTGCGTTATCTGATCATCGAGACCGCATTCTGCAACCGCGAAAAGAGTCTGGCGATTGCGTCGAAGCACTTGTGCCCGAGCATGCTTGCCGACGAACTCGCGAAACTTAAACGCAAGCCCGAGATCTTTATTACACATTTGAAGCCGGGCGAGGTCGAATTGACGATGCAGGAAATCGATGAATGCGCGGGCGCCTGGAAACCGCGCATGCTGGAGAACAACCAGGTTTTCGAATTGTAGCGCGGCGGTAGAGCAGATTGGAAGTTATCCCTGCAAGTTTTGGCATGCGATTCAGATAAGGGATTGAGCCCATGAGTACCGTACTCGAGAACAAACCGGTAGCGCAGGATCTTCTTGCCGAAAAGCTGAATTTCTCGAAGAATCTGCAGTCGATCACCAACAAGATTCATGCGACCAGCAATATCGACGAGATCATCCTGGAATTGAGCCAGGAAATCTGCGTACTGTTCAATTCCGACCGGTTTACGATCTACCTCGTCAGCGAGGACAAGACCTCAATCGTCTCGAAAGTCAAAACTGGCCTTAATTCATTCAAGGACTTGAAATTGCCGATAGCCGAGCAAAGTATCGCCGGCTTCGTCGCGGTGAATAAGAAGATGGTCAATTTCCGCGATGTCTACGACGACAAGGAACTCAAGGCCTGCAGCCCGCAGCTTCATTTCCTGAAGCAGGTCGACACCAAGACCGGTTACCGCACCAAACAAATGCTGGTATCGCCGATACTCGACGCGCAATCCAAGGAATTGATCGGCGTGGTGCAGATCATCAATTCCAAGACTGGCGAGCCATTTCCGCCGATGATGGAGGAGGGCGCAGCGCAGGTCTGCGAAACCCTGGCTATTGCCTTCCGCCAACGTCAGAAGGCGGCGGTGATGGTCAAGGGCAAGTACGATCACCTGGTTACCAATGCCGTCATTTCGGCCGAGGAACTGGAGCTTGCAACCCGCTCGGCGCGGCGCAAGAATCTGGACATCGAAACTGTGTTGATCGACGAGTTCCAGGTCAAACTGGGTGGTATTGGTGAAGCGCTTGCCGCCTACTTTGGCGTGCCCTATGAGCCGTACAAAGCCGACCGCGTTAAACCGATCGATTTGCTCAAGAACATGAGCCGGGAGTTCCTCGAAAGCAGCGCATGGCTGCCGATTGAAGACACGAAAGACGGCATACTGGTGGTGACGCCGGACCCGGAAAAGATCCGCGGTTCCAAGGTCGTCAATAACATCTTCCCCAAAAGCAAGGTCGTCTACCGGGTCTGCTGCGCGCGCGAATTCACCGCTACACTTGATTTGTTCTTCGGCGGCGGCGCTGCCGGCGCGGCTGATGATGGCGCAAGTATCGGGGACATGCTGTCGGGCCTGGAGGACGACTCTGCCGAGGAAACTGCCGAGGACATGGCATCGGCAGCGTCCGACAACGAGGTCGTCAAGCTGGTCAACAAAATCATAATCGATGCCTATAAGCAGGGCGCATCCGATATTCACATCGAGCCCTACCCTGGCAAGGGCAAGACGGAAATCCGCTTCCGCAAGGACGGTTCGCTGGCGAATTACATTTCGGTGCCGGCGGCTTACCGTAACTCGATTGCAGCGCGTCTGAAGATCATGTGCGACCTCGATATATCGGAGCGCCGCAAGCCGCAGGACGGCAAGATCAAGTTCAAGAAGTTCGGCCCGCTCGACATCGAATTGCGGGTGGCAACGATACCGTCACAGGGCGGCGTCGAGGATATCGTGATGCGTATTCTTGCCGCCGGCGAGCCGATACCGCTCGACAAGCTCGGGCTGTCCAAGTACAACCTCGAGCAGACTAAGGCGACGGTTTCGAAGCCGTATGGCTTGTTTTTCGTGTGCGGCCCGACCGGTTCCGGTAAGACCACGACGTTGCATTCTGTGCTCGGCTATCTCAATACACCGGATACGAAGATCTGGACCGCGGAGGATCCGGTCGAAATCACGCAGCGCGGCCTGCGTCAGGTGCAGATGAACCCGAAAGCGGGCCTGACTTTCGCGATTGCGATGAAAGCGTTTTTGCGCGCTGATCCGGACATCATCATGGTCGGCGAGATGCGCGATAAGGAAACGGTGGGCACCGGCATCGAGGCGTCGCTCACCGGCCACCTGGTATTTGCGACGCTGCACACCAATTCGGCGCCCGAGTCGATTATCCGGCTGCTCGACATGGGCATGGACCCGTTCAACTTCGCCGACGCACTGCTCGGCATCCTGGCCCAGCGTCTTACGAAACGGTTGTGCGGCAAATGCAAGAAACCGCACGTCGCGACGCAGGAGGAACTGAAGTCTCTGCTGGACGAGTTTTCGACCGAGATGCTGAATACCGAAAGCTGGAAGAAAGGCATTGAGGCTGCGAAAGAGGCGCAGCTTGCGGCATGGATCAAGGATTTCGGCAATGAAAAGGGCGAAATTACGCTCTACGAGCCGGGCGGCTGCGATACGTGCGGCGGCAGCGGCTATAAAGGCCGCGTCGGCCTGCACGAGCTACTGATCGGCACCGATGCCATCAAGAAAAACATCCAGGAACACGCCCGGGTCGCTGAAATGTTCGCCACCGCGCTCGAAACCGGGATGCGCACGCTCAAGCAGGACGGCATCGAGAAGGTGTTGCTGGGCGCTACCGACATGTTGCAAGTGCGCGCGGTCTGTATCAAGTAATCGTTTCCTGCGATGAATCAAGCGCAGCGCCCGCCGGATTCTTCCAATCTGTTCGAGCGTCTGGAGCAGCTCAACCAAATCGGGGTCGCGCTTTCCAAAGAAACCGATATCAACCGGTTGCTCGAAACCATCCTGATCGCCGCCAAAACGATTACCAATGCCGATGGCGGTACGCTGTATCGCGTGACCGAAGAGCGCACGCTCAAGTTCGAGATCATGCGCAACGACTCGCTCAATATAGCCATGGGGGGGACTACCGGCGTCGAAATCCCGTTTTACCCGATCCATCTGCATGATTCCGGCGGAAAACCGGTGACGAGCATGGTTGCCGCTTACGCGGTACATCATGACAAATCGGTCAATATCGAAGACGCCTATACCCAGGAAGGCTTCGACTTTTCCGGCACCAAGAGCTTCGACAAGAAAACCGGCTATCGCTCGCAGTCGTTCCTGACTGTGCCGATGAAGAATCACGAGAATGAAATCATTGGCGTTTTGCAGCTGTTGAATGCCATGGATCGCGTGACCGGCACGGTGGTCCCGTTCTCGCCGGAAGACCAGCGGCTCGCCGAGTCGCTCGCGTCACAAGCCGCGATTGCGCTCACCAATCGATTGCTGATTAGCCACCTGGAAAACCTGTTCGAGTCGTTCATCAATCTTATCAACGCCGCTATCGACGACAAGTCGCCCTATACCGGCGGGCACTGCGAGCGGGTTCCGGTGCTGACGATGATGCTTGCGGAGGCGGTCAACAATTGCAAAACCGGCCCGCTCAGGGATTTCTCGATGTCGGACAGGGATCGCTATGAACTGAAAATCGCCGGTCTCCTGCATGACTGCGGCAAGGTCACGACCCCGGTGCATGTAGTCGACAAGGCGACCAAGCTGCAGACGATTTTCGACCGTATCAGCGTGGTCGATACGCGCTTCGAGGTAATCAAGCGCGATGCGGAGATAGGGTTGTTAAAGGCCAAGCTGGAAGCGCTGGAAAAGGGCGACAAGCAGGCGCTGCGCAAGAACGAGCGCGAATTCGAATTGCGGTTGCGGGAGATAAATGAGGACCGGCAATTCCTGCACTTTTGCAATGTCGGCGGCGAGGCGATGAAGGCCGACGATCAGGAACGGGTGAAACAGATCTCGTCCAAATATCGATGGCGCGACGTGCAGGGCAACCAGGCTAACTTTTTGACCGATGATGAAGCCGAGAATCTGATGATCCGCGCCGGCACGCTGACTGCCGCCGAGCGCAAGATTATCAATCATCATATCGAGGTTACGATCCAGATGCTTGAGGCCCTGCCGTGGCCGCGCCACCTCAAGAACGTTTCTGAATATGCTGGTGGCCATCACGAGCGCATGGACGGCAAGGGCTATCCGCGTGGCCTCACGCGCGACCAGATGTCGGTGCAGGCCCGCTGCATGGGCATTGCCGATATTTTTGAGGCGCTTACCGCGAAGGATCGGCCTTATAAGAAGGGAAAGACGTTGTCAGAATCGCTTTCCATCCTCGGCAAGTTCAAGCTCGGCGGGCACGTCGACCCGGATTTGTTCGATGTGTTCATGTGGGAAAAGGTCTACCTCAAATATGCCCATCAGTGCATGGACCCCAATCAGATCGACGAGGTTGACCTGTCGAAGATCCCCGGCTATGTTCCTCCGCCAGCGCAATAATCCAGGAAACTGAGCGCCGTATCCGCCGTGCATTCGGGCAACGCGAATCGCGCCTGCCTGAAAGCGGGCAACGCGCGGGCTGCGTGGGCAGGACCGGTGCCGGCGCTTGACTAAGAGAGTACAGACTCAATGATAAGAGTATTTATCGGCTTTGACCCAAGAGAGGCCGTGGCATTCAGTGTTCTTGCCCACAGCATACATGCCCGCTCATCACAGCCGGTCAGCATTACGCCGCTGACGCTGACCGAGCTAAAGGGAGTCATGACGCGCGAGCGCCACCCGTTACAGTCAACCGATTTTTCGTTTTCGCGATTTTTGACGCCTTATCTGTCCGGCTACAGCGGATGGTCGGTGTTCATGGATTGCGACATGCTGGTGCTGGACGATATCGCCAAACTATATGCCTTATGCGACGACCAATACTCAGTAATGGTGGTCAAGCACGACCACGTGCCCAGGGAAAGCAGGAAATTCCTCGATCAGCCGCAGACGCCTTACCAGAAAAAAAACTGGTCGAGCGTTATGCTGTTCAACAGCGCGAGGTGCAGGGCTTTGACGCCGGAATATGTAAATACGGCCACGGGGCTGGAGTTGCACCAGTTCAAATGGCTGGCCAATGATGACCTGATCGGCGAGTTGCCCGCGCACTGGAACCATCTGGTCGGCTACAATCCGCCGCGCAAGGACGCTTCCCTGGTCCATTACACGCTCGGCGGCCCGTACTTTGACGAGTACCGCGATTGCGAGTACGCGCAAGAATGGCGCCTTGAGCAGAAGGCCATGCTGCGCGCGGATCAGCGTAGCTGACCGGCTTTGCGCAAAACACCGCGCCCGTTCTTTCCGAAAATATAGATTGAATTCACATCTCTGCGTAGTCATAAAGCGTTCTGATCGCTTTTGACCATGTAAACCCGGTGACTGACGATCGCGCGGCATCCGGCAGCATGATATTTGGTGATGTGTACGCTTTCTCAAGATGAGAAATTATTTCGTCGACATCTGATTCTCCCCACTCTTGAACCGGAAAATCTTCAATCGGCGCAACCGGGCGCTGAAGCGTCAGTGGAAGGCAATTGCCGGGGCGAATGATGTCCATATGCCCGGTATTCTTGGAAATAATGCAGGCAAGCCCGCTGCTGAGCGCTTCCATGGCGACCAGGTTTGTGCCGCCCTCACAGCGGTTGGAAAATACCGCCACGTCCGCCTCGCGAAACACGTCGGGCATGAATCGGTTGGGGACGGCCCCCAGGTCCACGAACTGCCCGGAATCGATCCCGTTATCGCTTACCCAGTTTGCCACGCTGACCGCAAAATCATCGGTGATTCTTATCGGTTTCGTCATTTTCGACAGATTGACGGAGGGGGCAATTGCGGCGCCCCATGGCGAGTTCCAGGACGCGATCAACAATGCATCCTTGTGCTTTTCCGCAAACCGTGAAAAGGCGGTCACGACCAGGTCCTGTCCCTTCCGGTATTCGAGTTTGCCCCCGGAAAATACGACAAACCGGTCCTTCAACACCCTTTTCGGCAGCGGACGGAACAGCTCAGAATTTACGCCTTGAATGATCAGCTTTGACCGGTCGACTCCATATTCCTTTAATTTATCAAGATTCCAGGTGGAGCCGGCCACCACGAGATCGAATTCACGAAGGGACTTGATTTCATCTTCAGGCAGTCGGTTATGTTCGAAAAAAATCAACCCGATCTGTTTGGTTTTTTCTTCCGTCGCAAGTTTTTGCACTCCCGAATTCCCCAATCCGACCAAAACCGTATCGCCGGTTCTGATGGTCGGCGAAGACTTCCATGTTGATTCAAGATCGCTGAATATGCGGTGAGAAATCGGATCGAGTGGAATCAGAAAATTGATGCCCGCAAGCGGGATGGGAACAAACAGTTTCTGGAGATACGCCTCGACGACCAAATTGAATCCATAAATCCCCCATCCGAACTGGTCGGATACCCCGAAATTGAAATGGTAGTTCTTCAGTTTCGGAGGCAACGTTTCTGCAGGGCTGTCCGGTGCCGGTGATCTTAGATATTTCCAGAACATGATAGGAATTCCTGCGTCGCGTTCTGTTCGTTGGAAATGATTTCTACTTTGTACAATCCAAGGCGGTATTCTATATGTAAGATCATCGAAAGCGCCTTCTGGTATGCTGTCCGGGCTCGATTCTCTCTCTGGGTCATGAACGCAAAGTCTGGACTCACCAAGGCGGATTTGTCGGCAGCCCGCAAGCGGTTGCTGTTAATGCATTTCGAAAGCGGCGTCGGGCACATCGGCGGAAACCTGTCGGCGCTCGACGCCATGCTGGTCATATTCCACGAGTATCTTCGGGATCACGACAAATTCGTGCTGTCAAAGGGGCATTCCGCTGGAGCCCTGTATACGGCGCTCTGGAGCGTCGGACGTCTGAAGGATGCGGACCTCAAGCTGTTCCATAAGGATAACACCCTGCTGGCAGGACATCCGCCGGCCCACGGCATAGACGACATCCAGTTTGCCACCGGCAGTCTGGGGCATGGCCTGTCGCTTGCGGCGGGTACAGCGCTTGCGCTCAGGTTCCGGCACAGTAATGCGCGTGTCGTATGTCTGACCTCGGACGGCGAATGGCAGGAGGGTTCCACCTGGGAGGCGTTGATCTTCGCTTGCCACCACCACCTCGTCAATCTTACTGTGCTCGTGGATCACAATAACCTGCAGGGGTTCGGCACCACCGCGGAGATTGCGTCCATGTCGCCATTGTGGGACCGGCTCAGAGGGTTCGAGATCGACCTTCAGGTCATCGATGGGCACGATCCGGATGCGATTCGTGAAGCCCTGGCGCGTCCGGCCGATCGTATTCGGTTGATCGTCATGCGCACGATCAAAGGCCGGGGTGTTGCGTTCCTGGAAAACCGCATGGAGTCGCATTACCTCCCGCTTAACGAAGAGCAGTACCGCTTGGCCGTTCGCGAAATCGAGTCACGATGAGGCGGCAATTTTGCGATGCGCTCGTGGCGCGCTCGGCGAATCCGGAAATGATATTTCTAACCGGCGATCTCGGTTTCATGGCGCTCGAGCCATTGCGAGAGGCGATGGGAGAACGGTTCATCAACGCCGGGGTGGCCGAGCAGAACATGATTTCCGTGGCGGCGGCGCTTGCGCGCGCGCGGTTCGAGGTCTGGGTGTACAGTATTGCCCCGTTTTGCTACGCACGGCCCTATGAACAAATCCGGAATGACATCACGTTCCACAATTTGCCAGTCAAACTCGTCGGCAACGGCGGAGGCTATGGCTACGGCGTGATGGGGCCCACGCACCACGCAATCGAGGACTACGGCGTATTATTGTGCCTACCCAACATGTCGGCGTATGTCCCAGTGTTCGACGAGGATATCGATGCGGTGGTCGCTCTGGCCGGAAAATCCATTTACCCGGTATATCTCCGGCTCGGACGCGGGGAATACCCCAAGGGCTTCACGGTCCCGGCCTACGCGCCTTGGCGCCAGTTGACCCAGGGAGGCGGCCCGGTGGTTATCGCCATCGGACCACTTGCGGGGGTATATATCGAGGCGTTTGAAAGCATGCCGGGCGTGAGCCGCCCCAATCTCTGGGCGCTGGCCGAACTGCCAATCGCGCGCAACGCAATACCCGAGCAATTGCATGCGCAGATGTCGCGAAATTCCGCTTTGTTCGTGGCCGAAGAACACGTGCGCCGCGGCAGTTTCGGCTCCGAGTTTGCATTGTACTTGGTCGAGTCAGGTATTTCCGTGCGCCGCTTTCGCCATCTCTACGCCCGTGCACACCATTTTGATCGTTACGGCTCTCAGCAGTTTATGCGGCGCCAGTCGGCAATCGACGCTGACTCGATGCTCGCCGCACTGGCAGAGGGTTGAGGCCCATCCCTGCGATGTCCGAGCTGACGACCTACATTCGGGCCCTGCACGGGCCCATACTGGTGACCGGCGCCTCCGGTTTCATCGGGTCCAACCTATACAAAACGCTGGCAGCCGTTCGCGATGACGTGTATGCGGTTGTCCGGCGCGGCAAGAACTGGCGCCTAGCCGAGGTGCGCGACGAGAACATGGTCGCTGTCGACCTCAACGACTATGCGGCCACCAAGAACCTGGTCGACAGCATTGGTCCGCAGACGGTTTTCGAATGTGCGGCTTATGGCGCCTACTCGTTTGAGGAAGATGCCAGCTTGATCTACCAGACCAACGTCCAGTCGATCGTCAACCTGGCCGAATTGCTTGCAAAGCGCACCTGTGCGGCTTTCATCCACGCCGGCAGCTCGTCGGAGTACGGCGGCAATTGCAGCGCGCCGGCGGAGGATTCGATGTGCGAGCCGAACAGCCACTACGCGGTGTCGAAAGTGGCCGTCGCCAGCTATTTGCGGTACATGGGCAAGTACCGCAATTTTCCCTGTGCCAATCTGCGCTTGTATGCGGTCTACGGTCCCTATGAAGACAGCGCGCGACTGATACCGACGCTGCTGCGCAACGCGTTAGCCGGAAAGTTGCCGCCGTTTGTCGATCCACGCACGTCACGTGATTTCATTTACGTCGGCGACGTGTGTGCCGCCTTCATCCGCGCGGCCGCGGCAATGCACCCCGGGCTATACGGGGAGAGCTTCAATATAGGCACCGGCGTCAAGACCACGATCGCCGATCTTGCAGAAACCACCCGGCGCGTGTTTGGCGTCAACGAGGAGCCGAAGTTTGGCAGCATGGAGGCGCGAGCGTGGGACTTGCCGGATTGGTACGCTGATCCGGGCAAAGCCTACACCAAGCTCGGCTGGAAGCCGGCAACAGGGCTGGACCAGGGGCTGCGACTGACCGCTGATTGGGTAAAACAACTTTCCGACACGGACCTGGCCGCCGCAACCAAAAAAGATCCCAACGTGCGCAGGCGCAGCCTTTCCGCAGTTGTCGCCTGCTATCGCGACGAGCAGGCAATTCCGGTGATGCACCAGCGCCTGACGGACGTATTCAGAAAACTCGACATCGATTATGAGATCTTTTTTGTCGATGACTGCAGTCCCGATGACGGTGTACGGGTAATCCGCGAGCTCAGTGAGCGCGACTCGCGTGTCATCGGCATTTCGCATTCCCGCAATTTCGGTTCGCAGATGGCGTTTCGCAGCGGCATGGAGCTCTCGACGATGGACGGCGTGGTTCTGCTCGACGGCGACCTGCAGGATCCACCGGAGCTGATCGAACAGTTTTACAAAAAATGGGAGGCGGGATCTGACGTGGTCTACGGTCGTCGCGTGAAGCGCGAAATGTCGTGGCTCTGGGGCCTGATGTACAAGCTGTTCTACCGCGTTTTTGCCGCGTTTAGCTACGTTCAGATCCCGTACGATGCCGGCGATTTTTCGCTGATTGATCGTCGGGTGGCCGGTTGGCTGCTGAACTGCCCGGAACGCGACCTTTTCGTTCGCGGATTGCGCGCCTATGTCGGCTTCAAGCAGACGGGAGTGGACTATGTCCGCCCCAAGCGCATGTTTGGCCGGTCTACCAACAACCTTCTGAAAAACATCGAATGGGCGAAAAAAGGGATTTTTTCGTTCAGCAACGCGCCGCTGACGATGCTGACCTCCCTGGGTATTATTTTGCTGGGGCTTTCCACTCTGGCGGCAATTGCGAGCGTGCTGCTGCGCATTTTTTTCCCGGATCTTGCGCCGCGGGGCGCTACCACGTTGCAGATATTAATCCTGATGTTCGGTTCGTTTAACATTTTCGCCATCGGCCTGGTGGGCGAGTATGTGGCGAAGATCATGTCGGAGGTAAAGGCGCGACCGCGGCTGATACGCGCTTCACTAATCCGAAACGGCAAGTCCACCGACCTGCTGCCCGACGGCAAGGCGCGGTGACCCGGGGCGGAAATCCGGGTACCGGTCTGAATTCTTCGAGGAGTGACCTATCATAGGCACGCTGCGCCCCTGTCCAAATTGCCATACAGATTCCGGCAAAGCCGCGTTGTTTGCGGACGATAACATCGACCCCGGCAGGCTCTCGGGTTACAGTTTTGCGTCGCGCAAGGAGCCGGAGTTCATGTGCCACCGGCTGGTGCAGTGCCCCACGTGCGACTTGGTATATGCGGATGAGCCTCCCGGGGACAACGAGCTTGCGCACGCCTACCATGTGGCAAACTACGACAGTGCGGAAGAAGCCGATGACGCGGCGAAAGCCTATATCCGGGCCGTTCAGCCGACGCTAAGCTGCCTCCGCCGGCGGGAAGCGGCGCTGGAAATTGGTGCCGGAACCGGGGTGTTTCTTGAACATTTGGCGCGCGCCGGCTTTACGAAACTGGTGGGTGTTGAGCCGTCGGCCGCCGCCATTGCGGCAGCGCCCGAGCATCGACGCGTTTGGATCCGCGAGGCGATGTTCCACGAGGAGGAGTTTGCACCCGAGTCGTTCGATCTGGTTTGTTGTTTCATGACCATGGAGCATGTGCGCGATCCAGAGTCGGTCGCGCGCTCGGCGCGGCGGCTTCTCAGGCCCGGAGGCGCTTTCGTCGCAGTCACTCACGATTACCGTAGTCTCGCCAACAGAGTGCTCGGCAGGCGCTCGCCGATCATCGATATTGAGCACATGCAGTTGTTTTCCCGGCGCAGCATCCGCTATCTCCTCGAATCGTGCGGCTACTCCGGCGTCACTGTAAATGCGTTCCGCAACACCTATTCCCTGCGCTACTGGACGCGCCTGGCGCCGCTGCCACGTGGAGTCAAGCAGGGCCTGTTACGACTTATGGCTGCAGTCGGAATGGATCAGGCGAAAATCGGGTTGAACGTCGGTAACCTGATCGCGGCTGGTTTCAGAAATGCCTGAGTTGTGCCTCATGTTTCCCGGACGACCCGCCGGCTAGAGTATTGCGCATATGACTGACAACGAAGTTCCATCGTTCGGATCAGCGCGATTTCTGCGCTTCATTGTTGCCGGGGGCATCAATACGCTGTTCGGTTTCGCGGTATATAGCGCTGCCATTATTCTTGGCGCGCCGGTATGGGCCGCGCTCATGATCAGTCTCCTCGCCGGTATCGTTTTCAATTTTTTCTCCACGGGCTGGTATGTGTTCCGCGATCTTGCGCTTTCGCGGTGGCCGCGCTTTGTGCTCTGTTACCTCGCTACTTACGGCGTCAACCTGCAGCTGATCGAATGGCTTTCCGGGTGGATCGATAACTACATCCTGTCGCAGGCCATCCTTGCGTTCCCGATGGCAATTTTCACGTATGTCCTGATGGTGCGGATTGCTTTTCGGAACCTCCCCGGGAAAAATGAACCGGGTTGAAATGAATTGGCGTTCATCGCGGTTGTGGCGCGATGACGACAGTCCTGGGGACAAGGCGCAAGGCGAAATAGGACCCGAAGTCGAGTTGGTGCGAAATGGCGTAAGCGCTTTCCATGTCATGTATGAGATCGACGTCCGGGAACCTGCGATCTACCAGCAGCCAGCCGGGCCGCCCGAGCCTGTCGGCCGTACGGCGAATGAACTCGCGCCGAAATTCCGGCGGAAGATATTTGTAGGTTGCGGGGTTGTTGAGGGCCGACCAGGCGGAATGGCCGTCCGATCGAATCATGTTGTAGGTAATGTTCATCATGGTCACCGGCTCATGATAGCCGGACGAAATATCGCCGATGGCGCGCGCCGCGTCGCTGAAATCCCCGATGGCGATTTTGCTTTGAAGGTAGTGCGCCCTGATTCTGGCGGTTGAATCTTTGTTGGCGTAGGACATGTCGGCGAGCATTTTGCCGGGCGCGGTTTCGAACAAGCGATCTGCCTGGAACGCCTGGCCCCATACATGCCATCCAAACACGCCGGTCCACCCGATCAGACTCGCGACCATCACCAGCCCGGCGGATCTGATGCCGGCCGGCACGGATGCACTTACTGACGACAGCAGCAAGGGAAGCAGGAACGGGAGAATATTGAGTATGTTGTTATCGTGGCTGCGGCCGAGGAAATAGGACAAAGTGCCGTAAGCAAGTAGCATCAAAATGTATCGTTGATTGAAATCAGCATGATTGCCGTTGTGTCGAACTGACCGGTGCATGGCGAAACCGCCAGCCGCCAAGCCGGCGGCAAAGAACCAAACCGGCCCCCAGGGGTTGATCGGCAGCATCCCCGGCGGATGGAGCAGAAACGCGAGATAACCGCGCAGCGACGGCAGGGTTTGGTAGAGCGCCCAGTAGCCGGCAAGGAACGCTGCGGCGGTTGCAATGGCGATGAGCAGCAGGGTCAGCATCGACCGGAGGACCGTGCGTCTTGTTGCGGTCGCGCCGGATTGCGAACGGCACAACCAGATATAGAAAGGCCACCAAAGAAAGCTGGCCATGAACGCGGATTCCGGCGACCAGAGGGCGCACACGGCCCATGCGCCATGCGCCAGGCGATGGTCGTTTCGGCCACTGCGGGTGTAGCGGATGAGCAGGTAGGCAGCCAGCGCGAGAACGGGCAGGAACCTGAGACCGTTGGTCGATGGCGTAATTGCAGCGGTTGAAGCCATCGGCGGGAATGAATTCCAGAAAAAACCGCATAACAAGACGGCCAGCAGGACGACGCTGGCGGTTGGAATATCGTCAGAATGACGGATGACGATATGCCGGACGATGAGGCCAAGCGTGACCGCAAATGCCAGCAGGCTAAAGCCGACGATAAAATACATTCCGGTCCAGCAGTCATTGCCGCAAGCGGCCGCAATCAGAAGTGTCGGTCCCAATCCGTATTGAGCCGGGAAGTCGAGGAATATCCGGCCGCCGGCCAGCAGCAACTCGCTGGGCCCGATATAGGCGCCCCAATGATGCCAGGCGAAATTCAGCGCTTGCGGATCCTGATAAATGCCGGTGGCAAAGCTTAGAAAGATTGACAGGGCGCCTGCGGCGACGATCAAGACTGGAATCGCGGCGTTCCTGGATGGCGGCGACGCGGATGGATGCTGGCGGGTGAATACGTGATGAATCCCGACCAGTACAGCAAGAAAAAACAGCGCTTCAGTCCAGGACAGGTACACGATGGTCGTTGTTTCCTGCTGGTGTCGCCACCATGGCAGGGTCGCAGCCGCCGCGAGAGCCAGTGCGGCGCCTAGAAGGCCGCCCGCGTCCAATTGCGTGCGGCACGAGCGCAGGGTCAGATAGCCCAGGTACAGGCTTGCCGGCAGCGCATAGACCGGTCCGAAAGCCCAGCCGAATATGACTGCAGCGCTCGCCACCACCAGGCAGAACCGGACAGAGGGAGACGCCGCTGATTTTCCCGCTGCGGAGCGCAACCGCGGCTGCGCCACCAGCGGCCGAACGATCGGCCATGCCGCAATCAGGACCCCCAGTAGGGCGTAGATGGCGATTACAAACTGCTTTTCTGTCATGATGGTAGCTATCGGACTGTGGATTCGCGCCCGCCGTGCTCATGCGATTTATCCGCCACTGCAGTAAATCACCCAGGCTCGTGCAGTATAAGTACTTCGATTCGTCACGGCGAGATACTCCCGCATTAATCATTACCGCCTGTTAGCGAAGACCATGCGATTGCGAATGGAAACAATGGCGCCGAAGTTCTTCGATGTCCGTTACCTGCCCATTTTTTCGGTGGTTTTCGTTTTGTCTTTATGGGTATGGTTGGTGACCAGGCATCTGCCGGTGGCGGCCGTGGCGGTTTTCATTGCGTTGGCGCTTGTCAGTGTTGCGGCCGGCGACGTGTTCATCAGACACACCGTCGGGATGTCCGATCGATTCGATAGTTTCTCGACCCGGTTTTTGCTTGGATTTTTTATCGCGAACATAGCGCTTTACATAGTCAGCTTTGTTTCTCCGTTCGGACTTGCGCTGGACAGTCTGTTTGTAAGCCTTGCTGTTTTTGCCGCTTGGGCAGCGAGCAAAAAAACAGGATTTAGATCCCTATTCGGGGTCAGGTGCGTTCCGGAATCTGTTTTTGTCCTTCTGGCGCTGGTTGCCGTTACGTTTTGGTGCCGGGACATTTTGAATCCGGCTGAGGTGGGCTGGGAATTTACGACTATCAAAGCATGGCAGGATATTTTTTATCACGCCCGGGTAATCAGCAACTTCGCCTCCGCGCATGGTTTGGGAGCGGTTTCGGATTTGCAAATGGCGGGTGCCCAGGCCCATCCGTACCATTACGCGAGCTACATCGTACCGGCCGTCCTGGCTAATGTGACATCGGTGTCGTCACTCGAAGTTTTTGCAGGTTTTCAAGTTCCCTTTGGGCTGTTGCTTACCGTGCTGGCGTCCTTCTCGTTGTTGTCGTCATTGTTTGGAAAGTTGCCCGGAATCGCCGCCGGTTTGACGCTGGCATACGCGCCGGACGCAATGCAACAGGGATTTGGGAACTACTTTTTGAGTTACCACTGGCTGCAGCAGGTCTCGCCGGCCATGCTATATGGGACAGCACTTGCCGCTCTTGCCTGGCTCTTCATGTTTGAGGGTTGCAGGAGCGGGAAATTTTCTCTTGTTGCCACGGGTTACGTCGCCGCATTTTTTACTTTGCTGTTCAAAGCGCAGATTTTCGTGGCCGTTTCATTTTTGATCTGGATATACCCGGCCCTGTTTATGGCGGGATTGAAAACCAGAGTGAGGGTGGGATGTTTCGCCGCCATGACATTCCTGTATCTCGCCGTAGTTGCCGTGTCGCAAGGCTTTGCGAACGTCCCTACGCTGCGTCTCGATGGCAGCGGGCTCGCCTGGTACAAGGGCGCGCTTTTGTACAGCCAGAGCCCGGGATTTCTGAAGGACCAGTTCGACCTCATTTTTTATTACATTACCGTCCAAATGGATGGCGCGTGGCTGATCACTGCGATCGCCCTGGCTCCGATGTTGTTCGTTGGCACCTTTGGCATATTCGGGTTGCTTTACCCGGCGTTTCTTATGCATTTGAAAAAACACTTTAGGCCATACATCGTATTGTTCCCCGTCCTGATCGCAATAAATTATCTGGTCATGTCGGAGGGGCTAGCCCTGGACGCCAAGAACCTGGGAACTCCCGAAGAGTTGCTGCACAGGCCTTTCGTTTGGGCTTACTTTGTTGCGTGTTCATGGTCCGGGGCCGCTTTATATCACGCCATGTTTGATGACCGCTTTCCGGTCTATAAGCATGCCGAGCGTATTGCGGCGGCGATCATTTGTGTGGCCGTTTCGATACCAATCTACTTCGGATACAGGATACAGACCATGCCGATCTGGCCTGGCGGGGGGTTTGATGATCACGCGAAGATTCCGACCTGCCTGTTTAAGACGGCGCTTTTTATTCGCGGCAAGAGCACGCCGAAGAGCGTGGTCCAGGATTCACTCAATGATCCCAAAAGTGTGCTGGCGGGTTTGTCCGAACAGCAGGGCTTTGCGATGGATCTGAGCGGCTTTCGTGCGCCGGACGGCCTCAAAGACCGATTGCATGAATTACGCATGTTCAAAGATATGGACCGTTACGAAGGCGTTGTTGAATTCGCCCGTCGAAATTCCATGGATTGGTATGTCCTGCATCCCGGAGATAAGGTCAATTGGCCTGAACCCATCAATCGCCGTCTGGCGTTTCAATGTGGCGGCTACCGCACGTATTATTTCGGGGTCAAACCAACAAGTTAGCGTATGACACTGGTGCGCACACCCACGGCCTGCGGGAACTCGCCCAGGTTCATTGTTCAACCGCTCCAGGGCGCCGGCGGCCGTTCGCAGCGCAGATTGCCCTTGCCGGCCTCCCAGTCCTCAATGCTGCCGATATCCACATCAAAGGGGCCGTATTCAATGTGCGAGTAGAACATCCGGCCCTTGGCGGAGTACAGGATATTGTCGGTGTTCATATACTTTCGCGACCACATCCCGCCTTTTCTTTCCAGATGCCAGCCGGGCGGGCCGAAGAGCAACGGGCAAGTCTTCTCCAGGCGGCCAAACACGGCGGTCAGCCGTTGCCTCATTCGGGAATAATCGTCCGATATACGGGTCCCCGGCTGCAGTGCGCAGGAAAGAAAAATGTGGGTCAGGTTCCCCCAGGGCAACTCGGCAGGAAAGCTGACGCAATCCGATTCGTCCGTCCGCAGTCCCCACGGGGAAAAACTCTCGTCCAGCCGGGCCAGGTATTTCTTCCGGTCCATGTCCCGAAAAAGGGGCTCCGTTACCCGCACCATCATTCGCAGCCGCCCTGCGTGTTGCGCTACGAGGCCCTTTACCCGTTCCGAACCCGGGCCCGCCGGCGGAATTGGATATTGGCCGAGGAGATTGATAAATGCTGCCTTGGGATGGACGAACGGGACTACGAAGGAGTCGGTCTGCAGTTCCGTAGTGAAATACAGATAGGGTTGTTGCTGGAGTTTTTTGGGGACGGATATGTCGACCCACTTTCTGGCCCAGGGCAGCGAGTCCCACGCCCCATTCCAGGTGCCCCATGCATGAACGTTCTGCGCGATCAATATTGCCGTCGCTACCAGCAGGGGCCAGCGTCCACCAGGTACGGAACGAACTATTAACCAAAGGAGCACCGGGCCGGCAAGCAACAGGACCGGAAGACCATATCGTCCGTTGCCCGAAGTGGCCAGCCATAGTGCAGCGGCGATCAGGAAAAACCACAGGACTACCCCGCGAGGCGTATCGGTCTCAAAATTTCCGACGTTGCCGCCGCGCAATTTCCCCCAACTGATCTTCGTGAACGCAATACCCGCGAAAATTACGATCAGGGCGGGGCGCAGATCGGGCAACATCGGTTCGGCATAAATTCCGCTGTGGTAATGCGCCATGCGGAACAACTGTGCCAATCCTTCAAGAATTCCCCGTGGCAGAAAGCGGTCGACGTATAAGAGGTCGGCGGGAAAATCGGGGGAATGGAAGATATTATTGAACATCGGAAAAAAGGGATTGCGAAACTCCGCATAGAGCTTCCAGGCCCACCAACCACCGGTAATCAACCATCCCGCAAATGCGGCAATTCCGAAATAAAACAGAACTTTCAGGGTTCTTGATCTGATGCCCAGCATTATGAGCAGGGCGCCGCCGGCACTGATGACGTAGATGGCATTGGTCGGCTTGAGTCCCGCCGCCATGCCAAGAAATAGTCCCGCAATTCCAATACCCGTGGAAAAATTTGCGCTGTCCCGCGTCCCCGTGCAGAGCAGGAGCAGGCCGAAAAGAACAAGAACAGATATTGTCGGATCCAGGAACGTTGTGCCTAGGGTGGCGAGGAATACCGGCGCGGACACCCCCAGAAGTACGCCAAGGAGAACATAATAATTGCGATTGTTAACGCCCGGGGCAATGACCTGCTCGAAAATCTTCCAGAGAAGGAGAATGTTCAGGCTGTGAATCAAAGCCAGCGCCAGCCGAATAAATACGCTGGGCCAATCCGCCATGATCATCCAATACGTCGGCAGATATAGAAATGGGTTCAGGTAGCCTTGCATGCTGGCCGCCATGAAATCCTGGCTCAGCCGATCGTTGACCAGGGCGTGAGCGGCGTAGAGATGGTAGTTGTAGAAGTCCCAATTGGCGTCCCTGCCTACAATCAGCGGGATCAAACTGATTGCTATGAATAACAGAATCTTCCATCTGTTCTGTTCAAGAATCACGGCGCGATTTTTCGGGCCGGCCCCGGGACCGCCAGATAGTGCAGCCGCTTCAGTTCGCGCCGCCCATGGGTAACCGATTCCAGTATCAGGCCGCACGCCATGCTGAGAAACGCGGCGAGCATCATCCCCGTAACGAGCACTGCGGTGGGCAGGCGCGGCACCAGGCCGGTTGCGAGATATTCAGTGATGAGCGGCCATGCGAGCGCGATTGCGCTTAACCCGAAGACTGCCGCAATCGCGCCAAAAAACTGCAGCGGGCGCTCCTGCTTCATTAGTTTGAGTATCGTAAGCAGAATTCTCAAACCGTCCCGATAGGTATTGAGCTTGCTGTTCGAGCCTGCAGGACGGTTGCCGTAGGGAACATCAACCTCGGCCACCGGCATGCGCATTTCGAGAGCGTGAATCGTAAGTTCAGTTTCTATTTCGAATCCGCTTGAAAGCACAGGAAATGACTTGACGAAGCGTCGGCTGAAGATCTTGAATCCCGAAAGAACGTCGTCGAATCGGTGGCCGCACATGGCGCCTACGATTTTCGTAATCATCACGTTGCCGAAACGGTGGCCGGCGCGATAGTTTTCCGGTTCGGACTCGATTCGACGGCCGTTTACCATGTCGAGGTGCTCTTCAAGCAGCTTTTCAACCATCTTCGGCGCCATCGCGGCATCGTAAGTGTCGTCGCCATCGACGAGCACGTAGACGTCTGCATCGATGTCGGCAAACATCCGGCGCACCACGTTGCCTTTTCCCTGGAGTTGTTCATGCCGCACCCGCGCTCCAGCGCTGCGCGCAATCTCCGCGGTGCCGTCGCTCGAATTGTTGTCGTAGACGTAGATCGATGCCCGCGGCAGGCAGGCCTTGAAGGCAAGCACGACTTTTTCGATCGCAAGCGCCTCGTTGTAGCAGGGCACGAGGACCGCCACATCGCAGTGGTTGTTTGATCCCTTGTGGACGGTTTCAGGGGCGTCGTATCGGGGATTCATCGGGCCTGAAGACGAATTTATTGGAGAAGTAGAAATTGAACAAAAGCGCGGCTATCGAGCCGATTGCCAGGGGAATAACGGGATGCCGGTAGAGTACTGGAAAAGCCATGGTAAAAACGATGAAAACGGAAAGATTTATTGCCGCCCCTATCGTCTGGATCAGAAAATAGCGTGCGCTTTCCCGGCCTGGGGAGTTGCGCGACCGGAACGAGAATATCCTGTTCAGCAGCCATGTAACAGTGACCGCCGTGGGGAATGAAATGAATCTTGCAGTTATCGGGTCGACGCCAAACAGCGACACCAGAACTGACAGCACTGTTGCTTCGGTAAAAAACCCGATGCCCCCGACCACGGAAAACCTTAGTAGCGTCCCGCTGGTCGGAGGGCAAGCGGTTTTTGTTTCCGACAATTGAATTCCCCTGGCTAAAAAAATGTAAGAAGCGGCGCGATCCGGATCAACCCGTAACCTGTTTCGTCAATTACTCCGCCTGACAACAGCATGCAATCAGAGCACCCTGGGAATTCGGCGCCAACAGGAATATAGAGTATCGCAGTCGCAGTTTCGCGTAGTTTGCTCGCGGGGGGCCGCAGTTGAGATGCGAGCGGCGCGAACGTCGGAGATCAGGCGCGTGGCGCGCACATAGTGACGCTCCGCGTCAGTTTCTTGATGGTGCTGAGCAAAATTTTTATGTTGCGTTGCAACAAATAAGATACTTACGATTTTATATTATGAAAATAAGTTCGCTGATTTGTGGAAAAAAGCACTTTCCAGCTTTAATTGCTGCCTTTATTCCCCCGTGATAGGCAAGAATGGGTCGCGCTTTTCCGTAGGTTGGATACGGGAATGCGGGGCTTGCGGGCATAGGCGACAGGAATAGAAATTGCTCTTTATCAATTGGTCACTTGATTAACTCTGGGAGATATTTATGAAGCATCTGCAAAAGGGCTTTACGTTGATCGAACTGATGATCGTGGTCGCGATTATCGGCATTCTGGCTGCGGTGGCGATTCCGGCGTATCAGGACTACACCGCCAAGGCTCAGTCGAGCGAGGCGTTCGTGCTGCTTGACGGTCTGAAGACCCCGGTATCGGAGGCGATGTCGAATGACGCGTCCACGGGCTGCACGATACCGACTGGAGCGGTTTCTGCCGGCAAATATGTGGCCAGTATGTCCGCCACTGCCACCGGCACCACGGTGTGTACGCTCGCGGCAACCTATGCGGCGTCTGGCGCCAACGCCAAGATTCTCAGCAAGAAGGTTTCATTGGCCTACACTACGGCCACGGGTGCATGGACATGCGCTACGGACCTGCCGACGGAAATCAAGCCGAAGTCGTGCTAAGCAGGATGTAACAAACAAGCCCGCGCTGTGAACAGCAGCGCGGGCTTTTTATTGCCTGACCGATTCGCGCATTACTTGCTGCATCGCTTGCTTCAGTTCGGACACCGCGCCAGCCCACACGCCTGGACTCGATTGGCGGAACAGACGCGCGCTGGGATACCAGCGACTGGCATTCCCGGCTAGAGGCCATCGCCAATCGGGTGCATGGTGCAGCAGAACCCAAACCGGCTTGCCCAAAGCGCCCGCCAAATGAGCCACCGCGGTGTCGATGGTAATAACAAGATCGAGATTCGCGACTAGGCAGGCGGTATCGTAGAAATCCTGGAGTTCCGAGGCGAGATCGGTCACGCCGATAGTCGCCGGCAAGTCCGCGAGCTGTTTCCGACCACTGCCCACTTGCAAGCTGATCACCACCAGTCCATCCATTGCCAGGACCGGGCGCAGTTCTTGTAGGGAGATATTTTTCAGCTTTGCGATCCAGTTTTCCGCGTCGGATTCCCAAACTATCCCGACGCGCAGTCCTTGGCGGTTTCCCAGTCGCGCTTCCCAGGCTGCGCGGTCGTTTTCCGAAACATGGACGTAGGGTAATTTCGCGGCAAGATTGGCCGTGGTGATCGCCATTCTGTGCGGCAGGCTCATGAGCGGGCAGCAATAGTCGGCTTCGATTAGGTTCTCGTCGAGCGTTACCACTTTCGTTATGCCGTCGGCAGTTGCGATGAGGCGACGCAATGGCGCGGACACTTCCGCCGATACGACGGCGCCCTGGTCGGCGAGCCGCTTCGCGAAACGTATGAATTGGATCGTGTCTCCGTACCCCTGTTCGGACAAGAGCACCAGGCGCTTGCCGGCGAGGGGCTCCCCCTTCCATATCGGCCAGCGGCTTTTGGCCGCAAGGTATTGAGTCTCAGGCTTACGCAGACGGGACTCGTATTCCGAAAAGCCCTTGCGATAGTCTTCCCTGCTCAAATAAATCAATGAACGGTTGAAGCGGGCATCGGTAAAATCCGGCGCTATCGCCAGGGCGCGGTCAAAATAGTCTTCCGCGATGGAATACTCGGCATTATGCGCATGAGCGGCGCCCAGCGAGGTGAGGGTATCGGGCTTCTGCGGATCAAGCGCGAGAGCTTTTTGCAGATGGACGATGCCGCGGTCCACTTTCCCCATGTGCAGGAAAACTGAACCCAGGCGGTGCCATGCGCTGGCACTTGCCGCATCAAGTCTGACCGCCTCTTGCAGCCACCGGACCGCTTCCAGGTAGCGTTTTGCGTTTTCCAGCAGGATCCCCATGTCCAAGTAGGCGGGCAGGAAATCCGGGGACTGCTTGATCGCCTGCTGAAAATGCTCGGCCGCTTGATCGACTTCACCCAGGGCGCCGGCAGCCTCCCCGGCGCAGCACAAAATCTGGGGATCGCCCGGCGCGAGCCGCAGCGCGGATTCAAAATGCGTCTTTGCCGCTTCGAGTTTCCCTGACGCCATGAGCGCCTTGCCCAGATTCACGTAAATTTTCGGTTCATCGGGATCCAGCGCAATGGCTTCGAGATAAAGCCTGATTGCCCCACCGAGGTCGCCAGCGCGATGAAAAGCCATTGCTTCCTTGAGCGTTTGCTCGAGCGCTGGCGCTGAGGCAGAGTTGATAACGGGCCGGCTGGATACACGTGGCCGGTCTTCTTCGGCCGCCCCCATGACGATATGCTGTCTCGCGCCCGCACGATAATCTTCCCAGATGCGGCGAAACAATCGCTCCAGGTCGCGAACGAAGCGATCGCCGTCAAACAGCGGACAACTCAAGCGATTGGCGGCGAGATGGGCCTTGATTTTCGCGAGTTGATCGGGCCGTGTCGCCAACTCGAGCGCGAGCCGGTAATACTCCTCGGAGTTAGTGGTGATCAGCTCGGGCAGTCCCGCAGCGTGAACAATGCTTGCCGCCACCCGGCTGACAAACGTCTCGCCTTGCCGCGCAACCAGCGGCACGCCCGCCCATAGCGCATCGCTGGCGGTGGTGTGGGAAGTAACCGGATAGGTGTCGAGTGCGAGATCGGCCAACTGCAGCCTGCCCAGATGCTCGGCAAGCGGCCGCCGCGGGGCAAACACTATGCGCTCGGCAGCCACCCCGCGCGCCTGCGCTTCCCGGCGCAGGTTGTGTTCGGCGGCACTGGTGGATTGCAGCAGCCAAAGCACGCTGTCCGGCACTTCGGTGAGCAGCCGGCACCACAGATCGAACATCGCCGGGGTGATTTTGTAGCATTGGTTGAGGCTGCAAAATACAAATCCGTCTGCCGGCAGCCCGGCGGCCATGCGCGACGGCCGGGCGCCTATGATGCGCTGCCGGTCGTTGGGCTGATAGCAGTGCGGCATCAGCGCCAGCGTTTCGCTGTAATAGTCCGCGTGCTCCAACGGGCTGACGATCGAATCGCCGATCAGATAATCAGCGAGCCTGGGGTGGCCCAGGGTTCCCGGGTAACCCAGCCAGCTGACTTGCACCGGGGCCGGCCGCAGCGCTGAAATCGCCAGGCGATTGTTTTCCGTATAGCCTTTAAGATCGACCAGGATATCGATCCTGTCATCGAGAATCTGCCGCGCGGCAGCCTCATGGGACAAGCGGTTGATCTCGCGAAAGGTATCGAAGGCTGCCTGCATGCGCCTGCGCATGGGGCTTGCGTCATCCGGCCCGCACGAATAACCAAACACCTCGAAATCGTTGTGATCGTGCCGCTCGATGACCTCCGCCAGCAGGTAGCTGGTGGCGTGCTCGTGAAAGTCGGCGGAAAGATAACCGATGCGAATCTTTCCGCCCGCTGCGCGCACGGCACCCGCGCACAGCGGCGGGCGTGACAGGAAAGCCCGATATTGTTCTTCGGCAAACTGCCGCGCGCACAAGTACTGTTCCCGTGCTTCCGTTTCCGGCAGCGCCAGAAAACCGAATGGCGATATTTTACCCGACCGGCCCTGCGTTACTTGCGCACGCAGAGCCGCGATTTCAGGCGTTACCTGTGGCCACTCACACAAGTGCTGGCGCGCGTGCACCAGGGATATACGGACTTCAGGCAGGTCAGGCTCAAGTTCCAGCGCCTGCAGATAGCTCGCAATCGCCTCCTCGAAGCGTTTGATGTCGTTAAATGCGTTGCCGAGGTTGATGTGTGCCGCAGCGAGGTCGGGCTTGATCGCCAGCGCTTTTTGGCAGCTCGCAATCGCTTCCTCGTGGCGGTCGAGGGCGGCCAACGCCAGGCCCAGGTTGCCATGCGCTTCGGCAAAGTCGGACTTGAGGGCCAAAGCCTTTTCGCAGCTCTTGATTGCTTCGAAGTGACGATTCAACTCAATCAGTGCGCTACCGAGACTGTTGTAGGCCTCGGCGAAATCCGGCCTCAAAGTGATCGCGCGCCGATAGCACGCGATGGCTTCGTCGTGACGCTTCAGTTCACTCAGTGCGTTGCCGAGATTGAAATGCGCTTCCGCAAAGTCGGGCCTGAGTACCAGTGCCATTTCGCAGCTCGCGGCTGCCCTTGCAAAATGCTTGAGTCCAATCAGCGCGCTGGCCAGATTGTTGTGGGCCTCAGCGAAATCCGGCCTCAGCGCCAGCGCTTTCTCACAACTGACCGCCGCTTCCACATAGCGCCCGAGTTCGTTAAGCGTGCCGCCGAGATTGCTGTGCGCTTCGGCAAAATCGGGGTTTATCGCCAGCGCTTTGCGGTAACTGGCAACTGCGTCGTCATGACGCTTGAGGTCGTCCAATGTATTGCCGAGCCTGAAGTGTTCCTCGGCAGAATCGGCGGTGGCCGCTTGCAGGCGGGCCTGCTCCAGCATCGCGGCGAGGGAATTGTCGGCGGCGAAGTGAGTTGCTGCGGACTCCAGCAGTGCAACGGCCTGGACGTAGTCGCCCAGCCGGAAATACACCTCGCCCAGGGCCCGTTGTGTCTGCGCCGAGGTATCGCCGCAGGCAATGGCCATGGACCACAGCCTGGCAGCCGTCTGCAGATCGCCCTGCGCCACAATGCGCGACGCATATTTGCGGCATATCCAGCGGATCAGGCCTTTTAGCATACGGCTGTGGTTCCGGTTAGGGTGGGAAGTATAATAACAAGCATCAGAGATGACGGAGGCGTGTGATGTTTTCGTTTGGCCTTGAGAAACTCAACGAGTTGTCAAAAAAAATATGCGAGGAATTCGTGACTAGATTCCCGCCGCAAATGCAGGATGAAAAGGATGCCCGGTCGAACAAAAAGCTGCTGTCCGCCCTTAACGGCGTTGATAATAATATTGCCGGTTTCCTGGCCACGAAACCGCGCGTGGGCATATTCCGGAAGGCCAAGTGTGCGAACGACGTCAAATGGGGCCTGCGGGAAAAAGGCTACCGCGACGAGATCGTTGACACAGTGGTGAGAAAAGTCGTTTTCGGATTGTCGGGAAAGGGTCCCAAGTGATCGTCGCCCATCCCGCACGCTGCCGCTGTCAATTCATCCTGCTCGCCGGCATGGAGTCGACTCGCACCATTTCGGGCTAGCCACGCTTGCGCACCCAGTGGCCTGATTTGCCCCCTTTTTTCTCCAGCAGTCGAATGTCGCCTATGCGCATGCCGCGATCGACGGCTTTGCACATGTCGTAGATCGTAAGCAGCCCGGTCGCAACCGCGGTCAGTGCCTCCATCTCAACACCGGTGCGGCCGCGGGTTTCGGCGGTAACGCTGCACTCGACCGCAGTACGCGAGACTTTAAAATCAACCGCAATGCGGGTCAGCCCGAGCGGGTGTGCAAGCGGGATCAGGTCCGCGGTGCGTTTGGCGCCCTGGATCGCTGCGGTGCGCGCCACACCCAGAACGTCGCCCTTCTTGGCATTGCCCGCAGCGATCATGGCGGCCGTGACGCGCAGCATGACGATGCGCCCGCGCGCGACTGCGACGCGATGGGTTTCACTCTTGGCGCCGATGTCGACCATGTGAGCCTGGCCGCGGGCGTCGAAGTGGGTCAGTGTTTTCTTCACTTGCTTGCTCCAAAATTCAACCGCAGCGGGGTGTAACGAAAGCGCATTTTTATGAACTTCCCACCATCTCGATTATCATAACATTGTGAAGCCAATCAACATCGTTTTTGCGCTCGTTTTGCTGGCGATCCCCGCCGCCAGTGGCCAGGTGTTGCCTGATCTCGGTGATGTGTCGCAAAGCGAGATGTCGCCGCTGCAGGAACGGCGGCTGGGCGAGAGCATCATGCGCGAGATCCGCGCCGACAGCAGCTTTTCCGACGATCCGGAAATCACCGATTATCTCGATTCGCTCGGCCACAAACTCGCCGCGGCCAGTCAGGACACACGCCAGGAGTTCAATTTTTTCCTGATTTCGGATACGCAGGTCAACGCGTTTGCATTGCCGGGTGGCTTTATCGGGGTCAATTCCGGGCTGATGCTTACCGCGCAAAGCGAGTCCGAGCTGGCGGGGGTTTTGTCGCACGAAATTGGGCACGTGGTTCAGCGCCATTTTTCGCGCATGCTGGTCGCGCAGAAGGAGTCGCAGCTCGCTTCGCTGGCTGGTCTCGCAATTGCGATACTCGCTGCGCGCGCCAACTCCCAGGTTTCGCAGGCGGCGATGGCGGCGTCGATGGCCGGCAATGTTCAAAGTGCGCTCAACTTCACGCGCGCCAACGAGCAGGAAGCCGATCGCATCGGCTTTCAAATTCTCGAAAAAGCGGGTTTCGATCCGGAAGGCATGGTGACGTTTTTCGAGCGCATGTTGCGTGCCACACGGTTCTACGAGACTGCGGCGCCGTCGTATTTGCGTACTCACCCGCTGACCACCGACCGGATTGCGGATATGCAAAACCGGGCGCAGCACCTGCCGTACCGGCAGGTGCCGGACAGCCTCGAATTTCAATTGCTGCGCGCCAAGCTCAAGGCCGAGCAGGACAGCCCGCAGGACAGCGTTGCGTTCTTTGAAAACAGCCTGAAAGAACGCAAATACCTGAGTGAAGCCGCAAGTCGCTACGGCCTGGTTGCAGCCCTGATCCGCGCCGGAGCCTACACGCGCGCGGTGCGCGAAATGCAGGCGCTGCGCAGGGTCGTGCGCTCAAGCCCGATCGTCGATACGCTCGCCGCCCAGCTTTTCAGGGCGACCGGCGATGACGCGGCGGCGGTGCAGACTTACCGCGATGCGCTCAAGAACTATCCCGGATATCGAGCGCTGGTCTACAACTACGCTGAGACGCTGCTGCAATCCCGACGGCCCGAGGAGGCGCTCAAGCTGATCGAAAGCCGGCTGCAATACACATCTTCGGATTACCAGCTCTATCGACTGCAGGCGCAGGCCTATGCGGCGCTTAACAAGTCCCTGCAGCAGCACCGTGCGCTCGCGGAGTCCTATTTCCGGCTTGGCAATATTCCGGCTGCGATCGAGCAGCTCGTGCTGGCGCAGAAAAGCGGCGATGGTGATTTTTACCAGCAATCGAGCGTCGATGCGCGACTCAGGGAGCTGCGCGCGATCGACAGCGACCTGCGCCGGCAAAAGGGCGACAAACGCTGAAATGCGCAATTCCGTTCGGCGTGCGCTTTCCGCTTTACATGCCTGACAACGGCCTGATCAGCGTAATAACCAGGCCGATTGCGCCGCACGCGGCAATGACCGGGATAATCCCGACCTTGTAATGCCACAGAGCGGTGAATGCCGCAACGCCGATCAACGCGGGCAGCCATTCGAAGCCGCCCGCAAATCCCAGCGGCCACAGCACGTGGTACGCAAAAAACGCCGCAAGGTTGAGGATTACACCGACCACCGCAGCGGTAATTCCGGTCAGCGGCGCGGTGAACTTTAGATTGCCATGCGTGGTCTCGATCAGCGGCGCACCGAGAAAAATGAAAATGAAACTAGGCAGAAACGTGAAATACGTTACGACCACTGCGGCCATGCTGCCCGCAAGCAACAGGCTGTCCGGGCCGAACAACTGCTTGGTCCAGCCGCCCACGAATCCGATGAAGGTGACCACCATGATCAACGGCCCCGGGGTGGTTTCTCCCAGCGCCAGGCCGTCGATCATCTGCGTGGCAGTGAGCCACTGGTATTGTTCGACGCCGCCCTGATAGACATACGGCAGCACAGCGTAAGCGCCGCCGAAGGTCAGCAGCGCCGCCTTGGTGAAAAACCAGCCCATTTGCGTAAGCGTGTGCTCCCAGCCATAGCTCGCGAATAACAGTGCCATGGCGCCGCCCCACAGCGCCGCGGTCGCGATGCAGACGCGGGCGAAGCGCGGCCAGGTGAACAGCGCATGCTCCGGGGTTGGCGTATGGTCGTCGATGAGCGCTGCACCGTAGCTCTTGCCGGCGCTGCTGTGGCCGCCGCCGGTCGCGAATTTACCGGGCGCCACGCGGCCGCCGACGAAACCAATGATGCCGGCGGC
>Ga0315281_10000169_pt1 | contig 82859 bp, 61 predicted proteins | sample YL17G07_0_MG_FD_204540 | JGI IMG/M metagenome (GOLD analysis project Ga0315281, IMG submission 204540) | Sediment microbial communities from Yellowstone Lake, YNP, Wyoming, USA - YL17G07_0 | ecosystem: Environmental > Aquatic > Freshwater > Lake > Sediment | place: USA: Wyoming | collected... | reverse complement strand
TTGATGGTCTTGCCGGAAGCAAACACCGCGCCGGCAATGCCGACATGGCTGGGCAGCCGAATCTGCATGGACTCCAGCCCCTGCCCCACTTCAGACCACAACTCATCAGACTTTTCATCGTGCAAAAACAGTGTCGAGCGCTCGGCGTTGAGCATGCGCGTCGCCTCGCTCATCACCTTCTGCAATAGCGAGCCGAGCTTGATATCGGAAGTCATCTCCGACACGATGTTGATGAATTCCAGTTCCTGCTTGCGGATATTCTCCAGCCGCTCGATAAACTGCGCGCTTTGCAGTGCCAACGAGCCCTGATTCACCATCGCCTCGAACAATGCCATCTCGCTGCGGTTAAACCGCCCCTTCTTCTTGTTCAGTGTCTGTGCCACACCCATTGTTTCGCCCTTGGCGTTCTTGATCGGCACACACAGTATGTTATGGGTTACGAAACCGGTCTGCTCGTCAACGCTGCGATTGAAGCGCGGATCCGCATAGGCATCGTTGATGATCACGCCCTCGCCAGTGGTAAACACATAACCCGCCACGCCGCTGGTATTGAGGATGCGGATCTCATGGTGAAAATTGCCCTGCGCCACACGCGAATAAAGTTCGTTGGTATCCGGGTCGTTGAGAAACAACGATCCGCGCTCGGCGCCCAACTCTGCGGTAGTCATTTCGACCAGCACGTTGAGCACCGTATCGAGCGAATCTATCGCCGACATCTTGCGCGAAATTTCCAGCAACAATTCGGTCTCGCGCAACCGCCGCTTCTGCGCAGCCGTAACGTTCGACGGATTAACTCCTGTAGTAGATTTTTTTGTCATTTCCCCACCCTGCCGTTAATGCCGCTCCATTTCCTTGCGCATCGCGCCTATCGCCTCATGCAACTGCGCAATCTCCCCCTGCGCTCCCATCCGCTCGTCCCGCAACGCATTTTCCTTGTCGAAATGTGCCATTTCAAGCTGTTCGCGCAGTGAGGCGGCAAGAGCCTTAAGCTGTTCTATTTCGTTGGCGGAGGCGGTATATGCCGCCTGCACCATGGCCTCATTCTCGATATGGGCGCGCTCCAGCGCACCGCGCAGGCTTCCGGCAATTTCCTTCAACTGCTGGATTTCGCCTTGATTGGCGGCCACCGCGTGTTGCACTTCCTGTTCGCGCTGGATATGCGCCATCTCCAGCTCGTCACGTAGCGCGGCAATCGCGGCTTTTAACTGGACAATTTCCTGGCTGGTTTCCCTCACCACATCCTGCACCGCAGCCTCGCGCCTGACTTGCATCATCTCCAGTTCGACGCGCAACTCCACCACAGCGCGCTGCAAATCGCGCACCTCGGCGGTAGTTTCTTCCTGCGAAATATTTTCGGTTCTAGCGGTTGCCATAATAGGTTCTCTGAATCATTCCCACTCGATTATCAATAATAATTACAATATGTTGATTAATTTGTCTATTTTTGCTTGCGGAAAAAATGATACCATCATCTATACCATCAGTTAAGAAATACTATTTATTACCAACGAACTGACTGACGTTCATGATATACGAAAGAGTTCCTGATCGGCTCCCAGCATCAAGTATGCCATCCAGTCCAAAGCTACCTGCCCCGCAAAGTATCTGCCAACACCGAAAGAGCATCGGCAATCCGTCTCGCCGTTTCTGGTGGTGGCAATGGTACTTTGAGGCTGCGGCTACCCGTCGCCGGATCGCGTTCGATCCAGGGGTGGGGTGCCGTCCCCCCATCGTTGGTTGCCGTCAGCGCTGTGACTAACTGTGAGCCGAGCTGTAACAATGCGCCCCAAGGGTCAGTACTGGCCTGAATTGGCGCAGCGTCATCGGCTTTCCGCGCCTCCAGCCCAGCGTCGACATTGTCTTCGGTGTCAACAGCTTCTATCGGCTCCGCCCCTGATGCGGCAACCACATTGCCAGCCTCTTCCGCTAGGCTGACGGTCTCGCCTTCGCCCATATGGCCGGTGACATTTTCCACATCTTTCATGAAGCGGTTGAGACGTGAGCCGCCAAGCGAAATCTCGCCTATGCCGCCGTCGAGGATGCCTGCCGACAGAGATCGCTTGAACGCCAGCACCGAGAGCATGCCCTCCTCGATGGTGCCCTTGGATACAAAATTGACGATCTGCACCGGGCGTTTCTGCCCCATGCGATGGATGCGCGCGATGCGTTGTTCGAGGATGGCCGGATTCCACGGCAAGTCCATGTTCACCAGCGTAGAAGCGTGTTGCAGGTTGAGTCCCGTGCTGCCAGCATCGGTCGAGAGGAACACCCGGCAATACGGGTCGTCGCGAAACCGCTCGATCAGCGCCGGACGTTTTTCGGACGGCACGCCGCCGTGAAAACTGACGTAGCCGATGCCGCGCGCTTCCAACCTGCGGATGACAATTTCGTGAGTGCGCGTCCACTGGCTGAACACCACCGCCTTTGTCTCTGGCTGCGCAAACAGGCCATCCAGCAACGCGGCGAGTTCGTCTGCCTTGACGCCATGGTCGGTTTCATGGTCGAGCAGATATGTGCTGTTGCACGACATGCGCATGTTCTGTAAAGCGCAAGTAAGCCGCCGCTGATCCGTGTCCGACAGGAATTTCATCTTGCGCCAGCGCTGCACGATTTTCGTCACGATGTCGGCGTTCTCCTGATGGAGGATCATCTGCATCTCGGTCATCGGCACCAGAAGATTCTGGTCGGTGCGCTCAGGCAACTGCTTCAGAACTTCGGATTTGCGCCGACGGACCATGACCGGCGCCAGCGTCTCGCCGATTTTCTCCAGCCTGGTGTAGCCGGTCACACGCCCTGCTTCGTCCTTGACCTGATGCTCATGCAGCAACTTCCAAGTCGGCCCGAGACGATGCTGGTCGACGAACTGGACAATGGAAATCAACTCCTCCAGCTTGTTCTCCAGCGGCGTGCCGGTCAGCACGATGGCATAAGGACTATCGATGCGCTTGAGCGCCTTCGCCGCGATGGTGTTCCAGTTCTTCACCCGCTGCGCCTCGTCAACGATCACCAGCTCCGGCCCCCAGGCCGCAATCAAATCCAGATCGGATTTGAGCTTCTCGTAGTTGGTGATCTTGCAAAAATCATCCAGCGCATAATCCTTCTGGCGCTGTGCCCTGCCGCCGGACAGAACCCGCGACTCGCGCCCCGCAAAGCGCGCGATCTCGCTCTGCCACTGGTACTTGAGCGAAGTCGGGCAGATCACCAGCACCTTGGACACACCAAAATGCCGCGCCAAGATCTCGGCTGCCGCGATGGCCTGGATGGTCTTGCCCAAGCCCATCTCATCGCCGATCAGCACACGCCCTGCCCGCACCGCGAACAGCGCGCCCTCGGCCTGATAGGCATACAGCGGCGCTTTCAGCATCTTCTTCAGCAAGGGGTCGTTCGCGCCACGCGGAAAAATCCCGTCCAACGCGACTGCTCGCCTCTCCGCATCGCGCTGCCCCGCAACAAAATCGAGCGCATCGTCATAAGCGCGCAACTCGTGACCACTTTTCGCCACCGCCGCGACAAAGCGCTCCAACTCGCCATAGTGGTTCTCGCGCAACACCCAGCCGCGTGACTCGTCAAACAGCAGCGCAGCCGCCTTGCTCACTGCCGGCGGGCAATCCGTCCCGGCGCGAAAATGGATAGCCCGGCCAGAATCGTTACGCAGATACAACTCGGAAAACGGCGGATGGTAGCCACGCGCAAACGCCGCCTTGGCGCCGCGCTTCTTCTCCAACTGTGCCAGGGTAAATTCGATGTGCTTGCAGGTGCCAAGCTCATTGGTTGCGTAGTCCGGGCACTCGCAAAAATTATCTCCCGAATGCAGCCCGCGAATCGCCACGCGATAGCTGCTCTTGGACTGTGGATTGCCGACACGAAAATCCGAGAAGAATGGTTCGGCTCCAAGACATTCCAGATCAAATAACTGCTCGCGCCCGAACTGGCGACGCAACGCGCGCTGCCAATCAACCGGTGAAACATCAGCCGGAGCATGGGTTCTGGATAGCTTGGGTTCCTTGATTGATTTGCTCGTATTGCGCTTGGTTTTCATGATGCTGCGCCCTTTCAGGAAATATTTTCTTGCACTGAATTGATCTTATAACCCATGGCCCTATAGCCGCGTTGGCGCTTTTCCCACATGCGTTCCAGAGCTGAGTTGCCGGTATCAACGTAGTCATAGATCAGCACATCCGATTTGCTGGCGTGTTCGCGGTGCAGGCGACCGGCGTATTGCTGCAAAGTGCCTTTCCACGAAATCGGCATCGCCAGCATCAGCGTATCGAGGGGCGGGTGATCGAAACCTTCGCCGATCAGCCGACCGGTGGCGAGCAATACGCGCGGCGCATCGCCGGGCAAAGCTTCCAGAGCTTCCAACAATACGGTGCGCTGTTTGCGGGGCATGCGGCCATGTAAGGCGAACAGATTTTCAATCTGCCCAATAAGCGCCATCTCCAATTTATCGAGATGTTCGGTGCGCTCGGTGAGTACGATGATGCTGCGACCAGCGCGATAGGCTTGGAGTACGTCCTCGACAATTCGCTGGCTGCGCTCAATGCTGGAGACAAGCTGTCGGAAGATATCCTGAATACCCATGGTCAGATCGCTGTTCAGCGGTGCAGCTAGAAGTCGGGGAATCACCGTCAGTGATTGTGGCGCGCCTTCTGGCCGACTGGCTTCATGGCGGATTGGGCCGCACTGCATAAAAATAATTGGATGCTGTCCATCGCGGCGTATCGGTGTTGCGGTAAGGCCGAGCACATAGCGCGCCTTGGCTTGCCGCAATAGGCCGTCGAATGAAACGGCAGAGATGTGATGACATTCATCCACCACGATATGCCCGTAATGCTCGATCAGGTCGCTGATTTCGCCCTTGCGGGTGAGGGATTGCATAACGGCAATATCAATCTTGCCCGAGGGTTTGCGCTTGCCAGCGCCAATGGTGCCGAGGTCACCCTTCTCCAGACTCAGGAAAGTTCTCAACCGCTCCTGCCACTGCTTGAGCAGCTCAGTGCGATGAACAAGGATCAGCGTGTTGACCCCGCGCCGGGCAATGAGCGCGGCGGCAGTCACGGTCTTGCCAAACGCGGTAGGAGCGCAGAGAACGCCGGTATCGTGGGCCATCATGGCTTTGACCGCCTTCTCTTGGTCGAGGCGAAGCTGGCCGGTGAATTTCAGGGATAGCGGCTCTCCGGCAAACCGCTCATCGCCAAGTTCAAGCGCGACTCCGTTTTCGTCGAGCAGCTTGATCGCTGCGTCCAGGCAGCCTCGTGGCAAGGCAATGTGCTGGGGATAGTTTTCGGCACAACCGATGATACGGGGCTTATCCCAAACCGGAAAGCGCATGGCCTGGGCCTTATAGAATTCGGGGTTCTGAAATGCCGCGAGCCGGATCAGGCGATTCATCAACGATTGCGGCAGTTGGTTTTTCTCGAAGTAAATTTGATTGGCAAGCACGGCGGTAATCTTGTCTGGCAAAGTACCAACAATTTTCTTCGGCGGCAGCTTCCGTTTCCACGGTTCGCGTTCATCTTCTTCGGTGATAAACGCGACATCCAGCGGATGGCCGCCGCCCGTTGCATTCTGGATGGCGGATTCCAGTTCTGCCGGGGACATGGGGCAGACCGATGCCAGAAACGCCCACTGATCGGAATGCGGTTGGAGAGCATCATCCACGAATAGGCTGAAGCCTTTTTCGCGAGCCTCCTTCTGGAGTGGCAGCGCGATCAGGTTGCCGAAGCCACCCTTTGGCATGGTGTCCTGATTGGGGAACAGTCGATCATAAGACTCAAGTTTCAGTTGCCGGGTTCTGGCGCAGGTGTGGCTGATAATGGCGGAGCCAAGACGGCGCGCATCCCTGGCAGGCACGGCGGAAGAAAAGAAAATCCAGGCATGGGCACCCGCGCCGGAGCGGGAGATTTCAATGGCGACAGGCACACCAAGCTCGTGACAGGAAACGGCAAAAGCTTTGGCATCTTCGCGCCAGTCGGCCTCATCAAAATCGGCGGCGAGGAAATGGCAGGTATCGTCGGTGAGCAGTGGATAGATGCCGACAACATGCTCGCCAGCAAGGTGTCCGTAAATAACGCTATCAGTGAGCGGTAGCAGCAGGCGGTTTCCGCATTCACTGCATTTCACCTTTCTCTTGTCACAGAGGCCGATTTTCCATTCATTGCCACAGGCCGGGGTGTAGCCAGATCGTGTGCCATCCTTATTGACCCAGCGTACCGGGTAGACATCGGTGCGACCACGGAACAGCCGCCGGAACAGGGCAATTTTTTCTTCGGTGCTCAGGTTCAGGTTCGATCTGGGTGGCGTTGCAGGCTGCGCCGGCACAGGAGTCTCGACAGAATGTGGGATGCCGTGTTTTTTCAGCAGGGCGATCAGGCGGACATTCTCCGCGTGGAGCTGCGCGCACTCCTGCTCTTTATCGGCAAGTTGTTGAGCGAAAGTTTTCAAGCTGGAAAGCGATTGAATCGGTCAATGAGTTCGCTGGCCTGCAGCTCAAATCTGGTTTTGTTGGCCGCACGCAGTTTTTCCAGGTTGAATAGCTTCCAACGGATCGCCGGTAAGTCTTTGAGATGGTCGAATGGCATTAGCGTCCAATCGGGTTCGGCTCGCACAAACGAAAGTAGGAAGCGCCGATGAGTATCGGTGAGTACCTTGGGCAGTTCCTGCCGGATGTGCCGCCGTGTTTCAATCAAATGCTGCAACGGAATCTCGGTTGCAGTCATGCCGACGAAATCCGTGTTGTAGACTTCCTCCAGTGGTAGATCGTTCGAAAATAACACCTCATGAACCGGGCGATTGTGGCCGGCAAGGTAAGCAACGAAACAATCAACCATTTCTGCTTCGAGGCCAAAGCAATCCATCATGGCGACCACATCGAACCAGTCGCGCGGGTGCTGACGATCCAGTGCCGCGACCAGCTTGCTGCCGTAGAGTTCTGGAATGGTAAGGACGGGCAATTCCATCACCGTAGTGAACAGGTCGCAAGCCGAATTCACCAAGACGCGAGGCTTCATGGGCAACAATGTGCCCCGGAAGACAAAATTTACTTCGACTTTTACCTGGCTGGCCTGATTGGCCACCAGCAACTTGGCTTCGTCGCCTTTTTGCGTCTTGTGGAGGATAGCCGAATAGCCCATGCGTTCCAGTCGTGCCTTGGCTGTCAGTAACTCCTCGCTGATGGTTGTGAAAACTTGCTCTCGCTCCATGACGTGATCGGTGAAAACGACATCAATATCTACCGACAGGCGTGGCAGATTTTGTACAAAAAGGTTGAGAGCGGTGCCGTCCTTGAGCGCAAAATGCGGCGATTCAAAAATCACCGGTGCGACGGCGAGCAGCAGGCGGACCGTATCAACGTATTGGCGATCCATTATTTTTTCAGGCTCAAGAGTTCACCGCTACGGGTGCGCAGCGTCCAGCGACGATCACTGCCCATGCGCTGGCTATGCGGGTGGATGATCTTCGCCCAAGGCAGTTCGAGTTCGTCGGCGAATTGGCGCGCCAGCCGAACAACCTTGATGCGGGTGCAGTGGGTGAGCAAGGTATTGAGCACGTCAGGGCGGGGATTGCGCAGGCTCTCGGTCAGGTGCATAGCCTCTTCCACCGATTGGTGCTTGCCAACATTGCACAGCATCTCCAGCAGCGCGCGTTCGGGGACGGATACTGGAGGGCCATTCGGGGTCTCTGGTAGCGGCTGTATTCCAAAATCCGCAGGCAGTCCGACATCGAACAGTTGGGTGGTCTGGTAACGGCAGGGATAGTGCGCCGTCAGCCAGGATGGGATACGCACGGACTGATTGCCCCATAGTTCGATTTGATCACGAACAGACAAGTTATGCCGGACACCCCGCCAAGCGAGCGCCGTTTTGCCTCCGACATGCAAGCCAGAGGTGCGCCTTGCCAGATACGACAAGCATCCGTCCCGGCTCGGCTGATCGCCGACGAGCAAATACACCCCGCGCGACAGATGCTGTAGCCATCCGCTCTTGGCGAGGTAGGAGGCCAATTGCGGGGAGACCTCGTGCTTAGCCAAGGTAGAGGTTTCCACGGGTTCGCCGCGCGGCAGTGCATCAAGCAGTCGCCGTATTGAATTATTTGATTTAGTTAAAGCCATGCGCTAACTATGGCAAGATTTACAAACAAATTCAAGTACCACATACTTGAAAGTGTCATACTTTGAAAAATGGATCGCTTTGACAAGCTCAATTTTGGTCAGAACCATCAACTTTCGACCTGCCCCCTTGTCCCTCAACCTGCTTGCGGGCCGTCTGGCTCAACCTGCTGCATCCATCGTGCCGCGTAGTACAGGCATTTCCCTCGCTTCCATCACACTCCAAAAAGATAAACGATCGCTGAATTTCGCCTTGCGTTCGACCTCAGTACGAGAAAAAATCAACGTTCGTTGATCATGGCATCTCTTTGAACTGTTGCGCGCGGAGGAAGCCGGAACGATACCATGACCAAGAGTCTGGCCAGAAACCATCAGAAGTGGTGGATGTATTTGGGTATGCACTTCACTTGGCTCAGCATGGCGGAAAACACCAGCAGGCCAAGCCGCTCAAGGGATTCGGCTCCGCAGGCGTGTTGGAAATCGTTGAGGATGACGATGGCAGTACCTATCGTGCAGTTTATACCGTCAGGTTTGGCAACGCAGTCTATGTCCTGCATTGTTTCCAGAAAAAATCACACAAGGGCATAGAAACAGCCAAGCAAGATATTGACCTGATCCGTGAAAGATTGAAGATTGCGCAGAAACATTCAGAAGGAGTAACAAAATGAGCAAGATCGAACGTGGCAGTACCAATGTATATGCTGATCTCGGCATGGCTGATGCAGAAGAAATGTTGGTCAAAGCGCAACTGGCCACAAAGATTGGTGACATCATCAAACGGCGCAAACTGACACAGGTTCAAGCAGCCCAACTGTTGGGCATTACACAACCCAAGCTGTCCGGTTTACTGCGCGGGCAGTTTCGCGGCGTATCTGAAACCAAGATGCTGGAATGTCTTACCCGGCTGGGGCGAGATGTTGAGATCGTCATCAAGACTGCACCTCGCTCAAGAACAGAAGGGCATGTGTCTGTGGTATTTGCATAACATTACTTTCGGCCTTTGATTGCTGCTTAGCATCTCAGATTGGGACGACGCGCCATCGTCGTATCTGTAGGCGACTACACCCTGTCCGCTCAGAAAGTTTAGCTGAATCTCATAGCGTTTCGATTCGCGGACGCATCCTCTCCGGGGTCACATCCCCGCAAGCGGGGCCCCTGCTCTGCCCTCCGAGGCGCTACTCCCACTCAATGGTCGCAGGCGGCTTGCCGGAGATGTCATAGACCACGCGGTTGATGCCGCGCACTTCGTTGATGATGCGGTTGGATACCTTGGCCAGCAGCGCGTGCGGCAACTCCGCCCAGTGCGCGGTCATAAAGTCCTGCGTCTGCACCGCACGTAGCGCTACCACCCACTCGTAGGTGCGCCCATCGCCCATCACGCCCACGCTCTTGACCGGCAAGAATACTGCAAAGGCTTGTGAAGTTTTCGCATACCAGCCGGAGGCATGGAGTTCTTCGATAAAAATCGCATCGGCACGACGCAGTAAATCGGCGTATTCCTGCTTCACTTCGCCCAGTATGCGCACACCGAGGCCGGGGCCGGGAAAGGGGTGGCGATACACCATGTCGTGCGGCAATCCCAAAGCAACACCGAGTTCGCGCACTTCGTCCTTGAACAGTTCGCGCAACGGTTCCAGCAGTTTGAGGTGCAGGCTTTCCGGCAGACCGCCGACATTGTGGTGCGACTTGATGGTATGCGCCTTCTTGGTTTTTGCACCGGCAGATTCGATCACATCGGGGTAGATGGTGCCCTGCGCCAACCACTTGGCTTGCGGCAATTTCTTGGCTTCGCGCTGAAACACTTCGACGAACTCGCGCCCGATGATTTTGCGTTTCTGTTCGGGGTCGGATACACCAATCAGATGATGCAAAAACTCCTTGCTGGCGTCCACGTGGATAACTTTCATGTGCAGGTAATTGGCGAAAGTCTCCATCACCTGCGCGCCTTCATTGAGGCGCAACAGGCCGTTGTCCACAAATACACAAGTAAGTTGATCGCCGATGGCGCGGTGAATCAATGCCGCCGCCACCGAAGAATCCACTCCGCCGGACAGCCCCAGAATAACCTCATCGCTGCCGACCTGAGCGCGGATTTTTTCCACGGCTTCAAAGATGTAATCCGGCATGTTCCAATCCTGCCCGCAGCCGCAAATGTCATGCACGAAGCGACTAAGCAACGCCTTGCCTTGATGGGTGTGGGTGACTTCCGGATGGAACTGCACAGCATAGAAGCGGCGCGCCTCATCCACCATGCCGGCAATGGGTGTCGTATCGTTGGAGGCAACCACGGCAAAGCCCGGCGGTAGCGCGGTCACCTTGTCGCCATGACTCATCCATACGTCCAGCAGGCCGTGGCCTTGTTCGTTGGTTCGATCCTGAATGCCGCCGAATAATTTCGAGTGGCCGCGCGCGCGGATTTCCGCATAACCGAATTCGCGCACCAGGCCGTTTTCCACCACGCCGCCCAGTTGCGCGGCCATGGTCTGCATGCCGTAACAAATACCCAGTACCGGCACACCGATATCGAACACCGCTTGTGGTGCTTTCGGGGTTTCGTCTTCGTAGACAGAGTTCGGCCCGCCGGAAAGAATGATGCCCGCCGGATTGAAGGTACGGATGTCCGCCTCAGTCATGTCCCAAGGATGCAGCTCGCAATACACATGGGATTCGCGCACACGCCTAGCGATGAGTTGGGTGTATTGCGAACCGAAGTCGAGAATGAGAATTTTTTGGTGGGACATGAGAGTTATGTGAACCGTGAAAAGCGAAAGTAAGACTGTGAAAGGTGAAACGAAGCCCGTAGGATGGGTGAAGCGTAGCGCAACCCATCATCACAACTCCAACCTGCGCATAAAGAAGCTGCGAAGTGTTCTCGGTAGGAGCCGTAGTAATGCGACTGATTCATTTTGCGGGCGGGATTTCGGAGTAAAGAGTCTCTACTATAAGCCTTGTTGCCAGAATGCAGTCCAGCGTCTCGGCGCGCATTACATCAGGAAACGCGATGACATTCTGTTTCTTTGGATGAAGGATTCGGTTCCCTGTTTCGCGAACTATTTCGATGGGTGCCGCCAGCGCCGGAAGTATATTCGCCACTTCTTCGCCAAGCCGTTTGAGGGATTTTTCTTCTTTGCTCCCATTCTCTCCCACGTATGTAGTGCTGATGCTAAGGCGCGTAGCATTTGTCTTGAGCGTGAACTCGACTAGCGACCTAGAGAGAGCTACGGCAGACATCCAGAGGCCATAGGTGAACGCACGATAGATTTCCGTGAGTCGGTAGCGCACATGGTCACGCATCACTTCAGGTGGGCGGTCAACGAGTACCGGATGTAAGAATTTTAGATTCTGCAGCCACTCGTCCGGCTGAAACCATGGCATGCCGACCAATTCCTGCGCGCTATTGATGTTGAAGCCACGGTCGTACCAGTCAATGGATTCGTCTTCATCGAGCATGTCGCTCCAGCGCTCCAGCGCCCAACTCATGGCATTGAGTGTGAGGGGCTTAGGCTTTTGGTACGTTGGATCATCGAGGATATCAACGAGCATACCCATGCCGGTAATCTCGAAGTAAGCGCGTTGCAGGCACTTGCCGTGAGGAACAACAACCTCATTATAGAATGCGCGATGCGCTACTGGAACGCTAAGGATTGGGGCTTCCGATAAGTCCGAGACATGCTCAGAAAGCGTGCGTTGAATAGAGTTAACGCTTGCATTGAACTTTTTCAGTAGCTCTTCGATTCGCTCGCGTTTCGGGCCTGAGCCGAATTCACACCGTTCTAATTCAGCGAGCGAGGCCAAGCAAATCAGTTCCTCGTAAACTTGCTTTGCCAACGCGAGCGTGATGTTGATATGTTTATTGTCCATAGCTATTACACCAACACCACAGGTTAGTTTGAAGAATCAAACTTCCGGTACCCTAGGCCATTTTGAGCGATTGTCCTTTACCCAGTCTTTGAGTCGCCTGCGTGCCGAGTCTCTGCCCACCTCGATTCCAAGATGACCACAAATATCTTTCCACGACCTTAAGTGTGTGAAAGCGTGTAATTCTGGGATTTTGGATAGCCAGTCTCTCGGCTTCGGACTTGGTGCCTTAGTCCGTGTGTTTGGTTGCCCAGATATTCCTCTCGATGCTCGGGGTGCTCTCCAAGTTGTTGGCTTTGATTCTAGCTCAGGAGGGTTGTCAGAGGCTGCCGTATCGGCAGCCTGCGACGTGACGCTGAGAATGAACGCTTTTGCTTCGCTGTCCGAAATATCTATTCCCTCATCTCTCACCCGGCGAACTAACAGTTGGGCAAGACCCAGATCAGGGTTGGATTCAGTGTCTCGCTTCGCCATTGGAAGCGCATCGCGCATTGCTCTCTGCCTCTGTGTGGAATTCAAATACTGCTCAGCCTCGCGCAATGCTCGGCCATTTGCAATTTCTTCCTTGGACAAGAATGCATGAAACGCAAGCTCAATATCCTCCACCGCCTCCGACTTATCCAATAGATCAATTTCCTTGAAGCACTTTTGACTGAACTCGCCGCCAGTTCTGGAAAGATAAAATCTCCAATGACGCCCATCGGTAAGAATCGAGAATACAGCAGTAATATTGCGATTGTAGTCTCGCATCTGCCGTTCAATTTCAGGAAGATTCCGACCAATCTTTCCAACGGCCTTTACCTCCACATAAACGGGCGCAGTACGCCGTGCAAATAGTGCAATATCGACGCGTGTGCTATCTTCGGTTGGCACTGGGAGAAATTCAGTATTAACTTCCTGCGGATTCCAGATATCCCATCCAAGCGCTTGTAATAACCTGGCCACCAGCGAAAGCCTTACATGCTCTTCATTGGAATATGCATCTGATCGCAATTTTGCTGCGATATCCTCAAGCAATTCTTTCATGGCATCCTAAGTAATAACGGGGTGTATCTTGCATTACGACATTAAACCAAGGGGGCGGGTATGTTTTATTTAAAACCTTTGGCTAGCGACATGGGTATGTTGGGGCTTTGTGGATTCACGCTTACTCGCATCCGCGCAGGTTCAATGATTAAATCCATATCTTCCATCGGGATTGCGCCGAGCAACACTTGATTTCCCATTACCAGCGCTCCCGTAAAGCATTCCCTGCCCAGCAATGAAATCTTGATCGGCCCCACATAATCAATCAGGTGAGACTTACCGTCAGCGGTCTGCACTTCGCGTTGTTTCAGATGGCTTAATTGCAACTGCATAACTAGATGCTCAGGGATGCATAAGTGCAACGCTCCCGTGTCCACCAACGCAGAAGCATTGATCTCCTCCAAATCCGGTCGTGCTTGATTTCCCAATCTTAAATCCGCGTAGATAATGCCCATAATTTTTCCTTTCAAAGCTGGCTTGGTTTAAGCCGTTCACGACCGGGCGTGAATGGGGTCTTGCATTACGACATTCCCATTGGCATTGGGGACGATAAAAACGGCCTTACGTTTCACCTTTCACTTTTCACGCTTCACGGTTAGTCAATGTGATAATTCGGCGCTTCCTTTGTGATCTGCACATCATGCACATGCGATTCGCGGATACCTGCGGCGGTGATCTGGACGAATTCGGCCTTGGTGTGCATGGTGGCAATATCCGGGCAACCCAGATAACCCATGCTGGCGCGCAAACCGCCCATCAACTGGTGAATCACCGCCAGCGCGCTGCCCTTGTAAGGCACACGCCCTTCCACCCCCTCCGGCACCAGCTTGTCCTGGCTACCCTCATCGTCCTGAAAATAACGGTCGCTGGAACCCTGCTGCATCGCGCCTATGCTGCCCATGCCGCGATAGGATTTGTAAGAACGACCCTGAAACAATTCCACTTCGCCAGGCGCTTCTTCCGTACCGGCAAACAGGCCCCCCAGCATCACCACATGCGCACCCGCCGCAATTGCCTTGGAAATATCGCCGGAGTAGCGTACCCCGCCGTCTGCGATCAGTGACACACCGGAACCCTGCAATGCCTCGGCCACATTCTGGATGGCGCTGATCTGCGGCACCCCCACCCCAGCGACGATGCGCGTGGTGCAAATAGAACCGGGACCGATACCCACCTTGACGCCATCCGCGCCATGATCCAGCAGCGCCTTGGCCGCCGCACCGGTGGCGATGTTGCCGCCGATCACTTCGACCAGCGGAAAATTTTTCTTCACCCATTTGACCCGATCCAGCACGGCCTGCGCGTGGCCGTGTGCGGTATCCACCACCAGCACATCCACACCTGCTTCCACCAGCAGCGCTGCACGTTCATCCGTCCCCTCGCCCACGCCAATCGCGGCTCCCACACGCAAACGTCCGAGGTCGTCCTTGCATGCCTGCGGATGCTCACTGGACTTGAGAATGTCCTTCACGGTAATCAGGCCGCGCAATTCGAACGCATCGTTCACCACCAGCACACGCTCGATGCGATATTGATGCATCAACCCGCGCGCTTCTTCGCGGCTGGCATTTTCCTTCACCGTAATTAACCGCTCACGCGGCGTCATGATGTTCTGGATCGGCTGATCGAGGTTGTTTTCAAAACGCAAATCGCGGTTTGTGACAATGCCGACCAACTGCTTGCCCTGCACCACAGGCAAGCCGGAAATCTTGTGCTGGCGGGTGAGGTTAAATACGTCGCGCACCGTCATTTCGGGCGTGACGGTAATGGGATCTTTCACTACCCCGCTTTCAAAACGCTTGGTCTTGGAAACCTCCAACGCCTGCGCCTTGGCGGCCATATTCTTGTGCACAATGCCGATGCCACCCTCCTGCGCCAAAGCAATCGCCAGGCGCGCCTCGGTAACGGTATCCATCGCGGCGGACAGTATGGGAATGTTCAGGGTGATGTTGCGGGTAAGCTGGGTACACAGGCTGACGTCACGCGGCAGCACGTTGGAATACGCCGGAACCAACAGGACATCGTCAAAGGTTAGCGCCTTTTGGGTAATACTCATGGTAAACGCCCTCTGCAAAGCGAGGCATTATAACAAAATTACGTTGACAATCTTGCACGTGTGAAGCGCATGAGCAAATTTCCTCCCTATAACGTGAACATCGCGAAGCGACACCTCATCACTCTCCCCCTCTGGGGGAGAGGTAGGAGAGAGGGAACGGACAAGGCGAGAAGTGATGTTCATAATTCGGGGTGGCGCTTCTCGCCATGTCCGTTTGGAAAACTCTGAATAGCCAAAGCCATGTTCACCCAAGAGTACAGGTATGCCTATGCCGCTGTCTCGCCGTGGGCGGCGCGCTTGATACGTTGATGCTGCCCAGTATGAATGGCTAAGGTTTGGAGATATTTCTGCAAAAAGTGAGTGAGTGACATTCGCAGGAAAATATACTGCGACGCGGGCTGCAGCCACTTCCATAGCTGCCCATGCCTGTTCATTCAGATTTTGTTTTTTGATTTATTTTCTTACTTCACCGTACAAGCCCCACTATCAGATGAACCGACACCGCCGCCACTACCCTTGTTGCTGCTGATGGAAGTGGGCATGGTTACCTGGATACCCTGCGAAGGTGGCACCAGCTTGGGTGGGACAATCGCGCTGGGCGTGTAGCTGAAGGAACCGGCTGGCACAATAACGGAACCGGCAGCGTTGCTTATTATGGTCGTGCCTTGCGCCGTGTCGGTGTGCAGCCCGTTCGCCGGCGGATGACCGGAGATGGTCGGTATATTGGCGCAGTCGTTGTTGCACAGGAGCGCCCCAAAGTGCGTGCCGCGAATACCGATGGTCGCCGCCGCCGTGTTCATCTTGAATCTATCCTGACTGCGCCTGCCGAGCATTCCTGTCACCGAGCGTAAACCCCCCTTGAGCATGCTCAGCAAGATATTGTCGCTCTCCGGCTTGGCCTGGTTGAAGGCGTAGGCATCCACCTTGAATACCGTCTCCGGCCGCAGCACCACTTCGCCGTTATCAACAAATTTGATACGGGCGAAAGTATCTTTCTCCGTCTTCAAGGTGTCGCCTTCCATCACTTCCGACTTAACCGAAAGCAACTTGCTTGTGCCATCCGCGCGTGTCGCAAAAAGCACACCGCTCAGGTGAGTGATGCTGCCCACGCTCCCCGCCCAGGCCAAGGCAGGAAGGCACAAGCAAACTAAGAGGAGGCTAGCACTTTTCAGGTTTTTCACTTGGCTTACCCTTGTTCTTGTCATCTTTGGCATTTCCGTCATCCTTCTTGTCGGTGTCGTCCTTCTTGTCTTTCTTGTCCTTCTCTTTCTTGTCAGTATCCTCTTTCTTGGTGGAACCGCTACTACCATTGGCTTTATCGCCACCCTTGCCAGATTCAGCGGCATCTGCTCCGCCAAAAGAACCCGCCGTGCCGCCAACCGTCCCGCCTACAGGGCCAAATGTCGTAACTGCATTACCGCCAGTGGCGCCTGCTGTGGCAGTGCTGGCAGCCGTATTAGCAATAACAGCGGCGGGAGCCGTGGAAGGAGCGGCTGTGGCTGTTGTTGTAATTGTTGGCTCCGGGATCGTTGGCGTCGGCACGACTGTAGTTTGTTGCAGCACAACATGTGCGGTGTCTTGAGCAGCTGGAGCTGGCAGCACCACCGCACAACCCGCTGTGACCGGGACAGCGGTACAGATGGCGAGGCTCGGCAATACCACAGCGCAGCCTGGCAGGGTCGGCGTCACGGTGCAGGTCGCCAGCGATGGCAGGACTACAGAGCAGCCGGGGAGCGTCGGCGTGACGGTGCAAGCGGAGAGGCTTGGCAACACCACAGCGCAGCCTGCCAGGGTGGGCGTCGCGGTGCAGGACGCCAGCGAAGGCAGGACTACAGAGCAGCCGGGAAGTGTCGGCGTGACGGTGCAAGCGGCGAGGCTCGGCAACACCACAGCGCAGCCTGCCAGGGTGGGCGTCGCGGTGCAGGACGCCAGCGAAGGCAGGACTACAGAGCAGCCGGGGAGTGTCGGCGTAACGGTGCAAGCGGCGAGGCTCGGCAATACCGCCGCGCAGCCCGCTGTGGCCGGGGCAGCGGTACAGGTGGCGAGGCTCGGCAGCACCGCCGTGCAGCCTGGCAGGGTCGGCGTCGCGGTGCAGGACGCCAGCGATGGCAGGACTACAGAGCAGCCGGGGAGCGTCGGCGTAACGGTGCAAGCAGCGAGGCTCGGCAATACCACAGCGCAGCCTGCCAAGGTGGGCGTCGCAGTACAGGACGCCAGCGATGGCAGGACTACCGAGCAGCCGGGGAGCGTCGGCGTGACGGTGCAAGCGGCGAGGCTCGGCAACACCACAGCGCAGCCTGCCAGGGTGGGCGTCGTGGTGCAGGACGCCAGCGAAGGCAAGACCGCCGAGCAGCCCGCAACGGTCGGAGTCGTTGTACAAGACGCCAGCGAAGGCAGTACCGCCGAGCAACCGGCCAGCATGGGCGTCGTGGTGCAGGACGCCAGCGAAGGCAAGACCGCCGAGCAGCCCGCAGCGGTCGGGGTCGTTGTACAAGCGCTCAGTGTTGGCAGCACGGCGGAACAGCCCGCCGCCGTCGGCACCGTGGTGCAAGACGCCAGCGTGGGCAGTACCGCCGAACAACCGGCCAGCGTCGGCGTCGTGGTGCAGGACGCCAGCGTGGGCAGTACCGCCGAACAACCGGTCAGCGTCGGCGTCGTGGTGCAGGATGCCAGCGTGGGCAGGATCGCCGAGCAACCGGCCAGCGTCGGCGTCGTGGTGCAGGATGCCAGCGACGGCAACACACCACTGCAACCGGAAATGTTTGGATCGGCAATGCATTGGTCAATGGTAGGCGGTGGGGGCGGCGGCGGAGCCACAACAACAAAGTTGTTCGCATCTCCCGCAACAAGAATCAGACTGCTACCAACGACAGCCGGGATACCGCCTCCCCCTAGCGCACCACCGTAGAAAAAGCCCATGTTCCCAGAGGTTGTGGCCTCAGCCTGGCTGCCGTTGAAAAACACCTTGCCGGTGGCATTGGTGAAGGTCAAATGGGTCGTCGCCAGCAGCGCTGAAGAAACATAAGCCTTATAGGCGCCGGATGCAGTAAAGGCAAGATTCCCGCCCAGGGAGAGATAAACGTCGGGAGAACTAATGTAAGCGTCAGCGGTGGCGGCATTGAGCGTTATGCCTCCCGTGGCGACAAGCGTTACAATGCCTGTGGACGACACCTGCGCGTCATTGACGGTAATGCCTCCGCCAGAGTTCGTGATGTTGAGCCCCCCCGCACCGGCACTCACCGTGCCCAACAACGTCAGCGTGGGCACGTTCGTCACCACGTTGATCGACTGTGGGGATGTAAACTGGGAACCGAGTGAACTAATCTGATTCGTCGGCTCGGTCAGCGTGATTGATCCGGTAGCGGTCACCCCCAGTCCGCCGGAAATCGTGGTGCCCGCTGACTGGCTGATCGTCGAACCATAAATACTGGTGTACATGCCGCCGGGGCTGGTGAAATTGCCTTTGAAGGTGGTTGTTCCGGAAGTGCTGATTGTTCCCCACACACCACCAACGATGCCGCTTCCCGCCGGGTTGATTGCCGCCAGATCCGTCTGCGTGATGCTAAGAGCGGCCGGGTTAGCTGCGGCGCCGGCGATCTCGACAGGGCGACCAGCGGTAAAAGGCAAGATGTCAACACAACCGCCGCCCGATTGGCAAGCGCCCAGCATGGTGCCGCCGAAGGAAATGTTATCAGCATTGATGGATAGGCCGTTCGTAGCTGAAACCGTACCCCCCGCAAATTGCGAAACAATGCCGTTGTTCTGGGTGGCATAGAGTTGTGTAGAGCCTCCAGTAACCGTCGCCGGCGCAGCCGAACCCAAATAAATGTTTGACCCATATAAGATTAAATTGCCGGTTCCGGCATTCACCGGGCCTTTTACCGTCAGCGCGCCTGCGGCGTTGATTGCAATCGGCTGGTTGGCCGTGGTTGTAACGCCGTTGCCCGCTACGCCGACAGTCAGCGCGCCGGAATTTTGGAAGGTCAACCCGCCAACGCCGGTCGCAGTCAAGGCGCCGACGCTGTTCCACGTAGCCAAGTTTACCGGGCCGGTAGTGGTCAGGCTCAACCCCTTGGTTCCCGCCCCGGCGTTGATCGGCTGGTCCTGGCCGATGCCGGCGCTGCCCGCATTCAACACCACGCTGATGGCTTCGGGCGAAGCGATGTTCTGAATACCGGGAAAACCGTTGACGGTGGTCACTTGAATCGCGTTGCTGCTGGTGTAGCTGAAAACATCGCCAGCGGTATTGCCGGTGGCTTTGCCGGCAATCACCCCGGTGGGGTTGGCATTGGTCAGGATCACCTTGCTGCCTTCGGCATACACCGCCGAACCGGCCAGCAGCGCGCCCGCAGACTGGGTTAATGCGCCTCCGCTGATCAGGGTGATCGGGGCGTTATTAGGAGTAAAGTTAGGTATCAAGATGCCGCTCAACCCATCAATACTGTTGGCGACATTCAGCGCCCCGGTGTTCTTGAAGCTGAAATAGCTGGCCGTGCCAGACACTAGCGCTGCGAGATTGGCAACCTGATGGGCCGTGGAATCCAGTGCAACACTCCCGACCGCCTTGATTGCCAGATTGGTCGCGGTAATGGTTCCTCCGCCGGACTGGGTAATGTTGCCACCCGACTCTAACGACAAAACACCGGCATTGGCAGGCGAAATCGCGGCGCTGACGTTGATGCTGCCCGCAGTCGTTGCCCCTATGCGCAACGTATTTGTGGTGATCTGCCCCAACTCCCCCGCCATCAAGCCAAGTATGCCGGCAGCATCTGCTCCGCCCAAATCAATGTTCGTGGCGGGAGTTGCGGGCTTCACTTCGACATACTTGCCGGCAGTGGTTGCAGTTGTCATGGCGGCAAGAGTCATGTGGTCAGCAATGTAGCTGACACTGCCGGTCGTCGCTGAGACAGGCTGGTTGATGTATAGCCAGGAGTTCGCTGCACTGGTCTTGAGCGTGATGTCGCCTGTCGCCGCCAACAACCCATTGATCGCTTGAACCGTATTTACCGAAAACCCGTCGGGGGCGGCAAACTGAAAACTGCCACCACTGGTGCCTGCCAGAAAGTCGATCTTGTTGGCCGCATTCAGTGTGACGCCACCGCCTGAAACCACCTTCAGGCCGCCTGCCCAAATGACTCCGCTGGCGTTGCTGGTTACCCCGCCGGCTCCCGCTTGCAGCACGACAGGCCCTGCAGGGGTCGCATTGAAGGTTGACGTAACAGCTGCGTTAAGGGTCAGCGTATTCGCGGCGGTAAGGTTGATGGGGCTTCCCCCCAGTGCGTCAGACACGATAGGCTGCGAGACGATCAGATTTCCAGCGGTGGTGGTGATGCTGACGGGATTGGTGTTGCCGCCCGCCAAAATTCCGCTGAAGCTACCCACCGTGCCAATGGTCAAAGCCTGTCCATTCGAAAATGTCAGGAGACCGCCACCGGCTATGTCTACCGCCAGCGTGTTCACCATATTGGTTCCCGGCAAGCTGGCCCCGCCTGGCAATCTGGTGCCGCCCTGGCTACCTATTATGCTCAGTGTGTTGGCGGTAATCGTGGCCGATGGATCCTGAGTAACAGCATTGCCGGCGGAAAGTAAGAGATTACCTGTGGTGGAAAGGCTGGAGTTAGGGTTAAAGGTGATGGTGCCGGTGCCTGAGTTTGTAGCCCAGCCCGCGCCATTCCAGCCGGCGACCAGGTTGAAATCGCGGTTGCCACCGCTGACAGAAACCGCGTTGGCAAAGGTGATATCGCTCCTGGCCAGCAGCGTCAGGGTAGTCGGCCCGGTGACCGCTCCGCTGGCGTTGATGCTGATAAAATCGCCGAGGCCGGAGGTTTGAATCTCCAGGCTGCCTGCCTGGAGGTTGATGGTGGCCCATGTGAGGACGGCGGGTCCCGTCGCGCCGGAGAACACGCCTCCGCCAAAGCTGCCGCCGTTTTGATTGGTCACAGTGTTGTCGATTGTAATATCCGCCGGGTCGAGCAGCAGGGTGCCCGCCGATCCTTGTGGCGCCCGCGTATCTACCCGCCCCTGGAAGTCGAGATAGTTGTGCCCCGACGTTTCGACAAAGCCGCCATTGCCGCCCTGCGCTCCGCCTCTGGCTGAGATGCTGCCGTAAGCCCGCGTGGTGTCGTCGGCCCAGACGATGACCTTGCCGCCGTCGCCATTGGTGATGGCATCGGCCTTGATGCCTGCATTCGATCCGAAATAGGTTATCTGGCTGTTCTGAATTGCCGGGTTCTTGCCCTGGTAATCCCCGCCGACCAGCACGCTGCCGCCGCCGTTTTGTCCGGAGGCGTCAAGCTGGGCGTTGTCCATCACCGCCACGCGGTTGCCCAGCACTTCGATGCTGCCGCCCTTGCTGCCGGTGGCGGCGATTCTTCCGTCCTTGTCCACATAGGCATCCTGGCTGGCCCTGAGGAAAATCCGCCCGCCTTCATTGACGATGCTGCTGGCGTTGAGCGTGCCGCTGTTTTTCAGTGTCGCGGCAACCATGCCGATGCGACCGCTGTCCGCCAGTATCTGGCCGAGGTTGGTCGCGCTGTTGTCGCTGCCGGTGACTTGCACCGTGACGCCGGGGGTGCCGGTATCCACAAGCTGCACGGTGTTGCCGGCAGCCAGGATGGTCTCGCCCTTGGGTGTGGTGATGATGCCCTGATTTTCAATCTTGGGCGCTACGAGGTAAACCGTGCCGCCTTCGGGGGTGGTAATGGCGCCATTATTGATGACGGATGAAGCCCTCTCCCCCAGCCCCTGTGTCAACTCCGCAGGGGCTTCAGCCCCTAGCGGATTGCCTGCCTTTGGTGCTCCCGCTCGCGTGAGAGGGGAGGTAAAGTTGAGTTTGCCAGCGAGGAAGTCTTCGTTGGAGAGATTCAGGGTGGAAGCGACCAGCCCGGCAACGTCAATCCGTGCGCCCTGCCCCACCAGAATGCCGGCAGGGTTGATGAGGAATACCTTGCCATTCGAAGTCAGCGTGCCGAGCAATTGGGAAGGGTCGGCGCCGACAACTCGATTGAGTATGGCGCTGGAAGCAGACTGCTGGTTGAAGCGGGTGGTTTCCCCGGTGTTGATGGAAAAACCTTGCCAGTTGATGATGGCGTTGGGGCTGTTGGTGACGGTAAGTGTATTGCTGTTCTGGTTGATGGAAGCAGTGCCGTTGACAACTTGCGCGCCGATAGGGTTGGCCTGCGCCGCATTGAGGGCAAAACAGTATGCCACTGCAAAGACGATGGGCTTGAGGCAAAGCTTGCGGTCGCCCTTAATTTTTCTAGCTCGCTTGATTGAGTTCATTTTTCCTCCTGCGTGTTGCAGCTTCGGATTTGCCCTATCCACCAGTGCAGTATAAACACAATTCATCACTAAAAACCATGGCTAAAAAGTGCTATTGACCTTTACGTATTCATCCCAGGTTGTTCATTAGCTTCGTCATTCCCGCGAAGGCGGGAATCCAGCGAGACAAACACTCCGCGAGTGCGTGGTTGTTGCCGATTTATCGGCTTTAGTGTCAATTCCACACGCAGCTTGCTGCGTAGTGGATTGCCTGCCTTTGGTGCAACCACGGCCTACCCCTTGCGGGTGCGCGGGCAAGACCTCGATTTTGTTCCGCTACGCGGGGATTTTTGCGAGTTGGGCAAGAGACCGCCCATCCCTGCGAACCCCAACTCAACCAACTGGATTCCCGCAGCCCTCTCCCTAACCCTCTCCCGCAAGCGGGAGAGGGGACGATTGCCCTCTCTCCCTCTGGGAGAGAGTTGGAGAGAGGGAGCGCGGGAATGACGCTGTTTTTGGTCTAATGGACAATTCGGGTTCATGGCAAACACGATCACAATTGCCGTCCAAATATGCGGCAGACTATTTTGCAATTCTTACCATGTCGCCATCAGGCTTATCTGTCCGCGCTTATCGCCTACCTTGCTGCTGCCACTGGCCTGAGTCACTCTGGCCCAGTCAAACTTGGCCATGAGGTTCTTGCCATAGTTAAAGCGGAAACCTGCACCCGCACTGCCAGCCGAGATGCGATTTGCGCTCTCACCCGCAAGTGGCTCGTTCCACCCACTCGCGCGGTCGATAAAACCCAGCAGCCTGAAGCTGCCACTTTGCATGTTCAATTTGGGAGCCAACTCGGGGGTGTAGAACTCAACATTGAGGACATAGCCCTTTTCGCTGGAAACCTCGCGTTCAAGAAACCCGCGCACGGCATTCGCGCCAACCAGGCCGAAGCTCTCCCCGGAAACCAGCGCATCGCGTGTGTATTGGGCATTCCCGGCTAACCGGTATTGCCAGTCCTGGGGTAAAACTCCCGTCAGGCTGCCATTCAAACGCAAGATGGTGTAATTGGCTGGCGCACCGGCACCCCCTGCAGGGCTGGGGCGCGCCGCGCTGAAGTCGCTGGTTTTTCCGTGCGAGCCGCCTGGAATGTTGTGTACAAGGGTGGTGGAGTAGTCGACAACATAGGCAGGCTTGGTCAACATGCCGTTGTAAGCGACACTAAGCGGATGCACGGTGATATCGAATGCAGCCGAACCGCAACCGGCAGCTCCAAAATCGCCCAGCGAGCAATTGTTGATATAGGCACGGTAGTCGAGCCCGCCAATGATCTTCGAGGTGTAGTCGCCTTTGCGTGACAGGTAGTGGTTATAGCGGGCGCTATAGACATGGCCCTTGCCGCTGAAGGTCAGGGGGCCGGCCACCGTGCTGGTGGTTCCGGCATTGGTGTCGGAGTAGGCGGCAATCAGGTCAACACTATCTCCCAGGGAATATATGGGCAGGCGGTAGCTGGCCGAGAGTTGGGTGACGTCCTTAACGTGGTTGGGCGAAGTTATGTAATTCAAGGTTGCCGCATGATCCCGGTTAAACAGGTTGTTGTGCTGATAGCCCACTCCTAGCCGGTACATTCCAGTGTTCTGGTTGCCGGTATTGTCCAGCGTGAGGAAGGCCTTGTGCGGTGAGCTGTCCTGCACGTTGACCTGGGCATCGACAGTATTTTCTTCTTCACCCACCGCAAGCACGACCTCAATCTGGCGGGTGGGATTTTCATTGGCAAGGCGGATATTCTCGGAGAGTTCGCGCGCGCTGGGGGTGAAGCCTTCGGCCAGCGCGGGCAGGGCATTCCTGATGTTGGTTTTGTCATAGTATTCATTTCCGTTCAGGATGACCTTGCCTACCCTGGATTCGATTACTTGAAAAGTGACGATACCCGCAGCAATCTCCTGCTCCGGAGTAATGACGTTTACCGCGCTGTAGCCAGCGGTGCGGTATGTGCCTTCGAGGGCTTCCAGCGCGCGCTGGATGTCGGTGTAGCTGCGTGCATCCCCCGTATAGGGAGCCAGCAGGCGCTCGATCAGCCCGGTATCCAGCAGCGTGTTGCCATTGACCTGGAAGCGTTCAATACGAATCAGTGCGGTGTTGCCGGCGGTGTTGACAGTTTCCTCAGCAACCATGGCAGCCACCTCTTCAGTGGCTTTGGCAGCAGGGGGGTTGGCGGTAACGCCAGACGAGCCAGTGGGTGCATCAGCAACAACGGTTTCTGTCGTGGGAATGGATACTTGCCCGGTGCTGGCAGGCGGAGCCGAACCGGTTGGCGCGGAAGCCTTAATCGCACCCAAAAATTTCTGGATGGTGGCCTTGACAGCTTCCGGTGGATCCTGCGCCGCCACGGCCTGGAATTCTGCCTGGGCTTGCGGCAGGTCACCTAACTGGTAATAAGCGCGCGCCATATCAAGGCGCGCTCCGGCGATATCCGGGTTTGCCGCCAATATACGCTTAAAGGCGATGATGGCTTTGTCAGGCTTGCCGCTGTCCAGAGCAGCAATCCCAAGCAGGTAGTCAAAGCCAATCTCACCGGATCGCTCAAGCTCCAGCGGCTCCAACAGCGTGTATGCGTCAGATGGTTTGCCAGCCTTCATCAAAGCTTCCGCATCAGCCATGGGCTGTTGCCTGGCGGCAATCCCGGCTTCGTGCTTCGCGTTGGTTTCAACCGTGTCCGGAACACCCAGCGCTGAAGCCGGTAAAGGCAAAGCCAGCAGGATAGCGCCAGCCAGCAAACTGGTCATCAAATAAGGCGATTTGTGAGGTGGCTTGAGATACATATTTTGGGTTCCAGTCTATCCCTCGTTCATGAGATGAGGGTAATAAATTGAGAAGCGCGGCTCAAGTATCTTGTGCTTCTTGGGATTTAAACGGCATCCCGGGGAAATAATAATAATATAAAAACGTAATTGTTTGTTTGCAATCTCTGGATCATGTTAGCCTCAAGTAGTAATGTCCGCTTTCCCCAAATAGATTGGAGAAACATGCCTATCGGTAAGTTTGCCAACGATGGGCGGGGCGCAACTTTGTAGCAAGGGGAAAGCAGGGTAAAGCGGCCATTTCTACTTTGCAGAAAAGCGGACATTTCTATTTGGCGTTTCTATTTGGCGTTGACATACAATTTCTGGCTCATTAGACTAAATGGTGTCTGTCCAAAGCATGTATCATGCAGGCATCTGTTCAACATTTTCATAGGTGTAAAACATGAAATTTGCAGCTTCTGCTGGTTGGGTGCTTTTCGGGTTGACGTCGGTTGCAGGCGGTGTATACGCGCAGAACAGCATTACCGCGCTGGATATTGATGGCATCGGCAATGGAACGACAATTATCAAGGTTGAATTGGCTCAGCCATTGTCCAATTTACCAGCCGGTGCCGGGTTTACTCTCAGCGCCCCTCCGCGTATCGTTCTCGATTTTCCTGATACTGCAAACGGGTTGGGTAAGTCTGTTCAGGACTTCATCAAAGGCGGTGTGCGTAGCGCTAGTATTGTCCAAACTGGTGGGAGTACGCGTTTGGTGATTTATCTCGATCAAATGTTTCCAAATAACATCAAAATCGATGGTAGCCGTCTGCTGATTGCTTTGCAGGGCAATGCTGTGGATGCAGGCAGCAATACATTACGTCTTGCCGAGACTTCACAAGGTACGCAAAAACTGCCTGCCAAAGCTGAGCATGAAGCGCGTAAGCCCGCTGAAATCGAGACTCAAGCAAAGAATCCGGCGGCACCCTTGCCACAACCCAGCCCGATGCTGGCAAGCGAATCGCCAGAAAACTTGTTGCGCGAGGCCAATGCGCTGCTCAAGGGCGGTAAACCGGCGGATGCGTATAACCTTCTTGAACCGAAAGAGGCCGATTATTCCGGAGAAATCACTTTTGATTATTTGCTGGGAATAGCTGCGTTGGATAGCGGCAAACCGGATCGCGCCACCATCGCTTTTGAGCGGGTGTTGGCGGTCAATCCGAATTTTGCTGGCGCGCGCATCGATTTGGCGCGTGCCTATTTTGCAATGGGCAGCTTCGACATTGCCAGGAATGAATTTGAAATAGTGCTTACCCAAAACCCGCCCGAACAGACTGTAGCGGTAATCAAGAAATACATTGAGACAATTGATGAATACCGTAAAGCCAAGCTGCAACAGGTGAGCTTTTATCTGGAAACCAACATGGGGCATGACAGCAACATTACCGCGGCGACCTCCGATTTCACCGGCGGCGTATTTGAGGCATTTCAGATCCCCGGGGTGATAGCCACTGGCAGTTCAATACATCGTTCGGCCATGTTTGCTGGGGTGTCTGGCGGTGTTGATTTAACTCGTGTAGTCAGCGAAGAAAACGGAATAAACCTGTTTGCCGGAGCCGATGTTCGCCAGCGTTCTTATAACGGGGTTGCCGAGATGAATAACCGGAACCTGGACTTGCGTGCAGGGGTTGGCATTTCCAGTGGTGACAATAGCTATCGCGTAACCGGCACTTTTGGTAAATACCTGCAATCAGGTTTTACCGAAGGGACAAACAGCAATCGCGACACCACGGGGCTCGGAGCAGAATGGAAACACAGCTTTGATGCGCACAACCAGATGATCTGGTCTCTGCAATACAATCAGCCGCGTTATCTTATGACGCCGACACAGGATACCAATCAAGCGACTCTCAGTGGTTCCTTGTTGCATGTATTTGAAGGCAGCTCCAGCCCGTTGATTTTTGCCAACGCCAATCGCTCTGTTGATCGGGCATTGCATCCAAGCAACGCAATAGACTCGAACATGGGGCGCACGACGACTGGAGTGCTTGCGCATTTTCAGTTCACGCCATTGGCCAATACGGATTTTTTCCTTTCGGCTGGCCTGACTGTTCGCCAGGACGACAGCCCCAATGCGCGCTCGTTGCTAACCCAGGTTGATTATTATGGTCGCGATCTGACGCAGAATGTGAGCTTCGGTTTTACCGCCCGCCCTTGGACAAAATGGTCCATCAAGGGAGCGGTCATCTCAACCAGCAATAAGTCCAATTTATTACTCTACCAATACAATCGCGTAGAGAGCTCCGTTTCGTTGCGCAGGGATTTTTAGAAGTTGCGGCAGGTTTAGGGGGTCAATATGAAATCCATTTTGCTTAATAGAGTTGCGCTTTGCTTATTGCTTGCATTCTTGCCTGTTTCAGAAAGCGTTGCGGCTGCTGGAAAATTCAATTTTGTGATGGGCGATGTGCGCGTGGTGAATGCATCCGGCGAGCGCAAGGTGGAAAAAGGCAGTGAGGTTGAAGCAAGTGAAACCATTGTGTCCGGTAAAGACGGGATGGCGCAATTGCGCATGAGCGACGGTGCTTTCATAGCGATTCGCGCAGACACTGAGTTGCGTATCGACCAGTACCAATTCAACGGCAAGCCGGACGCGTCCAGCGCGAGTATTTTATCTTTGGTGAAAGGAACATTCCGCGCCTTTACCGGGGCGATCGCGAGTTTTAACAAAGACAAGTTCAAGATGAAAACCCCGGGCGCGACCATCGGGATCAGAGGTTCCGGCAACGTGCTGAACTTCTCGCCGGACAACAAAATAACGCTTAATTACACCATCGAAGGCAGCCATACCGTGACGGCAGTTGACCCGAGTGGCGTGATGCGCACACTGGTGACTTTGCCCGGGCAGACTGTGCAGGTTAATCCAACGGGTGTAATGAAGTTTGTGCCTACCCCTGCTTTTATTTTGAACGCCGCAACGGGCGCGCCGGACTCCAAAACACAACAAAAGGGACAGTCGCAACAGCAAAGCTCAGACAAGAAGGATTCGGACAAGAAAGGTTCAGACAAGCAAAGCACAGATAAGCAAAGCACAGAAAGTACAGAGCAAGGGAAGGGGCAGTCTGCAGAAACCAAACAGTCCACGGAAAATAAACAGCAAACGCAGGACAAGTCTGCCAACGCGCAATCTGATCAGCAACAGGAAAAGCCTGCGGAGAAACAACAGAATGCTGGAGATGCAGCATCTCCAGCCGCTACGGACAAGGCAGCAGCACCCGCAGCAGCGGTTGGTACAGGTACTGCAGCAACGTCTACTGGCAAGGATACTGGAGGGACTGCCCAAGCTGCTCCTGGCACAACAGCCACAGTGCCGCCTACTGGCACTCCATCGGCATCAGCAGCACCAACAGAAGCACCAACAGGGACAGCGGCTACGGGACTGCCAGCGGCTGCGACGATTCCAGCCGCCCCGATAACGCCAACCACCACGACGGGTATGGCGATGCCAGTAATACCGACCGTCACCGCGCCAACCTTGGATGTGGTTATCGCTACCCAGATTGCTACTATCGCCACCGTGGTTGACACCAAGATTTCCGAAGCCGCCGGGTGTATCGCTGCAAATAATTGGTGCGGAACCGGTACGCCTGCGGAAGCCGCAACAGCAGGCGGATGCACGGCTGCAAACAATTGGTGCGGAACCGCCGCCGTTACGAGTGGGGCCACCGCCACATGCGATGCGGCCTGCCTGGCAGCGCGGGTAGTGCTGCAAACAGCGGCTGCTACGGGTGGAACTGCCACTGCTGGTTGCACCGCATTGAATAACTGGTGCGGAACTGACGTAATCTCGTGTGCAAATAACCCGGCACTTTGCACGAGTGGAACTGCTGTAGGCGGAACTGCAGGTACTACGTGCGCAACTAACCCGGCACTTTGCACAGGCGGAACGGGCGCAGTGTGCGATGCGGCTTGTGTAGCAGCACAGGTGGCAACACAAACAGCAGCCTGCATAACAAATCCGGCAAGCTGCACGGGGGGGACTACCACGATTTGCGATGCGGCCTGCGTTGCCGCCAAAGATGCTGCTGCCAAGGCTGCATTTTGCGCGGCTAATCCGGCAAGTTGCACGAGTGGAACATGCACACCTACAGCGGCAAATAATTATTGTGGACTTGGAACGATGGCCGGCAATTGCATCGCACCGATGATCTGGAACGGGACGAGCTGCGTAGCGCAAACGGTTGGCAGTTGTGGGGCGGGAATGACGTGGAATGCGGCTACGAGCGCTTGCGTAGCTTCCACGGCTGGCAATTGCGTCGCACCCATGATTCCCGATGGGCAAGGCGGCTGCATGGCGCCTTCGACGGGCAATTGCATCGCACCGATGATCTGGAACGGGACGAGCTGCGTAGCGCAAACGGTTGGCAGTTGTGGGGCGGGAATGACGTGGAATGCGGCTACGAGCACTTGCGTAGCTTCCACGGCTGGCAGTTGCGTCGCACCCATGGTCTGGAACGGGACGAGCTGCGTGGCATCCGCAGGCACATTGCCTGTAGGCACGATAGGCGGCAATTGCACCGGGTACAGCGCACCCGCTAACGCCACCTGTTCGGCAACTGGAATTTGGGTAGCAAGCGCGACAAACCCTTACGCTTGGGCATATGATGCGAATGGTAATTTGCTGTCGGGTTACACGTTAGTAAATGGTGTTCCTACCCTGACAACGGCAGTTGCGGGTAGTGCATGTACTGGAGCTGGAGCGGGAAGCGTATCTGGATCGCTGTACTGTGACGGGGCAATTTGGGTATCCTCTAACTGCACGGGTGGTATGGTCTGGAACGGAACGTCCTGTGTAGCCTCTACGGCGGGCAGTTGTGTTGCCCCAATGGTCTGGAATGGAACTGCCTGTGCAGCACCAACCTCCACCTGTACAGCCCCGATGGTTTGGAACGGGGCGACCTGCGTAACCCAAGCTACCTGTGTAGCACCGATGGTTCCCGATGGGTACGGCTATTGCATGTTACCTGCGACGGGTAATTGCGTCGCGCCGATGATCTGGAACGGGACAACGTGCGCGGCACCTATCTGTACGGCACCGATGGTCTGGAACGGGACAACGTGCGCGGTACCCACCTGTACGGCACCGATGGTCTGGAACGGGACAACGTGCGCGGTACCCACCTGTACGGCACCGATGGTCTGGAACGGGACGACGTGCGCGGCACCCACCTGTACGGCACCGATGGTCTGGAACGGGACGACGTGCGCGGCACCCACCTGTACGGCACCGATGGTCTGGAACGGGACGACGTGCGCGGCACCCACCTGTACATCGCCGATGATTTTGGATCCAAACACAAATACCTGCATACCACCTACTTGCCCTCAGGGTACTTCTTGGAATGGGACATCCTGCGTAGCACCTACCTGTACACCGCCGATGGTATTGGATCCAAACACAAATACCTGCGTAGCAGGGCCGCTTGCCAGTTCTAACAAGCTGGGAACCCCCGGCTTCGCTCCTGATCCGGCACCAGGCAAGATGTATGACGCATTTGGCGCGCAGGTGCCGATTCCCCTTGCAGGTTACCGGCATGTCGGTTATGCGCATTCTTTGCTGGGCATTGCCTCGGTGGATATGGCCTTGAATGAAGCAACGACCGTGTTGTCCGCGCCGGATGGGGCTGTTACTTCTTTCGAGGTGCCCTCGGTCAACGGGTCGGCTGTATCCAGCATCAATCAACTGACTGTCGGGATAGGAAATGCGGCCCAGATGGATTTTGGTGTCGATCCTGTTTCCGGTATAAGTTGGGGACGCTGGCAAGGAAGCTGGGTAACCAATAACCCCGCTCAGGGTTTAGTCCATGCAGGCGCGGGCAGCAATCTGCACTGGTTTGTCTTGCCCACGCAAACGCAGGCAATCATTCTGCCGGTGACCGGAACCATTTCCTACACCTATGCGGGCGGCACCACGCCCACAGATAATTACGGCACTTTGGGAACATTGACCTCGGCAACCTTGAATGCAAATTTCACTGCTCAGCAGGTGAATATGTCGATAGGCGTGAGCATGCCCGCTTCGGCAGGGGCGGGAGCCGTTCAACTGAATGCTGCGGCAAACAATGTGCCGATATTGCCGGGAGCCAACTTCATGGCAACCACCCCTGTGGTGACCTGTACGGGCTGCGCAGCAGCAGCGACAGGTGTGATAGGCGGACAATTTTCACAGGGGGGAATGGGGGCAGGCGTGGGTTATGGCTTGCAGAATGGCCCCCAGATTATTAACGGAGCGGCAGTATTTCATAGGAACAAATTCCCTGACAACTAGTGGCGCACCAAGTATCCCAGAGCATTAAAGCCGGAGGTAGGGGTCGTTTACGCGGCCCCCACCCTTTGAGCCACCAATCGGTGGCAGATCAGCGCCATAGGTTAATCTGCTCTATGCGTTTTTTTACCTCAATTTTCGGTGGGCAGCGCCCGGTACGCGCGCTATGCTGCAAACGAATACAGGGTCAAATTCAACAGAGTTTATACCGGGAGGTGCTGTAAATCGGATCAAAAAAGCAGGCATTCTGTCATAACTATTTCTTATCCAGAAAATAACATTGGGTACTCCTAATTTCGGTTCATCCGGGTTCCCTATGGGTAACTGAAGTGTGATACGGCGATAACGTACCTTTAACCAAATAATCCATTAGCACCGTCATTCCCGCGCAGGCGGGAATCCAGCGAGACAAACACTCCGCGAAGCGGGCAAAACCTTGATGTTGCCCCGCTACGCGGGAATTTTTTATCAACTGGATTCCCGCCTGCGCGGGAATGACGAGTTTCCGGTCTGATAGACGATCTGGGTTTAACCCATGCAAAAGTCAGATGAACCCTAATTTCAAAGGCACGCTCAAAAACCAAGTGCACTATTTTTGGAGAAAATGTTGCACTATCGGTTCCTCACGACTGTGCCTGATAATTAAGTTTCACAGATATCCAAGTTGAAAAACCAGCTACAATTGCCCACTGAATTCCACCGGCGAAGCAAAAATACATCAACCATAAAAGTCTCAGGGGAAATTCTTGAAATTGCTTGTGCGCTACATCCTTGGCTTGCGCTGCAACCCATGGTGCAATATATTCTCAATCCTAATATGGATACCATCCGGCAAAATACATGGGTAGTAGGCGCCCGAACCGAGATTGCCTTCTAGAGATGTTCTGGTCGAGAGGGAAATACAAAATGAAACGTTACCTGCCGATTTGCCTGTTATTACTCAGCTTTAGTGCCTATGCTGCGCTCACTAAATGGGTGGATGCCGATGGCAAGGTACACTATTCCGATGAGCCGCCTCCGGACAACGTAAAAACCAAGACCCTGATTACACCGCACAGCCCGGCCAGCGGAGTGCCCGCGCAAAAAACCTTCGTCGAGCGTGAAGCGGAGTTGAAGAAAGCCCAGAAAGCCAAGGAAGAAACCGCCCAGAAAGCCGCCCAGCAGCAGGAAAATGCACTTGCCAAGCAAAAAAATTGTGAAGCCGCAAAGTCTAATCTAAGAGCCTTGGAAAATAGCCCACAAATCGCAGCTTACAATGACAAAGGCGAAAGAATCAACATGGACGATGCGACACGCCGGAAAAATATCGAAGAGGCACGCAAGCAAATCAGCACCTACTGCGGGACTGAGTAGAGGTATAGCTCCGTACGAAGTGTCTGCCCCTATACCTGAACCTTACTAAAGCCTCTAACTATCAGGCGGCAATCGCACTGTCGCCGCGCAGGCGCAACGCTTCCTCGATATCCACCGCCACTACGTGGGACACACCGCGTTCCTGCATGGTCACCCCCACCAGTTGCTGCGCCAACTCCATGGTAATCTTGTTGTGGCTGATGAACACGAACTGGGTATGCTGCGCCATTTTCCGGATCAGCTTGCACAGCCGCTCGGTATTGGTATCGTCCAGCGGCGCATCCACCTCGTCCAGCAGGCAGAACGGCGCGGGGTTGAGCTGGAACAGCGAGAATACCAGCGCTATCGCGGTGAGCGCTTTTTCGCCGCCTGACAATAAATGAATCGAGGAATTTTTCTTGCCCGGCGGCTGCGCCATCATCTGCACGCCGCTATCCAGAATTTCCTCGCCGGTCAGCACCAGACGCGCCTCGCCGCCTTCGAACAGCACCGGAAACATCTCCGACAGGTGGCGGTTCACCTCGTCGTAAGTCGCCATCAATAAATCACGAGACTCCTTGTCGATACGGCGGATCGCCTCTTCCAGCGTCGCCATCGCATCGGTCAAATCTTTCGCCTGCGCATCAAGATACGCCTTGCGCTCAGTCGCCGTTTGCAGCTCTTCGAGTGCCGCAAGATTCACCGCGCCCAACGCCGTAATTTCCTCATTCAGCCGGTTCAGTTCATTCTGCAGCGCATTCGGTTTTGCATTCCCCAGCAGGGGCAGCAGCAGCGCCTCATCCACGCCTAGCAACTGCTCCGCCCATTGTTCGTAGTGCAAGCGCGCTTCCTGTTCCTTGAGCGACAGCTCGCTGACTTTCTCGCGCAACGGGTGCAACTTCTGCTCGCAAGACAAGCGTTCCTGTTCCAGCTTGTTCAGGTTGAGCGTGGCGTGCTCCAGCACATTGCGCGCTTCCGCCAGCGACTGCTCGCGCGCTTGGCGCTGCTGCAATACTTCCTGCAACTGCTGTTTGCTGCTGCCCTCTTCGATGTGCGCCAGATCGTCGCGGTTTTGAGCAAGCGTCTGTTCCAGTTGCGCCAGCGTCAATCCGGTCTGCTTCAGGTTGTGCTCCAGATCAGCGATTTTTTCCGTGCAGGTCTTGGCAAAAAAGCGCGCTTCCTGCAATTCATGCTGCGCCTTTTGCGAACGCTCGCGCTGCTCGCGCAGCCGCCCATCCTGCACCGCAGACTGCTGCCGCACCTGCTCCGCCTCGGCCTGTTGCGCGGTAATTTCTTCGCGCATGATTTCCATGCGCTCGACAACTTCCTGCCGCTGGCGCTGCTCACCGGCGAACTGGTCGTCCAGTTCCTGCAATTCGTGCGCAATCTGCGCGGCGCGCTCATGGCTGCGCTCGTTGGCCTGGGTCAATTTCAAAATCTGCATCTGCAGCGTGTGCTGGCGCTGCTGCAATTCGCTTCCTGAAATGCGTAGCGGTGCGATGCGGCTTTCGATGGCGTGATATGCCTCTTCCGCCTGCACCGCCAGTTGCTTGCCCTGCTCCAGCGCAGTCGCCTGTTGTTGCGCTTCCTGCTGCAAACGCTCGATCTCGCGCTGGCGCGCCAGCACACCATGCACCTGGCTGTCCGGCGCATGGAACAGCACGCTGTGCGCGCCGACAAGATGCCCCTGCGGCGTCACCAGCCATGCACCGGCAGGCAGGCGTTCGCGCAGGCTAAGCGCTTGCGCCAGTGTTTCCGTGGCGTACACGCCAGCCAGCCAGTCCGCCACCACCGGCGTGGCGCGCTCATCCTGGCAGGTTACGAATTTCGATAGCGGAGTGAGTTCGCTATTTTGTTGGGCGGATGCACGCGCTCCATCCGGCGCGAACACCGCCAGCTTGCCCGGCGGCGCATCGCTCCATGCGGCGGCCTGATCCAGTCCTTGCAGCGCAATCGCATTGAGCCTTTCGCGCAACACGGCCTCCAGCGCGTCTTCCCAGCCCGCTTCGATGCCGATGGATTGCCACAGGCGCGGCAGCTTGTCCAATTGATGATCGGCCAGCCACTGTTTCAGGTTTTCGTCGTTATCAATCTGCTGCTGCAACTGCTTGAGCGCGGCAAGCTTCGCCTCCACCTGCGCCAGTTGCCGCTCCAGTTCCTGCGCCACAACACGCTGGCTGCGCCGTGCCGCATCGGCTGCGGGCAACTGCTCCTGCAACTGCGCCAACTGCTGCTGCTGCGCGTTGCGCTCGGTTTCCAGTTCGGTGATTTGCTGCTGCGCCTGCGCCAGCGCTTCGATATTCGGTTGCGGGAGGTTGTCCTGTTCCAGCAGCAGGCGCGAGCGGCGCGAATCCAGTTGCTGCACGTTGCGCTGAACATGCTCGCGCTGCGCCTCGGCCAGTTGCAGCTGTTGCTGCAACACCAATTGTTCGCGCTGCACCGCGTTGTGGCGCTCCTGTGCGGCGCGCGCCGCTTCTTCCGCCTGCGGCAGGTGTTGCGCCTCGGTGGTTGCGCGGTTTTCGCACACCTCCACCCGCACTCCCGCATCCTGTTGCTGCTGTTGCCAGTGCGCCAGCAAACCCTGCACACCCTGCAACTGGCCGCGCTGCTGCTCCATCTGCAATTCGCCGTTGGCAAGCTGCTGGGTCAGGCGCGCGCGCTGGTCGTTCAGGTGCGCGATGTGCTGCTCCAGCCGCGCGATTTCGGCATTGGTGGCATACAGCTCGCCCTGCTTGCCGTGCAGCGCATCGGCCAGCGCGTAATGGCCGCTACGCGCGCTTTCCAGCTGGCTCTCCACCTCGCGCAAGCGCGCGGTCTCGGCTTCCAGTTCGTTTTTGGTTTTTTCGATCTGCTGCATAAAGCGCGCGCGACGCGCCTCGGCATCCTGTTTGTTCACCAGCCACAGCAAGTGCTGCGTGGTGTCGCGCTGGCCTTCCAGCGCGCGGTATTGCCTGGCCACCTCGGCCTGTTCGGTCAGATGGGTTAGCTGCTTTTCCAGCTCCAGGCGGATGTCATCCACGCGCAGCAAATTGTCGCGCGTGTCGCCCAGGCGCAGCTCGGTCTCGCGGCGGCGCTCGCGGTATTTGGATACCCCCGCCGCCTCTTCCAGAAATACGCGCAGTTCCTCCGGCTTGGCCTCGATGATGCGCGAAATCATGCCCTGCTCGATGATGGCGTAGGCGCGCGGCCCCAGACCGGTGCCGAGGAAAATATCGGTGATATCCTTGCGCCGCACATGCTGGTTGTTGATGTGGTAGCTGGAATCGCCGTCGCGCTGCAACACGCGCTTGATGGCAATCTCCGCGTAGCTCGACCATTGCCCGCCCGCCTTGCCCAGGCTGTTGTCGAAAATCAATTCGACGCTGGCGCGCCCCACCGATTTGCGCTTGGCGGAACCGTTGAAAATCACGTCCTGCATGGATTCGCCGCGCAACGCGGTGGCGCGCGACTCGCCCAGCACCCAGCGCAGCGCGTCAATCACGTTCGATTTGCCGCAGCCGTTGGGGCCGACGATGCCGACGATCTGCCCCGGCAACGCGATGTGCGTGGGATCAACGAAGGACTTGAAACCGGAGAGTTTAATGTGGGAAAGGCGCAATTTGGAACTGTCTTACCGTTATAATTCCGCCTATTCTAACCGAAGCGGAACCCGGCACAAAATGAGCATCCAACCTGATAAATCACTGGAGGTTTTTCCCAATCCAAAGCCAGGGCGCGATTACCACATCCACATGGAAATCCCCGAGTTCACCTGCCTTTGCCCCAAGACCGGCCAGCCAGATTTCGCCACGCTGATTCTCGATTACATCGCCGATGAAGAATGCGTCGAACTGAAAAGCCTCAAGCTCTACATCTGGTCATTCCGCAACGAAGGCCATTTCCACGAAGACGTGACCAACCGCATCCTCGACGACCTGGTCGCCGCCACCCAGCCGCGCTTCATGCGCCTCACCGCAAAGTTTTATGTGCGCGGCGGCATTTTTACCAACGTCGTGGCGGAGCACCGCAAGCCGGGCTGGGAGCCTCAGCAGGTGGTGGATTTGGCGCAGTTTGAGGCACAGTCGAATACGCTGGAGTAAGGTGAGCTGCAGGCGTTACCTCGAAGAGGTTCTTGCACCCTGTGGATGTCTGCCGGATGTGAGTGACATCTGATGCATACGGCGGATTCTGCCTTACGCGAGTTACCTGTCAGGTCGTCAGTATCTTAAAGCGGCTAGACTGATCGTCTGAGATTAGCTATTTTCAGCCATTCGCCAATATTTGCTAATGGCCAAAAGCGGACGGCCAGCATTCCTAGCCTCGGATATAATTTTGGGTCTGCCACTAGAAACACAATACAATGTTATTGACTAGGTTATTGGAGATTATCAATGAGTAAGGTTGAGGAATAGAGACATGCCATTTCTAACGAGCAGCGTTGAAAAGTATATTGGAAAGATATAAACCCAGCACGGTAGGCTGGGGTGAGTTTGCGAACCCCAGCTTTTCGAGAAATCAAAATGCTGGGGTTCGTTCCTCACCACCAGCCTACACGGAGTATCGCTTGCAGGAGGGAAATTGCAATGAGCACCATCGCTGAGAAAATTCACGTTATTGAACGACTGTCATCCGATCCTGTTGAGACAACTCAATTGCTCGATAAGGTTATTTATTTTCTGACAGAGAAAGATCGAAAGAAACTTGCCGGATTTCAGGAAAAACTGTCGGCGCTCGAGCTGCAGTACGGAATGAGCACTGCGGAATTTCAGCAACGCTTCGGCTCCGGCGAACTCGGCGATGCGCCGCAGTGGTTCGACTGGGACGGCTATGCCGCACTCGCTGCCAGCCTGGATGCCAAGCTTGCGGCGACCGAGGCCTGGCGTGGATGACTCATTTGAACAATGGTTATATCGGATCGAGGCACAACTGCTGGCTTGGTCGTACTCACACAGGTTGACAGTGGAATACGCCGAAACCGGCGATGGCGTGGCGCAGTATCGGATGCGCGTTACATTGCTGGATGGTTCGCAACTGCAATGCGTTGAGCGCGTTCGCCTCCAACCGGATGGCCTGCGCACCGAGAAATACAGCTTCCACTGGCAACGCCCCGATGGATACCTGATCTGCCGCTGGGACAACGCCCCGCATCACCCTGAGCTTTCCACCTTTCCGCACCACATCCATGAGAGCGACGATACGCATGTGCTGCCACACAAGGCAATGGATATTTCCGGGGTGCTGGAGAGAATAGAGAAGATATTAGCAAAGTCATCCTGATGAGACCGTTCGCCATGAGGCAACTGAGTGGGGTTCCGATGATGACTCTACTGTTCATGTTTTTCGACTCCATTATTCACAATTTTCTCCGATTGCTCATATACCTTGCCAGAGAGTAAGCTGGCAGCCACAATCAGCACCGCGCCCATAATTTCGCGCGCGCCCATCTCCTCCCCCGCCAAAAAATACGACGACGCAGCGGCAACCGCCAGCTCAAACATGAACAGCACGATAGACTGGTTCGCTGGCAGGTTGGTGCCGTATTGCGCTGTGAGGCTGGTGGCGCACAGCACCAGCGCGACCAGCAGCACCAGCCCCCACATGGCAGGGGCGATGTTTCGCACCTGCGACGTGAAGCCGCCGTGGTACAGCAAGGCAAAAGCGGTGAACAGCGCCGTGCCAAACCAGACGCTGGCCGCTTTGAAATTCACGCTCAAGTGTTGTATGCGGCGCGCCAGCACGTTAGTCATGGCAAAGCCAATTCCCGCCGAGAGCCCTATCCACTCGGCCCGGTTCTGCGGCACCGGCAAGCCAAGGTTTGGCTCCCACAGCATCACCATTGCCCCGCCCAGCGACAGGGCAATAATGGCATAGCCGTAGCGATCCAGTTTCTCGCCCAGCAGCCAGCGCGCGAGCAGCACCGTCCATAACGGCGCGAGATAGAACAGCAGCAACACGCGCATGACCTCGCCGCCCAGCATCGCCAGCACATAGCCCAAGTTGGTCCAGCCGGAACACAGGGTCAGCGCCACGCCCCACCATCCCGCCACACGCAGTTCGCGCCAGACATGGCCGGACAGCAGCAAGCCAAGCAGCAGTGCAAGGGAATAGGTCAGGAAGGTCGCCACTTCGCCGGAAACGCCCGCATGATCCAGCACGCGATAGGGATACCAGATCAGCCCCCATACTATCGCGGCGCTAAGCAGGCTGCCCACCGGTAAAAAATTTTGTTTTGATGCCACTCGTTGCGCCTTTATAATCCGGTTAATCCTGACAAACACAGTGTCGTCAATTCCCGCGAAAGCGGGAATCCAGTCAAATAAAATCGCTGGATTCCGGGTCAAGCCCGGAATGACGGGCAGAAAAAAATGAACCCCGATCTTGACCGTCTACAACCCTACCCGTTCCAAAAACTCGCCGCGCTGTTCCGCGAAGTGACGCCGAATCCGGCCTATCGCGCCATCAGCCTGCACATCGGCGAGCCGAAACATTTCACGCCGCAATTCATCAAGGACGCGCTCACCGCAAACCTCGACGGGCTGGCGAATTATCCCACAACCGCAGGCAGCGACTCGTTGCGCGGCGCGATCGCGCAATGGCTGGCGCAACGCTACGGCATTCCCGCACTGGATGCGAAGACCCAAATCCTGCCGGTGAACGGCAGCCGCGAGGCGCTGTTCGCCTTCGCCCAGGCGGTGATAGACCGCACGCGCAGCAACCCCGCCGTGGTCTGCCCCAATCCCTTCTACCAGATCTATGAAGGCGCCGCACTGCTGGCCGGCGCTACACCGCAATTCCTCAACACGCTGCCGGAAGACAATTACGCGCTGAATTTCGATCAGTTGCCGCAGGAAGTATGGCAACGCACCCAGCTCATCTACGTCTGTTCGCCGGGCAACCCGACCGGGCGTGTCATGCCACTGGCCGAATGGAAAGCGCTGTTCGAGATGGCCGACCGTTACGGCTTCGTCATTGCCTCGGATGAATGCTATTCGGAGATTTACTTTGACTCACCGCCGCTCGGCGCGCTGCAAGCCGCGCGGCAGATGGGGCGCAGCGATTATAGAAACCTGGTGGTATTCTCCAGCCTGTCGAAGCGCTCCAACGTGCCGGGCATGCGCTCCGGCTTCGTCGCGGGCGATGCGAAAGTGTTGGAGAAATTCGCGCTGTACCGCACCTACCACGGCTGCGCCATGAACCCGGCGATCCAGGCCGCCAGCATCGCCGCGTGGGGCGATGAAGCGCATGTCGCCGATAACCGCCGCCTGTATGCGGAAAAATTCGCCAGGGTAATCGGCATGCTCAAGCCGGTGCTGCCGGTTTGCATGCCCGATGCCGGCTTTTACTTGTGGGTGCGCACCCCTATTGACGACACCGCCTTCGCGCAACATCTGTATCGCGACTATAATGTCTCCGTGCTGCCCGGCAGCTTTCTGGCACGTGAAGCGCAAGGAATGAATCCGGGAAAGAATTTTGTGCGCATCGCGCTGGTGGCGGAACTGGAAGAAACGCTGGAAGCGGCGCAAAGAATCAGAGAGCTTGTAGCGGGTAGCTTGTAGCCAATCCGGTTTCGCTACAAGCTACTCGCCACAAGCTACCAGCTATCTAATCAACAAGGAAACCATCATGGAACAACTGCAACAGATCATCGAATCCGCCTTTGAGCGCCGCGCCGAAATTACACCGAGCACTGTGGATGCCAAGCTGAAAGAAGCGGTCACTACCGTCATCGAACATCTCGATCAGGGCAAGCTGCGTGTGGCGGAAAAAACCGACGGCCAATGGATCACCCATCAATGGCTGAAGAAAGCCGTGCTGCTGTCGTTCCGCATGGAGGACAATTTTTTCATCAAGGGCGGCTTCACCAATTATTACGACAAAGTGCCCTCCAAGTTTGCCGACTATAACTCCAAGAATTTTCGCGACGGCGGCTTCCGCGTGGTGCCTCCGGCGGCGGCGCGCAAGGGCTCGTTCATCGCCAAAAACGTGGTGCTGATGCCCTCCTACGTCAACATCGGCGCCTATGTGGATGAAGGCGCCATGGTGGATACCTGGGCCACCGTCGGCTCCTGCGCGCAGATCGGCAAGAATGTGCATTTGAGCGGCGGCGTCGGCATCGGCGGCGTGCTGGAACCGGTGCAGGCTAACCCCACCATCATCGAAGACAACTGCTTCATCGGCGCGCGCTCGGAAATCGTCGAGGGCGTGATCGTGGAGGAAGGCGCGGTAATCTCGATGGGCGTGTACATCGGGCAAAGCACCAAGATTTACGACCGCGAAACCGGCGAAGTGAGCTATGGCCGAGTCCCTGCCGGCTCGGTGGTGGTCAGCGGCAATCTTCCTTCCAAGGATGGCAGCTACAGTTTGTACTGCGCGGTGATCGTGAAGAAGGTAGATGCAAAAACACTGTCAAAAATTGGCATCAACGAATTGTTAAGGGGCATTTAATTAGCTTGTAGCTGGTAGCCTGTAGCGGGTAGCGGGTAGCGGGTCGTTGTCTATAGCCTACAGGCTACCAGCTGTTTTCCAGGAGAACTTCATGATCATCACACCACTGTTGCAACTGGCCGCAGACAAACTGGCCTCCGATCTTTTCTTCACCGTAGGCGCGCCGATAAATATCAAGATCGACGGCGTGGTCATGCCGGTGAACGCACAGGTACTCGATGCGGCGGCCGTCAAGCACATTGCCTACGAAATATTGACCAAGGAACAGATAGCCTCCTTCGAAGACACCATGGAGATAAATTTCTCCTACCGTGTGCTGGCAATCGGCAACTTCCGCGTCAACATTTTCCGTCAGCGCGGTGACATCGCTATTGTCATCCGTTGTGTGCGCAGCAAAATTCTCAACATCGAAGAACTGAGTCTGCCGCCGATACTAAAAGAGCTCATCATGGATAAGCGCGGCCTGGTGCTGATGGTCGGCGCGACCGGGTCAGGCAAGTCTTCCACGCTGGCTGCCATGCTCGAATACCGCAATACGACGCGCACCGGCCATATCCTGACCATCGAAGATCCCGTCGAGTATATCTTTCAACACAAAAAGTCCCTCGTTAACCAGCGCGAAATCGGCACAGACACCCGGTCCTATGGGCATGCATTGGAAAGCGCCATGCGCGAGGCGCCGGATGTGCTGATGATAGGCGAGATCCGCGACCGCGATACCTTGAAACATGCGCTCATCTTTGCCCAGACCGGCCACCTGTGCATGTCCACGCTGCACGCCAATAACAGCTACCACGCGCTGAACCGCATCGTTAACTTTTTCCCTTATGATGCACGCCAGAGCGTGTTGTCCGACTTGTCCATGTGTTTGCGCGCAGTCATTTCGCAACGTCTCATTCGCAACTTGAATGGGAAACTGGTGCCGGCGGTAGAAATTCTGCTCAATAGCTCGCTCATTGCAGACCTGATCAAAAACGATGAAATCGAAAAAATACGCGATGCCATCAATCAAAGCGTGTCGGCCGGCTCACAAACTTTTGAACAGGCGCTGTACAAGTTGTTCAAGGAAGGCCAGATCACCAAGGAAGAAGCGCTACGAAATGCCGATTCCGCCAGCAACCTGTCTTCCCTGCTCGACTTCTCGCAAACCGCGAGGATAAAGACGTACGACCCCAACGCTCAACCGGCAACTTCGTCTGATGGGCAATCCGCAGATTTCGGCCATATCACGCTGAATATCGAGATACCAAAAGCCGGTTGATGACATGCCAGACACCCTGCAACTCGCCAAGGAACTCATCGCCCGCCGTTCGCTCACGCCGCAGGATGAAGGCTGCCTGGCCCTCATCGGCGCGCGCCTGGAGCCGCTCGGTTTCAAGCTGGAAATGATGCATTGCGGCAAGGTGGGCAACCTGTGGGCGCGGCGCGGGGACAGCAGCCCTGTCGTATGTTTCGCGGGCCACACCGATGTGGTGCCGACCGGCCCGCTGGATCAGTGGCACAGCGATCCATTCACCCCCACCGTGCGCGACGGCATGCTATACGGGCGCGGCGCCGCCGACATGAAAGGCTCGCTGGCCGCTTTCGTCACCTCCATCGAAAAATTTGTGGCAGCGCATCCCGGCCATGCCGGTTCGATTGCGCTGCTGCTGACTTCCGATGAAGAAGGCGTGGCGGTGGACGGCACGGTGCGCGTGGTGGAAGCGTTGCAGGCGCGCGGCGAAAAACTGGATTACTGCATCGTGGGCGAGCCAACCTCGGCAGAAAAAACCGGAGACACGATCAAAAATGGCCGGCGCGGTTCGCTGTCCGGCACGCTGACCGTGAAAGGCGTGCAAGGCCACATCGCCTATCCGCACCTTACCAAAAACCCCATTCACCTCGCCGCCCCGGCCATCACCGAGATGGCTGCCACGGTGTGGGATCAGGGCAATGAATATTTCCCGCCCACTACCTGGCAGATTTCCAATATCCACGGCGGCACCGGCGCGGCCAATGTGGTTCCGGGCGCGGTGGAGATCGAATTCAATTTCCGTTTCTCCACCGCCAGCACAACGGATGGCCTGAAAACGAAGGTGCACGCCATTCTCGATAAACATGGCCTGTGCTACGATCTGGCCTGGTCGTTGGCTGCCAAGCCCTACCTCACCCCGCACGGCGATCTGGTGGATGCGGTGAGCGCCGCCATCAAACAGGTGGCTGGCATTGAAACCGAACTCTCCACCAGCGGCGGCACTTCGGACGGCCGCTTCATCGCCGACATCTGCCCTCAGGTAATCGAACTCGGCCCGCTCAACGCCACCATCCACAAGCTCAATGAATGCGTGGCAGTAGCCGACCTGGATGCGCTCTCGGAAGTTTATTGCGGCGTACTCACCCGGCTGCTGGTCAAATAATGTCGTTTCCCTTTCTCCTGTTCGTAGCCATCCCGCTGCTCCTGCTCATTTACCTGGCATGGCGCATCAGCCGCAACAATCCACGCTCCGGCGACAGCAGTAGTGGCGGCGATGGTGGAAGCTGGGGAAGCGATACATCCTCATGCGACATCAGCAGCAGCGGCAGTTGTGATGGGGGCGGAGGTGATGGCGGCGGTGGGGGAGATTGATGAGCACCCAAATGAGTGATTATTTTTCTGGTGCGGCACACAATCTTTACACCGTGCGTGATTGCCTGCGTTTTGCGGTGAGCCGTTTCAGCCAAGCCGAATTATTCTTCGGGCATGGCAGCAGCGATGCTTACGACGAGGCCGCCTATCTCGTCCTGCACACACTGCATCTGCCGCTGGACAGACTCGATCCGTTTCTCGATGCGCGCCTGACCGATGGCGAACGCGCCGAGGTGTTGAACATCATTCAGCGGCGCGTCGAACAGCGCGTACCGGCGGCCTACCTGACGCATGAGGCGTGGCTGGGCGGCTTCCGTTTCTATGTGGACGAGCGCGTCATCGTGCCGCGCTCCTTCATCGCCGAACTGCTGCACGAGCAACTCGCGCCCTGGATTGCCGAGCCGGAAGAAATCGGCAGCGTATTGGACTTATGCACCGGCAGCGGCTGCCTCGCCATCCTCGCCGCACACGCTTTCCCCAATGCTGAAATTGATGCGGCGGATATTTCCCCGGACGCACTGAAAGTGGCGCAACGGAATGTGGCCGACTATGGGCTGCAAGACCGCATGCATCTCATTGAGTCCGACCTGTTCGCCAACCTGAAGGGCAGGCGATACGACCTCATCATCAGCAACCCGCCCTATGTGGATGCGCCATCCATGGCTGCGCTGCCTCAGGAATACCGGCACGAGCCGCAACTTGCGCTGGGCAGCGGCGCGGATGGGCTGGATGCAACGCGCACCATCCTCAAGCAAGCCGCCGCACACCTCAACCCGGGCGGCATATTGATCGTGGAGATCGGCCACAACCGCGACGCCCTCGAAGCGGCCTATCCTGACCTCCCCTTCACTTGGCTGGATGTGGCTGCAGGCGACGAGTTTGTGTTCCTGCTGCACAAAGACGACCTGCTGTAAACCATGAGCCTTATTATTGACCAAGTTGGACGCAAAGCAAGCAGCCTGCTGGATTCCAAGTGCCACTCTTGGGTAGTACACGACTCCCTCCTCCATTGCTGTGTTTAGAGCCTTCAACGCCTCATGCAACTGAAGGCGAAATTGCCCCATTTACAATCTCCAAGTAGCCCTGAATTCGCTGATCCTTATGGGTAGTGTCCTCACGCGGTGCAACGCCTCCACGCAAAACTGCCCTAGATAAAAGTCGGTTCTGCGCGATGCACGAAGTTTCAGGAACCATGATGCAGTCAGGACAAGCGCCGCCTCCAAAATCACATAGGCTTCCGGAATTACAACGATGCGTCGAAGGCTCCAACAAGTGCGCCAGAAAGCGGTTGTTTTCGTTTCGCCAGAGCGAGGATAGATTACCCAAGTCCATGGTCGTACCATTGCGATAGATGACGAAAGATAAGTCGGCAGGAAAGATGTATTCGCCAAGGGAGCCGAGGTCGAGCCCGGAAAACTCGGCAACCGACTTCATGAAGAGATGGGCATAGCTGTGGAGTAGTGTATAGATATACCGATACGTGGATGCCTCCGCAGGGTGCAACTCGGAAAAGTAACGACCGAACGGTTCGGCATTTTCAAGAATCCGGCCCCCAAGTTTGACGTCATCCGTCGGAACCCAAGCAGGAAGATCGATAACCTCGACGGCACGTAGCCACTCGTAGACCTGCTCTGGCTTCAAGCTGACGTAAATTGCTTCGTTCGCCTGCGTAACCACATAGATGGGGCGTTTGTTGCTTCTCAACGGCTCGAACAAGCGAAGTCGGACGGGCACGTCTTGTCCTCGCTTCTCCATTACAGGAACCGCTGATACTCTGGAGTAGCCATGTGTGAATCGGCATAGCTCGAACTCGCGAATTAGGCCGAATTCAGAAAACCCCAGCCGATGCATGAAATCGAATGTCTTGGCTTCCTGCGCGGCTTTTGCCTCGGTATTCTTTGGTGCCAAGTCCTGATCGAGGCGATAGAATCGCACAAAGGGCGCGCGCAAACCCTCTTCGGCAGTCCGGCTGACCTTGCTACGCAGGAGCGCTTCATGCTCGACTGCTAACACGAAAGGGTCATATCTGCTGGAAAAGTCTGGTCTGCGTACCATCAATGTCCGAAGACCGGCGGGCAATTCACTCTTGACCGGAACCAGTGGCGGGTCTAAGTGCAACCAGCGATGAACAAGCTTGGTTAACTCAGCCTCCATCGCTGCAATTGCCCCAGCGTCCTTCATCCCCTTGGCAAAGCCAAGCATCTTCTCGAACGTTTCGTAACTCTCCCATTCCTTGTCGCGCCCTCCGCGTAAGAGAATTTCTTTCATTTCGTCCGATGTTGGAAGAGTGCCACCAAAACCATACTTGTTGGCAATAAAATTTTCGAGTTCGGATTCGTTGCCTTCCATGAGTAAAGTCATCAAACCTTGGTCACGTTCTGAGAACACGACGAACTGTTCGGCCTGCGCATAGAATGCGGACGATGCGCGATATGATATGGGTTCCATACGTCGCTCTCCGACGCGCTTGCCGCCGTTTTCGCGGAAAACTTCTGTCGTGAAGGGGTCGTTCTGTAGCCAGCTTGCCCGTTCACGGTGTCCGCAAGAAGCGCACTCGAAACCCCATTCACCGATTCTGGGTGACTCGGTGTGCAGCAAGAAATGCCTGCTGCCGCACATGGCGCAGCCTTCGCCAAACAAGCGCTTCTCGTTTTCCTTACTACTCCATTCAAACATGCCCGGAGTGGCTGGCTGCCATTCGCCGGACCAATGCACGAATATCACGTCAAGTTGTCGCCATTGGCACTTGCCTTTTTTCTTCGGGTTGGGGCAGTGTCCAGGCTGAAATGAGCGGGAATCCTTAACTTGAGACAATGATTCATTTTTCTTACTACCTTGGGTAACTTTTATCTTGAGGCAACTCGCACCTATCATGGCGTACGAACTAAGCGGCGGTGGTCTATAATGCGCACTGCGAAATTTGAGCGTCTGAACTTGATCCGACGATGAGCTACATTAATGAAATTAATGAATTGTTAAGGCCAAGGAGTCCGAGCACCCCATTGGTTCTTGACCTGTTCGCAGGATGCGGTGGTTTGGCGCTAGGCTTTGAGGCGCATGGTTTTGAGACTCATGGCTATGAAATGGATGCTGATTGTTGCGCGACGTACCGATGCAACCTGAGTGGAGAATGTGAGAATGTCATACTTACACCAGAGCACCAATTTCCAAAAGCGCAGGTTGTAATTGGTGGGCCACCTTGCCAGCCGTTTAGTGTGGGAGGACACCAGAGGGGCATCATGGACTCACGTGATGGATTCCCTGTTTTTTTGTCTGCTGTAAAGCAAGCGAACCCAGATATTTGGATGTTTGAAAACGTTCGCGGCCTGATGTACAAAAACAAGTGGTATTTGGATGAAATCATTCAGGCGCTCGAAGAGATGGGTTATGTCATTGAGTATCATTTGTTGAACGCAGTGAATTATGGTGTACCCCAAAACCGCGAACGCTTGATCGTGGTTGGGCATCGTGGAGAGTTCGAGTTTCCTAAGCAGTTTTCGCACCGAATTGCTGCCGGAGAAGCACTTGGTGAGCTAGCCTTTCACGTCCCAACTGATGCAAAGTTTTTGACCTCTAGCATGGACACATATGTTGCGAAATATGAACGAGCCTCAATGTGTGTTAATCCCAGAGATCTTCACCTTGATAGGCCAGCGCGCACACTGACATGCAGGAACTTAGCCGGTGCAACAGGGGATATGCAGCGTATTAAATTGCCGGATGGGCGGCGACGCAGGCTGGCTTTTCGTGAGGCTGCACGCTTACAGAGTTTTCCTGACTGGTTTGAATTCACGGGGAAAGAGACGAGCGTTTTCAATCAGATTGGCAATGCCGTCCCGCCTAGGATGGCACATGCCTTAGCGGGAAGCATTCGAGCATACCTTGTCAGTTCAGAAAGACTTAATCCCAGACAAATTGCTCGCCGAAGGGTTCCCGCACAACTTCAGTTACAGGTGTAGCCTTATGGAACGACAAGCGATAAATCAGCTCAACAAGCTAGTTGAGGAAGCACTGGTCATTCTTGGTGCGCTTGGTGTACCCCTTAACGAGCAGACCGAGCGCCGAAAACAGAGGATGGCGAAAGCTTTCTTGGCAGTGGCGGGCATGAAGCCCGGAAACAGTTGGGCTGAAGTTCAGAATAATGATACTGGTCATCGTTTGGTATCTCGTCAAATTCTCCGCTACATGAACGAGTATTTAGGAGAGGATATTGCTGACAGTTCGTACGACGACATTCGTAGAAAGGATCTTTTGCTGCCAGTAACTGCGGGCATCATACTTAAGAGCGCGACAAACCCGGATGCCAATACAAATGATGGTACTAGGCCATATGCACTAAGTCCTAAAGCGGCTAAGCAGATTAAATTGTTCGGGTCATCAGATTGGAATATTTCGCTAAAACAATTTTTGGCAGGGCAGAAAACATTGGCTCAGCAATTTCAACGGGAGCGCGATCTAGCTCGTATTCCCGTAAAAATCCACAATGGGAAGAAACTACTGTTTAGCCCCGGGCCGCACAACCAACTTCAAAAACAGATCATCGAACAATTTTTACCACTTTACGGTTTTGGTGCTGAAGTGTTGTATGTGGGGGACACATCTGACAAATTCTTGTTCATCAATGAAGATCAGTTGCGTGGCCTAGGATTTATTGAACTTGCCCATGACAAGCTTCCAGATGTGGTTGCCTATTCCCCAGAAAAAAACTGGATGTTCCTAGTGGAAGCCGTTCATTCGGCAAATCCAATTAACGAACTACGCCGTCTGGTCTTAGAAGAAATGTCTCAGGACTGCAAGGCTGACATTGTATATGTCACTGCTTTTCCAGACAGGAGTACATTCCGTAAACATGTAAAGGATGTTGCTTGGGAAACAGAGGTGTGGATTGCTGACGCACCTGAGCATTTGATCCATTTCAATGGAGATAAATTCTTGGGGCCATATTCAAAAAGTAATTAAGGATGTGTGGCACACACGTCCATGGTGAACCCAAGCTCATCATGGAGCTTATTGAAAAAGTCCTGTGGCGTAGCCCAGTTGTAGATGCGTCGAGCATGGTCAGAAACAGCAGATTGCGTGACCGTTTGATTTTCTCCGACAAAGCCGCCATGCTGTTCGAGAAGATTTGTCGGCACGACAGCCGCGACTAACCGCCGTGGTTGGTCGTTGGAAGTTACTCGCTGCAGAAGCACCGCCGGTTGTTTTATGACACTAGAGATGTTTAATCCGGATACTTCGATAAAAGCATGCTCTCCGTTGGCTTTGGTCTTACCCAAGAAATCAACTTCTCGGCCTTGTTGTATATCGCTCGACCACAACAGAGGAACCACATTCGATGACTTGGCTCGTTTTGCGTCTTTCATGGAAAGAAATGTTCGCCGTTTGTCCCGGTTCCATACGACGGCTCCGATTCTCGCGCGGTAACCATAATCGGCTAGACGATAGTGGCTGGTGCCGATGAAACGCAACATCTCTGCATCGCCCTCTGCTCGTGGAACGGGCCACGCGCTGCCCGAGTTGGGTAGTACGCAAAGCCCCATTGACTTCAAGCTTCCGTCCCTTGAAACAACGGCCACTTGCGCGGTGGTTTCAGCGGCATGTTCAGGCTGACGTTGCCGAAGCAGGGTTAGGGCGGTTTCCTGCTCAACATTGATGAAAACGCCAGACCTGTCGGCAACGATGCCGATATGCATAACATCTGCATTTCCCATAATGAAGCCGCGAAGCTTTTTAAATGATTGCCCTGACATAGTGTATCTATCTCCGTAAGAGAATTTGCTTGTGCAATGTGGAACTCAGGCTCGAACTGAGCATCTGCAATTTCCTCGGCTAGTACCATGCGCAAAAAGTGGCGAGACATCCGGCACAGAACCACATCGAGGTCTATACCAAAAAGGCGCTGCTCAACTTGATCCAGAATCTGGCGGGAAGTGGCGCCATGAGCAAGCAACGTCGAACGCATGCGTTGCGCGATAGGTGCAAGGAAAGCAGCCCCACCGCATGCCGGATCAAAAAATGAATGTTCAGCGAAGGACACTCCAGCTTGCTCAAGGTCGTCCAGAAGGCGATTGGTTAGCGAGGCCGGGGTAAAGAACATCGCCAGATTTTTTCGATATTCTGCTCCAGTCCAAATTGCATAAGCAGAGCTAAGCCAATAGGCTGAATCCAGCATTGACAATTCGCGAAGCCAAGCAACGAAATTTTGCAAGTTTGGCGCAGCAGCTAGTTTTTTAGAGAATGCCAGACCCGTGCAGTTCAAGGTTGGGCACTGGGTCTTGCTCCAAAGCGTAAGAACCGTCTCAGCAGCCATGCCAGGCTCATAGCCGCCAGCTTCAATGGCGCGGAACAGTTCTTTTACGTGTCGATGGAACTGTTGATTTTCTTTGCTGGTCATTCCGTTTGCTAAGCCATTTTTGTTTTAAGCTCAAGGTTCTTGCAAAAATCCCCCTGAGCGGAATTATCACCTAATGGGGTAGGGGCGGCGGCCATTGCTGTCAAGATGGCTGTTCTGATATTACATCTACACCTAGTTGTGGATACTACGTAACGAAACTGAATCGTGCAATGGAGACGAGTGGCTCAGCATGAGTGATGCCTGAATTGAGAACGGAAATTCCTCATTGACGGATACATTATCGCAGCGGGGTGCCGTTCCATTCTCTCGGTACTTGTGCACAACTACCGAAACTATGGAACAATGTCGGCATGACCTCAACTGAACGCCATATCCAGACTCTCCTGCGCCGGGCCGGCACGGCACGGTCGCGGGATTTTGTCGCGGCTGGCATCACGCGCAGCCAGCTCTCCCGCATGGCAGCGACGGGTCAACTGGTGCGGGTGGCGCGCGGCCTGTATGCCATGCCCGGCTACCAGAGCGGCGAGCACGGCGCGCTGGTGGCGGTGGCGAAACGAACACCTAGTGTGGTGTTTTGCCTGCTCACGGCGCTACGCATACACGATCTGACGACGCAGGCGCCGTTTGAGGTCTGGATCGCTATCGGCAACAAGGATCATCCGCCGCGTTTGGATTATCCGCCGTTGCGCACGGTGCGCTTTTCCGATGCCGCACTGTCAGCTGGTGTGGAAACACGCCGGGTCGATGGCGCAAAGGTGCGAGTAACCAGTGTGGCCAAGACAGTGGCGGACTGTTTCAAGTTCCGCAACAAGATCGGGCTGGACGTGGCTCTGGAGGCGCTACGCGAGGCGCGCCGCGCGAAGAAGGCGAGCGCCGATGAACTGTGGCGTTATGCGAAGATCAACCGCGTGACGAATGTGATGCGCCCATATCTGGAGGCGGTGGCGTGACGGTGGACGTGGCTGCGTCGGTTCAGGCCCGGCTGCTGAACCGGGCCAAGGCGCGCGGCGAGGATTTCAATCTGGTTTTGACGCGCTATGCGATTGAGCGCTTTCTCTACCGTCTTTCCCTTGTCCCTGCGCGCGACGTTTACTGGCTGAAAGGGGCGTTGTTGTTCGATCTGTGGTTCGATGTGCCGCATCGGCCAACGCGCGACGCGGACTTTCTCGGCTTTGGCCCGGCGGATACCGAGGTGCTGGCGGCTACGATGCGTGAAATTTGCGGCATCGCCGTGGACGATGGTATGGAGTTCGACCCCGCTTCGATCACCATTGAGGAAATCCGTGAAGAGGCACGCTATGGCGGTCTGCGTGTGCGGCTGATGGGCAGACTTGGAAATGCGCGCAGTACGGTGCAACTCGACGTGGGTTATGGCGATGCAGTAACGCCGGGGCCGGAGGAGGCAATTTACCCGACCCTGCTGGACGATCAGCCAGCGCCACGCTTGCGCGTTTACCCGCGCGCAACGGTGGCGGCTGAGAAGCTGGAGGCGATAGTGAGTCTCGGTATGGCAAACAGCCGGATGAAGGACTACTTCGACCTGCGCGCTCTGGCGCACGAAGGCGTGCTGGACGCCAGGTTATTGGGTGATGCAATCGCGGCAACATTTCAGCGCCGTGGAACGGCGGTACCCGTGGATGTGCCGCGCGGCCTGAGTAATGAGTTTGCACACGATGCTGCGAAGCGAGCGCAGTGGAAGGCTTTTCTCGGCAAGAATCGGCTCGATGCGCCGACGCTGGAGGAGGTCATTGTGGAGATTCGACGCTTCGTCAAAGAATCTTTGAAGTTGGCGCGGCAGAAAAAAGGGATGTCATGACGGGCATAACCAATTACTCAACCGGACAGCGCATGGTGTGGCGCGGAGTGCTGTGGCTTGAGAGCCCTCTGGATAAAAACCTGCCGGTGCGGCTAAGAGGCGTACTGACGCAAAATGGGTATATCTCTGACACCGTATCGGGAACTCCTCGCAAGCACTAACCTATATGCCTCTGAACTATTCTCAGGATGCTGTTGTTCCCCCCTTTGAAAAAGGGGGGCAGGGGGGATTTAAGACGCGTCGAATATTAAAATCCCCCTCAATCCCCCTTTTTCAAAGGGGGAGGCGACCCGGTGGCACGTCATCCTGCGAATTGTTCAGAGGCATACTAACCTATGTCCGTTGACCATTACGAAAACTTCCCGGTCGCCTCCATCCTGCTGCCCAAGCGCCTGCGGCGGTCGGTGGAAATCATCTACCGCTTCGCGCGTCAGGCCGACGACTTCGCCGATGAAGGCGACATTTCAAACAAAGAACGCCTGGAAAAACTGGATAATTTCCACACCGAACTGAATTGCATCGCTGCCAACGAAGCGCCGCAAACGCCATTGTTTCATGACGTGGAAGCTATTGTTGCCCAACACCAGTTGCCGCTGCAACTGTTCCACGACCTGCTCGACGCATTTTCGCAGGACGTAACCAAAAAGCGCTACGCCAATTTCGACGAGGTGCTGGACTACTGCCGCCGCTCCGCCAACCCGGTGGGCAGATTGCTGCTGCACCTATACGAGGAAGCCACGCCGCAGAACATATCTTACTCAGATGCAATTTGCACCAGTCTGCAAATCATCAACTTCTGGCAGGACGTGAAAAAAGATTACGCCATCGGGCGCATCTACCTGCCGCAGGATGAAATGGCGCGCTTCGGCGTGGCCGAAGAACATATTGCCGAAGAACGCGTGGATGCGGCCTGGCGGGGACTGATGCGGTTCCAGGTGCAGCGCGCGCGCGTCATGATGCTGCAAGGCGCGCCGTTGGGCAGCATCCTCACCGGGCGCATCGGGCTGGAGATGCGCATGATCATCGCGGGCGGGTTGCGCATTCTCGACAAGCTGGAAAGTGCGCAATACGACATGTTCCGCCGCCGCCCGGTATTGCGCCCGTTCGACTGGGTTATCATGCTGGCAAAAAGCGCACCTTATTCTTTCTAAAAATTGAAATGACCCCGGATCAATACTGCCAAGACAAAGCCGTTCAAAGCGGCTCCAGCTTTTACTACAGTTTCATGTTCCTGCCACCGTGCAAGCGCCGCGCCATCACCGCACTGTACGCCTTTTGCCGCGAAGTTGACGATATAGTGGACGAATGCTCGGACGAGAACGTGGCGCGCACCACGCTGGCCTGGTGGCGCACGCAAGTGGCTGCCATCTACGAAGGTACGCCACAGCATCCGGTATGTCAGGCGCTGGCGCCGGTGGTCAGGCGATTCAACCTGCCGCAGGAATATCTGCACGAAATCATCGACGGCATGGAAATGGATCTCACGCAGCACGCCTATGCCGATTTCAAGGCACTGCATCTGTACTGCTACCGCGTCGCCTCGGTGGTGGGCCTGCTCGCCGCAGAAATTTTCGGCTACACCGACCGCATGACGCTCAAATACGCGCATGATTTGGGCATCGCATTCCAGCTCACCAACATCATCCGCGATGTGGGCGAAGACGCGCGGCGCGGGCGTATCTACCTGCCGCTGGACGAGCTGCAACAGTTCGGCGTCAGCACTGACGATATCCTCAACGCGCGTGAAAGCGCAAGCTTCCATAAGCTGATGCAGTTCCAGATCGAACGCGCACAGCATTTCTACCGGCAGGCATTCGAACAACTGCCCGGCGCAGACCGCAAGGCACAGCGCACCGGCCTCATCATGGCGGCGATTTACCGCGCCACGCTGGATGAAATCCTGGCCAGCGGCTGTCATGTGCTGAAACAGCGCGTCTCGCTGACGCCGTTGCGCAAGCTGTGGCTTGCATACAAAACGTGGGTCAAGAATTGAACAAACCACCCTCTCCCCAACCCTCTCCCGCAAGCGGGCGAGGGGGCAATCATGAAAAACAATTTATAAACCCTGCCATCATCGGCGGCGGCTACGCGGGCATGGCTGCCGCTGTCACGCTGTCCGCGCAGGGCATCCCGGTCACGGTATTCGAGAGCGCGAAGCAACTTGGCGGGCGCGCGCGCGGCGTGTTGCATAACGACACCCAGTTGGACAATGGTCAGCACATCCTGCTCGGCTGCTATCGCGAAACCCTGCGGCTCATCGAACAGGTCGGCGGAAATATTGAACGCGACTTCCTGCGCCTGCCGCTGCAACTCACCCTGCACCAGCGCTTTGAACTCAAAACCGCGCGCCTGCCCGCCCCGCTGCATCTTCTGGCGGGGCTGCTGACTGCTCAAGGTTTATCGTTCAGGCAAAGGCTCTCCGCCGCGCGCTTCATGCTCGCCATGCGCCGCATCAATTTCGCCCTGCCGCATGACATAACCGTGCTCGATCTGTTACGCACACATAACCAGGACGACGAATTGGTGCGCCTGCTGTGGGAGCCGCTCTGCATCTCCGCGCTCAACACGCCGGTGCACAAGGCATCCGCCAAAATCCTGCTGAATGTTTTACGCGACAGCCTGAACGGCGCGCGCGGCGATAGCGACATGCTGCTGCCGCGCCTGAATTTCTCCGCACTGTTTCCGGAGCGTGCGGCGGAATATGTCAGACAACGCGGCGGCACAGTGCACTCCTCTTGCAGCGTGGAAGCCATTGTTCCGCACGGTAAAGAAATCGAATTGCTCACCGCGAATGGTGCGCTACGCTACAGCCACGTCATCTGTGCCGCCTCGCCCGCCAACGCTGCACGCCTGTTTCGCGCCGTGCCGCAACTCACACCTATCGCAGAACAGATCGAAGCCATCTCCTATCAGCCCATCTACACCGTATATCTGCAATACCCTACCACGGTGCGCTTGCCCCATCACCCGCAAGGGGTACGCCGGTGGGTCCCCGGCAGCTCTGCTGCCACCCTTCCGCAGGCGATGCTGGGCTTCGACCGCTGCTTTACGCAATGGCTGTTTGACAAGGGACAGATCGCCGGACAGCGCGGCCTCATCGCCGCCGTCATCAGCGCGGAAGGCTTGCATCAGAAATTGGAACACGAACAACTCGCGCAGAAAGTGGCGCAGGAATTGCGCGGACAACTCGGAATAATGGAAGCGCCGCTATGGCGCCAGGTCATCGCGGAAAAACGCGCCACCTTCTCCTGCGAAGTGAATCTCACCCGCCCCGCCCACACCACGCCGCTTGCCAACGTGGTTCTGGCGGGCGACTACACGGCGGGCGATTATCCGGCTACGCTGGAGGGGGCGGTGATGAGCGGAGTGCGTTGCGCGAATCTAATTCCTGGGTGATGTGATACCTCACAAACAATTCAGTAACTCCAGTTTGGATTATAAACCGCGTTATATTTTTAGAGGCTCCCTTGCGTAACAGAAATAGCGCCCGGTTTACCGCAAGCTGCCGTAATAATTAATTACCGCTTCGATTTCATCCTTGCTGAGGCGTTCGATCCTCGGCTTCATCTTCTTGTGTACCGTTCGCTGGCCGGAAAGGACGAAATCCAACTGGCTCCTCAGGTAAGCCATCTTTTGGCCTGCGAGGATGCCGCTATTGTCATCCGCCTTGCTGCCGTTTTCAGAATGGCATTTTTCGCAGTTTTTTACATGGATAGCCTTGCCTTTTTCAGCCAGTGCGGCATCAAATGCCTGCTCGGCACGCACAAATTTTTCTGCGGCAAATTGCTGCCCCAAGTCATCCATGTCCTCATCGCTCAATTCAGCCGCCATGCCACACATGCCGGAATCGCAAGGGCGCTTATTTTCCTTGAATTTTTTCAGGGAGCCGGCGATATACTTGGCGGACATACCCGCAATGTTTGGCGCTGTTTCGTTTTCAGCGACACCATGACAAGCCATGCAGAGACTCGTGTCGGCGGCATAAGCGCCGGTTGCAACGGTAAAACCGAACAGCACGCTCCCCGCCAGCAGCGCATAACCAATATTTTTTCGTTTCATGGGAATCTCCTCGTTTTAAACATGTAAAAAATTCCTGCACCCGCCGCCACTCACACTATTTCCATTTCTAAATCAGAAGTGAAATATCGCAGGGTGCATTCCATGCACCCAACATAGTTATTGTTGCTTTGGAAGGTAAATGGAATAAATACTCCTCTAATAATTATAACGCACCAACAGGCAACCGGGTGTACACGCAGCACCCGCAAGAGGTACGCCGTGGTTGTAAGGGGCTGATAACAAAGTCAGGCAATCCGTAACCAGCCAGTGGCTGGACGGAATTGACACAGCCCCAACAACACACGCAGGCGGGCGAGAGGGGCGCGGTCTGATGGAACTACTAGCCACTCGACTAAGCCCAGCAAAAACGCTGGGCAAGTACACCCGCAAGGGGTACGCCGTGGTTGTAAGGGGCTAATAACAAAGTCAGGCAATCCGTAACCAGCCAGAGGCTGGACGGAATTGACACAGCCCCAACAACACACGCAGGCTGGTTATCGCTACGCGAGTTTCACGTTAACTGTTGCGGTTGGTTCTTGGCTCCACCGTGCTTTGCAGGCTCACTCTTCTGTAGCTGGAGGGGCTGCAGGAATGGCTCTCGCGCGACTATCGATCCCCGCTCGCCCCTTCGCGACTTCGGGCAAGTCAACCCGCTTCACCACACCTCCTACCGATAGCAGCACATAGCGTGGATGCACCTCCTTGACCTGTACGCCGGGCACCACTTCCGAATTGATTCTGACCGCTAGTGCCGGCTTACCGCCTGCCGCCAGAATCGCAACGCTCTCGGTCGCATTGTCAGCGGCGACCACGCCTTTCAGCTGAAAATTGCCGGCGATAGCGACGGTCGGGCGCCCGCCAAACAGGAGCGCCGCAGCTTCCAGGCGGAGGGCGGGTTGTGCCGCCTGCGGCGGTGCCGCGACCGGGCGCAACGGCGGCTTGAACAATTGCATTGCCCAATACGCAGCAGACATGCACACTGCGATAAACAGCACGAAAGTTGCGACAAGTGGCCAGCGTTTCATTTCATTCCTTTTAATTCAAATAATCCATTAGCACCGTCATTCCCGCGCAGGCGGGAATCCAGTGAGACAAACACTCCGCATAGCGGACAAAACCTCAATGTTGGCCCGCTACGCGGGAATTTTTTAATCAACTGGATTCCCGCCTGCGCGGGAATGACGAATTTTTTGGTCTAATGGGCAATCCAAGTTTAACCAAAATACACCCTACGCATCCTACCGCACTAACTGGTTTATTTCGATGATCGGCATCAGCACTGCCAACACGATCAACAGCACCACCACCCCCATCGCCAGAATCAGTGCCGGTTCCAGCAATCCGGCAATCGTCATCGCGCGCCGTTCCAGATCCTGCTCCTGCGCGTTGGCGGCACGCTCCAGCATCGCCGGCAGCTCACCGGTGAGTTCTCCGGCACGGATCATGTGGATCAGCATCGGTGGAAAATGCTTATGCACCGACAGCGCGCGCGCCAGGCCAACGCCTTCGCGCACGCTGGCCGTAGCCGCTTCGACTTGCGCGCGCATGGCGACATTGGTCAAAGTGTCGCGGCTGGTTTGCAGCGCGCGCAAAATCGGCACGCCGGAGCCGGTCGTAATCGCCAGTGTGCTGGCAAAGCGCGCCGTGTTGAGGCTGCGCTCGAATTTTCCGTACAGCGGCGCGGTCAACAGCCAGGTGTGCCAGCGCAGCTTGATCGCGGGATTTTTCAGCGCGCGATGCCAGGCAAAAGCCAACCCGGTAACCGCCAGTAATACCATCCAGCCGTAATGCCGCACGAAGTCCGAAATACCCAGCATCACCACCGTCAGGAACGGCAGTTTCTGTTTGGTGTTGGCAAACACCGACACGATTTGCGGCACCACGTAGGTCAGCAGAAAGATCACGATCGCAAACGCCACCACGGTGACAATCGCCGGATAAGTAAACGCGAGTTTTATCTTCTGCACCAGCGCATTGCGCCGCTCGATATAACCGGCAAGCCGTGACAGCACCCGCGACAACTGACCGATTTGTTCGCCGGATGAAACCAGCGCGCGATAGATATCGGCAAAATCGCGCGGATGACGCGACAGTGCATCGGACAGCGACGCGCCACCCATCACTTCCGAGCGTACTGAGGCAATGAGATCACGCACATAAGTGCGTTCGGCTTGTTCCAGCAACGCGGAAAACGCCTGTTCCAGCGGCAGGCTCGCTTCCAGCAGGCTTGCCAGTTGGCGCGTGAACAGTGACAACTCCACGGTCGACAGATGATCGCCGAATGCGCGGCTTCTGGCTTGCCCATATTCGTCAAGTTGGGCCGCAATCGCCTCGACGGCTATCGGCACCAAGCCCTGGGCGCGCAGGTCGGCACGCGCGGCGCGGGCACTGTCGGCGTTGACTACGCCATTCTTGGCAGCGCCAATCGCATCGACGGCTTCATAGCGGAATGCTGGCACGTCGCGTCCTTAACCTGTTTTATTCCTTGGTGACGCGCAATAATTCTACCTGCGTCGTCGTGCCATCAATCAACCAGCGCTCGCCATCTTCGCGCATGGTGCGCATCCCGTCTTTCATTGCGGTAGCGCGAATGTCGGCTTCCGATGCGCGGTTATGGATTTGCGCGCGAATCTGGTCGGTGGTCAGCAATAATTCATAGACGCCGACTCGCCCCTGATATCCGGTGTGGCCGCATTTGTCGCAGCCAACTTCATGCCAGAATTGGCCATCATGCCGTTTGCAGTGAGCGCACAACTTGCGCACCAGGCGTTGCGCGACCACGCCGAGCAGCGACGACGACAACAGGAATGGCTCGATGCCCATGTCGAGCAAGCGCGTGACTGCCGCCGCCGAATCGTTGGTGTGCAAGGTTGCCAAAACCAGGTGGCCGGTCAACGATGCCTGCACCGCAATTTGCGCGGTTTCCAGATCGCGGATTTCGCCGATCATGATGATGTCCGGGTCCTGCCGTAAAATCGCGCGTAGCGCCTTGGCAAATGTCATGTCTATGCGCGGGTTGACCTGTGTCTGGCCGACGCCGTCCAGTTCATATTCGATCGGATCTTCGACCGTCAGGATATTGGTGTCGGCAGCATTCAGCCGTGTCAGCGCGGCGTACAGCGTGGTGGTCTTGCCGGAACCGGTCGGGCCGGTCACCAGCACGATGCCGTGCGGTTGCGCGATGAGTTTATCGAATTGCGCCAGCATCTCCGCGCTCATGCCCAGGTGCTGCAAGTCGAGCCGTCCGCCCTCCTTGTCGAGCAGGCGCAGCACCGCGCGTTCGCCGTGCCCGGTCGGCAGGGTGGAAACCCGCACATCGACCGGTTTGCCGCCCACGCGCAGTGTGATGCGCCCATCCTGCGGCAGGCGTTTTTCGGCGATGTCGAGCTGCGCCATGATCTTGATGCGTGAAATCAGCGATGCATGGATCGCCTTCTTTGGCCGCACCACATCGCGCAAGGCGCCGTCGATGCGAAAGCGCACCACCGAAATCTGCTCGAACGGTTCGATATGGATGTCCGACGCGCCTTCGCGCAATGCCTGCGTCAGCAGCGCATTGATCATGCGGATCACCGGCGCATCGTCTGCCGATTCCAGCAAGTCCTCGACCGCCGGCATGTCGAGCATCAGTTTTGCCAGATCGAGGTCGGACTCATATTCATCGACGACCTGCGCCGCGTCGCCGCCCGATCCGGCATAGGCTTTGGCGATCGCAGCTTCGAGTTCCACGCGCGACATGGATTTCAGCCTGACGCGTCCGAAACAGCGGCTCACTTCCGCGATGGCGCCAGGCGTGGTCGCGTCCGATACCCATACTTCGACAGGGGCATCCGCAGCGCCGTTGCGTTGCGCCAGCAGCGCGAAGTCGCGGGCGAATGCGTAGGGTAAAAGGCGGGCGTCAGTCATAAGGCTCGCATAACCCAAAACCGGGCGAGCCGGAACCCAAAATGGGCAGTTGCTTTCTCGTAGGTTGGGCAAAAGCCGAAGGCTGTGCCCAACGTGACGAACGTAATTGGCAGTTCAGTTTTGTTGGGCACGCTACGCTTTGCCCAACCTACGCAACCCTCTCCCAGCCAATTGTTTTCAATGCCCGGCAAACACAAAATTCTTGTCATGTTTTGAGATCATTTGGTTGATAACTGGAACATCTCCGGCGGCCACTACTTGTTCAATGGCGCTGCTGCCGGTTCTTGCGGGGCGGGGTTTTGTAAAAGCGCGGGCGGCGTGTTCGCTGGAGCGCCGGGTTCAGCCTGGTTGGCTAAAGGGCCCCCGACCATCCGGCCATCCTGTAGCGGCGGCAACTGCGGCGCGTCCATGTTCGGCAACACGATAGTCCGCTCCGGCTGGCCGGCGATTTCCGCATTGCGGATGTAATCGTAGCGATCTCCCGCCAGGTTCACGCTCTGCTCATTATTGCGGATGATGGTAGGTCGCAGGAACACCATCAAGTTGCGTTTGACGTGACTGCGCGTCTTGTACTGGAACAAATTGCCGATGATAGGAATATCACCCAAGCCGGGTACTTTTTCGTAGCCATCCTGCATGTTGTCATCAATCAAGCCGCCCAGCACGATGATCTGTCCGTCGTCCACCAGCACGTTGGTCTCGAGCGAGCGCTTGGTGGTGGCGAGTCCAGCTCCCCCTGTGCTTACTGAATTATCAATGCCCGAGGTTTCCTGATAAATCGCCATCTTGACCGTGCCGCCTTGTGAAATCTGCGGCTTCACGCGCAACGTCAAGCCGATATCCTTGCGTTCGACCGTCTGGAACGGATTCACACCCGCACTGCCGGCCGAGGCGGCCGTCGTGTACTGGCCGGTGATGAACGGCACGTTCTGGCCGACGATGATTTTCGCTTCTTCATTATCGAGCGTAACCAGGTTGGGCATTGACAGGATATTTGCGCCGCTGTCGGTCTCGAGCGCGTGAGCCAATGCGCCCAAGCCGGCCTTGGCGGCGAAAACGCCAATGGTCAGGCCGTTGCTCGGCGGCAGGAGCGTGCCGCCGGAGGCCTTTGAGGCAATCTGGCTGACCAGGTTGTTGCCTCCACCGGCAAATCCGGTCAGTGCCCCGATCCGAAAGTTGCTGGTGTCATTTCCCGACAAGCCGGCCCATTGCACGCCCAATTCGGCCGCTTTGCTTGCAGACACTTCGACAATCAGCGACTCGATATAAACCTGGGCGCGGCGCGCATCAAGTTGATCTATTACCGAGCGCAAGTCGCGGTAGACCGACTCGCTGGCGGTGATGATCAGCGTGTTGGTCGTCGGATCGGCCTGGATGAATCCGGCCGATCCACCGCCCGGCGTTGATGCGGGCGATGGTGATGCTGCGGAAGTATCCGATGACACCACGGCACGCAAGGTTTGCGCGAGCTTGGTCGCATCGGCATTCTTCAGATGAACCACATGCACATTGCCCGGCTGCGCGGTCGGTTGGTCGAGTTTTGCAATCAGCGCTTTCGCCAGATTGGCGCGTGCTTCGGACGGCGCGCGCACCACGACCGAATTGGTGCGCGGATAGGCCAGCACACTGATGCGTCCGGAATCGCCTCCAACTGTCATGCTCTGCTCCAGCAGCCGGGTGACCATCGCCGCGATATCGCTGGCGATCGCATGACGGATAGGCACCACGTCCACATCCTTGCTTGCGGGGTCGTCCAGCGCCGTGATTATTTTGCCCATCCGCAGCAGGTTGTCGGCGTAATCGGTGATGACCAGCGTGTTGTTGCCCGGGTTGGCGTTGATGGTGTTGTTGGGCGAAATCAACGGGCGCAATACGTTCACCAGATTGGCTGCGGATTCGTAATTCAACCGGAACACCTGCGTCGCGATCTGGTCGCCGCGCACTGCGCCTGCCTGGATCGGTCCCGCCTGCAATTTGGCGTCCGCTTCCGGCACCACTTTGGTATAACCATTGCTGGCCACCACCGTGTAGCCATGCAAGCGCAACACCGAGGTCAAGAGCTGGAATGCCTGTGCCTTGGTGAGCGGTTTCTCCGATATCAGATTGACCTTGCCTTTGACACGCGGATCAATGATGAATGTCGTATTGGTGTAATCGCCGATTGCCGCGATCACCGATTCGATATCGGTATCGACGAAATTGAGCGTGCCCTTGGTTGCGGACGTAGCTTCTTTCGTGCTGTTATCCTGCGCCTGTGCCGGCTGCACCCCCGCCATTGCGCACAGCAATATGGCCATTGCGCTCCAGCATCGCCATGCTGCCGGGTCTTGTTCTGTCTTCGCTAACCTGTTTTTCATCATTTGATCTCTAGTGCGATAACGTCTTTGTCGCCTTCTCTGCGGCGTTGTCCCAGCAAATTCAGTAAATTCGCCAGCCTCTCTTCCTGCCCTGCTTCTGTTTCTGCCTTACCGGAAAACTGCAAATGTCCGTTGGCAAACATCCCTGAACCACTTAACAACATCGGCCCTTTGGCCGTCTTGAGCGTCACGGATGCTTCCTGCCCACGCCAATCGAGCGCCAGATTATATGTCCCCAACGGTTTGACCGGCGACAACCGCGATGCAATGTCATTCATCTCCAGATTCATTGCGCCGCTCATCTCGATTTTTCCGCCCTGCCGCGCCAACTGTAACGGCTCCCATGATAACCGCATCTGCCCGGACGGTTGTATTGAATTCAGCGGCGCTCCCAGAGCTGCCAGCCGTTCCGCCGGCAATGAAACCGCCGCCGGACTTATTTGCCACTGGCTCCAACTGCCGGTCACACTGACCGGCTGCGACAATGCCGCCGTATTTTCCAGTCCGGCATCAACCTGCCCCAGCAACACCATCGGGGACAGCCTCCAGGAAAACCGTCCGGGCAGCAACGGCGTTACCGGATCGCTGCCGCCCGGCGCGCCGCCGATAAAGGCCGAACCGCGCCACAACGTGCCTTGCGCATCGCCCAGCGTCAAACGGCCCGCGGTCTGCATCTCCACTATCGGCACCATCCAGGTCGCCGGAAGAAATGCCAGCGCGGTGAGTACAATACCTGTAACCCCCGCCAGCAACCACGTTACGATATGGCGCAATGAATGTCCTTTTTATTACATTTTCCAAGCAGGCGCAAGTACGGCTTTGGATTCATCCCAGATTGCCCATTAGCCCCGTCATTCCCGCGCAGGCGGGAATCCAGCAAGGACAAACATTCCGCGAAGCGGACAAAACCGCGATATTGTCCCGCTTCGCGGAAGATTTTTAATCATCTGGATTCCCGCCTGCGCGGGAATGACGCAGTTTTGTGCCAATGAACCGGTTCATTCGTTAGAATTTCCGCAACGTCAATGTCGCATTAACCATATCGGGTTGAGCCAGCGCGACGATATTGGCTTCGACTACCGAAAGTCTCGCGGTTTTTTGCATGTCGTCCAGCCAATCCAGCGTCCCGGCAAAAGACACCGAAGCGAACTGCACCTTCGCAAGGTCGCCGGTCAGCATCACGCTTTGTGGCTTCAGGCCTTTTCCCGCAAGCGCGGCTTTGATGCTTTCCTCGGATATCGCCATTGCCGGAAGCGCGGCTTTTCCGGAATATAGCGCAGTTTCTTTCGATAATGCCTGCAGCAGTGCGACTTGCTGGCGCAGCTCCGGCAGATTTTTATTCAACTGGTCGCGACCGTTCAAGGCAGGGGCGATCAGCAATGCATAGAACAGGCCGAGTGCCGCCGCCGCTGCGGCAACAGCGAGCATCGCGCGCGCGCGCGCATCGCGCGCCTTCCAGAATTCCGCTAACGATTGCCTCGATTGATTCAACAGGCTGGTCAGATTCATTTTGTGCTCCGGATTTGCCATACCGCCGACTGCCCAGGCACCAGGTCAAGCGACAAATTGCGTTCGGCCAGCGCAGCTTTCATCTGTTGCGCCGGCGCTTCCACATTGGGTTTGAACCGCACGAACAAGCTGCGCTCACGATACTCGAGTGCGGCAATAGCGAGTCCCGGTTTACCCGGCATGACGCTGATCCAGGCCTCGCCAAAAACCGCCGAGATCGCCGTAAAGTCATCCGGTGACGGCAGCCCGGAATCGCGTTTGGCGGCAGCGATCTTTTGCCGCATTTGCGCGATGGGGTCGATAATCACGGACTCTTTCGGATAAGCCGACTTGTATACCTGGATCATGACCGCGCGCAGCGAATTGGCTTCGCTCTTCATGCGCCACCAGTCAACATTCAAGGCGGCGGCATTGATGGCCAGGGCTGCGACAAGCAGCCCCAGCGGCCAGCGCCACGCGCGCCAGTCCAGCCTGGAACTGGCTGCCATACCCAGTCCAGTCATCAAATCAAGCGCCGTGCCATGTGCGCCGGCAATCCAGCGCGGCCAGTTGTCGGCAGACACGCTGATGCGTTTAGACAGCGCGGCGGTGTGGCTGATCGCTTCCAGGTAAATACGCACCGCCGATTGCGGCACATACAACGTGATCGGCGCTTCGGGCACCACCGCGCACAATGTCCGGATCACTTCGTGTGCCGATGCTTCATGTTGTTCGCGCCCTTCGTCCCCTTCGGCTACGCTCGGGACAGGCTCGATCGCCAAACCGATGCCCTCCTGCTCCGAAAGGCGCAGCGTCACCTCGATGCCGGCATCCTGCTCGTTGATGGCGGCAGTCACGCTGCCCGGCTGATAGGGCAAACACAATTGCGCCGGCAGTGCCGATATCTGGCGGACGCCGAATGCGATCAAGGTCTTGGTCAGGAGTTCGAGCCAGGCGCGCTGCACTACAGCAATGGTGCGCAATCCGCCGGATAAGCCGCCCGCAACCACCGCGCAACCGGACGGATCGATAAGCAACTGTGTTTCCACCAAATTGGGCAGCGCGGCTCTCAGCCTGGCAGCCGATAGCGGCGGTACCTGCACGCGCAGCAGGGCTACATCGCTGGCGGCCAGCAGCAGCACCACGCGCTGTGCCTTTGCTGCCGTGCCGGACAAATCCGACAATGGCGTTGCGCCTTCGCGCTCGATTGAGCCGCCATGCGACACCAGCGCGAACGGGCAAACCAGTTCAAGCCAGTGCGCTGCGCTGTCAGCGGCGGATTTGGAAGGCAGGCAGATATAGAGTGTGCTCAAGACGTCTCGTTTTCTTTCTAGTATTCTCGAATCCAGATAATTTTGGTTTTGGCCCCATCGCGTTCGATCAACGCCTGCACCTCCAACCCTGCCCGGCTCATGCGCACTTTACCATCAACCAGAAAATAATTGGTTGCGACCGATGCGTCGTTGGCCGCTGCGGCAAATGGCTTGCCCGGCAACCGTTGCGCAAAATCGGCAAGATCGCGAAAACTGGCAGTATTGCGGATTGCCACCAGAGCAGCTGCGTCGGAAAGGGTAAGTGTGCCAATTCTGGCTGCCAGCACCTCAGCCGGCGCAGTATTCACGTTGACCGGCGTGGCGCGAGGCAAGAAGATCACGAAATTTTTCAGCTTATCGAGCATCTCCGGAGAAAAGCCCGGCACCGCAAGCAAGTCATCAACCTGCACCAGGTTCATCGGCTGCGGATCGGGCTGACTGCCGCTGTTTGCAGCGTTGGCTGCCGGGGGTTTTTGTGCCGCCGCCATCGCATCGGCGGTGGCCTGCGCGAGTGTCGTATTTATCTGCACATTATGGAGCAGCCGCTCGAAAACGGCAACCTCGGCGGGGTTGATGGTTCCATTTGAGCACAGATTGGTCAGGTTATAACGCGCCTGCGCATCGCCGATGCTGCCCGATAATGTCGCATCGGCGATATTATCATCGGCGCGGCCGTTTTCAACATATTGATCGAGCCGCGTTTCTGCGAGCGGCACCGCCCACGGTTCATCCAGATTGTCGGTGCTCGAATGCTTCGCATCCTCGCGCAAAATCAGGCTGGCCCAATCGAGCGCGCCGCGCAGAATCCATTGCTTTTGCAATTGCAGCCGCTGGTTTTCGATTGAGCGCACCTGCACCTGTTGCTGCCAGAAAAGGCTGGCGACGATGGTGATCGCCAGCGTCGTCAGCAACAGCGCCGTAATCACCGCGATGCCGCGTTGCCGGTGAATCCGAAAAACTTTTGGCCGGGCACCCGGCGGAGCACGGCGCAAGCTCACACCGCCCCCAACAGAAATATTTTAAGCAGGCTGCCCTCGCGTCCCTGCAATTGCGAAGTGACCTCCAGTCCGGTCGGCACCACAGGAATCGCATTCACGCCGGCGGGCACGGCCTGCGGCAGCGCATCGGCGGCGCCCGCGCGCCAGCCGCTGCCGACCCATAGCCGCATCGTCAGCGCGGCGACACCCGATTGCAGCACCACCGTCTGGTCTGTAGCGATGTCGTTCGCGGCAGCCAGCCACAGGCTATCCAGCTCTGTCAAATCGCGCGTCGCAGCCGATTCGCGGCGCGTCAGCATGCCGTCCTTGACCCGGTAAGCGACGACCTGCAACCGTGACGGCTGGTTGTCGGCAAACACTGTGCGCACCAGTGTGAGCCGCCCTTGCTCGACGAGGAGCGGTATCCGGTTCGGGAGGGCGGCGGTACTGGCCAGATGCGCGCAATCGCTCTGCAACTGGGCGAAGGCAAGCTGCATCCCGCGCGTCTGTTCAAGGTCGCCGGTGAGCGCAATGCGCGCGCGCACGATGCTATCGAGCCCGCGCCAGCCGAGCACCGCGATGAGCGCGAGCACACTGATGGCGACCAGCAATTCGATCAGGGTCAAGCCCTTGTGCCTGACCGGCCTATTGCGCATTGGGCACCACCTGGGCCAGCTTGATGATGCGACGCCCGGCATTCTGCATGTCCCCGGTATTTTGCATATCGAGGACGCTCACTTCGACGCGGCGGAAGAAAGGGTTCGGTGTGGCGAACACGTTTTCTTCGCATATCAGATGCAACTCGCCCTGCGCGCAATCGAATCTGCGTTGCCCAAGCGCCGGCCATTCGCGTGTCAGACGGATTTGCGCCAGCCGGTTTTCGGCCGACCAGGTCGCCATCATCGAAGCGCGCAAGTCGCTGCTGTTTTGCGTCAAACTGCCGATTGCGCGCAGGCTGGCGCCCAATGCGGTGCCAACAATGACCAGTGCCACCAGCACCTCGAGCAAAGTAAAGCCTTTGCACGCGACGTTTCTAATAACCTTGTAATGTATGGGTTGGCGCATTGGAATATCTATAAATCCAGGTACGTCATTATCGTTCCCACGCTCCGCGTGGGAACGATGGCGAAAAGGCATGTTGGACCCAGATTGTTCATTAGCTTCGTCATTCCCGCGAAGGCGGGAATCCAGCGAAACAAACACTCCGCAAAGCGGACAAGACCTCGATTTTGTCCCGCTACGCGGGGATTATTCAACCAACTGGATTCCCGCCTTCGCGGGAATGACACTGTTTTTGGTCTAATGGACAATTCGGGTTGAATAAAACTGCGGGAATGACGGGGTTTTAGAAGTTCTCGCATGTTATTCGGCAACAAAATGCCCGATCCCATCGGCGCGGATAACGGCATGCGCATCGCCTGTTGCAAGCGTCAAGACAAAAGGTATGCCGACCGGTTCGCGACCGAAGACGATGCGCAATGGAGCAGTCTGCTCCGGCGATGGCGGGCTGATGGAAAGTATGACTGGGGATCGTTTGAATTCGCGCTCACGCAACAAATCATCTTGCGTGAGCGCCTGCCAGGTATTTCCCTCGCGCAGCAGGAAACGAAACCGCTCTGCTTCGGCCTCGAATGCAATCGGGCGGTTGCGCACGATCGCTTCATCGCGCGCCAGTTGCAACAACAGCGCAATCCTTTGCGCGTCGTTTTGCAATATTTGCTGCCCGTTTGGCATCGCGTTAAACGACACCATGCCGAGCGTGACACCAACAATCGCCATCACCACCAGCAATTCAAGCAGCGTAAAGCCGCGCGCCAACCTCCGGTACGTAATATGCCCGCGCACCCCGCCCGGTACAACGGAAAAACGTCCGATCACAAATCCCACGATCCGATATCGGCATCGTTGCCGGCGCCGCCCGCCTGGCCGTCCGCGCCAAACGATAACACATCAACATCGCCTTTTATTCCTGGCGACAGATACTGGTAATGGTTGCCCCACGGGTCTTTGGGCAGTTTGTCGAGGTAGCCGCCGGTTTTCCAGCCGTTGGCTTCCGGTCCGATGGTTGGCTTGGTGACCAGCGCCTGCAACCCCTGCTCTGTAGTTGGGTAACGCTGGTTGTCGAGCTTGTATAGCTTGAGCCCCTGCATGATGGTGGCGATATCCTGCTTGGCGGCAATAATGCGCGCGTCGTCGGTGCGCCCCATCAATTTTGGCACAACCAGCGCGGCCAATATACCCATGATTACGACGACCACCATGATTTCAATCAAGGTAAACCCGCGCTGCGCCATATGCGCGGTCGAGCGTCTATCCTGGGAAAGGAGGGCGTTGAACGGTCTTTTTAACAGGTGCTGTCTCATGTAATTTCTCCTTGTTTCCGCACACCGTGCGGGCCGAACAACCCCTCTCTCGCAAGCGTGACAGGGGTTGGGGTGAGGGGTGTCTCAAGCATGAATCTCGCTTGTATAAGCTTACAAGTACGTAGGTTGGGCAAAGCGTAGTGCGCCCAACGAAGGCCGGGTGCCCGGCCAAAAGTTTTTCGGCATCAATGTTGGGCACACTACGCTTTGCCCAACCTACGAAAAGACAACTTTCCATTCTTGGTTCCGTCTCGTCCTTGGGTTCAAATGAGAGGCTGCTGTTCGTGTCAGGGCCTTTGGACGCGCCTTTGCCGGGCGTAAAAGGAGGGCCATCGCTGGCCCTCCGCCCCTCATACCGCGCCGGTGTTTATTGCAGGCCGTGCATGACATCCACAGGAGCCACGCCCCCGGGGGCGTGGCAACCATAGCAACCCTCGTACACCTTGCCGGCGCCAAGCTCGCCCTGGGTCACTGTGCCGAACACCGCACCGCCGACATTGATCATGTGATTCTTCGCCGTATCGTCGGCATGACAGGCCGAACAGGCAGCCGCCCGGGGCGAAATCACCGGGTTATTCGACGGATCGGTGTCGGTGATCGTCGCGTTGCTGCTGTCCTTGCCGAGATCGACATCCAGCGCCGTGCTGCTGCCCATCACGCCAAAGTCGTTCTTGTAGGAGCCGTTAACGTGGCAGACGTTGCAGTTCCTTATTCCCGTATATCCCGTAAAGCTTCCATTCGACGATCCATTCGTTCGCGGCATCACGGGGAAATTGGCGCCCATCGCCTTGTGCTTCATGTGGATCAGCCGCTTGAAGTGGGCCGAGTCGGGTTGCACCGTCACCTTGCCGCCCGCCACGGTCGTTCCATTGAGCACGTTGTTGCCGTTGTGGCAGATCACGCAAACTTCGGGGTCGGTGGAATTAGCGCCATGACTGGGAACATGGTTGTTCATGTTGATGTTCTTGCCATGGCAGACGTTGCACTTGTCGGCGCTCACCACGGTGCGCCGTAGCACGGTCGCGCCGCTGCCGCCAATGGAGAAGTAGCTGACCGCGTTCTTCACCGGCACGGCATAGCTGGAGTTGTCATCCTTCTGCAGGCTGACGCTGCCCTGCAAGGCTACAACACCCGTGCCCGAAGCCGCCGCTGGCAGCACGGTGGAAGTCAGCATGAAGTGGTTGCTGGTTCCCGCAACCGGCACCGCGTCGAACGCGCTGACCGCGACGGGTTGGCCCCGGGTGACAAGATATCCGGCGCTGGAACTGTCTTTCCTGGGCAGGCCTGTGGCCGCATTGCAGGTGGGCGAACCCGTGGGAACGACGGTGGTGCAACTGCTGCCCCAAGCACTGGCGGCGACAGCTCCGGCGTTGCTGTAATCACCGCTCCCCCAGCCGAACAGCATGGCCAGACGCCCGAACACGAAATTCTTCGTCGTGGTGCCGGCGCCGTCAACGGTGGTGTACTGAGACCAAAAATCCTTGATGTCGTAAACGCTGCCATCAACCGGATTGCTCACCGAGAACTCCACGCTCACCGTGCGGTCCGCATTCCATGTCACAGCATGGATGTTGTACTGATAATTTGCGCCTTTGGTCCATTCCGGGACGGCATGTTTGACGGCGGGAGCGACGGACGTGCCATCGACGTGGCAGATGGCACAGGCGCTGTCGGGGGCGATGTCGGGGTTGTCACGGTCCACCCCATAGACGATCACCGCCTGATGCGCCGCATACCACCTGGAAGTTTTGTCCTTGTAGTCGTCATGGCAGGCCCAACAGGCATTCTTGCTCGGCTTGAGATTCCAGTTGTTGCCGTCTTTAGTCGGATGGGCTGCGGTCGCCGAGCCGTCGTGGCACTTGACGCAGTTTCTCTGTTCCTGCGGAAAGTCAACGCCCGTGACCACGCCATTCACGTTCTTGCGGGCGACGAAATCCTTGACCTGATAGTCCAGTTTCAGCTTCTTGCCCATATGGAACTTGTGGACCATCAGCTTGAGGTCGATGGGGTTTTTGGTGGAATAGTCGGTGCTGCCCGGGTTGTGGCAGACCACGCAGAAATTCGGATCGACCAGCCCGACATCGTGGAGCCCGTCGTTGTAGGACAAGGTGAGCGCCTGGTGGCATTCGTTGCATGAGGCCTTGTCCACGACCTTCCGCGCGTCGGTGAGTTTGCCCAGGCTATCCTTGACCGGGTGCGCCACGCCAGCGCTATCCAGAATGAAATCGAGGTAGGGGCTGACCTTCACCGTCGCCTTGGTCTGGGGGTCAACAAAGCACAACTGCACCCCCACGCGATGGATGGTGGCGTTATCCCAGACGGCCAGTTTCTCGTTGTTGGCCAGCCTGCCGGGCGAAACATTTTTCTGGTCTACGGCATCGGCCAGTTTCAGGGGATTCAAGACATCCGTGGCGAAATAGTAGGTGTAGTATCCCGATGCCGCGTTTTCCTGCAATATCCCCACCACCCGGCTTGCCGGGTCGGCAAGCGCCGTAGCAGGGTTGGTGATCGTCGCGGTAGGTATCGGGTCGGTCGCGGCCTCCACCACGGCATACTGGCCCGCGCTGTCCGCAGCATACCTCTGGCGGGAAATCAGGCTCTGCCAGTTGGAACCATTGAACTTGGCGATGGCCAATTTTACATTGTTGCCGCCGCAAGCCGTGTCGCCGGCGACCAGTTTCAACCCGGGGACATGCTTGCCGATCGAGTCGAGCGCGGCGAAATTCACCACGGGTGGGCTTTGTATGGTGACCGGCGTCACGCCGAGCGCTGTGAGGGCATTCCACGGAGCCTGCGGGTTCTTCGTCGGATCGTTTGCCGCTGGATCCTTCGCGGCCTCTTTTTCCACTTCCACGTTGCCAGTGCCGGCAGAGGGAGCGCCACTGCTGCCACTACCGCTACAACCCGCCAGGGAGGCGATCAGTGCGGCCATCAGGCCCCATTGGGCAAATGTTGATTTCATTTTTCTCTCCCCTTTTCATAATACTATTTAACCCAGATTGTCCATTAGACCAAAAACTCGTCATTCCCGCGCAAGCGGGAATCCAGTTGATTAAAAAATTCCCGCGTAGCGGGGCAGCATCGAGGTTTTGTCCGCGCACCCGCAAGGGGTAGGCCGTGGTTGTAAAGCCGATAAATCGGCAACAGCCACGCACTCGCGGAGTGTTTGTCTCGCTGGATTCCCGCCTGCGCGGGAATGACGGCGCTAATGGGTTATCTGGGTTTAATTATAGCATTGACTTTGCAGGTGCGACCACTTCGACGGAGTTTGGATTTATAGAGGTGTCCACAAACAAGACTAACCCAGAGTTGGCGAGTTCATTATCGCAGTGTAGCAAGAAACTCAAGCTATAGACCTGCCCCCGACGTTTGCCCCCGACGTTCTAACGTAAAGCGGGCCTTTGATTTTGGAGACTCAAGCACGAATCGCCTGTGCCACCAGCCGCACGCCCAGCGCCGCACAGACACGGCTGATCGTGTCAAAGCGCGGCTGCGCATTCGGTCTGAGTGCCTTATACAGAGCCTCGCGGGTAATCCCCGACGCCTTGGCGATCTCGCTCATACCCCGCGCACGGGCAATGTCGCCCAAGGCTGCTGCCAGTAAGGATGCGTCGTTATCTTCCAAAACAACAGTCAGATACTCAGCAATTGCCTGCTCGCTATCGAGATACTCGGCAGCGTCAAAATCAGGCAGGTCGGCAATGCGGATTTTCTTGGTCATGGTCTACTCCTCAATTGTCGCCGCAAGTTTCACGGCCTTGGCAATATCGGCAGTCTGTGTGGATTTATCACCGCCGCCCAGCATAACAATCAACACCGATCCGCGTTGGATATAGGGCACCTCTAAAGATTCATATTTCGTCGCTCCCGCGAAAGCGGGAGTCCAGTCAAATCAACAAGCTGGATTCCCGCCTGCGCGGGAATGACGAATTTTTAGAGGTTCCCTATAGTACATGCGCCAGCCCGGCCCGAAGTTTTCGCGCATCTCGAACACACCATCGCCAACGGGTTTGATATCACCCAGATTGCCCAACATAGCCTTTTGCAAACGCTTCACCAAACGGCGTTGCGTCATGCCATCTCGGATACAGTTGAGCCAGTCATTGAATTCGTCGGTTCGCTTGATCAAGTACATGGAAAAATTGTAGCCGAACGATTACAGAAAGGCAATGTCAATTCGCCGAGACAATCCATTGGTAGAAACGCTACGCTTTTTCCACCCTGCATCAACCTGATTCAGATTCACTTGGAAAGCCGCGTCAGTGCTTGATCTACGATATATTCTTCTCACACGGGTGCCCGGACAAGAGTTTTTCGTCAATTGCGAAGACTTATTCCATTTCCCGATCAATAGTGCAATATCGTAGGGCGGGCTATGCCCGCCGGATCAAGTTGTCGGGCACAGCCCGACCTACGGATTATTTTACTTTTGAAATGGAAATGGAATTAACCGATAAGAGACAAAAAAACGCTATGTCTTCCACCTCCAGGTAAGTGCGCCCTGGCGGGCGCACCAAAAAAAAGGCAGGTCCCTTTCGGGACCCGCCTTGTTCTATCACCTCAAACTGCAGGTGGCCTATTCACCGTTAGTTCAGCAAACCTCTCCGGCTACGGGTTGGAAGCATGACATACCGGGCATGACTCGATCTCATCGCCATTGAAAGGACCCTTGGTGGGCCACGTAGTGGTATCAGTTGTTCCATTGACAAGCGCTGCGGTTGCAATGGTCGGCGTAGTATCCAATGTCTGCAGCGTCGCATGCGCATAAGCGGCATCCGAGTCATGGCAGGCCAGGCATGCCACGCGGCCCGGCTTGGTCTTCCATGTCCCGCTTGTCCCTAATTTCCTGGCCGCATCGGAACTGCTCGCGTCCGCCGCATAATGGCATTTCTCGCAGTTCTTGACGTCCTGCGGGAATTTGATGGAGACATTTTCCCCGTTGTATATCTCATACGGATAGTTGATCAAAGGGCTGCCGTTCGCACGCTTGATTTCTCCCCCATGCACACCATGCACGCGTCTCGCGATCGGCGTGGTGCCGTAGCCAAACTTGTTGCCGCCTTGCACCCAGGCCTGGCCGCTGCCGGCAGGGAAGATCCCGGTTCCGTTGACCAGTGTATAGACCTCGTCGCCATTGCTGTCATAGGAAACCTTCCAGGATTGGCCGCCCAGATTGGTAGGGGTCACACCCGTGGCAATGGCTAAGGTCGGAGCCTCGTAGTCGTGGCAGCTTCCGCAATAGTCGGGGTCGAATCTTGCGGGGTGGTTGCCATTGGCGCCGTTGCTGGCATTGTCATGCCACACGGTCGTCGAATGGCAATCCGGGCAGCCGAAAGCAATCTTCGGCTCCTCCGCAGCCTGGAGGACCTGGAAGGTCGTCTTTGTCAGGCTCACCGTCTTGGGAACAACGCCCGCAGTGCTCTTCTTTATCGCATGGATCATGACGACGTAGGTGCCCGGCGTCATGGTCGCAGGTATCGGCGCCAACTGGTACTGTATCTTCGCCGCATCCGTCCTGGAGATGACCCCGGTTACCTTGGTAGGGGTCGACGTCGCCGCTACAGTTGTCGCCACTACACCTGATGCTGATGACGTGACATTGACATAAGGGTAGGTCATTTGATAATCGTCCTGCAGCTTCGTATTCGAATAAACACCCGCGAGCGCGGCGGGAGTGGTGGCAGAAGCGGTGAGAGTAGTCGTAAGTGTTCTCGCCCTCAAATCAACGAGCGCATTGCCGCTGTATATGTTCCCTGTACCTACTGCGCCGAAGAAGTACTTGTCTACCGCCAAAGTGGTAAGGACAGGCTTCCTCAGCGCTCTCGGCCCGCTGACCGCTATGTAGAACGCCCCGCCCACTGTAACACTCTTACCCGTCCTCACGGCGGTAGCGGGGTCGGTTCCGGTGACGGTGTCGGTAGCCAGGCCGTACAGGCTGCCGACAGCCGCCCCTGCTCCGAAGTCGGAGGTGGCCGCATCGCTTATCTTGGTGTGATCAATGGCGAGGCCGGTTACGGCGTCCTTGAGCACAATGGTCACTATCGGCTTTTCTCCGACCACATAATGGGTGCCGTTGGCCGGAGCGGACAGGCTCAGGTCGATGGTGTAATCATACTTGACCTTCGACCAGCCGTTTATGGTGTCCGAGAAGTCGCCGTGGATGGCCGGTATCGGAGCGGGGATCGCGTCGGACGACGCCTGGCTACCTGATGACGGGTGGCATGCAGCGCAATCCTTATTGTCGGCTTGCGCCCCTCCCGGGTGACCCTTCGCTATTTCGGCGGCGAACCCTGCCAGGTCTGTTCTGCTTACCTGCGGATTCCCCATTGTTATCTTGCTGTTCGGGAACCACATGCGGGTGCCTGTTCCTGTCTTGAAATCGATCCCGTCATGGCACGAACCGCAGGCCTGTCTCGTCGGCTTCGTCTTGTAGTTGTCGGCGTCAACCGCGTTCTTGTGGCACATCAGGCAGTTGGCGGGGTTGGCCGGGATCAATTTTTCGGAGGCGTCAAACACCGTGTTGTTGAAGCCCCATATCCTGTAAGGGGTGCCTTTTATGGCGCCCTCCGGATTGGCCTTGTACAGGCCGTTGAGTTCGCCGGCCAAGTCGAATTTGACGCTCGGCAGGTTTCTTCCGTTGTGTATCTTGTGAACCATCACCTTGAGGTCGAGGATATTGCCGCTCTCGGGGTCGCCGTGTGTCGGGTTGTGGCAGGTAACGCACAGCTTGGTTTCGAGGCGCGGCCCCCCATGCATTCCAAGCGTCTTGTGGCATGCGTTGTTGCAGTTGCCTATGTCCACTATCTCACGGGTCACCTTCGCCGTCTTTCCATCCGGAACAAAATCGAAGGATGCATTATTGGCTCCCATCGTGGCACTCCCCATCGTCCCGGCAGCGGGGCGTATCTCTATCGCCACGCGGTGCGTCAGCGCGGCGTTATATGCGTACACTCCGCCGTTCGGAAGGATCGAAACATCCGTGTTGTTGGTGGAGATGTCTATGCCGGAGGTCAGCACCTTGCTGGTTACATAGCGGTAGGTGCCGTCGCCGTTGTTCGTAAGCGTCCCTGCCGTTGCAAGCTCCTGGCCTGCCTGGTTCATCTTGTAACCTGTCGCCGTCGTTCCATAAGGCTTGCTGGTCCTCGGGTCAATTGCCGTGGTTCTCGTCACGGACGTGTTGACGTAATTCACCCAGTAGCTCGAATCGCCGGTGCCGTCGCCCGGGCGGAGCATGGCCATTGAAAACCGTAAAGCCGCTGCAGGTATCGCCGTTGTGTAGGGAGTGGTGCCGGCAGAAGTTGTCGTCACCTTGAAATCCACCACCAGCTTGCCGCTGGCATCTACAGAGGCTGCCGTAATGGTTGTCCAGGGGTTTGCCGCGTTGTTCGGCCCTCTCGTGGCTTCCAGCGCATTTGCGGAGCCGTGAATGTCAGCGACCTTGATCCCGAGGCCGGCAGGGCCTGTAGCGCCTGCCGCCCCTGTAGCGCCTGCCGCGCCTGCCGCGCCCGGAGCGCCATCACTGCTGCTTCCACTACATCCTGCCAGTGCAGATAAAAACAGGGCCAACAGACCCAGTCGAATAAACATGGATTTCATTTTCTTCTCTCCCTATGACTTACAATAAACCCGAATGTAAAAACATACCAGATTACTTCGACCTTGCCTGCAAATTGGTACTGCGCCTGCCTTTTCCTGCAATTTTCATTATTACCTGCAATTTTTATTATTTGGTAAGTTTACCTACAATTTCTGTTTAATTGCAAATTATTTTTATCTTTCCCACGCTCTGATAAACCCGGATTCCACCCTACATTTTTTGGCTCCGGCTCGTCCGGCTTAGGTGTATCAAGGCGTGGGCACGATAAGGCTGTGCTCACCCTACTTGGCTTTAACCCAGATAATCCATTAGGCTCAGTGTCCCCTCCCCCTGCAAGGGGGAGGGCTAGGGAGGTTAAAGATACAACAACCCGTAGGTCGGGCTGCGCCCGACAGCATTATTCGGCGGGCATAGCCCGCCCTACGAAAATGCACTTTTAATTTAGAATTGGAATTAGTTGTGGTGGGCAGGTATCTGTGCCCACGCCGCATAGCCCGCATGGGGACGGTGTTACTTTTTTATGCCTCTGAACAATTCGCAGGATGACGCGCCACCGGGTCGCCTCCCCCTTTGAAAAAGGGGGATTGAGGGGGATTTTCATATTCGACGCGTCTCAAATCCCCCCTGCCCCCCTTTTTCAAAGGGGGGGAACAACAGCGTCCTGAAAATCGTTAAGTGTCACATACTTTTTTGCGTCAGGCGGCCAGTCTTTCCAGTGGCCTGATATTCGGGCTTGGCTGTTGCTCGGCTTGCCACAAGTCCCATTGTGTTTGCATACCAAGCCAAACATCGGGGGAAGTGCCCAGCCATGCCGAAAGGCGCAAGGCCATCCCCGCCGTTACTCCGGCCTTGCCGTTCAGCACCTTGGAAAGTGTGACGCGGGAAACTTGCAATGCCTTTGCCGCGCTCGTTACCGTCATGCCTTCCGGCAGCCATTCCCGCAATACTTCGCCGGGGTGCGCCGGGTTGTGCATTCTGCTCATGTTCAATCCCTCCTAGCGGTAGTCCAGATAATCAACCAGCTCGATATTTTCGCCATCGAAAGCAAAGGCCATGCGCCAGTTTCCATTCACCGTCACCGAGTAATGCCCGGCAAGGTTGCCTGTCAGGGAGTGCAATCTCCAGCCCGGCGCGTTCATATCATCCGGGCGTTTTGCACTATCCAACGCTGTTAATTAACACTTATCAACATAAAAGAATATGCCACTTAACGATTTTCAGGACGCTGTTGTTCCCCCCTTTGAAAAAGGGGGGCAGGGGGGATTTGAGACGCGTCGAATATGAAAATCCCCCTCAATCCCCCTTTTTGCGAGTTGGGCAACAAACCGCCCATCCCTGCCAACCCCGATTCAAAGGGGGAGGCGACCCGGTGGCGCGGTGGCGCGTCATCCTGCGAATTGTTCAGAGGCATGTAAAAGAATACCCCATGCTTTTTTACGGGCACCCTTTATTGGTTAACCACACGCAAACCCGCTTGCACTGGCACAAACATATAAGCAAGGGAGCGAGCAGTTGAGCGGCTTTAGCCGCGATTGAGACTGCTATCGCGGCTAAAGCCGCTCCTGCAATACTGCGCTTGATCGGCTAATCTATGCACACCAGTCCCCTCTCCCGCTTGCGGGAGAGGGGACTGGTGTGCATAGATTAGTTTCTTATGGGCACCTCTAAAAATTCATATTTCGTCGCTCCCGCGAAAGCGGGAGTCCAGTCAAATCAACAAGCTGGATTCCCGCCTGCGCGGGAATGACGAATTTTTAGAGGTTCCCTTATGACTCAACTCTTCACATTTTATGAGCAAAATTTGCCATACTGCAAAGCCTTAACGTAGGGTGGGCTATGCCCACCATGTCGGGCATAGCCCGACCTACATTTGGTTCCGGCTCGTCCGGCTTAGGCTTGATCGGGAAATGAAATTACTTTTTGTCGCCCGCCTTCTGTTCAGCCGCCTTCTTTTCGTTCAACTTCCTGTAGATCTCCGCGTTCTTGGCGCCATCCGTGAAAGGCTGCTTGGCTTCGATCAATCCCGCGATGCCCATGTAGGTTCCCTCGGGGATGATGTTGTTGCTCACGAGCCAGGCCTTGCTGCCGTAAGGGCGTCCGGCGATGATCTTGTCGGCCTCGGCATCGCCGATGCCGGGAAGTTTTTTCAGTTCTTCCTTCCTGGCGCTGTTGATGTCAACCGGTTTGACTCTGGCGGCGGCCTTGGGCTTGGCTTCGCCCTTGGCGGCCGGCGCGGCATCGGCGCTTTTCGTAACTGGCGCTGCCTTGCTGCCTGTATCACCGGTCGCAACGGCCTTGGTTTCAGCGGCCAGGGACAGGCTGGAACCCAGCAATAGTGCTGTTGCAGCCAGTGCTGCGGAAATAAAATGGTGTTTCATAAAACTCCTTTGGGATTGGTTTGCGGTGTACATTTTTGACATTTCTGCTGCTGCAAAGGATAACCCGGGTGCGTTGCCGCAGCCGGGTTAGCTTTGTTGCCCTTTGCCGGACGGGGCACGATGCTCCGCGCCCCGGCTGGTCAGGAATTACTACTGAATGGTTGATGCGTGGACAACCTCGACATCCGCCACTCTGCCCTGGCCATGGCACACCAGACACGCCTCGGTGTTTACGAACTTGCCCGCAGAGTTGAGGACGCTGGCGCGCGTCGCGTAAATCCTGCCGCCGTTAGACGTCATGTGCGCTCTCGCCGTGGTGGTGACGTGGCAGGCGAAGCAGGTCGCGGTGACCGGCGTGTGCACCAGTGTCGTGGGATCCGGCTCGATCGAAGTCCCCGGTGCGAGCGTGTACAGCGTGCCGTCAGGCTTGCACGCGTTGGTCGCCACGAGGGAGACGTTGGCGCTCCAGGCGATACCATAGTTATACACACCGTCCGCGACGACTTCCAGGTTGCCGGGTGTCGTGACGCCGTTTATCGTTGACCCTGCCGCCGTCGAGTACGCGGCAGCATTCTTCTGCGGTGCAAGCGCACCAGCAGCATTGGGCTTGCACTTGCCGGGATTGGCGGCGGCGTAGGTGGCATCATAGGCATAGGTCTGAACAATCTTGCCCGGCGTGTTATTGATAATGCCGGTGGCGGCGGTGGGAGGCAGCAATTGGTTATTGTTAAATGCCGTCGCGGCGCCGTAATTGACGGTATTCGGCAGGTGGCATTGCTGGCAGTTTCTCAGGACGCCCGGATAGCCGATTTCGGCAAAGCCTCCCGTGCTCCTCGTCGTTGCATTCGGGGCATTAGCGGTAGCCCAAGTCAACGGCACATCGATGCCCTGCACGCCAAGCCCGCGAACACCGGTGGCGGCGTTAGCCGTCATGGTCGGATTGCGTTTCGCCGCCGAGTGGATCATGTGGATGTGGCTGTTGGAACCCACATACCAGCCGGCGTTGACGCGGTTCGGGGTATGGCAGAACGCGCAGGTGTTCGAGTCGTTCCGCTGCCCGGCATGGAAGTTGGAGTCCATGAACACGCCTATCCCGCTGTGGCAGTTGTTGCAACGCGCCGGTTCGACAGCCTGGCGGCGATCGGTCTGGCCGGTGACAGGCCGCGACGCGTTAGGCGCCGGAACGCTGAACCCGCCGGTCTTCGCGCCATGGGTCGCATCGGCCGTGGCGAAGTACGGGTAGCCCGCGACATTGGTCTGGGTCAGCGGCAGCGTACCGGTGGAGTACGTATAGCCGAGCCCGCCCTTCATGTTGACGGCGCTGGTGGGGATTGACACACCGGTCAGGGTGACGGTGTAGCAGCCGGTATCCGCCGTCTTGGCCGTCTCGGTGACGCTGGCCGCAGACGCCGGGCAGGCTACCGGGCCGGCAAAGGTGCCGGCACCGGTGCCGGTCGCCGTCTTGTTGAAGATGGTCTTGATATAGCCGCTCGCGCTGATGTTGTAGTCGGCCGGCGAGGTGATGCCATCCTGCGGCATGGCCCCGACAAAATACACGCTGGTCGAGCCGACAAAGTTCGTCATCAACTCGGCAGTCGCGTCGGCAGCCGCCGGTGGGGTGTTGAACACCACAGGGGCAGGCGTGGACATGGTCACCACGTTGTTGGCGTCCTTGGTGGCGGTGCTCGACAGGAAGCGGAAGGTGAACACCGGCTGCCGGCTGGCATTGACCGTCACGCTCCTCAGGTCGTAGGTGGCCCGCGTGGCGCCGTTGGGCAGAAGCTGATTCTGCGACACCGAGATCCACGATGCGGCGGTGTTGGCGTTGTTACCCGCAGGCAGACCCGACGCAGTAGCGGCGGGGCAGGCGACGGCGGAAACGGAGCTGGCGGCGACGGCTTCGTTGTTACATGTCGCTGCATTGCCGGTGCCCATCGTGTTCAGGTTGTTATTGGGGTTAGGCGGGGTGGCCGCTATGTGGACGATCTGGATGTCCTGCATGCCGCCAACCTTGTGGCACAGGGTGCAACCCGAGTCGTCGATCTGGCTGCCGCCGCCATGGCCCGATTTCGTCGTGCCGACTGCCTTGCCGTTGCCTTCATCCGCAATCGCATCCGCCACCCTGATCCCGGCGCCGGTATTAAAGTCGATGCCGTCGTGGCAGGCGCCGCAAGCAATACGGCTCGGCGCTTTATACCAGTTGTTGCCCTGGGGAGTCTTGGTCGCGGTCGCCGGTGTATCCGAACCATCGTGGCACTTGGTGCAGTTCCTCGGATCCTGCGGGAACCTGGCTTCGAGCGCAATATTGGTGTTATAGCCGGTCAGGGCCAGATGTTCGCCCATGTGGATCTTGTGGATCCATTGCGGCAGGGTCTTGATCGAATAGTTGCCATTGTTCGGCATTCTCTCGGTGGTGGGGGTGGCGGAGGTGTTGCCGGCGCCGGTGGTAAAGCCGGAGCCGGAGGCGTTCATGTAGGTTATGGCAGTGGCATACTTGCGCTGATCGGTATGGCAGAGCACGCACATTCTCGTATCCTGACGCGCGCCGCCGGTTCCCGTCATGGCGTTGCCGCCGTGGAAAGTGAACTTGCTGTGGCATTGGAAGCAGTTGTTGACATTGACGATATTGCGCTGCTTGGCGCCATCGGTCTCATCCTGGGAGATCACTGCCCCGGTCGCGGGGACGAAATCATAGAACGAGTGGGTCGGGTTCTTCAGCGCGACGGCAGGGCCGTTCAGCGCGGTGTTGGCCGTCGCGTTGTTGTTGCCGGTGCCTCGGGCGTTGCCGGTAATGACCATCCCCACACGGTGGGTCAGCGTCGGCTGGTAGGACAGATCGCCAAGGTCCGCGACATTGTTGAGGGCGTTGGCCGCTACCGCAGAGGCGGCCAGGGCGTCAACTTCGGCCTTGATCGTGGTGGGGTCATTCCGGAACGTGTACTTGTAGGTGCCGTCGCCGTTGTCCACCAGCGTGCCGAAGTTTTCGGTGTTGGGCTTGCCGGGGACTGCGGGTATCGTGCCGCCCAAGGCATAGGTGCCGTACCCGGTCACAACGCAGCCCTTCGTCGGGTCGTACCCGGTGGTGGTGGTTGCGCAGATCGACGGTTGCCCTTTCACGAGAAGGTTGACCCACTTGCTCGGGCTGCCGTTGCTGGGCGGAATCAGCTTGCCAAAATTGAAGGCCATGTTGGGGTAAGTTGCGTAAGCCTGAACTGCGGTCTGGGAGGTATAACCAAGACCCGCGATCCGGTTGCCGGCGGCATCAGTGACCTTGAAGGTGACGACCGGCGCGCTGGCGACGGTGACGCTGCATATCTGGGGATTGAACTTGGTGCTTGCCCACTGCGCAGTCGTAAAGGAAGCGAGGGAAATGACGCTGGTGCCCGCCGGGTCGTTAGTTGAGCATGCGCTAACTGTTGGGGTTGGGGTAGTTGTTCCCGGGGTGGTGGCTGCCGGGGTAGCGGTACCGCTGTCGCCACCGCAACCCGCCAGTGCAGACAAGAACAGGGCCAGCAGGCCCAGCCGAATAAACGTGGATTTCATTGTTTCTCTCCCTTTCAAAATCACAATTGTAAATTATATAAAATACTTCGTCACTTGCCTGCAAATGGGTGCTGCGCCTGCCCTTTCCTGCCATTACCGATGCTGCCCGAGCTTATTATTTTTACCCGAAATTTTTCCGGATTTTTCATTCTATCCGATTTTTTATTTTATTTGCAAACTTTATTTTACCTGATTTTATATTTTATGCTTATTAACCATTTTCAGGCGCGGTGGCCCGCCTCCACTCCTCCCCCTTCAAGGAGGAGGTTGGGTGGAGAATGTAGTTGAATTGGCAAGGAATTTTGCTTCATTCAACCCATTCCCACCCCAAGCCGGACGAGCCGGAACCAAAAATAGCTGCCTTCCCGTAGGTTGGGCAAAGCGTAGCGTGCCCAACGAACGAGGGCATCATCATTAGGGAACCTCTAAAAATTCGTCATTCCCGCGCAGGCGGGAATCCAGCTTGTTGATTTGACTGGACTCCCGCTTTCGCGGGAGCGACGAAATATGAATCTTTAGAGGTGCCCATTAGGGAACCTCTAAAAATTCGTCATTCCCGCGCAGGCGGGAATCCAGCTTGTTGATTTGACTGGACTCCCGCTTTCGCGGGAGCGACGAAATATGAATTTTTAGAGGTGCCCATTAGGGAACCTCTAAAAATTCGTCATTCCCGCGCAGGCGGGAATCCAGCTTGTTGATTTGACTGGACTCCCGCTTTCGCGGGAGCGACGAAATATGAATCTTTAGAGGTGCCCATTATTCATGTTGGGCACGCTACGCTTTGCCCAACCTACGCACTGATTTTTTTCAGGTCGCGGTAGGGATGCTGGTTGCCCAGCACCCCCCGCACAGATCCCTGCGAGCGGAATTACCGCACAAGGCTCCTGCCTCGGGTGAATACCGTGATGCCTCATCGTCTGATCCCGTCTGACGACTT
>Ga0315281_10000168_pt1 | contig 83054 bp, 90 predicted proteins | sample YL17G07_0_MG_FD_204540 | JGI IMG/M metagenome (GOLD analysis project Ga0315281, IMG submission 204540) | Sediment microbial communities from Yellowstone Lake, YNP, Wyoming, USA - YL17G07_0 | ecosystem: Environmental > Aquatic > Freshwater > Lake > Sediment | place: USA: Wyoming | collected... | reverse complement strand
AGCGATGATATTTATATTCTCAGAAGAGTTGGGACCCATCCCATTCTGCGAAGACCATGATAATCAGAGGGTCAAGTTGGTTTTTTGCCAAATGCAAATATCAAAAGCCTGGCACTCCCAAAGATATTGCTGTCTACCAACTTGCTAAGCATAGACCTTTTTCAGTCCTGCCCCTTTATGTTTCACAAAAATTCCTTCGAGTTCTATTTTTCCCGTTGCCATGTCAAGTGCTTTCCTTACAGCGTCAGCATTATCGACAACCTTGAAAATCCTTTTAATCTTATCGATATCGCTCTTCTTTACCTCAATATTCTCTATAACAACTGTCTGCATCTTAGACATTTGGAAATCCTCCTCTCATACTACATTTTTGATTTCATTATACCATACGAAAAGGTAAGCAGATCGCTTCACACGGCCCTCAACGTACCGGCCATGCATGGGTTTTGCATTGTTGTATTTGTAAAAACTTCTTCTCGATAATCTTTCTCTTCTTCTCAAAGCTCATCATCCCACGCCAGTGCCAAATGCAAATATCCAAAGCCTGGCACTCCCACTCCCATGGCACTCCCATAGCCTTTCCCCGGTCCTCCCGTCCCCTGTGGTAAACTAAAACAATGGGTCATTTATACACATCCTCCCTTGCAGCGCTAATGCAATAACCATGGAACAATTCTCCCTCTTCGACAAGGGTCCCGACGAAAAACCTGTTTTGCAGAAGCCGCAGAGCGCCCGGCCCCCGGCCCGCAAACCGGACACGGCGGGGCCTGACGGACAGCCGCTGACTGAGCTCTCCTTTGATGTGGAAGCCACAGGTAGCAACCCCCTGATTGATACTGTTGTAGGCATATCGCTTTGCAGGGAGAAAGGAAAGGCCTTCTATGTGCCTGTCCGCCATACTCAGGGGCCCAATGTGCCGGATGCCCCGGCCCTTCTCAAAAAGATATTGGAAGACGCCTCCATTGCCAAGATCGGCCATAACCTCAAATACGACATCCTCATCCTCAGGCAGGAGGGAATACATGTGCAGGGTCAGCTTTTGGATACCATGGTTGCCGCTTACCTGCTTGACCCCAACAAGCCCGGCCACAGTCTCGAAGATACAGGCCTCCAATACCTCATGCACAGGAAGCGCTCCTTTACGGAAGTCCTTGGCAAGAGGCTTTCCTTTGCCGACGTGCCGCCTGATGAGGCGACGCAGTATGCTGCAGAGGACGCCGAACTGGCCATGGAACTCAAAGACATCCTTTTCAGCAAGCTCAAAGGCGAAGGCCTCGAAGAGCTCTATTTGGAGATGGAGATGCCGCTCATCACCCTGCTCGCCGACATGGAGGAAAGAGGGATACGCATAGATACCCGGAGACTGGAAGGCCTTTCAAAGGAACTGCAAGGGGAACTGGCGCTATTGCAGGACAAGATTTACCTTCTCGCGGGGGGCCCCTTCAATATTAATTCTCCGAAGCAGCTCTGCAAGGTGCTCTTTGTAGATCTCGGGCTTAAGCCCCGGAGAAAAACAAAAACCGGGTTCTCCACCGGCGTTGATGTGCTGGAGGATTTGGCTAAAGTGCATGAACTACCGGGCGAGGTCCTCAATTACCGCACCCTTTACAAGCTGAAAACGACCTATGCCGATACGCTGCCCGCCGTGATAAACCCCAAAACAGGGAGACTCCATACCTCCTTTAACCAGACCGTCACCGCCACGGGACGGCTCAGCAGCAGCGAGCCCAACCTCCAGAATATCCCTGTTCGCGGCGAGTGGGGACGCAGGATACGTGAGGCGTTTATCGCGGATGAGGGGCATGTGCTCCTTTCGGCCGATTATTCGCAGGTGGAACTAAGGATACTGGCGCACATGAGCGCGGATGAGGGCCTGGCTGAAGCCTTCAGAAACGGCATCGATATTCACACCAGGACCGCCGCGGAGCTGTTCGCCGTACCCGAAGAAAACGTCGGCCCCGACATGCGGCGCATAGCCAAGGTGGTGAACTTCGGCGTGGTGTACGGCATGAGCGCCTACGGTCTGTCGGAATCCCTTTCCATCTCTCCGCGTGAAGCAGGGGCCTATATAGACAGCTATTTCGAGAGGCACGGCGGTGTAAGGGACTACATGAAGGCCACTATAGAAAAAGCCCGGGAGCAGGGGTACGTAACAACCCTGCTCGGCAGGAAAAGGCCGGTGCCCGACATACTCAGCGTCAACGCCGCCATACGGCAGCAGGCCGAAAGGCTCGCCATCAACACGCCTATACAGGGCACTGCCGCCGACCTCATCAAAATAGCAATGCTGCATGTTGCGCGCGCCCTCCGGCAAGAGGGGCTGCGCGCACGGATGCTCCTGCAGATACATGATGAACTGCTCTTCGAGATACCCGTGGACGAAGTGCAAATGACGCGGGAAACGGTGCGGCGCGAAATGGAAAACGCCCTCAGCCTTTCCATCCCTTTGAGAGTTGATATAGGATGGGGCGGTAACTGGGCTGAAGCCCATTGACACCGGACTACCCACGGACCGGCTTCCTCTTTTTACCTCCTGATCAGGGTCTTCAAATGCGTCATATGCAATATCCGCGCCCATCTTCCCCCTTTTTTACCTTGACAATAATAGCGCGTCTTGGTATTGTGTATAGCAATTCTTAAGTTTGCAATAATTCCACAAAAGAAAGGAGGGAGGAGACGATGACAAAGGCAGATCTCATTGAAAAAATTGCAGCAGCCGCAGGCTTTACAAAGAGCGACGCGGCAAAGGCGCTGGATGCCACACTGGATTCGGTAAAGCTTGCGCTGAAGAAAGGGCAGAAAGTGACCCTGGTCGGATTCGGTACATTTTCCGTATCCAAAAGAAAAGCGAGAAAAGGCCGCAACCCCAGGACCGGCGCGGAAATCAAGATTCCCGCAACAAAGGTCCCGAAGTTTACCTCAGGCAAGACCCTGAAAGACGCCGTAAAGTAAGCGGCAAGGGGGGCGGCCCGTTTCGCCCCCCCCCTTCTTTTTCCTTCCCCTCCACATAATTCCAAAAAAGGTATAAAATATTAACCAATGGACAGCTACAGAAAAATACTCGCCGCAGTGGACCTGGGTCCGGATACGGAGCGTGTTCTGGCCTACGCCCTCTGGTTTGCGCGGACCGCTGAGAGTGACTACGGTCTGCATCTGCTGCATGTAATGGATTACACCTTTACCCCTCCGGCATATCTTATGCCTTATATGGAAAAAGAAAAAGCAGACGCGGATACGGCTTTGCGGACATGGCAAGAGAGGCTAAGCGCTGCCGGAGTCAAGTCGGCCCACACCGTTGCAGTGGGCAGGCTGGTGGAGACCTTCGGCGCCTCGATTAAAGAACTCTCTACCGGGGTCCTTGTTCTCGGTCATCAATCCCACCTGGTCCGGCCGAGCAGTTCAGAACGTCTTGTACGCTCCCTTGAAGTCCCTGTGCTGGTGGTCAGGGGACAAAAAGCGAAGGGGGCGGCGCTGGGGGCGGTGGCGGTAAGAAAAATCGTATGCGCCGTGGATTTTTCGGACAATTCCCGGAGAGCGATGGACTTCGGGCGCAGCCTCGCGGACAAGCTTTCCGCAGAGCTGGTCATGGCCCATGTGGTCCCTGAACTTTCCCCCGACAAGAATCCCACCGCCCTGAAGAACATGAGTCAGACAGAAAGAGAAGAGTACACACGCCACCTCCTGCAGGGTGCGGAGGAAAACATATGCTCTTTCCTGCACGGCTGCGGCGGTATGCAGAGCGTGGTCAGGGGCGGCGCTCCCTACAAAACCATTAATGAAATAGCGGTGGAAAAAGACGCGGACCTTATTGTCATGGGAGCGCGGGGCCTGTCGTACATAAAGGGAATAGTCCTGGGGAGCGTCTCGGAATCGGTGCTGAAATCCTCGCCCTGCCCGGTGATGGTCATTCACTGAACATGGCGGAGGTCCTTTTTCTTGTTCTCAGCCTTCTCATAATCCTTGCAAGCGCCGAGGTCTTTACCAACGGCGTGGAGGCCCTGGGCAGGAGACTCTCCCTGTCACAGGCCGTGGTGGGAAGCATCCTTGCCGCGGTGGGCACAGCGCTGCCGGAGACCATTTTACCCTTCGTGGCAATACTCATGCACGGAGGCAATGCCGCGAAGAATATCGGGGTCGGCGCAATCCTGGGCGCGCCCTTCATGCTCTCGACCCTCGCTTTTTTCCTTGTGGGCGTTACCGTTACCGTCAGCTTCTTCCGGAAGAAAAGGAATTTTGAACTGATGGTAGAGGCCCATTCCATGAAGAGGGACCTCCTCTTTTTCATCGCCCTTTACGGAACGGCCATCTTCCTGCCGATGTTCTTTAAAGGCCACGTATATATCGCCCTGCTGCTCGTTGCAGGCTATCTGACATACGCTTACCGCACCTTTAAGGGAGAAAGCGCCGATATCATGCATGCACAGGAACTCTACTTCCGCATGTTCGCGGATTTCAGCAAGCGGCTGTTCGGCAGCAAGCGGTCCTCACAGGACACGCCGGGGCATCATGGACATGAATCCAGGCTGCTCATCATTCTTCAGGTAGCCGCAGCGCTCTGCCTCATGGTGGGCGGCTCGCATATCTTTGTGGGAAACATAGAAAAGCTTTCCTTTTCGTGGGGCATGAACCCGCTGCTCTTCGCTTTACTGGTGGCCCCCATCGCAACGGAACTGCCCGAGAAGTTCAACAGCGTTACCTGGACATTAAAAGGCAGGGACACCCTGGCCATGGGGAACATCACCGGCGCCATGGTCTTCCAGGCAACCTTTCCGGTCTCCGTGGGATTATTGTTTACCGACTGGACCATCTCCGGGCTGGGCCTCTTGTCCGCCATACTGGCCCTTGCTTCAGCGCTGGTACTTCTGGCGGAGATTCATTTTCGCGGGAAGGTGTCGCCCTTTACCGTGCTTCTGGGCGGCGGCTTCTATCTGGTCTATGCCGCGGTTATCGTGCTGACCAGATCATGAGAGAAAGCCGGCAACTGCATGTTTGCCTGATATGTATTGAATTTTTCGGGAATGGCGTTTTTGGGGGGTTTGGCAGGGCGACCCGCATAATCGGACGCGAGCTGTCCAGGCGAGGCATAAAGGTCACGGTAATCGTTCCGCGGCGTTCAGGGGAGCACCCTGGTGCATTCGATCTGGACGGCATGACGGTATTGCAATTCAACCCCCTGCTGCCCTGGGCCGCAATGGAGCTGTACCGCTCCTGCAAAGCGGATATATTCCATTCGCAGGACCCCTCATTAGGGACATACCTGGCCCTGGTCGCCAGGCCGCATGGCACGCACCTCATCACCTTCAGGGACCCCATGGACAAACAGGACTGGAATATTGAGATGAAAAGCTATCATTTGGGCAAGATGGGATTTCTCAAATATCGCTATTACATCGACAATCCTCTGACAAGCCTGGCCGTCAGGAGCGTGCGCAGCCTCTACTGCGCTGCGGAATTCTTAATTCCCAAGGTCAGACTGAAGTACGCTTTAAAGCGCGCTCCGGGGTTCCTCCCGACCCCGGTCAATGTCCCCGGCGCCGTATCCAAGGCCGAACGTCCAACGGTCTGCTTTGTGAGCCGCTGGGACGGCAGGAAAAGGCCGGAGCAATTCTTCGAGCTGGCCCGCAACTTCCCTGAGACAGACTTTATCGCTGTTGGCGGCTCGAATGATGCAAAGCGGGACCACTATCTCAGGAGCGCCTACGGGAGCATTCCCAACCTGGAGATGACAGGGACGATTGATCAGTTCCGCTCAGGGGAACTTTTCCGCATACTGCGCAAGAGCTGGGTGCTTGTAAATACTTCCCCAAGGGAAGGCTTGCCGAATGCCTTTTTGGAGGCTGCCGCGCACAAATGCGCCATCCTGAGCTATACGGACCCGGATGGATTCGCCTCAAAATTCGGCCGTCATGTTAAAGAGGAAGGACTGAGGGAGGGGCTTGCAGCTTTGCTGGCAAACGGCAGATGGCAGAAGCTCGGTGAGGAAGGGCACAGGCATGTCAGAGAGGTCTTTTCCATGGAAAAAGCTATTGAAGAGCATATTGAAGTTTATAACCGGTTGTTAACGGAAGGGCTTTGAAGCCAATTAACGTTCCTCCGGAAGTAAGCGTGGTCATCTGCACGCGCAACCGCCGGGCGCTGCTCGCCGAAGCCGTCGCCAGCGTGCAGGAGCAGACCGGCGTTCAGTGGGAAATGCTCGTGGTAGACGACGCCTCAACCGACGACACCCATGCTTTTCTCGATAAGCTCCAGACACAAAATATTCGCTGCTTCCGTCAGCGCCGGCACTCCGAACGTTCCGCAGCCCGCAACCTGGGCCTTGCTCACTCTTACGGCGAGTTCGTGATGTTCCTCGACGACGACGACCTGCTGCATCCCGGCGCGCTTGCGGTCCTGAAAACTGCGCTCGATAATAATCCCGACGCTGTTGCCGCTGTCGGCGCAAGGCGCGACCGGTTCTGCGACAGGCGCTATGAGAGGCGTGATTCGCACCCTCATTTTGCTCGCAAACGCAATATTTTCGACGAACTGCTGTTCGGCTGGTCGGCTGTGTCAGGGCAGAATCTTTACCGCACCGATATTGTGCGCAGCGCCGGCGGTTATGCAGACGCGGTAATACCCTGCGAAGACCGTGACCTTTGGCTGCGCGTAGCGCGCCTGGGACCGGTTATGCTCTGCCCGGAAACAGTGATGACCTATCGGATACACCATGGCGGGCAGTGGCGTCCCGACAACCTTTTGCAGCTCCGTGAGAGTGTGGCGCGCAGCGCAATTCGGAGGCTGCCTAAAGAGAAACGCCGCAGGGGGCTGCTCCTGCGCAAATGCACACGTCTGATTGGTCAATCCGAAGGCGCGCTCAGCAGAGGACGGTTTGTATCAGCCCTCTGGTTTACATTGCGTGCTGTTGTTACAGCTCCGGGTCTGTTCACTTCGCCGCTGATTGGTCCATGGGTTTTGCGGCGCATGGCAGGCCGTGCATATCACTGGCTGCATGGGCGCTAATACCAGTTGCTGCTACTAGATAATGCGTGACAGCAAGATTTTTTACAAAGAAGACAGGCATATATGGTAGTATACTTCCAAATAGACGGCAATCTCTTATAACGACTTCAGGGAGCATATAATAATGAGAACATTGAGACTTGCGAGGAAATACAATCTGGTTTCATGTTTGATAATACTCGGCTTTCTAACGTCCTGCGGAAGCGGCGGGGGTGGCGCCGTAACGAGTACGACCTCATCATCGACCGCCGGAAACTCCCTGGTGTCTGTAACAGTTGGCGGCAGCGGCCAGTCGGCCAGTCTGAGAGCTGAAAAGGACACTTTCCTGGCACGGGCTGCACTATGGATGAATAAAGCCATAAGGTCTGACAGCGCTATTGCCGCAATACCCGCCCCTGTCAATTCAATAACCTTCACCATCAGCGCCTCAGATATGACTACAATAACAAAGGATGTTTCTGTCGCCGGCCAGACCTCCATAACAGAGACCTTCTCCGTCCCCAACGGCAACGCCAGGAATTTCCTTGTCGCGGCTAAAGACAGTGCCGGGACTGTTTTATACAAGGGCAGCACCACGGCAAACCTTGACGGCTCTGCGGTCACACTGGATATCAACATGTCAGCCGGTGACACAGCCGCCCCGACAGTCAGCTCGACCAGTCCGGCAAACAATGCCACGGGGGTGCCGGTGAGCGCGCCCATTATCGTGACATTCAGCAAATTGCTTGATAGTGCGACAATAACCGGAACGACGTTTAAGATGAAATCGGGAAGCTCAACGGAGGTAACTGGAACAATCAGTGTTAGCGGGTTAGTCGTCACCTTCACCCCAGCGGCAAACCTCTCGTACAATACTGTTTATACGGCCTTTGTCACCACCGGGGTAAAGGACCTCTATGGCAACGCCCTGTCTGCTGATTATCTCTGGAGCTTTACCACGCAAGGGCTGCTGCAGATGGGCGGAGGGATACAGGGAAGCCCCCTGAGTTTGACGGGCGTGGTGACCACACTGGCAGGCACTATCGGTACGTCCGGCACTGCCAATGGTACAGGTGCTGCTGCGAGATTTTATTATCCAGATGGCATTACGACAGACGGCACAAACCTTTACGTTGCCGATTCATACAACCATACTATTCGCAAGGTTGTAATCAGCTCAGGCGCAGTGACCACCCTGGCAGGCACCGCCGGAACGTCCGGCACTGCCAATGGTACAGGTGCTGCTGCGAGATTTTATTATCCATATGGCATTACAACTGACGGCACAAACCTTTACGTTGCCGATACAAACAACTACACCATTCGCAAGATTGTAATCAGCTCAGGCGCAGTGACCACACTGGCAGGCACTGCCGGCACATCCGGCACTGCCAATGGTACAGGTGCTGCTGCGAGATTTTATTATCCAGATGGCATAACAACTGACGGCACAAACCTTTACGTTGCTGATACAAACAACTACACCATTCGCAAGATTGTAATCAGCTCAGGCGCAGTGACCACACTGGCAGGCACTGCCGGTACATCCGGCACTACAGATGATACAGGCACGAATGCAAGGTTTTATTATCCCTATGGCATCACCACTGACGGCACATACCTTTACGTTGCCGATACATATAACTACACCATTCGCAAGATCGTAATCAGCTCAGCTGCGGTGACCACCCTGGCCGGCACTGCCGGTACATCCGGCACTACAGATGATACAGGCACGAATGCAAGGTTTTATTATCCCTATGGCATCACCACTGACGGCACATACCTTTACGTTACTAGCATGTATAATAACAACGCCATTCGCAAGATTGTCATCAGCTCAGGCGCGGTGACCACCCTGGCCAACACATCCACCAGTTCTGCCAAAGGCATCACCACTGACGGCACAAGCCTCTATGTAATAGATACCCATGCCGTTCGCAATATCAAGTAACCTCTATATCCACAGCAGCAGTTGCAGTTGTTGGAAATAATTTTCATTCTTTTGACCATGGTCCTGGGCTGGACCCTCTTCGGTTATTTCATATTCCTTGGGGCCACGGCCCAACGCAATGAGCGTAAAACGCCTGCCTTCCCGTCAGCATGGCCCTTCATCTCTGTTGTTATTCCATGCCTCGATGAGGACAACCGGATAGTGCAAAAGCTTGAAAACCTGCTCTGCCTGGATTATCCGGCTGACCGGCTGGAGTTTGTGTTTGCGGACGGCGGCTCCACTGACCAGACAGTAAGGCTGCTCAATGACACCATAAGACCCGGCGGTCCCATCCGCGTCATTGAATGCCCTGACAGAGGCAAAGTCCTGCAGATAAACCATGTCTTGCCGTATTTAAAAGGAGAGATAATCGTTAACACTGACGCTGATTCATGTTTAGCTCCGGACACACTCAGATGGCTCGCGGCTGAATTCAACGCCTCCCCTGATGTCATGGTTGTAGGGGCCTGCAGCAGGCCCGACCAGACGCTGAATGAGGACGATCACTTCTGGGACTCTCAAAACCAGGGACGTTTTCTGGAAAGTGATGCGCTGTCAGCCTTCAGCGTAATCGCGGCATGCTACGCCTTCAGGAAAAGCCTCTTGCCGTATTTCCCCGCCGACGTAACGGCAGATGACGTGTATGTCCCTCTTGCCGCGGCGGGCGCGGGCGGAAGGGCCGTCTATTCGTTCTTTGCCAGGGCGGTGGAGACCCGCAGCCCACTCTCTTACTCCGTCTTCCTGAAACACAAATTCCGCAAAGCCTCAGCAGTCCTGCACGAGCATCTGCGCTTTTTCCGAAGGCTTCCCGATATGCACGCAAAGACCGCGGCCATGTTCCTCTCGCGTCTTGCCCAGCTTACGTTAATGCCACTCTGCCTACCGGCATGGGTTGCCGTTTCAGTAAGTCTTCTTGCCTCATCGCGCTATTATACTATGCTCCTATGCACTATGTTATTGGTCCTGCTGGGCATCAGGACACGGTATACGTTTGACATGGTAGGACTACCCGAAGGACAGAGGCGCCATTCCCTCAAAACATTATCCACAGCTTATGCATTAACGGCCCTCGCAATGCTTGCGGCAGTATTGAGTTATCCGTTTTCAGCCCAAGGTTCCGCATATCAGCGCATAAAGGAAGGGCCGGACAACAAACAATGCTGATTAGCGGCGTGGACGGACCGTCTCATGCTGCTGCTCCTTTTTGTCCGGCGCAAACCTTGCAAATATCATAAGGCCAGAAGCCATTACCAATCATGTTGCGTATTTTTACATACGTTTTATCATGCCATATTTCATGCGTATCTTTATCCTTAATATTTCCAAAAACGACGGAAGAATTATAGTCGTTGCAGCACAATACCGCGTTGCCCAGATAATCAAACGTCATCTGGTAGACATAACAGCAGGTATGCTTTGTTTCTGTTATTACGTCAACAAGTCCCCCTCTGTTTAATTTGCTAAAATGATTGTTGAAACGATCCGCATATGAAACACTAAAGAGCTCGGGATGATTTTCCCGGACATAAGAGATTGTATCGGAAACAGTCTTTGAAGGATGTTCCGTGTGTTGAGAGATACGAAACATATTGACACCGGCACGTTTCAACTCAAGGTATCTTTCGACAGTGAGGAGTTCGCCGTTGGTATACAGCTTGATAAATGCAGACGGGAGATTCGTATGCACGTAATGTATAAATGATGCAAGTCTGTTGTCAGTCAGGGGCTCACCGTAGAAGTGCGGGGAAACTCTACCCTTGAATCCATATTTCTTTAGAGAATCTATGATCCTGTAAAATGTTTTTTCATCCATTCTTTCAGACGGCCGGCCTACTGTGTAGTTTGGACAGTAATTACATTTTCTATTGCAAATAGTGGTCGTTTCAATTTCAACATCTTGAAGAGGCGCCGGAATAATCGACCTGAACGCATAATTCAGTTTCCGGGCCATTGGGTTTTTTATTATGAATGACTTCAGGATACAGCACCTCCGTAAATTTCTCCGGGAAACCGCACTATTCAGCGTCCCTGTCTCCGGCCTTAGTACGTTCCATCTGCCGCAGCCTGCCATCCAGTTCCTCCAGATGACGCGATACGGCATGAAGCACCAGGCCGGACAGGCCGGAGATAACGCCCACCAGAACAAGGCCCACTGCGAGCACGGCGGAAGGAAGCCGGTACACAAAGCCGGTTTCCAGGTATTCCCTTATTACGATAAACCCCGGAACAAGACCCGCCAGGACAAAAAACAGGCCGAGCAGACCGAAGGCAGTCAGCGGTTTGTACTCGGTGAAAAGGATGACGATGGTGTTGAGTATGGCAAGGCCGTCACGGAATATCTTTATCTTGGAAGCGCTTTCTTCGTGCCTCAGCGCAAGGGTCACAGGGACCTCTGTAATACGGTAACCCTTTCGGAGGCACTTTATAACAATCTCGGCCTCTATCTCAAACCCGCTGCCTACAAGTGGCAGACCCTTTACAACCCTCTTATTCAGGGCCATGTAACCTGAGAGTACATCTTTGATTGTCACCCCGAAAAAATGCCTGATCAGAAAAGCGAACGACATGTTTCCAAAACGGTTGAGCGGCTTGAAACGGCTATCTGACGTCTTGTGAAGCCTGGACCCCAGGGCGACATCCGCTTCTCCCCTGATGACCGGACCGATGATATCGCGCACCTTCTCAGGAGGGTAAGTACCGTCGCCGTCCACCATCACGTAAACGTCCGCCTCTATATCGCTGAACATGGAGCGGACCACGTTCCCCTTGCCCCGCCTCATTTCGCGGCGCACAAGGGCGCGCGCCTTGCCGGCTTCCGCGGCGGTATTGTCCGTGGAGTTGTTGTCGTAAACGTAGATTTCAGCCGCCGGCAGTTCCGCCCTGAATTCCGAAACCACCCGGCCTATGGTCTTTCCCTCGTTGAAGCAAGGTATGAGAACGGCTATCTTTTTCATTTCGTGTTCATTATCAAGCCCGGCGGAAAAGAGTTCCCTTTCCGGGAAATGCTCATGTATGATTATAGGTATATATGAAAGAAGCCGCAACCCCCGAAGAAAAAACCGTCCGGCCCGTCCGGCCCGAACAGTCCGGAACATCCCGATGGTCCTTTGTCCGGCGGCTGTCAGCGCACCAGGCCATGCATATAACGGCCGTTTTGTTCCTGGGCCTCATCATCTACTCCGGCACTTTCAATGCGCCTTTCGCCTTCGACGACAAGGAAATCTACACCTTTAAGAACCTCCCCATTCGCGACCTCCGCTATTTCTTTGATGCTTCAGCCCTCAACAGCCTTTCCTCGTTTACAGCACGGGGGTTCTTCAGCAACAGGTTTATTGGGCACCTCAGCTTTGCTCTGAATTACCGGTTTAACGGCCTGGACGTCACCGGATACCATATAGTCAATCTTGCAATTCATCTCCTTAACGCTGTTCTCATCTACAGGCTGGTCTTACTTACCTTCAGCACAACTTTTTTCACAAAGGCCTATGCCGGCAGAAGCCCTGTGGACGCGGCGTCTGCCAATTATATGGCCCTTTTCGCGTCTCTCATCTTTGTCAGTCACCCGGTACAGACCCAGGCAGTGACCTATATCAGCCAGAGGTTCGCGTCCCTTGCAACGCTGTTCTACCTTCTCTCACTGGTCCTGTACATAAAGAGCAGGGAACAAAGCCCCGGCCAAAAACAACACGCCAGGATCGGATTGCTTTATGCCGGATCGCTCCTTTGCTGTGTACTCGCAATGAAGACGAAAGAAATAGCCTTCACATTGCCGGCAGTGATCGCCCTTTACGAATTTATGTTTCTTAACGGAAAGCCCGGCAAAAGGACCCTCCTGCTGATCCCGTTCTTGTTTACCATGGCCATCATACCGTACTGCCTCATTGCAATGGACAACCCATATGCAAATAAGCTATCGGAAATAAGGCTGAGCAGCATGCCCAGAACGGATTACCTTTTCACTGAATTCAGGGTCATTGTCACATACCTTAGATTGCTGCTCCTGCCGGTCGGACAGAACCTCGATTACGACTATCCGGCTTATCATTCCTTCTTTGCGCCCCAGGTGTTTTTGTCCTTTCTGCTGCTTGCAGGGATGCTTGTAACAGCAGGCTATTTTTTCGTCCGTTCACGGCGACAAAACCCCGTATTGCGTTTAATCTCCTTCGGCATTTTTTACTTTTTTATCGCCCTGTCCGTTGAATCAAGTTTTGTCCCGATTCCGGACTTGATCTTTGAGCACAGGCTTTACCTGCCGTCGGCCGGTTTCGTGATGTCGGCTGCGGGAACCATTGCGCTATTGCTGGGAAAAGTTGGGGAAAGCGGGCGCGCCCGGACAATAGTTACTCTTGCCCTGTTTGTTGTTGTAGGTTTCTATTCCTACGCCGCCTATGCGCGCAACCTGGTATGGAACGACGAGGTAACACTATGGGAGGACGTAGTCCTTAAAAGTCCGGGGAAGGCCAGACCGCACATCAATCTCGGGGCGGCCTATGAGGAAAGGGGCCGTTTCACGGAAGCCGAAAGGGAACTTCGCTCCGGCGTGGCCTTGGGCTCTGCCAATTTCGATTTTCACAATCGTCTTGGGACCTATTACACAAGGAGGAACAGGCTGGCGGAGGCGCAGAAGGAGTTTGACGAGGCTTTACGCCTGCGACCGCTTTATGCCGACACTTATGTAAACCTCGGCATTGTTCATGAAAAAGCACACAGGGTCGCTGACGCGCTGAGGGACTACAGGATTGCACTTGCCCTGGACCCCAAAAATGCGGAGGCTCATAACAACCTTGGAGCGCTTTTCAGCGGGTTAAAAAGGAGTGATGATGCGGAACTTGAGTTCCGCTCGGCTCTGGGCCTTAACCCTTATTATGCCGATGCCCATTATAATCTGGCGGTAGTACTGCAACGCAGAGGCAAACCGGAGGATGCGCTTCAGGGGTTCAGGACAGCACTGAGATTGAAACCGGAATTTGCGGAGGCCCACAACAACCTGGGCGCCATATATGCCGGACAGAACAGGCTCCAGGACGCACTGCAAGAGTTTGAAACGGCGCTGCGACTGAAACCGGATTACCCGGACGCATACAACAATGTCCTTGCCGTTCAGGAGATGCTGAAGAACAATATAAAATGACCCGTCCACCGCATTACTGCTCTTCCAGCAAAAACTGCAGCAGCGCCACGGAAACAACAGCCGCGGTTTCAGCGCGGAGGATGCGCTTTCCGAGAGTCGCCCTTATAAGCCCTTTCTCCTCCGCCAGCCGTATTTCTTCGGCGGCAAAGCCGCCTTCAGGGCCTATGAAAAGAGAGGTAATGGGCGCGGGAGAAGAGGAACTCTCTTTCAATTTCTTCAAGGCTTCCGTCAGAGGCAGACCGCCCTGCTCCCAGAATATAAGTCCCTTCGGGTTTGCACCTGTACCCCCTGACCAATCACCCATGACCAGTTCTTTAAAGTTTATCGGCTCATGCATGGAGGGAACCACTGCGCGGCCGCACTGTTCCGCCGCCTCTTCGGCGATCTTCCGCCATCTCCTTAACTTGCGCGTCTCTTTCACAAGGCAGCGCTCGGTGATAACGGGAATGATTTCCTTTATGCCCAGTTCAGTGACCTTCTGGATGACCAGGTCCATCTTTTCGCCTTTGAGAATGCCCTGGCAGAGAACAAGATGCGAGGAGGACTCGGTATGCAGAGGGACCTCGGCAATAATATCGATTATGACGGATTTATTTGATATACCTGTGATGCTGGCGGTGTAGGCTTTGCCTTTCCCGTCAATGACGGTTACGGCATCGCCTTCCCTGCTCCTGAGCACGGAGGTGAGATAACGGGATTTATCGGCATCTAGGCTGATGCCTTTGCGTTGCGCGATGTCCCCGGAGGGGATAAATATGGTCATTAAGAAGGGCCCTATATCGAAAAAAGGTCTTTGAGTTTGCTTTTGAAACCCCTGGCCGATTCATCTAGTATGTCCCCTCCTTCTGCCGCGAATTCCTCGAGCAGTTCCTTCTGCCGCGGCGTGATCTTTTTGGGCACATCGATGTGCACCCCCACAATCTGGTCGCCGCGGTGATGGCTCCCCAGACGGGGAATGCCCTTGCCCTTGATGGCGAAGGTCTTGCCCGACTGGGTGCTTGGAGGAATCCTGAGTTTTGCCGAGCCGTCCAGCGTCGGGACCTCTATTTCCCCGCCGAATACCGCGCGGGGGAAAGAGAGGGGCGCCTCGCAGTAGACATTCAGACCGTCCCGTTTGAAATACCGGTGCTCCTCAATGCTGAGGACTACATACAAATCGCCGGGAGGTCCGCCGAAATTGCCGGAATCGCCCTCGCCCGTACGACGCAGGCGCGAGCCGTTATCAACACCCGCAGGAATATTGATGGACAAATCCCTCTGTATTTTCACCTTGCCGTTGCCCCGGCAGGCTACGCAGGGACAGGATATGATACGCCCGGTACCTTGGCATTTGCCGCAGGTCTTGGACACGCTGAAGAAGCCCTGCTGGAAACGCATATGCCCGGTGCCGTTGCATTGCTGGCAGGTGACAGGCGGTTTGCCAGGCTCGGAACCGGACCCGCCGCAGGTATCGCACGAATGCCAGCGGGGGAGCTTAAGGACCTTCTCCGCGCCGAAGGCGGCCTCTTCCAGGGTGATAGTCAGGTTGTAGCGAAGGTCGGAGCCTTTAGTTGCCCTGGCCTTATTGGCGCCGCCGAAGGCCCCGAAGAAATCATCAAAGATATTCTCGAAGATGTCATTGAACCCGCCGGCCCCAAAACCGCCGAAGCCCGCACCGGCCCCGGCATTTAAGCCCTCTGTCGTACCGTACCTGTCGTAATGAGCGCGTTTTTCAGGGTCGCCGAGACAGGTGTAAGCCTCGTTGATCTCCTTGAACTTCTCTTCCGATTCCTTTTCGCCCTGGTTTCTGTCAGGATGGTACTTCAGGGCGAGCTGCCGGTATACTTTTTTCAACTCCTCAGGGGAGGCGTCCCTGGACACTCCCAGGACCTTATAATAATCTTTCATTATTTCTTCTTGTCAACATCCTCGAATTCAGCTTCCACCACTTCTTCCTCCGGAGACTTCTTCCCCTCCGCTCCGCCGCCGCCCGGCTGCGCGCCGGAGGCCGCGCCTGCCTGCGCTGCCTTGTACACATGCTCGGCGATTTTATGGGAGGCTTTCGTCAGTTCCTCAACGGCCGTTTTTATCTCGGACGGATCGCTGCTGCCGTCCTTGGCTTTCCTGCACTTCTCCAAAGCGGTCTCTATGTCTTTCTTTTCTTCTTCGGTCACCTTGTCGCCGTAATCCTTGAGGGATTTTTCGACGGAGTAAATCAGGGTATCGGCCTGGTTCTTCCCCTCTACCAACTCCTTCTTCTTCCTGTCCTCATCGGCATGGGATTCCGCATCGCGCATCATCTTCTTGACTTCCTCATCGGAAAGACCGCTGGAAGCGGTTATCTTGATGGACTGCTCCTTGCCGGTGCCCATGTCCTTTGCCGAAACATGCAGGATGCCGTTTGCGTCGGTATCAAAGGTGACCTCGATCTGCGGCAGGCCCCTGGGCGCAGGCGGAATGCCTACCAGCTCGAATACGCCGAGCAGCTTGTTGTCCGCAGCCATCTCCCTCTCCCCCTGATGTATCTTTATGGTCACTGCCGGCTGGTTGTCCGAAGCAGTGGAGAATACCTGCGATTTCTTCGTGGGGATGGTGGTGTTCCTTTCGATTATCTTGGTAAAAACGCCGCCCAGTGTCTCGATGCCGAGGGAAAGAGGCGTCACGTCCAGGAGAAGGACTTCCTTTACTTCTCCTTTTAAAACCGCGCCCTGGATGGCGGCGCCCACGGCAACCACCTCGTCCGGGTTCACAGTCTTGTTGGGCTCTTTGCCAAAATAGCCCTGCACTACCTGCTGGACCTTTGGCGCCCTTGTCTGCCCGCCCACGAGGATGACCTCATCGATGTTGCCCTGCGTGAGGCCTGCGTCTGAAAGGGCCTTTTTGCAGGGCTCGGTGCTCTTCTGCACGAGATCATCGGTAAGCTGTTCGTACTTTGAACGCGAAAGCTTCATCAAAAGGTGTTTAGGCCCGGTTGCGTCGGCAGTGATGAAGGGAAGGTTGATCTCCGTCTCGGATGCGGTGGAAAGCTCGATCTTCGCCCTCTCCGCAGCCTCCTTCAGCCTCTGCAAGGCCATCTTGTCGCTCTTGAGGTCTATGCCCTGTTCCTTCTTGAACTCCTCCACGAGCCAGTCCATGACCCTGAGGTCAAAGTCATCGCCGCCGAGATAGGTATCACCATTGGTGGCCCGCACCTCGATAACGCCTTCACCTATTTCGAGCACGGAGACATCGAAGGTGCCGCCGCCCAGGTCATAGACCGCGACCTTTTCCTCTTTCTTCTTGTCGAGACCGTAGGCCAGGGCCGCTGCCGTAGGTTCGTTGATGATCCTGAGCACGTTTAGGCCGGCTATTTTCCCCGCGTCCTTGGTGGCCTGTCTCTGGCTGTCATCAAAATATGCGGGAACAGTAATTACGGCTTCGGTCACGGGCTCGCCGAGATAGTCCTCGGCAGCCTGTTTCAGCTTCTGCAGGATCATGGCCGATATCTCGGGCGGTGAATAGACCTTGCCGCGTATTTCCACATGGGCGTCACCGTTAGGCGCTTCCACGATCTTGTACGGCAGACGCTTTTTCGCATGCTCAACCTGGGGGGTATTGAACTTCCTGCCCATGAGTCTCTTTATGGAGAAGATGGTATTCTCGGGGTTGGTGATGGACTGCCTCTTTGCTATCTGGCCCACAAGCCTCTCTCCCTTTTCCGTAATGGCCACCACGGAAGGGGTCGTCCTGGTGCCTTCCTGGTTGGGAATGACCACCTGTTCGCCGCCTACCACAACAGAGACCACCGAATTCGTGGTCCCCAGATCTATTCCAATAGCTTTTCCCATGTTCTCCTCCTTAGTATTCGTGGAATGCTGTTTCTGCGTTCAGTTGCTATGCAGGCTTTTTCGATACCGCAACCATGGACGGCCGCAAAACTTTCTCTTTGTAAAGGTAGCCTTTCCTGAATTCCTCCGCCACCATATTGTTCTCCATGTCGTCCCTTTCAATCTGGGACATGGCATGGTGGAAGGCGGGGTCAAAGGGCTTGCCGGGAGCTTCAATGGCGGTCACGCCGAATTTCTCGAAGGTCCTGTTCAACTCACGCAAGGTGTTTTCCACTCCCCTGATAAGGGACTGTACGTCGCCCGGACCGCTTTCCAGGGCATGTTTCAGCGCCATTTCAAGACTATCGATGACAGGGAGCAATTCGTAGATAAGCGACTCGTTTGCATACTTGGCAAACTCTTCCCTGTCTTTCTGTACCTTCCGCCGGTAGTTCTCGAATTCAGCGTAAAGCCGGAGGTACTTCTCCTTGGTTTCGCCGAGTTCTATCTGCAGTGCCCCGGCAGTTTCGGCCTTTTTATCTTCCAGTTCCGAAGAGACGCCTGGTTCTACGGTGCTCCCGGCAGGACCGCTTTCCGTCTCTGTTACTGTTTCTTTCTCCTGCATATCAACACCTCCCGCTTGCACCTACTTCTGGTCAGCTCCCAAACGTATTACTCACACACCGGGCTACGGTGTTCACCATGAAAATAGCCTTGGAATAGTCCATTCTCGTGGGGCCTATGAGTGCTACGAGACCCATGGGGCTCACTCCCTCCCCGTACGACGCCGTGACAATGCTGAGCTTCCTCAGGTTCTCGACAGGGTTCTCGTCACCGATGACTACCCTAACCCCTTGCGCTTCGGAGAATTCGTCCAGGAGATCCAGTATCAGATGCTTGTCCTTTATGGCCTTTGACAGCTCCCTTATCCTATCTATATCCGAAAAATCGGGCAGGTCCATCACATCGTAGATGCCGGACATGAAAATACCGTCTCCGGCATAGGAGAGCGCCTGCTCGCAGATGTTCATGGCGCGTACCACGAGGTCATCCCACATCATCTTATCTCTCTTCACCATCTTCATGATCATGCCCTTGATCTCGTCGATGATACAACCTGAAAACTCGGATTTGAGATAGTCCGCTATACGGTTGAGATCGTCCTGCGTAAGCTTCGGGTCAACGGTCAGGATGCGGTTTTTAATGATCCCTTCATTCGTGAGCAGTATGGCCACCACATGAGACCCCTTGTACCTCAGGAGATCCAGCTTTTTGAAGGTTATCTTCTCCGATTTCGGGGGAATGACCACGCCCACGTAATGCGACAGCATGGAGAGGGTATCCGTCACCTCGGAAAACATGGCGTTCAGGTCGCTCTTGATCCCATCCAGCTTCTTGCTGAACTGCGGGATGAAATCGCCCGAAAGCTCATGGTTGCCGGGGGCCTTTTCATCAATCAGGAGCGCATCCACAAAAAACCGGTAGCCCTTGTCCGTTGGTATTCTGCCTGCGGAGGTGTGGGGCTGGCTAAGGAAGCCGAGTTCTTCGAGGTCGGCCATGATGTTACGGATAGTAGCTGACGATACTCCCAGAGGATACCGCTTGGTAACAAAACGGGAGCCCACGGGTTCCGGATTGTTAATGTAACTCTGCACTACTGCGCAAAGGACCTCCCTGCTTCTATCGTCAAGCATCTGCATTTTCCCCTCGCCTTAGCACTCTCATGCTTCGAGTGCTAATAATTTAACAATTAGCTGTCCGGCCTGTCAACTTTACCACTGGAGCTTTCTCTGCATCAGTTTTTCATAAAATTTCGGAGGCAGGAACGCCTGCTGGTGGATCTCGTCGCTGTAGTACTTTGTATCGACGGCAAACTCCCGCCTCATCTTGCGCACATCGTGTTTCTTCGAAGCGGTGGAGAAGGTCCACCAGTTGCCGGCATAGGTGGCAAGGGGCGCGGTATATATGTCCACATGGGGGAAAATAAGCCTCATCTGCTCCTGCACCTCGATAACGATGTCCTTATGGAAGTGGAGCGACTCGGTGAGCGTGACAAACATGCCTTCGTCCGTAAGGGAGTCTTTTGCCGACTTGAAAAATTCCACGGTGAAGAGGCTCTTTGCAAAACCGATGATGTCGGTGGAATCGACAATGACCACATCGATATCACCGTGCCTGCCCTTTATGAACTCCGCGCCGTCCATGCATTTGATCTCCACGCGCTTGTCATCCACACCGCTTGCCACGGTGGGAAAGAACTCCTTCGATACATTTATGACTTCCTCGTCTATTTCGATAAAGTATACCTTTTCTACGGAGCTGTGCCTCAGGACTTCCCTGACGGCCCCGCCGTCCCCGCCGCCGATGACAACAACATTCTTCGGGTTGGGATGCGCGTGCATCACCACATGGACCAGCATTTCATGGTAGAAGAGTTCGTCCCTCTCCGTTATCTGGACAACGCCGTCCAAAACAAGTATCCTGCCGAAATGGGGGTTTTCGATGACCATTATTTCCTGGAAAGGGCTTGTGCTTTTGTGCAGTATCTTCTCAACGTCATACACATACTGAATGGGCGCATAGGGGTCCTTCTCGAAAAAGCGTATCATATCAAAACCTCCCTCTATCTCAAAATTATCAGATCAGTATGGTCTTAGGTATTGAAAACCCGTTGAACTCCGACGCGTACGATATGGTGTAAGCGCCGCTGGAGAGTATCAGCAGGCGGTTCCCCACCTCGGGCTCGGGCAGTTCCACGTCCCGCTCTATCACGTCAAAGCTGTCGCAGCTCGGCCCTACAACATTCCATGTCTTGACCTCGCTCCTGCTGCCCACCACATAGGTGTACTTGATGCCGCCCACGCTCTCCATCAGGCCGTTGAAGACCCCTACGTCGATATGCAGCCAGTTCTCGTCACCCCGGACCGCTTTACCGATAACCGTTGAGACGAATATACCGGCGTCGCCCACCATGGCGCGGCCCGGCTCTATGAAGACTTCGATGTCTTCGGGGAAATTCTTGCGTATGGCCTTGTTCACCTTTTTCTCTATGGTCTCCACATCCACCACGTTCTTTGTGTACCGGATGGGGTAGCCGCCGCCGATGTTGAGCACACGCAGTTTTATCCCATTCTGGGCCGCGGTCTCCCAGAGGTCCCGCGCCTTGTCGAGGGCCGCATTCCAGTTGTACACATTGTTGCATTGGGAGCCCACATGGAAAGTAATGCCCACGGGGTCCAGGCCCTTTTCCCTGGCAAGCACCAGCAAGCGTGCAGCTTCGTCCAGTTCCACGCCGAACTTCTTGCTCAGGGGCCATTCACTCCCTTCGTTGGGAACTGTGAGCCTCACGTAGACGTTGCAGCCGGGCGCATAGCGCGCCAGCTTCTCCACCTCGGCAGTGGAATCATATGAATAATACTTCACCCCGTATGCGGCAGCCTGTTCAAGGAACTTGAAGGTCTTCAGGGGATTGCTCGTGATGATCCTGTCGGGCCCCACGCCTATGGAGGCAAGCAACTGCAATTCGCCCTCTGAAGCTATCTCGAAACCCAGGCCCTCTTCGTTAAGGAGCTTGATCACCTCGATATCCGGGTTCGCCTTTACAGCGTAGAAAACCTTTGCGTTTGTTATATTTTTGCCTATGATAGCGGCCTTCCCCCGTACCACGTCCCTGTCCATAAGCAGGTAGGGCGGCAGCTCATCGCTGGAGGCGATATAGTTGAGCACCTTGTTCCATGTTTTTTTCGTTATAAATTCCGGGATTACATCCATTCCTAACTCCAATATGCGTCTCATACTGTCCGGAGCATTGCGCCTAAACAGGAACAATATTATAAACTAAAACCCTATGTATTATAAACACGGCAACGGGCGATGGGCATAAATAAGATACTCCACATTCCCCTTCTGCCCGGTGATGGGGGAGGTTATGACTCCCTTGATTTTCAACCCCAGCGCCTTAAAAATTCCCTTCACCTTCTCCACTGCCTGCAAACGCTTGGCCTCGTCCTTCACAATTCCGCCCTTGCCCACTTCGCCTTTACCAACCTCAAACTGCGGTTTGATAAGCGCGACAATCTCTCCCTCGTCCTTCATGAATTCTATGACTTTGGGGACCACAAGGCTGAGGGAAATAAAGGAGACATCGATGACGGCGATGTCTACAGGCTCCGGGACCTTTTGCGGTTCAAGGCGCCGGATGTTCACCCTCTCCAGCAGCACCACCCTGCTGTCCTGCCTTAGTTTCCAGGCAAGCTGCCCGTATCCGACATCGATGCAGTAGACCTTAGCAACCCCGTTTTGGAGCAGACAGTCGGTGAATCCCCCGGTCGAAGAGCCCACATCCATGGCGACCTTATCAGCGAGAGGTATGTTGAATTCCCTTACCGCGGCTTCGAGTTTGAGGCCGCCGCGGCTTACATAGGGGATGTCCGCTCCCTTTAGTTCAATAGAGACATCTTCGGCGACCATTGCGCCGGCCTTGGCCGCGGGCATGCCGTTGACGTACACCTTGCCCTCCATAATAAGGGCCTGAGCCCGTTCGCGGCTCGGCGCCAGGGCACGGTCAACAAGGATTTTATCGAGACGTGATTTCATGAGCTATTAGCCTTTAGTTTTACGGACTATGTCCGTTTGGTTGTAATGCGTTTGGCGCGGTACACCGCAGTCGTTTCGGCCACGTGCATACCAACCTTTTTGTTCTCCGGCTCGAATACGACACGGACACGTGCGTGCAGGGCTTCTGCCACGCGACGTAGCATGCTGAGGGAATGTCCTTCATAACCGGGAGACTCCAGACGACTAATTTGCTGTTGAGAGGTTTTGAGGAGTTTTGCGAGGTCCTTTTGGGAAAGTCCGGCCTGCTCACGCATAGCCGCGATTTGCAGCGCCACATCCCAAGCCTCACCAGCACGCTCAAAGCGGGCGGCAAACGCCGGGTCTTTCAACTGACCTTCAAGGTAATGGTCAAAATTGGTTTTTTTCATCTCTCCACTCTTTTCCGCCAATCGATCATTCGTTCCCGCGCAGTCTCGATATCGCGGGCCGGGATGGCCTGGCCTTTATTGCGAATGCCGTGTACAGCAACGATCCGGCGATTCCTCATAAAAAACCACAGCACACGGGTGTTTAGTTTACCTACGTGCCGTAGTTCAAATAGCCCGTCGCCGAGCGCCTTGGCTAACGGCTCCCGGTGATACTGCCGGTTCTTCAGCTTTGCCAGCCCCGCGAACACCGCCGCGAAGTCATCCGGATCACTGGTTTTCAGTTCATCCAGCAACTCCAGTACGGGACACGCCCCCGCCTTTGTCTCATAAAATTCTACCGTGAAATCCATATCCATGTCAACATCAATATTGATGTAACTTAATAATGAGTCTATAACAAAACAACAAAAGCTGCAGTCTGTCACTCTGGCTTGGCCAGAATCTTTTAGCCAGAAGAATTCCGGGAGTACTTCTTTCACGGGAATGACAGAACAAGTGCCCGTATTTCTGTTCATCTAGTTAATAGTGCTTAGAACCTTCTACTGAAAAGATTTGTTATATCGTCCTTGAAGACCATGACACTTGGGTTTTCCCAATTAAATTTAAGTGAAATCGATCTAATAATATCTATAGACAAATCAACTATTCCAGCTTTCCACTCATTTAGAGTGTAAGTTCTCTCTCAGGTGGTTTCCACCTTAAATCAGCCGTCAAACTGTCCAAACAATGGGGTCCACCTCAGTTCGATAAGTGGCAAGCCCAAAGGTTTCCAGTATAGTCGAGGAGGCACCACTCTCTGCTCATTCTTCTCTTACAAGTCCGAGCCTGCCCCACATCCATGCCAGGTCATAAAACGGCCTGCCGTCCCTTTTGTTGTGTTCTTCGTTATTTTCAAAAGATTTCAGAAGTTCAACGACTTTCCGTCTGCCTTCCTCGGTTTTTATAACCTGCATTGGTGTCTTTCCGTCCAGCGCCGGGATTTTATCATTCAGCCATTTTTCGGAATGTTTCTGCATGAATTGGTCATATATCCGCTGCTGTATCTCCAGAGGTATTTTATTCTCCTGCTCATCCTGAGGGCTATCATTGAGTGACTTTACAGCCTGCATCGGGTCCTGAAACGTATCAGCCTTGTGAACAAGCGCATCCGGCAGATGACCGGTGATAAGCCCCTTGCCTCTTTCAAGACGTTCTTTCGAATTGCATGAAAGTATCAACTTGCCAGCCTTGACCTCAATATTGCCGAGCACTGTCGCACTGTCTTCCTTACCGCGCTTGTCCAGCCACACAAAATCACCCTTGTCCTGTTCAAAGCCCTCTATATTCTTCAAACCGCCCATAACGGCCTGCTTGTCTTTGATCTCAAAAACAGCCTTCGATAAAAGAAAGGGTTCTCCGTTTGTTGTGGCAAATTTTAAAGGCGGCGGGTTCTTTATAACGTCATACCAATAGAAATTGAATATATCGCTGTTCCTCTTCAGGAAGTCGTCCAGCGTCGCATCAGGATAGTCAATCCGGTAATCTTCAAACTCTCCCTGAATGTCCGCAAGTATTGCTTCCTTGAACTTCAGGTGATACGGATAAACCGCGCCGCTCATTATAAATGTGCCGTCAATATGCAGGAGCCTTGCAGCAAAGATGTCCCACTTTCTCACGCTCCTGGTTGCGGCTTTCTCCCTCACATCGTACTCGCCGCCGAGCACAAGGTCTTTCAGAAGCATTCCCTTTTCAGGAAACACCTCCTGCACCTCGTATAGACTGATGACTGAATTCCTCATCATGGTCAATATCCTGTGTTCGTCAGGCGATATGCGCCTGCTTTCTTCCATAAAGAGGTCGACCAGGGTCGCGTCGTCTTCTTCATCTACGACATAATCAAAGACGACCCATTCCCAGAAATTGATGTCAGCCAGAGGAAGGGTGGCTTTATTCAGATATTGCTCGGGGTCGAAATCGTCCCAGAAAATAGACAGGGCATCATCAAGGCTGTCCTGATAGTGCCTTCTAAAGAATGCCTGGAGGTCTCTGACGAGCCTTTCCCTTATTGAATCTTCTTTGCCCTTTTCAACATAGGTCGAACTGAGGCAGCACTTTTTGTACTTCTTTCCGCTGCCGCAGGGACAAGGATCGTTTCTTCCAGCTTTCATAGACTATTTTACCCTAACCCTGCCGGTTAATAAAATCTGCCTGAGGGATTTTTTGGCGGACCGTGCTACAGTTAAGGGATGGAAGTTCGGGAGATAAAAGCGAAGAGTATCCTCTCAAAGTCCCAAGTCTATGACTATACCCTAAATGCCTATGTCGGCTGTGCCCATGGCTGCGTCTATTGCTATGCCGCGTTTATGAAGAGGTTCACCGGCCACAGGGAGAAATGGGGAGAGTTTGTGGACGTGAAGATAAATGCCCCCGAACTGTTGGCCGCTGAGGTTAAGAAGAAAAAGGTCGGAAGGGTCTGGATAAGCGGTGTGACTGATGCATATCAACCACTGGAAAGAAGGTATATGCTGACGAAGGAATGCCTTGAGATATTCGCGGACAACGGTTGGCCCTTCACGGTACAGACCAAGTCGGACCTTGTGTTGAGAGACATCGGGATATTGAAGAGGGCAAAGGATGCGGAGGTTTGCTTTACCATAACCACGGCTGATGAGAAGATGAGAAAAATCTTTGAGCCGGGCGCGCCGCCGCTCACCAAGAGGATAGAGGCGTTGGCAAGACTTCGCGCTGAAGGCATCAGGACCTCCGTCATGATAGCCCCGGTCTTGCCTAGAGCCGAGGGCCTGCCCTCCGCGCTGAAAGGCAAGGTGGAGAATGTGCTGATCGACAGGCTTAATTACCATTACGCTGATTGGGCATATAAGAAATACGGGATGCAGTGGGCCATGGAAGACGGCTTTTTCTCGCTTAAAGGCGAGGAGTTGAAAAAAGCGTTTGAGAGGGAAGGGATTAGCTGCGAGGTGTTATTTTGAACTCGTGACATCAATTAACTCCTCTCAGAAGCCATTCAAAGATACAGCCTTCTCTTCTCCATGGTTTTCCCATCGTTTTTTTCATGTCCCCATCCTTCACTCTCCGCAATACTTCCCTATCCTTGCCCTGTCCTCACTCTCCTTATCCCCCTTATAATAAACCTCAATGAATTCTATTTTATCCTCTTCTTCGTGATAAGCATAGATAACCCTTATCCCCGATTGAGCGCCTTTCCCTTTCAGCGCCTTGCAGGCGAATCTCCTGGCCTTATATATTTTCGGCGAATAAATGCCGAGATCGGATATGTGAACAATCGCCCCGCTGTCAATGTGCTGCTTATGAAACGTATTGAGCGCAACCTTGATAAATATCCGCAGGTCTTCTTCAAGCGAGACATATCGCTTAGCGAGTTTCTGCAGGTCCTTTTCGAATTCCGGGACGTGGCTAATCTGTTTGAACAATGCCCCGACGAATGGACCGTAGAACTCCCGCACCATCAGTTCTCGTCCGCATATGCGCGCACTGAATACGGCGGCGTACGGTAAAAGACCGACTCATACTCGATGACCTCACCATCGCTCGTTGTCAACCAGGGCACGTCTCCATGGGAATAGGCGCTGATCTGGCCCGCGTTCATGTCCGAAAGCCTGTTCAGTACATCGTCAATCACCTCAACCTCGCTTGCCTTAAACTTCGTGAGGTCCGGTTTGTTTCGTGGCAGGTATTTCGTCTGCGGGTAATTGAAATAGTCGCTCTTTACCTTTTCTATCTCCCCCTTCTTGATCATCTGCTCAACGATTTTGACAAACTCGATAGGCGTGGGGCCATATTGATTCTTCATATACGTAGCGCCGATCAACTGTTCTTCATATTTTTCATAGAAATCGAAGTCCATGTAATAAAGCAGCTTGTAGATGACTGTCTCTCCGATGTTTGGCTTCGAACCGACTTTGTTCAGGATGTATAGCAGAACTTCCTTGAACTTCTGAAGGTTCTTCTGCGGCACGCTGATCCGCATCCTGGTCTTAGGCTCCTTTTCTTCCTTCCTTTCGTCGAGGCAGACTTCCGGCTCTTTCCCTGGATTGAGCAGGGAATCCACCGGCACATGGAATATCTGCGAAAACCTGAGAAGCTCATCGGTTGCAATTTTCCGCGCACCGCTCTCAATTTGAGAGATAGCCGGTCGGGGTAGTTTCATATTCCGCGCCAATGCATCTTGGCTGATACCGGCCCTCTCCCTCAACTCTTTGATCCGATGCCCTATTTTTTCATAAATACCCATTGAATTCCTCCCTTCACAAAATAATCCTAACATAAGTATGATAATCTGTCAAGGAGGTGTTAGATAATATTACACTGAAGGGGATACTGACAATCGATGGAGCTTCGATAGTAAAAAAAGTGCCACGTCAACGCATTTATGGTCCCCGCATTAATCCCTCTTCACTTCTGTAAAAAAACTTTCACCGCCGAGCAGATGCCGTCTGCATCGAGGCCGTATTTCTTCCTGAGCACGGCCTGGGAGCCGTGTTCCACGAATACGTCGCCTATACCGATCCGCTTCACCGCAACGTCCTTTATACCCGCATTATTCAGGCATTCCAGCACCGCTGACCCGAAGCCGCCGGCAAGAATATTTTCCTCTACAGTCACTATCCGCTTCACTTTTGATGCAAGGGACAGTATCAACTCCTCATCCAGCGGCTTTATGAAACGGGCATTGACCACAGAAGCATTGATGCCCTCTCCCTTCAGCATTTCAGCGGCCTTAAGAGACACATACACAGCGGTGCCGACCGCGACAATGGCCATATCATTGCCCTCAACCATCACTTCGGCCTTGCCCATGATAACAGGCTGACGCTTGCCGTTTGATGCGGCATGCTTCTTTACCTTGCCCCGGGGATACCGTATGGCGGACGGCCCGTTGTGCGCCAATGCGAATTTCAGCATGGCTGTCAGCTCGCTGTCATCCCTGGGCGTCATGCATATAAGGTTTGGAATATGACGCAGATAGGAAATATCAAACAGTCCCTGGTGAGTGGGCCCGTCTTCTCCCACGATACCAGCCCTGTCTATGGCAAAGATCACCGGAAGGTTCTGTAGGCAGACATCGTGGACGATCTCATCATAGCCGCGCTGCAAGAATGTGGAATAGATGGCGACCACCGGCCTTAACCCCCGGCTTGCAAGGCCAGCGGCAAAGGTGACCGCATGGGGTTCGGCAATCCCCACATCGTAAAACCTCTCCGGGAACTTTTCAGCGAATACCGTGAGCCCGGTGCCTTCCTTCATGGCCGCGCTTATGGCGAGCACCCGTTCATCCTCTGCCGCTATTTCGGTGAGCGCAACGCCGAAGGCATCGCTGAAAGTGACGCAGTCTTCCGCAGTCTTCGCAGTGCCGGGAACAAGTCCCGTATCCACTTCAAAAGGCCCGGTGCCATGGTATATGCAGGGGTCGTCCTCGGAAAATTTATAACCCTTCCCCTTCGTGGTCACCACATGAAAAAGGACCGGCCCCTGAACGCTCCCTATCCTTTGCAGGGTTTCGATAAGCAGGGGGATATCATGACCATCAACAGGCCCGACATAATTGAAGCCCAGATCTACGAAAAGACCGCCGGGCAGAAAGAACCCCTTCAGGCTCCCCTCAGCTCTATGGGCGATCTTCGCAACAGACTCGCCGATCTTCGGGATGCCTTCCAGGATGGCCTTGGTCTCTTTCTTGAACTTCTGGTAGAAGGTGCCGGTAAGCACCTTGCTGAGATAGTTGGAGAGGGCGCCAACATTCTGTGAGATGGACATCTCGTTATCATTGAGAATGACCACAAGGTCTTTTTTCAGGTGCCCCGCATGGTTCAGCCCTTCAAAAGCAAGGCCGGAAGTCAGGGCCCCATCCCCTATAACAGCAACGACCTTGCCCTCCTCCCCAAGCCGGTCCCCGGCCTCTGCAATGCCGAGGGCCGCGGAAATGGACGTGGAACTGTGGCCTGTGCCGAACACATCGTGGGGGCTCTCGGACATCTTCGGGAAGCCGGCTATTCCCCCATGCTGACGGATAGTTGGGAAGTCCCTGGACCTGCCGGTTAGGAGCTTATGGGAATAGGACTGGTGTCCCACATCCCATACAATCTTGTCCTTCGGAGAATTGTAGACATAATGGAGGGCGATGGTAAGTTCCACCACCCCGAGGTTTGAAGCCAGATGCCCGCCGTTTATGGACACCCGTTCGATTATGAGTGTGCGCAGTTCTTCGGAAAGAGCGCTCAGTTCTTCAGGGGCAAGGGATTTAAGGTCCTGTGGCGATGAGATTTTTTCTATAAGCATATGCTGTTAGACCTGCCTTGTTCATCGTATGCAGCCGATGTCCGCATCAGTACCATTATAAATCAAGCGGGCTGATTTTATCTTAGCTCTTTCTATCCAGCATATACTGGGCGATGGCCCTTAACGGCGCGGCCTTCTCATCGAAGACCTCCAGCGAGCGCCATGCTCTGCGAACAAGCTCCTGCGCCTTCTCTTTAGATTGTTCAAGGCCATAGAGTTTCGGATAGGTCATCTTTTTTTTCTTTTCATCGGAACCCTGCGGCTTGCCGAGCACTTCAGTCTCGCCTTCCACATCGAGGATATCGTCGATCACCTGGAAGGCAAGGCCGATAGCATCACCGTAGCCTGTGAGCCCGGCCATCCTTGCCTCGTCGCAGCAGGCGAGAATGCCGCCCACCCTCACTGACGACGCTATCAGGGCCGCTGTTTTGTGGATATGGATATATGAAAGCGTTTCAGGGTCGGGCTCCGCGTTTTCCGACAGAAGGTCCTGGGCCTGTCCGCCCACCATGCCCTGAATGCCCGCGGCCCGCGCAATCTCGCGGACAACGCTTAGCGCAGCGCTGTCAGGAATACTCACGCCGTGGCGCGCCGTATCTGAGAGCAGAAAAAACGCCTCGGTAAGGAGACCGTCTCCCGCAAGGATCGCCATGCCCTCGCCATATACCTTGTGATTGGTGGGTTTCCCGCGCCTCAGGTCATCATTGTCCATGGCAGGCAGGTCGTCGTGAATCAGCGAATAGGTATGAATAAACTCAAGGGCCGCGGCGCAGGGGACGGCATCTTCAGCTTTTCCTCCGCAAGCTTCATACGCCGCCAGGCAGAGGACGGGGCGGATTCTCTTTCCCCCTGCAGAGAGGGAGTAAACCATGGAGGCATTGAGATTGGGCTGGGTAACTGCAACTGAGAAGTAGGAGGCCAGGAAGGAATCGACAAGTGTTTTCTTTTCTGTGAGGTAAGCCTTAATGTCCATCATACAGTAATATTCTTCCCTGTTCTTTTGATTTCAAGCGAACTGATATCTAATATCTCATACTCATGCCTGACAAGTATTATACTGAATCAACTATGGAAGGGCAATTGGGGGCATCATGTAGAAAGGGACATTTTTTGCATAGGCTTTTTATAGTGGGCCAATAGGACATTTGCTCTTTGATTTCTATTCCCGCAGATTCATCAACCTTTTTGTAGTTCGACTGGAACTCAAAATCTTCCTCGCTTACTCCAGAGATAGACTGCTTGATTTGCATTGATTCAGAAGAAGTAATATGCTCGATGAAAAAAGTATTTTTAAGCGGCGTTGTGTATAAGACAATATATTCTTTCCTTTCTTCAGGTACTCGTACAATTCTCTTAACATTAGTTCTTTTCGTCTCAAATAATCGAGGCTTGATTTAAATATTTCTCTGAGTTTTATAGCGAAAGGGCTTTGTGGAGAGTATCGGATTTGCAGTATGTCGGAATGACCAGGGTATTTCTGCTCATCAAAAGCTTGATTTATTAACTTCACCTGATACGTGTGTTTATCCAGCAGCACATTTATATCCCTTTTCTCGCCCCTTTTCAAGTACGTCTTAAACTGTTCCTTGGAAATCACTTGAATTGAAACGGGGATGGAAAAGCCTTCTTGTAAAGCCGGCCAGTCAACCTCTTTTTTATAAATGTAAAATTGCTCTTCTATCATTTAGCTTTTCATATTGATCATTGCCTTCAGCGAGCGCAAACTTGATCTTTTCTTGCGTAATATTGTCGTTTAAGCTGGTGTCAAGAAAGTATTGTATGCGGGGATTTTCAATATCAAGAACAAGCTTCTGCAGAGGAATCCTCAAACGATGGATTTCAATAGGGATGCCGTCTAAATTAACACTAAGTATATCCGTCATTTTATAATCACCCCTCGACACTATAGTTATTCAGCAAGGCTGTCATTTCACATAATCATCAAGAACCAACACCGTTATGCCTTCAGCTTTTTTCAGGTCAGAGTCATTGGTCAGAAAAAAATCCGCTTGATGTACTGAACAAGCCGCCAGCTGTATGGCATCCGGTGTCTTAAAGGAGTATTTTGCGCGGAGGTGCGCGGCTTTTTCTGTAATTGCATGCGTTATTTCATACGAAATCATGCCTTGGGAATCAAGCAGGATTTCCCTGTAGAGACGGGCCAGTTTTTCGTTGCCCATGCGCAATGGGTGAACCAGAACCTCCAGAAGAGTGATAGTCGAAGTCAATCCTTTGATGCGGCCTGCGTTTATAGAAGTGAATACCGGCTTCAGAACATTCAGGTAAGCAGGGTGTTTTTCGATGAAATAAATAAGAGGGGCAGTATCAATAAAAACGGTTTTGCCCTTTAATGTTCCGGCTAACGCCAAGATTCCCGTTCCCTTCGCACATGGTCTTGAGCGTCAATCCCCTTCCAAATATTGGAACCCAGCCCCTCAAGATCAAGGATGCTGTGTTTATTACTTTTTTCTTTTAAAGCATTCCTCAAGCGTGCGGCAATGACTTCCATCAGACCGATCTGCTCTTCGGTCTTCAGGCCGTCAATCCCCTTCAAATAATCATCAAATGTAATATTTTGTTTTGAGCAGGGCATCAATCCCTCCATCTTTTAAAAAGATTATATCATAACACCGACAATGAGATACAAAGTAAATAGACCTTTTGGGAAAGCTATTCCCATTCTATAGTGCCCGGAGGCTTGGAGGTAATATCGTAGACCACGCGGTTTATTCCGCGCACCTCGTTTATAATGCGGTTGGACACCTTAGCCAATAGGGCATAAGGCAGTTCAGCCCAGCGGGCTGTCATGAAGTCGGTTGTCTGAACAGCACGCAAAGCGACAACATAGTCGTATGTGCGGCCGTCACCCATCACGCCCACGGCCTTCACCGGCAGAAACACGGCAAAGGCCTGCGAGGTCTTTTCGTACCAGCCGGAAGCGCGGAGTTCCTCGATAAAAATATTGTCGGCACGACGCAGGAGATCGGCATACTCCCATTTTACGTCGCCCAGTATGCGCACCCCCAGACCCGGGCCTGGGAAGGGATGACGAAACACCATGTCATGGGGCAGGCCGAGCGCCAAGCCAAGTTCCCGCACCTCGTCCTTGAAGAGTTCCCGGAGAGGTTCGAGCAGCTTCAGGTGAAGCGTTTCAGGCAGGCCTCCCACGTTATGATGGGACTTGATTGTGTGGGCTTTCTTCGTTTTAGCGCCGGCGGACTCGATCACATCCGGGTATATAGTCCCCTGCGCCAGCCACTTGGCCCTGCTCAGTTTCCCGGCCTCTTCCTGGAACACATTGACAAACTCGCGGCCGATGATCTTACGTTTCTGCTCCGGGTCCGAAATGCCTTTCAGCTCTTTCATGAAGCGTTCAGAAGCGTCGACGTGTATGACCTTGACCCCCAGGTTCCTGCCAAACGTTTCCATCACCTCTTCCGCTTCGTTTAAGCGCAAAAGGCCGTTATCCACGAAGACGCAGGTGAGGCGATCGCCGATAGCACGATGCAGGAGCGCGGCGGCCACGGAAGAATCGACGCCTCCGGACAGGCCCAGGAGGACTTCTTCCTCGCCGACTTCCGAGCGGATCCTGCCGATAGCTTCCTCAACATAGTCGGGCATGTTCCAGTCGAAACCGCAGCCGCAGATCTCGTGGACAAAGCGCTCAAGAAGAACCTTCCCCTGGAGTGTGTGCGTTACTTCCGGATGAAACTGGACACCGTAAAGCCCGCGCGACGCATCAGCCATGCCAGCGATAGGCGTGTCGGCATTCTCGGCTATAACTTTAAAGCCCGGGGGCATCGAGGTTACCTTGTCGCCGTGACTCATCCATACGTCAAGCCAGGCCTCTCCACCAGGTTCCAGGCGGTCCTGTATGTCGCGCAAAAGGGCGGTATGTCCGTGGGCGCGCACTTCAGCATAGCCGAACTCGCGTTTATGTGACCTCTCCACTCTGCCGCCCAACTGCTCCGCCATAGTCTGCATACCGTAGCAGATGCCGAGCACAGGCACTCCCAGGCTGAAGACCGCCTCAGGGGCGCTTGGCGTCTCTTCTTCATACACCGAGGCCGGACCACCGGAGAGGATTATGCCCTTTGGGTTGAACTCGCGGATAAAAGTTTCGCTTACATCGTAAGGATGAAGTTCGCAGTAGACGCTCGTTTCACGCACCCTGCGGGCAATAAGCTGCGTGTATTGCGACCCGAAATCGAGTATAAGGATTCTGTCGGTATGTGGCATGACTATTATTATTCTACCCGGTAATTCGGCGCTTCCTTGGTAATGATAACGTCATGCACGTGGCTCTCTTTCCAGCCGGCATTGGTTATCCGGATAAACTGCGCCTTCTCCCTCAGTTCCTTGAGCGTTGCGCAGCCGCAATAGCCCATGCCGGAACGGAGCCCGCCGATAAGCTGCAGAAGGCTCTGCGCCACAGGGCCTTTGTACGGCACCCTGCCTTCCACGCCCTCGGGCACCAGCTTATCTTTTTCAACACCCTGCTGGCCGTACCTGTCCTTTGCGCCTTGCTCCATGGCGCCCAGGGAGCCCATACCACGGTATACCTTATAGCTCCGGCCCTGGTAAAGTATGATCTCGCCCGGAGACTCGTCGGTGCCTGCAAAGAGGCTGCCGATCATAACGCAGTGCGCTCCTGCGGCAAGGGCCTTTGTCACATCCCCCGAAAATTTGATGCCGCCGTCGGCGATAAGAGGAATATTTGCCCTGGACGATACGCTGTAGCAGTTTTTTATGGCGGTAAGCTGGGGCACCCCCGCCCCTGCGACGATTCTCGTGGTGCAGATGGACCCCGGGCCTATACCCACCTTTATGGCATCAGCGCCAGCCTTGATAAGGTCATCAGCGGCGTCAGCCGTGGCAATGTTTCCGGCAATCACATCTATATTAAAATTCTTCTTTATCTCACTAAGAGTATTGATGACCGCTTGCGAATGGCCGTGGGCCGTATCGATGGCGATGATATCGACCCCCGCCTTTACCAGGAGTTCCACCCGGTAGAGCGCCTCTTCGCCCACGCCCACCGCAGCGCCGACCCTGAGTCTGCCCATGGTGTCCTTGCAGGCATGAGGATATTTCTTTTTCTTCTCGATGTCTTTAATGGTAATCAGGCCCTTGAGGTTAAAGTCGTCATCCACTATGGGAAGCTTCTCTATCTTGTACTCATGGAGTTTTTGCTTCGCTTCTTCCAGGGTGGTGCCGATGGCCCCGGTGATAAGGCGTTCACGCGTCATTACTTCGGAGACCTTCTTGTTCAGACTGGTCTCAAACCTCAGGTCCCTGTTGGTCAGGATACCCACCAGTTTACCCTTCATGGTAACAGGCACACCCGAGATGTGGTATTTCTCCATCAATGCCAGGGCCTCGGCAATAAGGGCGTCCGGGGCTATGGTGATGGGGTCCACTATCATGCCGCTTTCGGACTTCTTCACCTTGTCCACTTCAAGTGCCTGCTTCTGCGGGGGCATGGCGCGGTGAATTATCCCCAGCCCTCCCTCCCGTGCAACAGCCATGGCAAGACGCGCATCGGTCACCGTATCCATGGCAGCGCTGACAATGGGGATATTGAGGGTTATGTTTCGGGTAAGCCTTGTCTGGATGTCCGAGTCCCTCGGCAGCACATCGGATTTGGCAGGCAGCAGAAGGACATCGTCAAACGTTAATCCCAGCGGTACTGTATCTCCAAGCATGTGAGGACCTCTTATGAAAATTTTGATTAAAATTATAACACTTTTGACCTGAAAGAATGAAATCCCCGGCGGGCAACAGGCAGCGTAGTTTCTCTTTATGAGATAAGCTTCATATTGATCTTCACCTTGAGCCTCTGCTTCATACCCTCCACATAGGATCTGATGGCGGCATTCTTCTTCTCCATGGCAAGCATCCTGGCGGCTTCGGAGTCGTCCTTGCCGCCGGAGGCGGGGTCAGCGTCCACAGCAGCCTCGATAAACCTCCTGATCTTCATAAGCACAAGTTGCTGCCGCACGGAATTTTCAAAGGTTTCAGGAGTGATCCTGCTTAGCTGGAGGGTCTTAAAATAGACCTCCTGCCTGAAAACACCGTCCCTCATGAATCTCTGATCACCCGTGATAATCTCCTGGATTTCCTTGTCCGCGGCCTCCAGGCCCATCTGCTTTGCGGAGACCAGCAGTACTTTCTCATCGACGAGATTGTTCAGGACAACTTCCTTCAGCTTAAGGTTCTTTTCCATCTCTTCGGTGAATTGACCCTTGAGGGACTCCCTGAGGTTGCTCCGCATGGTCTCGTACGTTTTCCAGTATTCTTCCGCGCTGATTTTTTCCCTTACGATCTCCGCCAGCGTGTTAGAAGCAGAATGATCGCCGGTCCCCACCCCCCAGAAAATGAAGCTGAGGATAACGATGAAGAACAGGACATAGAAATATCTCGCGTTTTTTCTCATGGACTGCAGCATTAATTAAATACCTCCACTTAAAATATAGCCGGGATTATGTCTCAGCCGTTTTCGTTATGTTCGATCTTAAGATCAACGCCCTTTTCAGGGACGATTGTTGATACGGCATGCTTGTAGATTAGTTGCTCATTGGAGTCTCTAAGAAGGATGACAAAACTGTCAAAGCCCTTCACAACGCCCTTTAACCTAACACCGTTGGTCAGGTACACCACCACCGGCATTCTCTCTTTTCTCAACTGGTTGAGAAAGCTGTCCTGAAGACTTTGCCCCTTGCTCACCATTAGCCCCTCCGTAAATTCAAGGATTCATCTCAGTATTCGCAGCAGGGACCGGACAGCCTTTCTGCCGGGCCCGTCGCCGTTGCGAAGAACTATTACACTTTACTAGGATTAACCATAATAATTCAAGCACTATGTTATAATTAACAAGAGGCGCCGGAGAGGATTTTAAACCGTAAGCGCCATCTTTGGAGAGCCGACTAAATGCCTGTTTATGAATATATATGCAACAAATGCGGGGAAGAGTTCGAAAAACTCGTCTTTGGGGACCGGGAAGTGGTCTGTCCCGCCTGCGCTGCCGCTGATGTTAAGAAGAAGTTGTCGGTCTTCGGCATGAGCGGGGTCGAGCGCCAGACCTCCTCAGGCTGCTCTTCATGCAGTTCGGGCTCCTGCAGTTCGTGCAAGTAAAAAGCATAAATCAGCCATGGCCAACAGCGAATGGAAAACCGATGAAAGTCTTGAAGTAAAGGACAGGCAGGAAACCAGGAACCCTCCCCTTTACCGGGTTTTTTTGATGAACGACGATTATACCACCATGGAGTTCGTCGTACTTGTCCTCGAAAAGGTATTTCACAAACAGCCCACGGAAGCCACACGCATTATGCTCCATGTCCATAAGAACGGCAAAGGCCTGGCAGGCGTGTACACACGGGAGATCGCGGAAACGAAAATAGCTGAAGTGCACGGCCTGGCGCGAAAGAACAAATTTCCGCTGAAGTGTACCATGGAGAAAGAATGATCAACAAAGAATTGGAATTGACCATAGAGGCCACCATACGGGAAGCGCGTCTGCGCAGGCACGAGTACCTGACGGCGGAGCACATTCTCTTTTCGGTCCTACACGATGAACGGGGCATCGACATTATCGCCAATTGCGGCGGTGATATTCCAAAGATAAAAGAGAACATCGAAGGGTTCTTCGAGGCGAGCGTTCCGAAGCTCCCGATGAATACGGACCGCTATCCCCAGCCCACCATCGGCTTTCAGAGGGTGATACAGAGGGCGCTGAACCACATCCAGTCCGCAGGGAAAGAAGAGGCTGATGCAGGTGACATACTGGCGGCCCTCTTCCAGGAAGAGGACTCCTCCGCTGTGCTTTTTTTAGAAGAGGAGGGGATAACAAAACTGGATGTTCTGAACTATATTTCCCACGGCGTTTCAAAGCTCTCCGAAGGGCCCCTGCACGAGACGCAGGAGGAAGCAGAGCCTTCGCAGCCTGAGGTAAAAAAAGCTCCGAAGAAAGACCCCCTTTCACTCTTTACGATGAACCTGGTGGAAAAGGCCGCACAAGGAGGTATCGACCCCCTGGTGGGACGCGAGACCGAACTACAGCGCACCATACAGGTGCTCTGCAGGAGAAGGAAGAACAATATCATCCTTGTGGGCGAACCCGGCGTTGGAAAGACTGCCATAGTGGAGGGACTCGCACTGCATATCCAGCAGGGCAAGGCGCCCTCTCTGCTGAAAAAAGCCTCCATATACTCTCTGGACATGGGCGCACTGCTGGCAGGCACCAAATACCGCGGCGATTTCGAGGCGCGCCTGAAGGCCACCATGAGCGCTATCGAAAAAATTCCCGATGCCATCCTCTTCATCGACGAGATCCACACCATCGTGGGCGCCGGAGCCACAAGCGGCGGCTCCATGGACGCCTCCAACATCCTGAAGCCCCTTCTGAACGCCGGCAAGGTGCGCTGCATAGGCGCCACCACCTATGAGGAATACCGGAACCACTTCGAAAAGGACCGGGCACTTTCACGACGCTTTCAAAAAATAGAGATTCCTGAGCCCGACATGGAAGAAACGGTCCATATCCTCAACGGGCTGAAATCCTACTACGAGAGTTTTCATGGGGTACGGTTCACCGCAAACGCGCTCAAGGCAGCGGCTGACCTTTCCTCTAAATATATCAACGACAGGTATCTCCCCGACAAAGCCATTGACGTTATCGACGAGGCAGGAGCGGTGACCAGGCTTTCCCCTGCGTATAAACCGGGCACTACCGTGGGCACGACGGAGATCGAAAAAGTGGTGGCTAAGATCGCAAAGATTCCCTCGCGCACCATCTCGTCTTCGGACATGGACAGGCTCAAGAACCTGGAAGGCGAATTAAAAAGTGCGGTTTTCGGCCAGGACGGCGCTATACATTCCCTCGTCTCGGCCATAAAGCGTTCGCGGGCGGGGCTCAGCTCCCCGGAAAAACCCATAGGCTCGTTCCTCTTCAGCGGTCCAACCGGCGTGGGCAAGACCGAGGTATCGAAGCAAATGGCATCGGTGCTTGGCGTCCAGTTCATCCGTTTCGACATGAGTGAGTATATGGAAAAGCATACCGTGGCCCGTCTCATCGGAGCGCCTCCGGGGTATGTGGGATTCGACCAGGCCGGCCTGCTTACGGACAGCATACGGAAGCATCCCTACAGCGTCCTGCTCATGGACGAGATAGAGAAGGCACACCCTGACATCTTCAGCATACTTCTCCAGGTGATGGATTACGCCACCCTTACGGACAATAACGGCAAGAAGGCCGACTTCAGGAATGTGGTCCTCATTATGACCTCCAATGCCGGGGCAAAGGACATGATCCGGAGCGTTATGGGCTTTGGGGACCGGAGCAAGGATACGCAATCCAAGGGCAAGGATGCCGTGGAAAAGCTCTTCAACCCCGAATTCCGCAACCGTCTCGACGCCATTATCAGTTTCAATCCCATTACGCCGCCTGTCATGAGAAAGATCGTGGACAAGTTCATTGCCGAACTCCAGGGCCAACTCGGCAAAAAGAAGGTGCGCATTACGCTCTCCGACACAGCGGGAGAGTGGCTTGCTGAAAGGGGCTATGATCCCCTTTTCGGCGCACGCCCACTGGGCAGGCTTATACAGGAAAAGATAAAAGATGTCCTGTCCGAAGAAGTGCTCTTCGGCGCTTTGAAAAAAGGCGGGACAGTACAGATCGACAAAGGACCGGACGGGCTGACCTTCAGCTACCCTTGCTGATATCTCCCATGCCGGTTTTTCAGCTGACCGACAAGCTCATCTTTCCCCGGCCTGACCTGGCCGGGGAGGACGGACTCCTCGCCATAGGCGGCGACCTGAGTGAAAAGCGTCTCCTGCTTGCGTATTCCCTTGGCATATTCCCCTGGTATTCGGAAGGTTACCCAATCCTCTGGTGGTCCACGGACCCGCGCCTCATCCTGCTGCCTGAAGAGCTTACTGTTTCAAGGAGCCTGCACCGGACACTCAGGGAACACGAATTTATCGTGACCATGGACACGGCCTTCGAGGAGGTCATAGGGCACTGTGCATCCGCCAGAAGAAAAAACCAGCCCGGGACCTGGATAACCGATGAAATGCGGGAAGCGTACCTGCGCCTGCACCGCTCCGGGTACGCCCACTCGGTGGAGAGCTGGAAAGACGGGAAACTGGCGGGAGGACTTTACGGCATTTCCCTGGGGGCTGTTTTTTTCGGCGAATCCATGTTTGCCATAAAGAGCAACGCTTCCAAGGCCGCCTTTGCGACGCTGGTGCGGCAATTGCAAGAATGGGACTTTAAGCTCATCGATTGCCAGATGACAACAGGGCATCTGCTGAGCTTCGGGGCGAAAGAGATCGCGCGCGACGAGTTCATGAAGAGACTGGGCAAAGGATTGGAAATGCCCGCACGAAAAGGGGTGTGGAAAACTGAAAAATAAAAAAAACGGGCGAGGCGGCGCCTGGCCCCTACATAAACACGCTCTTACTCAGGGTACTTGAAGGGATTAGCTCTCAGGACAGCGTCAACCTTGAGGGGCTTGCCTTTCATAACAAAAACCGCCATGCCCCTTTCTTCCGTCATTTTACCGCCCTTCCGCCACTTGCCGTTCCATGAAACATTGAGGTTCACCACGCCATTGTCTATCTCGACCCATACAGGGGTGAAAGAGAGTTCGGCGGAATCGAACGGCCTTACCACACTGCTTATGGCCCTGAACCCTTCCTTTGTGCAATTCTTCTCGATAACGAGCACATCCTTATTCAGGTATGCGTCCCTGATCACATCGGCAAGCGCAAAGGCTTCAGTGGCTGTTGTGGAATCCTCCGTCACCTTTTTAACTTCCTTCTTTCCGCAAGCGGACAAAAGGAGGACAATGGCAAGTGTTACCGTTATAAGCCTTTTCATTTCATTCCTCCGCTGGTTCAAAAGACTGACCTGAATTATATACAATTTGCGCTCTTTTATTAAAGCATGCGCCTAAAGCGTCTACTGTTGGCTCCTGAAGCGCATGGCCTCACTTCAAAGTTCGGCGGCAATCCTGCTATGATAACACTATGAAGATTGTGGCCCAGAACAGAAAAGCATATCACGACTACAGCATTGAAGAGACCGCTGAAGCCGGCATCCAGCTCCTCGGCACGGAGGTAAAGTCGCTGAGGGACGGCAGGGCGAACCTTAAGGACAGCTATGTGCTCATCAAGAATTCGGAGGTGTTCCTCTTTAATTGCCATATAAGCCCCTACAGCCACGGCAACATCATGAACCACGATCCCCTGCGGACCAGAAAACTCCTGCTGCACCGCAAGGAAATTGACAGGATACAGGCCAAGGCCCTGCAGAAAAGCTACACCCTGATACCGACCAAAATATATTTCAAGGGTCCCTTTGTCAAGGTCGAAATAGGTCTCGCAAAAGGCAAGAGAGAGTATGAAAAAAGAGACAGCATCAAGGAACGCGAGGCCAAACGCGACATCGAAAGGGCCATGCGGAGCAGGCAATAATAAGCTGTAAATGGTATAATAAATAAGAGACTCTACTCGGGGGCGATTGGGCTCGACGGGGGTTATGAGGCTTAAGTTGCATGCCGTGGCTCCATCACCACGTAAAAAGATGGAAAAAAACACAAACGCCAACAACGAACTGGCAATCGCTGCTTAACCAGTAGCAGCACGCTCCTCCGTAGTCGCCTGTGCTGCGGATAAGGGCGTCAAACAGCAGGCTGCCGCCGAATGAAGCCCTTAATTCCGGCGGGAGATCTAAGGGATAGGGTTCCAGGAGGCCTGCCGACCGGCAATTCGGGATCCGAGATTAAATAGGCCGGATACGCATGTAGACGCTTAAGAGTAGTGCTTTCGGACGCGGGTTCGATTCCCGCCGCCTCCACCAATTAAGTCTCGCATATGAATACGTACATTCCGGGGGTATTTATGCAGACGACGCTGCAAAAACAGGCAAAAAAAGCCATCGAAGTCCTGCCTGATGAAAAGGTAAAGGTGGTTATCGATTTTATTGGCTATCTGCAATCAAAAAACAAGATACCGAATGCCCTTACCCTGGAAACCTTCAGGAAAACGGATGCGGGAAAAGATTTGACTGCTTACGAAAGTGTTGACGACTTCTTTAAGGAAATGGGAGCTTAATGCTTCGTTTCCGCACAGCGGGGGAGTTCAAAAAAGACTTCAGGCGAGTTCAAAAGCGCGGGAATGACCTTCAGAAGCTGAAGGATGTTATGAACATGCTTGTTAAATGAGAAGCCCCTAGATAAGAGCTGCAGGGACCATTCTCTTACAGGCAATTACAAGGGGCGGCGCGAATGCCATATAGAACCAGACTGGCTGCTGGTTTATAAAATCGACAAAAAGGCCGGAGAAATTGTCTTTGAAAGAACCGGCACCCATTCAGATATTCTCGAATAATATTCTCCGACAGAATAAATAATCTACAGCCTTCCTCTTATAAATAAATCATGCTCATATCTTGTCGCAAGGCCTGTTACTCCTGCGAAACTTGCTGAGAGAATAGACGCGCTCGTTGTAAATGGACCCTACAATTTTCATAGCGTAAAAGACCCTGCAATAAAAAAAAGAAAAAGCTCCTTCTATAGAGCTCTTTCTTTTTTAGTGATCCTATAGTTTGTGATATTACTGTTTTATTAAAGTACCAGAGTAACCGGTGATATTTGAAACATTGCCGGTTCCTGGAGTTGCCCATCCGGAAGCAGATGTGGCTGTCATCGTTGTGCCAGAAACATTATGAATTAAGGTAAGATTCCCACCATTACTTGGCATAACTAAATTGATTGTTAATGTACTACCACTCACAGTGCCCGTAACGTTTAATGTTCCGTCTGACGATGCAAATGTACCACTGACTGTAGTCCCTGTTTGATTTAGATTAATTGTCGGATTGTCGGATGTGGGAGCATAGTTATTCCATGTAAAGTTAATAGTCCCTTTCCACGTTCCTGCAACATTGACTGTTGACTCAGTGCTATTATTGGTGGTGCTACTACTACTGCTACTACTATCACTCCCACCCCCTCCTCCACCACACCCTGCAAAGATGACACTGCCGAGGAGTAAACTGATAATTGCGAATAAGGCCGATAAACGATTCTTCCCCATAAACCCTCCATACGAATAAATTAAGAGGTCCCCAGGAACCCCCATGCTACTATGCCTAATAGCCTTTATTTGCAGGTGATGATAAGTTTGCGTCGGCAAAGATTGTAATTTTACCGTCTAATTAAGCAAGCTTATTACAGCAGATAGGCTAATGATTCAGTTGAAACTATCATAAATAGTCTATAAAGTCAAGGAAAATATAGACTATTAGCATAATATATTAGCTAAAAGGCTATTAATATTTTCGCGTATTTGTCATATTCTCAATGCATGGATTCAAAAGCATTTCTTAAAAGTGTCGGCGCTAAAGTCCGGGCGATCAGAAAGGCAAAGAATATTTCTCAGGAAAAGCTCGCGGAGCTATCGTCTCTCCATCCTACCTACATCAGTAATATAGAGCAGGGAAAGGTGAATGCTTCTGTCTACAGTTTTTATAAAGTGGCAAATGCTTTAAGAGTGCCTTTTGCAGAGCTTGTAAATATCTCTTCCGCAGAGATGGATAAGAAAGTTGAGAATGAGATTGCAGTTATGCTCAGTCAGTTGAGGACTTTCAATAAGAGGAAACAGACCATATTCCTGACCGCCGCAAAAGGGCTGCTGTTGGGCATCGAAAAGGCTTAGAGAAAACAGTGGGAATATTGTCCCCGGTTCATCCTCACGGAATGTTCCGAGGTTAGCGCTGAGATAACTTCCCGTGCTCTTCCTCTCCCCACTCCACAAATATGTTCGTATTTACCCATGAGCCAGTCCCGGCAAAAGGCTAAACATTCACCGTGATATAGCCGATGACTTAATTAATAAACGGGGTTTTCGCCGTGATAACAAAAACTCTTGGAGGGAAAGATTCTAAACACTACAGTTGCGTCCTTGATTTATTAGAGCATTTCCTGTAATGTTATATCATGAGCGCCGAAACCGGTCAAAATAAGCCCAAGAAAGGCACACATAATATAACACGCGGCCCTCTGGGCAGGTCTGAAGCGAGATTCTTGACCAGGGTGAGTGGGAGGGCTGCGTTTACGACCGAAGAGGCTAAAAATACGCTGGCATACAAAGGTGAGGACTCGACCCAGAAATTCCTGGAGCGCCTTCAAACTAAAGGCTGGATCAGGCGTATCCGGCGGGGCCGGTTTGCCGTCATCCCGCTCTCATCGGGTGAAGACAGGACCCTGCAATTGCACGAATTTATCGTTGCAATGGAGTTGGTGTCTCCGGGAGCAATTGCATACTGGTCTGCGCTTAATCATCATGGCATGACTGAACAGCTTCCACGAACCGTTTTTGTGGCCACCAACCATCCGGTGCGGAGGCCTCCCGGTGAAGTGCTCGGCGTGAGCTACAAGATAGTCTCTCTCAGGCCGGAAAAGTTCTTCGGCATCCAGAAAAACTGGATCGATGAAATGCCTTTTATGGTGACGGATAGGGAAAAGACAATTATTGATGGGCTGGATCTTCCACAGTACGCTGGAGGGGTGGAGGAAATCTCAAAAGCACTGGCGACTGGCTGGGCGCAACTCGATAAAACGAAGCTTAGGAAATATGCGGCCAAAATCGGAAACAGCGCCGTTGCCAAGCGCCTCGGTTTTTTGATGGAAACGTTTGGGCTGGGAAATGCGGAGAAGCTCCGAAAGACAGTTGTGCTCGCATCAGGCTTTTCACCGCTTGATCCTGCATTACCTCATAATGGAAAATATAATCGCAGGTGGGGATTATTGGTTAATACGGAGATTAAGGCATGATTACGTCTGCGGAACTGCATCGCGTTGCCGAAAAAGAGGGGCTCCGTTTCGACCAGGCTGAAAAGGATTACGTTATCCTTTGGGTCTTATGGGGGCTGGTGCATTCAGGGGTGACAAGGCATGGATGGGCCTTCAAGGAAGGGACATGCCTGAGGCACTGTTATTATGAAGGATACAGGTTTTCCGAGGACATTGATTTCAGTTGCAAGCCGGGAGGCGACAATCTTGATGCATCACTAAAATTGCTGCAAAAAGCTGCCGATAAGGTACAAGGCGAGTCAGGTATCAGACTAACGGTAAAAGAGCCTCTTACTATACCCGGAGATTCCCAGATTGAGATTCCTCTTGAGTACAGCCGTGGTGGACCGCGCAGGCAGGGACTGCCTCAGGTCAAGGTGCATCTGACCTTCGATGAACCGATACTTGAGACGCCAACTGTCTGCTCCATCAAATCCGGATATTCTGACCTATCAACTTTCAAGGTCCATTCATACACAAAGAAGGAAATCGTTGCCGAGAAACTGCGTTCCCTTCTTCAGCAGCAGAAGAAATGGCCCCGGCCGAGGGATTTATATGACCTCTGGTATATGCTGTGTCTCTCACATGAACATTTCACTTGGACTGAGTTGTTTCCAATGTTTGAGGAAAAATGCCGCGTTAGAGACATCAAACCGGATGTTTCAGGACTGACATCCGCCAAACTCAAGGAATGGAACAGAAACGCTTGGCGAGATCGCTTAGGGCCGATGCTGAAAGAACTGCCGGATTTCGAGCTTGTATGGAAAGAATGGACAGAGACCTTTCGAACTGGTGACTAAGGATAAGGTGAGAGCTGCCAATGGAGTGATTGCATAGTGTAAAAACACACTGCAAGAAATATCATAAGTGAACCGAATTCTGGCAGAGAGCTCTGAGGACACCCTGTCCGCGCTGGAATCGGGTAGAGCAATGAGCAGCGACGAGATAGCTGTTAGCAGAAGCAGAGATCGGAAGAATGCTGAAAGGAACCGGGGCTATTCCTTAAACCGGAGCCCGGGCGGAAACCCCGGCCTTCACGCATATACGGTGTATTGCGATGGATTTCGTTTCCGCCAGCTTTTCCCCGGTATTGCGCGGGGTTCATTCTTTGCATTGCTCCAGCAGTTGACGGAAGGAGTGTTGCCACGATTCCGAGAGGGCCGGCACGGCAAGTACCTTCTCAATGCCTGCACGGTTGCTCCTTTCGTGATAACGGATACGGTTTGCGAAGAAGACTGAAACGCCCCGGGCATCTTTTCCCCTGGGAACAAGCTCGTTCCCCTTCTCCACCATGCCCTCTTCCAGCACCCTGAAATAGAAGCCCGAGTGGCCGGAATCTTTTACAAGCTGTACCATGTCATCCCTGCCCAAACGGGCCGCAAGGGTCGCGCAGGGCTGGCGTGGCTGGCTGATCTGCACTACAGCTGTCCCCAGCTGAAAGATGTCTCCTACGCAGACTTCTTCCTCACGCAGGCCGGATACCGTGAGGTTTTCGCCAAAGGCGGCAGCGGGCAGGACAATACCGAGCAACGTTTCCCAATAGGCATAATGGTCCCTGCTGTAGACGCAGACAGCCTTGTCGGGGCCGCCGTGATACCGCGGCTCTCCCACACCGTCTCTCTCGAAGCCTGTTGTGCCCAGGCGCAGAGGGCCGGTTACCGGGGTTTTGCAGATACCGGTCACAATCGTCCTGCCGTGCAATATCTCTTTTTTCGGCAGGCCCGCGGAGAGAGTTTCTATAATCATTACTATCCTTTCATTATTTTATTAACGCATCAGAGCAGCGATTGAAAATTATAACAGATAGCAGGCATCCATATGGTTAGTGAACAGACTATTTCAGGGGTTAATCCCAGTTCATGCCGCTCCCTGCCGCCAAGTTGACTCAACAGGAATGTTAGGGTATTATTAAGAGTGCATAAAAAGTCTTTCAATTCCCTTGCAGGCAAACTCATCCCGGCCATTGGGGTCACGATGGTGGTTGTCGGTTTTCTTTTCGCTTTCGTGTTTATCAGACATTACCCCCAGGTGAGCCTTCTCGAACTGATGCTCTACGGCGGCTCCTTCATCATCCTCAACTCGTTTTTGCTCTGCATAATTATCTACACCATTGTGACCAAGCCTCTGTCCTTCCTTGTGGACGGCATGGACAAGCTGTCCGGGGGAGATATGGACCACAGGATCAGCAGCATCTCGAAGGACGAGATAGGGATGCTTGCCACCTCCTTCAACTCCATGGTGGAGGAACTGAAGCTCTACAAGGAAAAGATGGAAAACTGGACGCGTAGCCTCGAAGACGAGGTCCAGAAGAAGACCTCGGAGATCTACAAGGCACAGGAGCACCTCATCAATACGGAAAAACTGGCGTCCCTGGGCAGGATGGCTGCGGGTGTGGCGCACGAGATAAACAGTCCTCTCACCGGCATCGTCACCTTTGCCCACCTGCTGCTGAAGCGCACCCCCCAAGACAGGACCGACGATATCGAGGACCTGAATGTCATCATCAACCAGGCGGAAAGATGTTCGAGCATTATAAAGGGGCTGCTCGGCTTTTCGCGGAAGCAGTCTTCCGAGAAGGCAAAAGTCAATCTCAACACGCTTATCGGGAATACTTTGAACCTTGTGCGGAACCAGTCTAAATTCCATAATATCCTATTCGATCTGCGGCTCAAACCTTCCCTTCCGGAGATAACTATAGACCCTAACCAGATACAGCAGGTCTTCCTGAACCTCCTGATAAATGCCGCCGACGCGATGGAGGAGAAGGGTAAGATCACCATCTCCTCGGATGTGGCTGAAGAGGAGGGGGCCCGTTTTGTCACGCTCGTCTTTACCGACACAGGTTCAGGCATCCCCAAAGAGAGCCTCGGCAAGGTATTCGAGCCCTTCTTCACCACAAAGCCCGCGGGCAAGGGCACGGGTCTCGGGCTTGCAGTGAGTTACGGGATTATCAAGAAACATGGCGGCCAGATTCTCGTGGAGAGCGAGGAGGGGAAGGGGACGAGTTTTTCCCTTCGCCTTCCCGCGGCATAGAGGCATATGGAACTCGGGAAAATCGTCGAATTGGTGGGCGGGAAGATCATTACCAGTTCCAGGGATGCCTCCTTCGACATCCAGCGGATATGCACCACCGATATGATGAGCGACGTGCTCCGCTTTGCGCGCCGGGGGGAACTCCTGATAACGTCCCTGAACCAGCCCCAGGTTGTCAGGACCGCCGAGATCGCGGACATCCCGGTGGTCATGGTGGTGCTGGGAAAGAAGATCGAGAAAGAGATGATAGAGATGGCGGAGAAGATGAACATCACCCTTATCTCTACCGGACTGCCCATGTTCACGGCATGCGGGATGCTCTACTCAATGGGCCTGCGGAGTTGTGTCGATGGATAGCACGAACACCCTCGAGGGGTGCTTCCAGCTTATGGGCGGGGACTTCACGGATGCGGGCGCCGCTTCCAGCGAATTGAAGTCCGCCCTCACGGGTATCGGGGTGCCGCAGGCAATAGTCCGGCGCGCCGCTATTGCCGCCTTCGAAGCGGAGATGAATATCATCATACATGCCGTGGCAGGGACCCTGCACTACGAAGTCACCTCCGGGAGGATACATCTCCATCTTGCCGACATGGGGCCCGGTATCCCGGACCTGGAATTGGCCATGAAGGAGGGGTATTCAACAGCCCCAGACTGGGTGCGTGAAATGGGGTGGGGAGCAGGCATGGGTCTGCCCAACATCAAGCACAACGCCGACGAATTCAAGCTCGACTCAGTAATGGGCGAGGGCACTAATCTCGATATTGTCATCTACATAAAGGAGAAAGGGGATGCCGCATCTTAATGAGATTCTGGAACAACTCCACCTGGACCTCAAAGTAGAGGGCGACCTCTTGCAGGAGGTGAAGGGGTGTTACATAAGCGACCTCCTTTCCGATGTTATGGCCCACGCCAATGAGGGCGACCTATGGGTGACGCTTCAGACCCATCCCAATATCGTTGCCGTGGCAGCGGTCAAAGGCCTTTGCGGAATCATCCTCACCAATAACAGGTCCCCCGAAGCCGAGACCTCCCGCAAGGCTGAAGCTGAAAAGGTGACCATCATGGTAAGCCCCCAGACCACTTTCGAAGTGGCAGGACAGTTGTATGAACTCCTCAGAAATGGCCGGCGCTCACCGTAGTCCGGCAACTGAACGGCCCCCGCTGCCGTGCAGCGCCTTGTAGGGCGGCAAAAGCCGCCCCTGCCATGAGGAAATTTACCGCCGACCTGCATATTCATACCTGCCTTTCCCCCTGTGCAGAACTGGACATGACCCCGCGTCGCATCATCGAGGCCTCTTTGGTCAAGGGACTGGACATTATCGCCCTGTCTGACCATAACTCCGCCGAGAACACCGGGGTCGCGGTGGAACTGGCGCGGGACAGGGGTATTACCGTGTTGCCCGCCATGGAGATCACCTCTGCCGAGGAAGTCCATGTGCTTGCCCTTTTCAGCTCGGTGGAAAAAGCCACTGCCATGCAGGAGATCGTATACGGCAGCCTGCAGGAAGGCGTCAATGACGAGGAGCATTTCGGCTATCAGCTCGTGGTGAATGAAAGGGACGAAATACTGGAGTTCAATAAGCGTCTCCTGATAGGCGCCACGTCCCTTTCCCTCTCCTCCCTTGTGGCTGCTGTCCGCGCCCTGGGCGGGATTGCGGTGGCGAGCCATATTGACCGGGAGTTTGCCGGTGTTATCGGACAACTGGGGTTCATCCCTGAGGATGTCAACTTCGATGCCCTCGAAATTTCGTATAATACTGCAAGGGAGAGGGCGCAAACCCGTTTCAGCGATTATGCGTCCCTCCCATGGATAACGTCTTCCGATGCCCATGCCCTGCATGACATAGGCAGGAGGGTAACGACCCTTGTCCTTCAGGCGGCCTCTTTTGAGGAGGTTGCCCTTGCGCTGAAGGGATATAGGGAAATCCACTGGAGCGCGTGAAGCATGGAAGATCTGTCGCTGCATATACTGGACCTTGCTGAAAACTCGATTGATGCGGGCGCCGGCAGAATATGGATAACGCTTCGGGAGGACAGGACTGCCGACACTTTTACCATGACGCTGCGGGACAATGGAAAGGGAATGGATACCGAGACACTACAAAAGATTGCAGACCCTTTTTTCTCCACCAAGACGGTGAGAAGCCGGAAATTCGGTTTAGGCATCCCGCTCCTTGCGCAGGCAGCGCATGAGTGTAACGGCCGCTTCTCCGTGGTATCGTCTCCGGGGGAGGGCACGACAGTAACAGTTGAGTTCCGGCTGGGCCATATCGACAGGAAGCCTTTGGGAGACATGGGCGCCACCATGATGGTGCTGGTAAGCGGGCATCCGGAGATTGATTTCTCCCTGACATATGAGGCGGACGGTTTCCTGTACTCCTTTGATACGGCCGCGCTGAGGGAAGAGTTGGAGGGGATGCCCCTCTCCCTGCCGTCTGTACTGCAACTGATTAAAAAGGACATAAATACATCTCTTGGGGGACATTAACAATGGCAAAGGCGAAGATTCTCGTAATCGATGATGAGGAAATCGTCAGGCTGAGCTGCACCAAAGCACTGCAGTCCGAGGGCTACGATGTGAAGACGGCCGTATCGGGAAAGGAAGGGGTCGCCCTTATCGAAAATGAAACCTTCGATCTTGTGGTCATCGACCTCAAGATGCCGGTTATGGACGGCCTCGAAGTGATCAAGACCATAAAGCAGCGCTATCCCGGTCTCAAGGTCATTATCATTTCGGGCTACAACATAATCGAGCATACGGTGGAATCCATTGCGTGCGATACCAACCACTATCTCGGAAAGCCGTTTACTCCCGCTGAACTGGTGCTGCGTGTCAACGAGGTGATCGGGAAGTGTCTCTGATAAGTCAGAAACTGCTGGTGGTGGACGACGAGGAGATTGTCCGGACCAGCTGCATCCGCATCCTTTCCTCAGAAGGCTACTCTGTGGAAACGGCGAAGAGCAGCACGGAGGCGCTCGAAAAGCTTCAGGGCGGGTCTTTCGACCTGGTGCTTACCGACCTTGTCATGCCGGGCATCACCGGCATAGAACTGCTTCGGCGCATAAAAGAGGAATGGCCCGGCGCCGAGGTGGTGGTGATCACGGGGTACGGCACGGTGAAGACCGCTGTGGAGGCCCTGCGTTATGGGGCTTACGACTACATCGAAAAGCCTTTTACTCCTGAAATTCTCCTGCACGCGGTTGAGAGATGTCTCGAAAAAAGGAAGCTCCAGATAGAAAACACGCGTCTCCGGCACGAAATCGGAGCTTTCTACAGCCTTGAAAACATCGTCGGGGTCTCAAAGGGGATGCAGAAGATATTCAGGCTGGTGAACACGGTGGCGCCCATCTCCAGCACGGTCCTTATCACCGGTGAGAGCGGCACGGGCAAGGAACTCATTGCACGGGCGGTGCACTACAACAGCGCGCGGCGCGAGCAGCCTTTCCTTGTCATCGACTGTGGGGCAATTCCCGATAACCTTATGGAGTCGGAACTCTTCGGCCACATCAAGGGTTCCTTCACCGGAGCGGTGACAACTGAAAAAGGCCTCCTTGAAACCGCAAGCGGAGGCACTCTTTTCCTCGACGAAGTAGGCAACCTGCCCATGTCCATGCAGGCGAAGCTCCTGCGGGTCCTGCAGGAGAAGGAACTGAGGGCGGTAGGCGGCAGGAAGACCGTACGGGTGGACATCAGGCTTGTGGCAGCCACCAACAGGGACTTGGCGGACATGGTCAAGGAGGGGAGCTTCCGGGAGGACTTCTTCTACCGCCTGAATGTCTTCCCAATTACCATTCCACCCCTGCGGAACAGGAAGGAGGACATACCGCCCCTTGCCTACCATTTCCTGAGCAAATACTGCAAGGAGGTAGGCAGGGATGTGCCGCACATTTCGGCTGAAGCCATACGGCGGCTTGTCACCTACGACTGGCCGGGCAATGTGCGGGAACTGGAGAATGTGATCCACCGGGCGGTGATTGTCTGCGAAGAGAGGATGCTCAGGCCCGAGCATATCATCACGCCTCTGGAAGAGGAGCGGGAGGTCCCGCTGACCCTGGAAGAGCTGAAGAAGAGGAAACGGGACATACGGCTCAAATCCGTAGAGGAGATAGAGAAAAACTTTCTCCTTGCGGCCCTGCGGCGCAACAACTGGAACGTGACCAAAGCGGCCCAGGAAATCGGGATGCAGAGGACCAATTTCCACGCTCTGCTCAAGAAATACAGGATTTCCAAAGGCGGGGAAGATTAGGCAGAAGGGTTTAGACAGGATGATGAAGAAGATTGACTGTTTTCAATGCAGGCATTTCTACATAACCTGGCAGAGGAGCTTTCCCTACGGTTGCAGGGCGTTGAGCTTCAAATCAAAGCTTATGCCGTCCTTCGAGGTCTTCAGTGCCTCAGGTTCCGATTGTCTGCATTACGAGAAAAAAACCGAGGGATACGTACAGTAACAGAAGCAGATTCAAAAAAGCAGCGGCAAACCTGTAGCCGGACAGCAGAATGCGCATTAATTTCCCGATGGTTTCTACGCGGTTTCCACCTTGTTGCGCCCCGATTTTTTCGCCTTGTAGAGCGCGTCGTCCACGCGCTGGGGCAGGGTATCCGAATCATCGCCCTCGCCGAATTCCGCCACGCCGAAACTGCAGGTGACGCGGCCCCCATGGGCGAAAGGGTATTCCGCAATGCTCTCCCTCAGTCTTTCGGCCAGATGGCGTGCGCTCTCAAGATTGTTGTATGGTGTGAGGATAATGAATTCCTCCCCGCCCCATCGGGCGAAAAAGTCGTATTTGCGCAGTTTATCGTTAACTATGCGGGTCACGTCCTTCAGTACATCATCGCCCACATGGTGGCCATAGGTGTCGTTCACCTTTTTAAAATGGTCAACGTCAAACATGATGAGTGAGAGCGGCGAGTTATGGCGCATGGTCCTTTGTATCTCCGCCTCCAAAAGATCATTGAATTTGAGCCTGTTGAAAATGCCGGTGAGCACATCAGTTGACGCACGGTGTTCGAGCAGTTCGTTGGCTTTTTGCAGTTCCTCCTGCGCTTTTTTTCTGCCGGTGATATCGTGGAAAGCGCAGACAGACCCGATGACTTTATCGTCCTGCCAAATGGGTGTGGAGACAAAGGCTACGGGCACCATTGTCCCGTCCTTGTGGGTAAAAACGTCCTCAGCAGTACGGTAACAGGCGTTTGAGCGTATGGTATTGAGGACCGGGCATTCGGAAGCCGGCAACGGTGTGCCGTCGGCTTTCTGGAAATGGATCGCTTCATGGACATTTTTGCCGAGGAGTTCCTTTTCCGTCCAGCCAAGGAGGCGCTCTGCCTCGGGGTTCATAAAAGTGAGCAGGCCTTGCACGTCGAGCACGTAGACGCCTTCTCCTAAAACGGAGGTGATGGTATGCAGTTTATTGGCGGTATTTTCGAGTTCTCTTTCGACTTTTTTAAGCTCTGTCACGTCTTCCAGTGTAAGGAGAATGAAGTCTTCTCCTTCGTTGAAGATGGAGGAAGCGGTGATCATGAAGTGGGCCTCTTCGGTCCTGCCCTCCTTACGCAATAGCATGGTGGTGGTCTGGCGGTATACGTTGTCACCTTGAGATGCCATGCGCACGGAGTTCCTGATGGCACAGTCAGCGCAATGCACTGACCTGCCGCACCCGCCGGCATTATTGTCGGCATTGACGCAATGCAGTATTTCCCCGCCTCTTTTGAGGATGAAGGCCTTCCTGTCCATGTCAAACATGCGGGTGGCGGCAGCGTTTACATTGAATATCTGGACGTCGGAATCCACAATGAAAACGGACGTAGGAATAGCGTTGAAAATGTCCTGCAGAAAGTCGGCTTTGCTCAGCAGTCGGTGCACCATATCTTCGTTACCTCTATGCCGCGTATGTCAGACCATTGGATAGTATACAAAGCAACCCCTGTTATTTACAAGCAACGCCATGATATTACTGTATTTTTGTCAATAAGCTTCAACAAACAACAATAAAATGGTATACTATCACTACATAAAGCAGTAACCGAACTCTTTTTCATTTTACTTCGAACAAACTAAACTAACCAGAGGCTATGGAAAATGGAACGTCTATTCAGGATAACGTTGTTGCTATTACTTTTGTGTATGCCGGTAAATATTTTTGCTGCTGAAGAGTTGCATGCAATCAAGGAAAAGGAGACGACAAGCGTACTCTACGAACGTGCTATCCGGTTGTTCACGCAGAAGATACCCGAAACCTTTGAGAAGAGGCTCTCCAATTCCAACAAATATATCGACCTTGTAATGGAGATATTCAATGAAAAGAATATCCCACTGGATATTGCCTATCTCCCGCTAATAGAAAGTGGTTTCTCTCCCCTGTCCGTGGGCCGGGGCGGGACGGTGGGACTGTGGCAGTTCGTGAAAGGGACAGCAAAAAGGTACGGCCTTAAGGTCGACAGTTATGTGGACGAGCGTAAGGACCCGGTGAAATCCACGGAAGCGGCTGCCCGCTACCTGCGCGACCTCTACCGCATATTCGGCTCATGGGATGTGGCGCTCGCCGCATACAATGCGGGGGATGGGAAAGTGAAGCGCATGAGGTCTAATAGATCCTTCATACGCTTCCCGAAGTTCATCAATAGCTATCTGGCCAAATTCATGGCTGCTTCCACGGTTGCCCAGGACCCCGAGAGTTTCGGATTCGCTACAGTGGAAGATACGGAGGACGAGACACCGGATGTTGTGGAGATTACGACTACCGGCATAACGAGCCTCAAAGCCATTGCCGGGCGCTATGACACCACAGTCAGGGCAATAAAGGATTTGAACCCCGCCCTCTGTACTAACTACACTCCTCCCTACCGCTATGTCCTGCGATTGCCCGACAGGCAGGGTTTCTGAGCGTAGGCAGTTATTTCGCTACTTGGCAAGACCTCCGGAGAAAATGATCCTGTCAAAAGTGCGCCTGAGGGTCTTGCTTTCAAAATTTTGCATTTCTGTTCCAGGCTGGAAAGATACGGTCTGTCCCTTTTTTACCTTTGCCTGGGGAATCGCCACCCAGGTTTTTTGCCCGTCTTTTTCAATGCGTACATATGTATATCCGGCGCTGTCCATGGTTTCTATAACCTTGCCTATGAGGGCAGCTCCGTCATGTGGCCCTGCATACGCCATATGACCGGCCGCGAGGACCATAAAGACCAGGACCGGTACTACCACTTTTAAAAGGTGTTTCATTATGTGACTCCTTTGCATAGAATTGCGTTCCTTTACCCTTAGATAAAGGTAATCTCAAATTATAACACAGGGATTGCCGGAACGTAATAAAGGGGCACCGGAGAGGATCCGGCGCCCCTTTGGTAGAGATATGGTTATGTTTTATATGATTTTGCTGATTTGTGCTCCGGTTTGAGTTTTTGCAGGCTGTTGGGCTCCGGAAGCATTATAGGCGGCAACAGAAGGCGGAGTTTCGACCGGTTTTTGCACGTTTTCCACCTTTGCCGGCGACGGGGTTGACTGTGCCTGGAGCGCCGAAGTCTGCTGCTCATTGCCCGCAATCTTTTTTGCTTTGCCCTTTAGCGCTTCCTTGGTCTGTTGGGCAACGATATCATTTTGCTTGTTCTTCTTGTTGGCTTCTTTCAGATAGTTTTCAATGATATTGGAGCTTTTTGGGGCTACCACGCTTCCGATTGCCATGGCCGTTCCTCCTTGGATTCAGCAATGAATACGATTACATATACTTTTACAAAATTCTATCACATTCCGGGAAGTTTTTCAAATATATTTTTCAATCCCGCATATTAATTATTTTCCAAAAAATATCGATAATCAGTATATAATGGTAAAGGTATAAAAATGGATATTAGCGCAAACGCAAATATTAGTTTGGCTAACAACACCTATACCAACCCCGACAATCTGGCGAGGGATATCCAGAAGATTGCGGCGCCGCAGGCCGCTGTCACTAATCCGGATGTTGTGGGGGTTGCGGTTACCCCAGTTACGAATAAAGAGAGCAAATCCCAGAATAAAGGTGATCTGAGCAAAAAAGATCAGGAAATGCTCAAATCTTCCAAGGGGGTAGTGTTCGAGTACGACAAGCTGAGCGGCGAGTCGGTAGTGAAGTTTATGGACGCAAAGGGGAATGTAGTATCGCAGATGCCGCCTGAGCAGTACCTGAAGATGAAACAGCTGATGGGTCACTCCAAAAGCTTTGAGATACAGGGAGTTGAAGGAGACATAAAGGATATGCGGACGACCGGTATCCTGCTTGACAAGAAGGTCTGATGAAAGGAGGACACATCAATGCCCGACGCTATTAGCACCGTGGGAGGTTCGGTCCCGCAAAATCCTTATGCACTCAAAAGCAAAGTAAAATCTGAAAAGGATATGAACGAGATTATCGTACAAAACGCTGCGATGATTGAACAGCCTCATGCAATTGTCCAGACCACGCATAAGGCTCCTGTCCAGGCCGCACCCCCTGTGACTAATGAAAAGGACAACAAGCCAGACGGTACAGGGAATGGAGTTGTTGGCCAGGGGACGTCCGACCGGACGAGTGGGACAAGCCAACAGACAGCTCAACAGACAACACGAAAGCGCAATAGCGTCAATACCTTCGCTTAGGGGAACAGCAATGCAGGCGCGGTTGAATTGCCGCAAAAACGGCAATATCTCCCGCGCCTGCATTCAGGACAACTTACTTCTCACCGATTAAAACGAAAACACCCCGGATTCTTCCTTCCTCTCTCCCTGTTCAGGAAACAGCTGCGGGGTCCGAAATTGGGGTCATCAGGTAGGAATAATGACAATAAAAGCTGTGGGAAAAATAGTGTGGCTCTTTGTTTTATTGACTCTAACCGGCTGTGCTGCGGGAAAGGGGCGAGTTGTAAACAGCCTGTTTTATAAGGACTATAAGCGAATTGTGGTGTTGGGAATCGAAGGCCCGGATGCGGTTATTGCTGGAAAGACGGCTGAGCGGTTTGTTAGAAAATTTGAACGCAAGGGCTTCACGGTGATAGAGAGGAGTAAACTCAAAAAGATAGCCGGAGAGGACATACTAACCAGAACTACACTGAAGGATGAGGACAGGCCTTTACTGGAGAACGACGGTGTCAGGGCGTTTGTAGTTGGCTCCATATCCACTTATGAATGTCAGAAAAAGAAGATATGGACATGGACAGGGTTTGCCCCGGAAAAAGATGTCACTTATACCTGTCAGGCTGCGCTGCAGTTGCGGATGGTTGATGTGCGTACAGGCGAGGTCCTGTGGGAGGCCGTCAAGTCTCATAAAGAAACTGCTGAGGAGATGACGGCCCGAATGGCTCTTGAAATTGTAATCGGGAAGATGGATGAGGAACTGCCCCGGGTCCGGGAATAGACCTTTATCTCAAGTGAAAAGAAGCTACCACAATACGTTGGGGCTACCCACTGCAAAGCTCTAAGCGGCTTATTTATTTTGATGGTGAATCAGGGTGGTTGCAATTATATCGTGTAATTGACTTTAGGCCTTCAAAAACAGTATAATTTCTTTTCACTACCTTAAAGCGGAGGCGTAATAATGGGCACGTATACTACCTTTCATCCACATAACAGCAGAAGGAAAAAGACCCACGGCTTTCTCACCCGTATGAGCACCCCCGGCGGCAGAAAGGTCATAAAGAACAGAAGGGCGAAGGGCAGGAAGCGTCTGGCAGGGTAATTACCCGGGAGTCACGGTGCGCAGTGAAGAGTCTCCTCATCGCTTTTATCAGATTGTACCGACACCTTATTTCTCCCGTGCTGCCTTCTTCTTGCAGGTTCAGCCCGTCATGTTCGGAGTATTCTCTTGAGGCGCTCGAAAAGTACGGCGCTTTCAAGGGGAGCTGTCTGTCGTGCAAAAGAATCTTAAAATGCCATCCCTTCCATCCGGGCGGCTATGACCCGGTGAAATAGGAAGAGAACAAGGAACTATACATGGAAAAAAGAACACTCCTGGCCGTCGCCCTTTCCGTCGCCATTCTCATGGTCTACCAGTATTTCTTCGTAACGCCTGCTGCTCCGCCTGTTGACGGCAAACCCGCTGCAGAGGCGCCCGCGAAACCGGGACCCATACAGGCTCCGGCCACCATACCTGCTCCTGCGTTGCCCCCGCTCTCCACGTCCGCTGCCGATAGAGTCAAAGAGCAGGAAGTAACCATAGATAATAACTTCTATACGGCTGTCCTGACTTCACGGGGCGGCACCATAAAGAGCCTTCTGCTGAAGAACTACAAGGACAAAGAGGGCAAGCCCATTGTCTTTAAGGCCGATGCGGCGCTGCCGCCTTTCTCTCTTGGGGCCGATGAGAGTTTCCAGTTCGCCCATGTGCCGTTTTCCGTCCAGGGCGGCAATGCGTCCCTCTCTCCTACAGTGAGCACCGCGTCGCTCGTATTCGAATATGCCTCCGGTGAGTATGCCGTGCGCAGGACATATGCCTTTCACTACGACACCTACGGCTTCGACCTGAAGGACGAGATAAAGGGCCTGAAATCCTACTGGATTACACTCGGCAGTGATTTCGGGATTTACGAGAAGGATGATTCGACCCATTTCGGTCCGGTGGTGCTGAAAGATGCTGACAGAATGGAGTTCACCGCAAAAAAACTGAGCGAGCCGAAGATCATCACGGAAGGAATAAAGTGGATGGCACAGGAGGACAAGTACTTCTTCTCCTCTTTAGTCCCGAAAGAAAAGGCAACGGAAGTTAAGATATGGGACAGCGCCGGCGCCAGCCATGCACTGGTTGCCTTGAAAGGAACGGGCAGCGAGGCCAACTATTTCCTCTATGCGGGGCCGAAGGAACTGGACCGGCTTAAGAATGTGGGATACGGCCTCGAATATATTGTGGATTTCGGCTTCTTCTCCATCATTGCCCGCCCTCTCTTTTGGGTACTGAAACTCTTCTATTCCATATCCCATAACTACGGCGTTGCCATCATAATCCTCACTATGGTGGTGCGTATTCCCTTTATTCCCCTGATAAACAAGGGACAGTCATCCATGAAAAAGATGCAGGACCTGCAGCCGAGAATGGCCGAGGTCAAGGAGAAATACAAGAACGACCCACAGAAAATGCAGCAGGAACTCATGGGGCTCTACAAGAAGCACAAGGTGAATCCCATGGGAGGCTGCCTGCCAATGCTCCTCCAGATACCGGTATTTTTCGCCCTCTACAAGGTGCTCCTTATCACCATCGAACTCAGGGGCGCGCCCTTTGCGTTCTGGATACACGACCTCTCCGCCAAGGACCCCTACTATGTGCTCCCCATCGTTATGGGCGCGACCATGGTCATACAGCAGAAAATGACGCCGTCCACCATGGACCCCATGCAACAGAAGATGATGATGTTCATGCCTATTGTTTTCACTTTCATGTTCCTGAGCTTCCCGTCCGGCCTGGTCGTCTACTGGCTCGTGAACAATGTGCTGAGCATCGGCCAGCAGTTCTATATGAACAGGAAAGTCGCAAAAGCAGCGGCAGCATAGTTTTTACGGGAGCGGCGGCGTGTCCCTCATGAATTACCCTGACGACACCATCGCAGCCATATCCACCCCCCCCGGTGAAGGCGGCATCGGCATTGTCCGCATTAGCGGGAAAGAGGCCGTAACAGTAGCGGACAGTATCTTCTCCTCCCCTAAGAATAAGCGTCTTAAGGACGCTAAATCACACACTGTCATCCACGGTTTCATTATCGACCCCGCTACCGGCGGCAGAGTAGATGAAGTCCTCGCCGTTATCATGAAAGCCCCCTCGACCTACACGCGCGAAGACGTGGTGGAAATCAACTGCCACGGCGGTATGCTGCCCCTGCGCAGCACTCTCGGACTGCTCCTGCGCGGAGGAGCGCGGCTCGCCGAGCCCGGCGAATTCACCCGAAGGGCTTTTCTGAACGGCAGGATAGACCTCTCACAGGCCGAGGCGGTCATCGATATTATCAGGGCGAAGACGGAAGCTGCGGAGCGGCTTGCCCTCCGGCAGCTCGAAGGGAAGCTCTCAGGAAGAATTGCCTTGCTAAAGGACAGGATCACGGGCCTCTGCGCGCATGTCGAGGCCTTTATCGATTTCCCCGAAGAAGAACTGGATACTGCGGTCACTGATGAGTTGACCGGCTCCATGGACGTTATTGCCGGGGAACTGGCTGCTCTGTCAAAGGGGTTTGATGAAGGAAGGCTTTTCCGTGAGGGTGTTGCCACTGCCATCGCAGGAAAACCCAATGTGGGCAAGTCCTCGCTCCTCAACGCGCTTTTGGAGAGGGACAGGGCAATTGTCACCGACATGCCCGGCACAACACGGGACATCGTAGAAGACTACTTCACCATTAACGGCCTGCCGCTGCGCATCATGGACACCGCAGGCATACGGGACACCCATAACCGTGCGGAAATGGAGGGTGTGAGGCGTAGTATGCAGGCCATTGAAGGCGCGGACATGGTCATCGCCGTCCTGGACGCTAGCAGGCCGGTGGACGACGCGGACAGGGAAGTGCTCGACAGGGTACGAAACAAAAAAGCTCTTGTTGTCATCAATAAGACGGATGTGGAGAGCCCTGAGTTCGGCAGCAGCGCTCCGGAATTCGGCATTCCGGCCATAAGAATATCGGCTTTACGGGGAGAGGGGCTCGACCTGCTAAAGGATGAGATTTACTCGCTGTGCGTTTCACCTGAGAGCCATGCAGAAAGGGAAGATGTGCTGGTGACCAATGTCAGGCACCGGCAGGCCCTCGACAGGGCCGCGCAATCCCTGCGTGAGGCGAAAGAATCCCTTATAACCGGTAAGCCGCTCGAAGTGGCGGCCCTTTTTCTCCGCGAAGCACTCGACCATCTCGGCGCTATTGCCGGCATGGTCACCACCGACGATATACTGAACAGGATATTCAGCGAATTCTGCATAGGAAAGTGAGGTAAATTGATACCGTATATCGACTACAGTTTATGTACGGGATGCGGGGCCTGCGCTGAAGTATACCCCGTACTCTTTGTGATGCGGGATGAAAAAGCATGGCTGATCAACTACGATAAGTTCTCCCCTGAGGAGTACCCGAAAGTAGTCTATGTCTGTCCCTTCGGCGCTATAAAGGTTGAATAGCGACTGGAAGTTATACCTGTACCCCTGCGCATGAATTTGCTGATACTTTACCATGTATCAGGCCTCGGCGGTCAAAAAACGAGAGGACGGGAAGTCTCCCGTCCTCTGTTTCGGCACAAGAGCGCGAGGCGGCGCCTCGCCCCCGGCTTTGGGTCTCTTACAACTTTCCCTTCACCAGGTTGTCCACGACTGAAGGGTCCGCCAGGGTGCTGGTGTCTCCAAGCTCGTCAGTCTGGCCATGCGCGATCTTCCTGAGAATTCTCCTCATGATCTTGCCGCTCCTCGTCTTCGGCAGTCCCGGAGCGAACTGCAGCTTGTCCGGCGACGCAATGGGTCCGATGACCGTCCTCACATGACCGATAAGTATCTTCTTCAACTCATCTGTTGGCTGCACGCCGTCTTTAAGGGTGACAAAAACATAAATACCCTCACCCTTGATTTCGTGCGGGTAGCCTACAACCGCGGCCTCCGCAACAGACTCGTGGCTGACCAGCGCCGACTCCACTTCCGCGGTGCCAAGCCGGTGGCCCGATATGTTGATAACGTCGTCTATCCTGCCCATGAGCCAGTAGTCGCCGTCCTTGTCCACCCTCGCGCCGTCCCCGGTCATGTACTTGCCCGGGAACCTGGCGAAATAAACCTCCTTGACCCTCTTGTGCTCAGGGTCGCCGTAGGTGCCGCGTATCATTCCGGGCCAGGGCTTGTCTATGCAGAGATAACCGCCTTCACCCACACTGGCCGGTTTACCGTCTTCTTTGAGCACGCTGGGCACTACCCCGGGGAAAGGCCTCGTGGCTGATCCCGGTTTCAAGGTCATTGCGCCGGGAAGCGGGGTGATGAGTATCCCGCCGGTCTCGGTCTGCCACCAGGTGTCGACTATGGGCAGTTTCTCCTTGCCTATGTTGAGGTGGTACCACATCCAGGCCTCGGGGTTGATGGGCTCTCCGACGCTGCCGAGTACCCGCAGTGAGGAGAGGTCATGTTTTGCAGGCCATGTCTCGCCTTCCCGCATCAGGGCCCTTATTGCCGTCGGCGCGGTGTAGAAGATACTCACCTTGTGCTTGTCGCAGATGTCCCAGAACCTGCCCGCATCCGGATAGGTGGGTATGCCTTCAAACATGAGGCTTGTGGCGCCCGCGGAGAGCGGCCCGTATACGATGTAACTGTGGCCCGTCACCCACCCGATGTCCGCAGTGCAGAAGTGGATGTCCTCGTCATGGTAGTCGAATATCCACTTGAAGGTCAGGTTGGTGTAAAGCATGTAGCCGCCGGTTGTATGCAGGACCCCTTTGGGCTTGCCGGTGGAGCCGGAGGTGTAGAGGATGAAGAGCGGGTCTTCGGCGTCCATCTGCTCGGGTTCGCAATAGTTTTTAATGTCGGCTGACGCCATCTCTTCATGCCACCAGAAGTCCCGCTTGGGGACCATGTCTTCGCCCTCGGACCCCCTCTTTATCCTTTTTACGACTATGACTTTTTCGACTGTCGGGCATTCCTGTATTGCCGCGTCCGAGTTGGCCTTGAGCGGTATGAGCCTGCCGCCCCTGACGCTTTTGTCCGAAGTGATGACCAGCTTTGACTGGCAGTCCTGTATCCTGTCCCTAAGCGCCGTGGAACTGAAACCGCCGAAGACAATGCTGTGGATCGCCCCTATCCTTGCGCACGCCAGCATGGCAATAGCGAGCTCCGGGATCATCGGCAGATATATGGTCACCCTGTCGCCCTTTGTCACTCCGTGTTTCTTCAGGACATTGGCGAACCTGTTGACCTCATAATAAAGCTGCTGGTAGGTAAACGTGCGGTAGCTGCCGTCGTCCGCCTCCCAGATGATGGCGGCCTTGTTCCTTGTAGGCGTTTTGATGAACCTGTCCAGGCAGTTATACGACGCGTTGAGTTTTCCGCCCTGGAACCACTTTATCTCGGGCTTGTTAAAGTCCCACTCCAGGACCTTGTCCCACTTTTTATACCAGGTGAGATGCTTTGAAGCCATTTCGCCCCAGAAGCCCTCCGGGTCTTCCACCGACCTCTTGTATATGGCCTCGTATTCGGCCAGGCTCTTGATGTGGGCATAGGCGCTAAACTCCTTTGACGGCGGAAAGGTCCGGTTTTCCTCCATTAAAACACTTATGCTGTTGTCTGACATTCCTTCATCCTCCTTCATCTGATTTAAAAATATCGTCTGCCGGAAAGAACGGGAGCCAGAGAGGGGAGTGCGTCGTGATAGCACGCACCCCTTCTCTCTGACTCCCCCTTTAGCATGTCTACATTATAAACTAATGCTGATTAATCTTCCGCGCCTATACCGATATACTCCCTGAGCTTCTGCGCGGCATATTTGTCCTCCGCCGCTTTCTCAGGCGCCATGAGCGAGGCAAGGATGCCGACTATGAAAGCAGCAGCCATGGAGAAGATGCCCGGATTCTTGAGCGGGAAGATGGGCTTCGGCATATTCACCTTGGCCTCTTTTATTTTCGCATCGCTCTCCGTTTTTGAAGCGGCAATGGCCGCGTCGATCAGGGCTGCCTGTGCCGGATCGGTGACCGTTACTTTCTGTTTGGTCAGTTCCTCGGCCCGGGCCTTCGTTGCGTCTTCGATGCCCTTTACCTGTTTTTCAACCGCGGACTTCTCCTCCTTCTGGACAATATCGACCCACACGGTAGGACTCAGGATGAGCAGTATGGTCGCGGATATGAGGCCTGCATATATGCTCAGATACGCGCCCTTGGTTGTAAACTTCTTCCACATGATCGACATGATCAGCGCCGGGAAGTTTGCGCTTGCGGCAATAGCAAAGGTCAGGCCCACAAGAAAGGCGACGTTTTGACCTTTAAATAGAATCCCGAGCATTATGGCTGTGGCGCCGAGACCCACGGTGGCTATCTTTGCGACTTTGACTTCTTCTTTTTCAGATGCCTGGCCGCGCCTTATAACACCGACAAAAAGGTCATGTGAGAAGGCCGATGCTCCGGCAAGGGTCAGTCCCGACACAACGGCAAGGATTGTGGCAAAGGCGACTGCGGAGAGGAACCCAAGGAAGAGATTTCCGCCGAGGAACTCCGCAAGCAGCGGGCCGGCCATGTTACCGCCCTTATCGATACCCATGATGACCTTCTGGCCTACGAGCACTGCTGCGCCGAAGCCGATGGTCACGGTAAGGATATAGAAATAGCCGATAAATCCTGTGGCGATGAAAACGGACTTCCTGGCGGCCTTCGCGTCAGGGACAGTATAGAACCTCATGAGGATGTGCGGGAGGCCCGCTGTTCCGAACATGAGGGCGAGTCCGAGGGAAAAGGCGTCGAGGGGACTCGTAACAAGACCGCCCGGCTCAAGGAACTTGTTGGTGTAAAGCTTTTCAGCCTGCCCGAAAAGTTCCGCGTAACTGAAACCGAACTGCGCGAGCGTGAGGATAACGAGTAGCGTTGCGCCGCCCAGGAGCAGGACAGCCTTGATAATCTGGACCCACGTGGTCGCAATCATTCCTCCGAAAAGAACATATGAGATCATGAGGGCGCCGGTTACGACGATAGCCAGTTCAAAAGGCAACCCGAACATAAGTTTGATAAGAGTTCCCGCACCCACCATCTGCGCGATGAGGTAGGTCAGGACCACGACAAGGGACCCCGCTGCCGCTGCCGCCCTTATCGGTCTCTGGTTCAGTCTGTACGCCACAACGTCGGCAAAGGTATATTTGCCGAGGTTCCTGAGCGGCTCTGAAATCAGGAACATGATGATGGGCCAGCCCACCAGCCAGCCCACGGAGTAGATGAGCCCGTCATAGCCCTTGGTGGAAACCAGTCCGGCAATACCCAGAAAGGAAGCGGCGCTCATGTAATCGCCCGCAAGGGCGAGTCCGTTCTGAAAGCCGGTAATGCTTCTTCCGGCCGCGTAAAAATCCTTCGTCGTCCTTGTCCTCTTTGCAGCCCAGTAGGTAATGCCGAGGGTGCTTAAAACAAAGATGACAAAAAACATTATCGCTAAAGGGTTTGTTTGTCCGATAATTGTCTGGTGCATTAGTTAACCTCCCACCTTATCTTTGACGTTTTTGACTTCATGATCGTAGAAGTTATTGGCCCAGTAAATATAGATGCCGGTGAATATCCATGATAAGACAATGGTGCCCACCGCTATGGGTATCCCTATCGTTGTTGCACCACCCTCGTGCAGCTTCTGGGCCAGGAAAGGCTTGTTAAAGGCGATAAGGGCTATGAAGCCGAAATAAAGAACCAATTCCAGAACTGTCAGGATAATAGAATAGGTGTCTTTCTTGCTCGCCAATTTTTTAAAATCTTCGTCTTCGAGAATTTCGTGTACTGTCTTTTTTGTACTGCTCATTCTCCTGCCTCCTCATGTCCCGTTTTGCGGGAATTTTATTGTGATATACTGTGACCCTGCCCCCTTAAAAATTGTGGGACTCCCCAACTACCCTATAGCTATCACCCCCTTTGAAAGGATACCCCGCTTTCAGCAGGCCCATGACATCCCTGATGCCGGTCCCCGCGAGCAGGGGTAAAAATCTCTGGAAAAGCTGTGCGGTTATAAAGGCGTCCATGAGCGCGTTATGGGCCCCCTGGACCGGAACGCCGAAGCACCTTGCCATCTCGTATAACCGGAAGTCCTTGAGCGGCGTTGCAAAGAGTTTGTGCGACGGCATTCTGTCCCTCAGCCAGCCGTAGAGCGCGAAAGTATCCACCGCCCCGTTTTGGAGCGGATGCCCGAAAATCCTCTTCATCTCGCGATTGATAAAGCCCAGGTCTATGGACACACAATGGCCTACAATAATGGCGTCACCGCAGAATTCAACAAATTCGGCAAGGACCGTGTCCACCGCGGGCTTTTGCATTACCTCGGACGGAGTAATGTTATGGATCACAACACTCTCGGCAGTAAGTTTCTTTTCAGGATTAATGAGCCGGTAAAATGTGGCGCCGAGGTCGAGCCTCCCGCCGGTCATTTTTACGGCGCCGATGGATACGAGGGAATCCTTTCTTTCGTTGAGGCCCGTAAGTTCGGTGTCCGCAATGATATAGGCGGCTTCTGCAATGGGCACTTTCTTTTCCTCGCCGCCTGCCTTGCCCCTCAGCCGCTCCAGAAATCCCATGACGTTTACCATATCAGCGCCTTGTACCGCTCCACGATCAGGTCCTGCACTTTGGATATGAGCTGGAACGCATCCTTGATGGTCTTTTTTTCGAGATTGCTCAGGTTATGGGGGTTGATAAAGTTGTCCATAACCTCGCCTGCCTCAAGCTGTTCGCATTGATGATGCATCCTGAGGACCATGATGAATTCGAAAGCATAGGCGAGTTCCTCCGCATATTCCTCCACGATGGTATGCACGTCCTTCAGAACTTCTATCCTTTCTAAAGTGGAGGTTTCCTTTGCCCCGCGTTCAAGTGCAAAGAGCCGCAGCATGTCCACAAGGGGCGTGATCCCCTTTATCTTGAGGTTCAGCTCGTCCTTGTGTTCCCCGCTCTTCTCGACCACAAAAGATTTGAGGAACCCAATGGGCGGCCTGTTTTTCACGAGCATATTGGCAAGATGCCCGAGGAACACTTTCTGCCCTTCGAGAGCGGACCTGAGAGCTTCCCGCAATTCCTCCGCCAGGCGATAATCCCCGTACAGGGGCCTGAAATCAAAGAGGATAAGGGAGTTAAGCAGCGCATCCGCGGTCGGCCCGGCAATCCAGCCTGAAAAGTACCTCTTCCATACGGAGAGGGGCTGGCGCCACTGGGGATTGCTCGCCATGTACCCGGCAGGGCAGAGGGGAAACCCGCATTTCACCAGGCTGTCCCGCACAAAGGCGCTGAACTCAGCAAAATATTTTCTCGCTTCCGCTTCCTTTTCCGGGGAAGCCGTATCCGCGTAGATGATTGCATTGTCCTGCTCAGTCTTGAAGGTCTGCTCTTTACGCCCTTCGCTTCCGAATACTATCCAGCAGTAAGGAAGGGGGGAGGCCCCGAACTTTTTCTCCGAAATGGCGAGGACCTTTTTCACCAGCCTGTCGTTCAGCTCCGAGAGTATCTTCGTTATGTTGCCCGCCTTTGCACCTTCTTTCAGTAGGAAGCCGACGAGGTTATTTATTTTCTGCGAAACCGGGATGAGTCCTTCGATAGTCTGCTGGCTCTCGATGTCCTTCACAAATGAGAGGGGAGACTTTCCCTGAAGCAGCATGAGATCGTGGTTGGTGATCACCCCGTTCAGGACCCCGTCCCTTATGACCAGGACATGGTGGATGCCGTACCTGAGCATCTTGAGCACTGCTTCGAAGCAGTAGTCCCGCGCGTCCACCCTGATGAGCGGCAGGGACATGATGCTCCGTACCGGCTCGTTCACGTCCCGGGCCCGCGCCACCACCTTTTCCCTCAGGTCCCTGTCGGTTACGATCCCCGCGGGTAGATTATTGCCGTCCATAACAATGACGGAGCTGATCTTTTCCCGGGCCATTACCCGGGCCGCGTCCTGTACCGTGGCATCCTCAGGGACCGTCACCACCTCTTTCGTCGCAATCCCGCCAACCTGGGTGGTAAAGAGAAGGTGGTCGCTGCTGCCGTAATAAAGGCTTTTGCTCCTCATCTCCTTGTAGGTCTTGTCTATATATTTCGAGAAATGGGATTTCAGGACATATTCGGTAAACGCAGGGGTGGAATCAATAAGTTCAAAAAGCTTGTCCTTCTTGAGGAGATAGCAGATGGTGTCTTCCACCGCAACAATGGTTGTCTTCTGGGTGGACCCCATCAGGGAAACAAGGCCGAAATTCTCGCCCTCTCCACGATAGTCAATGACTATATCTTCGCCCGAGTCCGACCGCAAAGAGATTTTTACGCCTCCCTTCTTGATAATTCTTAGAGAGTCGCTGGAAGGACCGTCTTGCCTTAAAATTACGGTGTCCCTGGGATAGAACTCCATGGACAGGCTGTTAATAACATCCTTAAGGACCGCCTCATCCAGGAACTGGAAGGGTGGCGTGTTCTTCAGGAAATTCAGCACATCCTCAAACAGCACGTGTACTCCTCCGGCTTACTGTATTAAGGCCAAGTACGAATTACGTGCAAACCCTGTGCCAGAGTAGCAATATTGTAACTTGGCTTAAATAAAGAGTTTTCCTGGCTTTAAAAGGGGAGGAAGGCAACGTTATTGTAACGAAAAGTAATGACTGCCTCTTGGTGCTACGCAAAGTAACGTCAGGGGAAAGGCGCTTACACCTTCGGAATGCCCCATCTTTTCCTCTTTTCCCAAAGGGACTTCCTGGTGACGCCCAGCATATCGGCAATCTGCTGTTCCGTATAGTGGCCCTGGTATGTCTGGATAAAAAGTTTGGTATAGTCCTCGATGGAGAGCTTGTCCTCGAAAGCGGTCTGCTGGAAAGCATCTCCCGTCCTCATTCCCTCAGGCAGATATTCGGCCGTTATGGTGCTCTCCTCGGACAGAAGCACCGCCCGCTCGATGATATTCTGGACCTCCCTTATATTGCCGGGCCATGGATAGTTGATGAGAAAATCCAGCGTCTCCCTGTCGATGTCTTTAACGTTCATGCCCAGCTCGCCCGAATATTTCTGGATGAAGTGGCGCACCAGAGGCTCAATATCTTCCTTGCGCTCCCTGAGGGGAGGAAGCTTTATAGTGACCACGTTGATACGGTAAAAGAGGTCCTCTCTGAACTTGCCCTGCTTTATCATACTCTCGACGTCCCTGTTGGTAGCCGAAATGAACCTGGTATCGATACGAACGCTCTGCGTACCCCCCACCGGACGTATCTGGTAATCTTCGAGGACCCTGAGAAGTTTTGACTGGAGTCCCATGCTCAGGTCCCCTATCTCGTCCAGGAAGATGGTGCCGCCCGCAGCCTCCTCAAGGAGTCCCTTTTTCGATACCACCGCGCCGGTGAAAGCTCCCTTTACATGGCCGAAGAGTTCGGATTCGAGGAGCGGCTCGGGAATGGCGCTGCAGTTGATTGGGATGAAGGGGTTCTCCGCCCTGCTGCTGTTGAAGTGCAGGGCCCGCGCGATTAGTTCCTTGCCGGTGCCTGTTTCGCCGAGCAGCAGGAGGTTGCTCCGCGCATCGGCAACCTTCTTAACTTCCTTGATAATGCGCTCCATAGCGGGACTTTCCCCGATGATCCTGCTGAAGTCGTACTGTTTCTCTATCTGTTTTTTAAGGAGGACATTCTCCCTCTGGAGCGCCTTCTGATTAAGGGCGTTCCGGACGATCTGTTTTATTTCCTCGTGAATGATGGGCTTCACCACATAGTCGTAAGCTCCTGCCCTCAGGGCTTCCACCGCTGTTTCGAGCGACGCGTAGGCGGTCATTATTATCAGGAGCTGTGCGGGAAAGTTCTCTTTGACCTTCTTGAGGAATTCAATACCGTCCATGCCGGGGAGTATGATATCGGTAAGGATCAGGTCGAAGCATCCCTCTTCGAGAATGTTCAGGGCTGCTTCGGCGCTGCTGGTGGAGTCCACCACATACCCCTCGTGGGTGAAGACCCTCTTCAGTGAAGCGCTTAGGGTCTCTTCGTCTTCAACGATGAGCAGCCGTTCAGCCATTACAGGTTGTTCCTCTCTATAAGTCGCGATGTTACTATTTGTTACTTTAATACAATAGTCCGACTTTAGCAATGGCCAGTTGCACGCAGAAAGATTGGTGGAAACCCTATGACACCATCCATGTATTATAGTGCCGTCTAAGCATCTCCTGCACCCTGTCGATAAGGCGGAAGGTCTCCTTCAGTGTCGTCCGGTCGAGGGTGCTGAGATTCCCGGGCCTGATATAATTGTCCGGCTCCTCTGCCGCCTGTATCTGGGCAAATTGGTGCCGGATGCGTACGGACATCAGGAACTCGAAAGCCTGCTCCAGGTCGTCGCATACCTCCCAAATGAGGCTGCGGCTGCTCTTTACCTCCCGGAGCCGCTCAACAGTAGAGGTAGCGTAAATGTTATTATCGAGGGCGGTCAGACGTGCAATATCCACAATGGTGGTGAGCCCGCTCGTCTTGATATTGATAGTCTCCCGGTGTTCACCCTCCTTCTCCACGGTAAAGGACTTAAGAAAGTTCAGCGGAGGTCTCCGCCTGGTGATCAACCCTGCCATGTGGGTAAGAAATACGCGGTGGTTTTTGAGCACATACCCCAGGTATGCCCGCATTTTCTCAGCCAGTATGAAGTCCCCGTATACCGGCCTGAAATCCAAAAGAATAAGAGAGTGCAGGAGGTTCTGGGGCGTGGGAGTGCAGAGCCAGTCGGCGAGGTAGCTTTTCCAGACCTTCAGGGGCTTACACCACTGGGGATTGCCGGCCATGTAGTTGGCGGGGCACGGCGGGAAACCGCACTTGGCAAGGGCCTCCTTCATGGCCATGGAGAAGGCGCTGAAATACTCCCGCGCCTTTTCCTCATCCCCTGTGGGGTCGTCGTATACCAATGCGTTGTCCTGGTCCGTGCGAAAGGTCTGCTCTTTGCGCCCCTCGCTCCCGAAAACGATCCAGCAGTAGCTCACCGGCGGAGGGCCAAGTCGCGCTTCGGTTATTTCCAGTACTTTCCGGAGCAGCCGGTCGTTCACCTCGGTGATAATACGGGAGATATTGCCGGCCCTGGCCCCTTCCGAGGCGAGCACGGTGATGACTTTATTAATTCTTCGCGCTGCGGGCACAAGGCCGTCAATGGTGCTCTGGCCGTCGATCTCCCGGGCCACGGAGAGGGGTGAGGTCCCCTGCAGCATCATGAGGTCATGATTGGTGATCATGCCCCTCACCTCCCCCCGGTTCACCACGAGGAGGTGGTGGATGTTATAACGGACCATTTTCAGGAGGGCCTCAAAGCAATAGTCCCGGGCTTCGGCCTTGATGAGGGTCACACTCATTATGCCGCTCACCGGATCGTCGATTGACCTGCCTTTGGCAACCACCCTGTTCCTGAGGTCCCTGTCGGTTATGATGCCTGAGGGGAGGCCGTCTTCGTCCAGGAGTATAAGGGAACTCACGTTCTGCCGGGCCATGAGCTCAGCCGCCTTTCGAATGGATAGGCTCTCGGCCGCGGTAACCACTGCGTGGGTGGCAAGGTCGTTCAGCGCTACGGTGAAGAGGAGCTTGTCACCGCCCCCGTAAAGAAGGCTCCGGTTATTGATCTCCCGGTACACCATGCCCACCAGCTTCCGGGTAGAGGTCTTGAGGAAGTGGGAGGAGAAGGCGGCGTGGGTATCAATGAGGCGAAGGACCGTCTCCCCTGTGACGAGGTAACAGACGGTGTCATCCGCAGCGGTCACGGTATCACGCGATACGTCGCCGCTCAGCAAAGAGGTGAGGCCGAAGCACTCGCCCTCGCTGAGATAATCCACCAGGACATCCTCTCCCTCATCGGTCCGCAAGAAGACCCGCACGCTCCCCTTCTTTATAATGCGCAGGCAGCCGGCTGAGGGCCCGTTCTGGCGAAGGATAGTGCTTTCTTTCGGGTAGAATTCCAGGGAAGAGGCGGAAGCTATCTCTCTGAGGACCTTCTCATCGAAAAAGGAGAAAGGAGGGGTCCGCCCGAGAAACTCCACGACTTCGGCGAGGATCATGCGTCCGTCCCGGCCTCGTCACCTTCTGTTCGGGGGGCGTCCGCTGTTCCCACGCCCAGGGCCTTTCGTACAGTCCGCTTCATCTCGTCGTGCATGAGAGGCTTCACGATAAAATCGCACGCCCCGGCCTTAAGGGCCTCCACCGCCGTTTCCAAAGAGGCATAGGCAGTCATGACGATCACTTTCTGCTGCGGGTTCTTCTGCCGGTAACGGGTGAGGAGTTCAATGCCGCTTATACAGGGAAGGATTATGTCGGTGATGATGAGGTCGTAGGCGGTCTGTTCCAGAAGAACAAAAGCGGATTCGGCGCTGTCCGCCACATCCACTTCGTAGCCCTCCCTGATAAAGACCCTCTTCAGGGACTGGCAGAGGGTATCCTCGTCTTCCACGATAAGCAACCGCTCAGCCATGTTTGCTCCCTTCCGGTTCTTATCGATACTTTACACCAACCGCGCCGTTATCGCAACACTTCCCCCTGTCTTGCTTTATAATCGGGCTAAACTATCTGATAAGGGTGTCTTTTTAATTCCTTGAAGTTTGCAGCGGGGCTGGGAAAGTCTTAAGACATCTGAATCAGATTGAAACCAAATTGCCTGAAATGTGAATCAAACGAAAAGGCTGTCTTGATCTTCAATATTCGTCGTGTTTCTCAGCGCTGTCTTTAACAGAGCTTTTACCTATCCCTATAATACTCAAAGCTGTTTTCGTCGTATCATTCAACTCATTTTCCTTGGAAATACTCAGTTCTACTCTTTCGTGCTCGTGAAGCCTGACTTTTTTAAGCGGCCTGAATACGCCGTTTTCATATATCGCCGTCACTGTTTTCGACATACAAACCTCCTTCCGAAGAACTGCTTTAATTGTACCACAAAGAAAGTATGGAAAGAGGAGGGCACTATGTGACGATAACTCCAGCCTATTTCAGTTGACTATAAGTTGAACGATCTTATTTCTCGAAAAGGTCGCTGTGTGTGCCGGTCCTTTCAAGCCGAAGAGAATCTTTATCTGCTGTGTAAATTAAGACCCAGTCGGCTTCAATGTGGCAATCGCGCGACGGCTGCCACGGTCCTATGAGTGGATGGTCTCTGTGGTTTGCTGGAAGCGGAGCGCCCTCGGACAGAAGCTTAACAACCTCCTGGAGCTTGTGCAGGTCCTTCCCTCGTTTTCGCATGCGCTTGATGTCTCGAAAAAACTGCTTGGTCTGAGAGACCTTCTTCATTTCTCCCAATTCTTGAACATTTCCTCTAAAGACTCGAATCCCTGAACATCCTGGCCGCTACGGCTCTTATCCAGCGTGGACGCCGTAAGCTCGTTTGGAATCTCGACAGGAAAAGGCAGGCCGCCACGCAGGGATATCTGCCGGTAGAAGATACGGATCGCCTCAGTAGGAGTAAGTCCAAGCTTGCGAAGGACACCTTCGGCTTTTTGCTTTGTTTGCGGTTCAATGCGTGCATGGACGACTGATGTTTTCATAGTCTTATTGTGTCACATTTGCAACACAGATGCAAGATGTTTTTATCTCATCCCCAGCCATGCGCCGCCGGCTATTTCTCTTTGCTTTCCTCTTCTACCTCATCCACATCCTCATAATCTCTTTTTCTTTTTAACATCCTCATGAAACCACATACGGTAACGAGCGCGGCAAGTAAGAAGAGAACCGCCTCCAGGTTATTACTAACATACGAAATCCATGTGCTCCCTGCTCTTAGATGTTCGCGCCACTTCAACTCAAGCTCCGACCTGGAAAAAGACAGGACATTCGCAATCCGCGGGTTTCAGCGGCAAATAAGCCGGCAGCAGCAAACAGAATCACCGTTAGAAAAGCCAGTACGCAAACAAGTCCCTTACTTCTAAAGTCCATTCCCCCAAGCATATTCCCTCCTCCTGATTTTTTATTCAAAAAGAACCTGATTAATCATTTCTCCGTTAATTAGCGCCAAGACCACCTCTACAGGCTTGCTAGATTGGATGTATCGAGTCCATTAAGCTTGCCTTGCTGTTGCCGACCGGCGCTGTTTAATCTCAGGGGTCTCCCTTCTCTTCTTAGGGCGTAACATCTCCTTGATGTGCTTTTTCTGTTCAGCGTAACTCATATCCTGCAATTCCAGGCTGAGTGGTCCCCTTATGTCACGCATCATTTTTACTGCATCCAGTTTTTTTATGGTTTTCATGCTGCTACTACCTCCCAGGGGCTTCACTTCCTCATAAGCCACAAGTATATCGATGTCACTCTAACAAATCACATGGGACTTTGCAAGGGAAGTTTCACACTTCCACCTGTATCGGGAGCCGGATGATAAAACTTGTGCCCTTTCCTTTGCTGCTCTCCACCGTGATGGTCCCGTCGTGTTCACGAATGATGCCGTAGCAGATGCTGAGACCCATGCCGGTCCCCTTGCCCAGGGGTTTGGTGGTGAAGAAGGGGTCGAATATCCTGTCCAGTGCCGCGTCCTCGATGCCCAGACCAGTGTCCCTGAAGCTGATTTTCATAAAAGCCCCCTCACGCTGTACAGCTATGGAGAGTGCGCCGCCGTGGGGCATGGCATCGAGAGCGTTGAGCATGAGATTCATAAAAACCTGCTGTATCTGGTCGGGGTTCACCACCAGGCGGGGAGAATCCCCCACATCCGTTTCGAGTTTGACGTTCTTGAACCTTTTATCATACTTCACCAGGTTGATCGTGCGGTCCAGTATCTCCGCAATGGAACAGGCCGTCTTTTCGGTGGAGGAGATCCTCGCAAAGTCGCCCAGGCTGCGCACAATGCGCGCTATCCTCTCGATATGACTGTTGATGGTTTGCAGGGACTCCAGCGTAAACTCCCCCTCTTCGTCCGGTTCCATCTTCAGTGTGCTGAGTTCCTGCACCAGGGACGAGATGGAGGCGAGGGGATTGCCGATTTCGTGGGATATGCCGGCGGTGAGCTTGCCGATACTGGCGAGTTTTGAAGCCTGCAGTAGTTGTTCCTCCATCTTTTTCTTTTCAGTTATGTCCTCCAGAATAAACACATACCCTCCCGAGGGATCTTTAAAGGGACTCAGGTTTATCTTGAAGGTCTGGTGGAAGGGTGTAGGGAAGGTCGCCTCCCTCTGCTCGCTCTGGAGCAGGATGTTCCCCGGCATCCAGGGCAGCAGGATGACGATGGATGTATTTATGGCCTCCGCTTTTTTCACGCCGGTGAGGGTCTCCATCCCCCTGTTCCAATATTTTATCCGCAGCAGGGAATCAACGGTGGCAATGCCGATTGGCGCGCTTTCAATAATATTCTCGCTGAATTCCTTGAGATATGACAGCTCCCGGTTGGCGGCTGTCAGCTCCTTCCGGGAAAGCCTGAGACTTTCGGTTATGTTCTTTATGGACTCCGAGAGTTCGCCCCTCTCCTTTTCCGTAAGCACGAGCCTGTTCTCAAAGATTATGGCTGCCATGGATGCGCCAACCGCACCGGAAAGCACCATTTCCGCTTCGTTCCTCAACTCAAAAAGCTCCCGTGAGGTGAGCACATCGCGTTTCTTGTTCTTTTTCATGAGATAAGTCCTGATGGCTTTGTCCGCCTCGCTCTTTCCAAGGTACTGCGTCAGGACCCCGGCGATGTCTGAAACGGTATAGGAACCGCTATGGGCCAGTTCCTGGACCTTTTCATAGGACTCCACGAAGATAAGGGCCTGTATCTCCTCTTCCTTGGACTGCCTGCTGAAAACCGAGACCCCGACGTAGAGAAGCACATTCACAAGCAGGCTCCAGAAGAGCGAATTCCCCCATTTGCCTAACCCGGTGACGCCGAACAGGCTGTTGGGATTGAAGAGTTCCGATCCGGTCAGCAGCGCGACCAGGCCGATTTCCTTTATGATCCCGGCCTTGATCATGGCGGGCATGATGAGGGTATAGAGCCAGATCGCAAAGCCGGCCATGAGCCCTGCCATGGCCCCTTTGCGCACACCTCGTTTCCAATAGAGCCCTATGAGGAAGGCAGGGGCAAAGAGGGTGACCGCTTCGAACGATTTCAGGCCCATATCCACAAGACTGTAAAACTCCCCGATGGAAACAGCGAAAAAGTAGCCAAGGAAAACTATTCCGAGGATGACGAGCCTCTTGATGTTCAGCACCACTGCCGGGAAACGCGGCGCATCGTGAAAATTGATCAGGGCGGGCATAATGATGCTGTTCATCACCATGGTGCTCAGGGCCAGCGCCTCGACAATTACCATGCCGGTGGCGGCGGAGAACCCGCCTATGAACGCGAAGAGGGCCAGGTAATGGGCGCCGTTGTTCAGGGGGAGGGTGAGAACAAAATAGTCGGCGGCCCTGCCTGCCCCGCCGGTGAGAAGTCCCCCCAGGGCAATGGGCAGAACGAAGATATTGATGAGGAAGAGGTAGAGGGGGAAGAGCCATGCGGCTTTCGTTATATGGGATTCATCGTAGTTTTCGACCACCGCCATCTGGAACTGGCGCGGCAGGAAGAGGATGGCCATCATGGAGAGAAACATAAGAGCGAGCCATTCCCCGTACCCGGTGCCGGACCCCGGTCCGAGCTGCAGGAGCCCAGCGTACCTGGAATCCTGTATCCTTCCGAAGATGTCTCCAAACCCCTTAAACATGCCGAAAGTGACGAACAGACCCACAAGGATAAAAGCCAGCAGCTTGACCATCGACTCAAAGGCAATGGCAAATACGAGTCCGCCGTGTCTTTCGGAGGAATCAAGCCGCCGCGCCCCGAATATGATGGCGAATATGCCGAGGGTCATGGTAATGAAAAGACCGGCAGCGGCGCTCCCGGTGGTCTCGCCCGAGATGATGGAGAAGGTGCTTATTATGGCTTTGATCTGGAGCCCGAGATACGGTGTGATCCCCACCACCGCCACTATGGTAACGAGGGCGGAGAGTGAAAGGGACTTCCCATAGCGCGAACCGATAAAGTCCGCTATGGTGGTTATCCTGTTGACCTTTGCGGTACGCACCATCTTCCGCAGGACAACGAGCCATAGGGACGCCATAAGCGTAGGGCCGAGGTATATGGTGAGAAAGGAGAGTCCTGACGTGGCGGCCTTGCCTACGCTCCCGTAAAAAGTCCATGAGGTGCAATAGACTGCAAGTGAAAGGGAATATATGTAGGGATTGTTGACAATGCTCTTCCCGGCTTTCTCTTTTCTTTCGGCGTAATACGCCACCGCGAAAAGAAGCAGGAGATAGCAAAAAACAATAAAAAATATGCTGTATGGGGCGAACATTCCCTAAGCGGGCGCAATTTCAGCCCGTCTTTCTGCCACCTTCAGTTTTGAACGAAGCGAGCGCCACCAGGGCGATAAAAACCAGCCAGAACGCAAAGAGGTAGACGAGAATATGGACGCGGAATATTTCGAGCAGGGGCCACGTCAGCCCCAGAAGACCGACAAGAAATATGAAGACCCAGACCTCGGTATTTTTCAATCCTCCGCAACCCTCCCTATGCTCACGATCCTGTCGTCAGCGTCAAGGTCCATGAGCTTTACGCCCTGGGTGTTCCTGCCGAGCACCGAGATTTTGCCTGCAACGGTGCGGATAAGCTTGCCGCTGCTGGTGATAAGGACCACTTCATCCTCGTCCTTCACCTGCAGGAGACCTACTGCCTTTCCGCCTCTTTCCATCACCTTGATCGAAATGACCCCTTTGCCGCCGCGGCCATGCAGGGGGTATTCATCACTCTTGGACCTCTTGCCAAGACCTTTTTCAGTAACGGTAAGAAGGGTTGTCCTTTCTTCCACAACATTGGCGGAAACCACTTCATCCTTTTTCGCAAGCCGGATGCCGATGACCCCGCGCGCCGATCTTCCCACCGAGCGCACATCGTCCTCTTTGAACCGGGCGGCGAGACCGTTCCTCGTGCCGATGATAACATCGTTTTCACCGGTGGTCTTCCTGACCGCGATCAGTTCGTCACCTTCATCGAGGTTCACAGCTATGATCCCCTTGCTCCTGGGGTTGCTGTACTCTTCGAGGGCCGTCTTCTTCACAACGCCGGCCTTGGTGAACATGACCAGGTAGCCTTCCTTGAAGTCCCTCACGTTAATGGCCGTGGTGATCCTCTCACCTTCCGCAAGGGGCAGCAGGTTAACAAGCGCCTTGCCCTTTGCCGTCCGCCCTGCCTCGGGGATCTGGTAGATCTTCTGCCAGTAGAGTCTGCCCATGTTGCTGAAGAACATCATGTAGTCATGCGTGGAGCCGATAAAGAGCTGTTCGACGAAATCCTCTTCCCGCGTCTCCATGCCGGTGAGACCCTTGCCCCCGCGGCGCTGGCTCCGGTAGATGGAAAGAGGGTTTCTCTTTATATAGCCGAGATGGGAGATGGTGATGACCATTTCTTCTTCGGTGATGAGGTCTTCTATGGTCAGATCAGCAGTGGCGGGCAGGATCTCCGTTCTCCGCACGTCCGCGTACTTGTCCCTCACTTCCTGGAGTTCGTCCCTGATGATTTTGGAAACGAGCTTATCGCTTGCCAGGATGTCTTTGAGCCTCCTGATCTCTTTCACTGTCTCTTCGTAATCGTTTACGATCTTGTCCCTTTCGAGCCCGGTCAATCTCTGGAGTCTCATCTCCAGGATGGCCTGGGCCTGTATCAGGGAGAGCGGATAATCGCTTACCAAGGCAGTCCTCGCCGCTTCAGGAGATTTCGCGTTCCTGATCAGGGTAATAATCGCATCCAGATGGTCGAGGGCGGCTTTCAGGCCTTCCAGGATATGGGCTTTCTCCTCGGCTTTCCTCAGTTCGAAGCGTGTCCTGCGGAGCACCACGTCCCGCCTGTGATGCAGGAAATGCGTTAGTATCCTCTTGAGGGAGAGGATATGCGGCTGTCCTCCCACAAGGGCGAGCATGTTGATGCCGAAGGTGGTCTCCATCTGCGTATGCTTATAGAGGTTGTTCAGGACCACCTGGGCCATTTCCCCGCGCTTCAGTTCCATGACAACACGTATGCCGTCCCTGTCGGATTCGTCCCTGAGATCGGAGATGCCTTCGAGCTTTTTCTCGCGGATCAGTTCCGCGATCTTTTCTATCAGCCGCGCCTTGTTCACCTGGTAGGGGAGTTCGGTAACGATGATGCTGTCTCCGCCCTTGGCTTCCCTCTCGATGATGGCCTTGGCGCGCACCTTGATCAGGCCCCTGCCGTTGGTATAGGCGTCCACGATGCCCTCGGTGCCGTGTATCATTGCGCCCGTAGGAAAGTCAGGCCCTTTGATGACCGTCATCAGATCGGTCACCGTGACCTCGGGGTTTTCGAGCAGCATGATAAGGCCGTCCACCACCTCGCCCAGGTTCTGGGGAGGAATGTTGGTGGCCATACCCACAGCGATGCCTGAGGAACCGTTGATGAGCAGGTTCGGGATACGCGTGGGCAGGACAGCCGGCTCTTCAGTTGTTTCGTCAAAGTTGGGGACAAAGTTGACGGTCTCCTTGTCGATGTCGGCAAGCAGTTCTTCCGCGATCTTCGCGAGCCGGGCCTCTGTGTAACGGTAGGCTGCAGCCGGGTCGCCGTCGATGGAGCCGAAATTACCCTGACCGTCCACCAGCATATAGCGCATATTGAAGTCCTGGGCGAGCCGGACCATGGCGTCGTAAACCGCCGAATCGCCGTGCGGATGGTACTTTTTAAGGACCTCGCCCACAACACCGGCGCTTTTTGAATATTTTTTATTTGGGAGCAGGCCCTCTCTGAACATGGCGTAGAGGATCCTTCTCTGGACGGGCTTCAGACCGTCCCGCACCTCCGGCAGGGCCCTGCCGATGATCACGCTCATGGCGTAATCGAGGTAGCTGACTTTCATCTCTTCTTCTATGCTTATTGAAGTCTTGCCAAGTGACATGTTTTTCCCTTCCCTCTATTATGTAATCTGTAATTATAACATACTGATACGAATATAAAAAAGAGTTGCCGGACACGGAAGAATCGCAGGGGAAAAACAGGCTGTTACGCGGTCCTGACAGCGCGCTTCAAAGCTAAGGTGCAGACAGCGTCTGTTCTTATGATACCAAGGGGGAGTTGAGGGAAAGAGTATCGAGGTGGCGTGCTTTCTTTGCCCGGTACATGTGGGACTTACTCTGCAACTTTAAGTCATGAGATGTAAGTCATGAGATTTACTTCTTACGGTCTTGTGTCCTAAGCTTTACACCTTACGACTTAAATGATATCTTCCGGAAGCCCGGCTTGATGCCTGTAGAATTTGTAGAATTTGAAATGGCTGCTTTGTGAGAAGTACAAGTGGAGATTCATTTTGGAGTAATGGAATAGCATTGAAAATCAATAGATTTAATCTTTAAAAAGCTCCTTCAATATCTGTATAATCACAGCATATGATTGACAATATCATTGCTGTCATTAAGAGATGTCTTGCAGGTGATGAATGTGCATGGGACATATTTGCAAAAGAGTTTGCCTCAATGGCTACGAATATCCTTAACAGCCGGTTTTCTTCCCTTGAAGTTCACGAAAAAGAAGACATCATCCAGAATGTGTTTTCCAAACTGCTCAACGGCGGGCTGCGGAATTTCAGGGGAGCGACAGGATATGAATTCCTTGGCTATTTTAAGATTATCGTAACAAACGAGGCGAATACCTTTCTAACATCCGTTAACAGAAATAAAACCCTTTCGCTTGATGATGAAAATGGAATGACACTTGACGTACCCTCAGAAACTACACGGCCCGACAGATTGTTTGAAAAAAAGGAAATGCTCGGTCTAATAGGTGCGGCCATTCAAGAATACCCTCTGGAAGACCGACAGCTTTTTCTTCTGAAGGCAAGAGGGCACAAGGACAAAGAAGTGTCCGCAATATTGGGGCTTCCGATGGGGACCGTGGCGTCGAAATATAACAGAATAGTCGAAAAACTCAGAAAAGACCTGGGGGAATAGACTGATGGAAGAAAATCTTTTTTCCAAAGTCTTTAATAACAGGGGAGCTTATGGATACATTTGAAAAGAAGCTGAATGCCGCTCTCGACGATCTTGGAGCAATAAAGACGCCGGAATGCATAGATACCTCCACCATCGGACTATACGCAGATAATAAACTGTCAGGCGAAGGAAAGACGCGCACTGAGAATCATATCAAAACCTGTCTCTATTGCCTTGACCAGCTTGCTGAAATGAGAGAACTGCTTCTTTATCAGAAACAGGAGACATCAGTGTCTCCGCAGCTCTTGAGCAAACTCAAGGTGCTTTACCCGAAACAGGAGCCTTCAACACCGTTCAAGGATAAGATCAAAGAGCTGATATTTTTTCCAGGCTGGAAATATGCGGTAGTAAGTTTTGCAAGTATCTGCCTGACTATCCTTATCACTTTAAGCATAAAGACCGACAAAAGCAGTCCCGGCTCGCCGACAGTAGATATGAACTCTTTTGTGACGGTCAGGGCTTTGGGGAGCGGCGGGGAAACGCTCAGAGAGGCCCAGGGTGTTGTGATCAATGCCAACGGGCTTGTGGCATCCAACCTCACCGCGCTGGCTGGTGCGCGTATGATAGAGGTCAAATTGAGAAACGGCAAGACCTACCAGACAAGGGACATCTGGAAAGACGATGACAAGAACCTCGCAGTAATGAAAATTGACAGCGACCGGCTGCCCTCTCTTTCTCTTGCTGATGTAAGCGAGATGACTATCGGCCAGAGCGCCTTTATCGTCACTGATCCTGCCAAGGCAAAAAGAGGCTTAAAGGAAGCACTCATAAGTGATTTCAAGTCGTATCCCGGCAGGCATAAAGACGGAGGCGTTCAATACATTCAACTCGCCTCGCTGACCTCGCTGGTCAACAGAGGCGCATTGATAGACAAGGATGGGAAATTGATAGGCCTGCTTGTGACGGAAGAAAAGAATATCAACCTGGCTGCTCCGTTGAAGGATATGGAGCGCATGGTGAAAGAACAAAAAGCCATTCCCCTGAGTGAATTGAAAAATATGAGGTTTTCGGAAAAAGCGCTGAGCTTCTACATGAAAGGGATTTTGGCTGATTATGCCCATAAATGGGACGAGGCAATTGTCTTTTTGAAACAGGCATTGGAGCTTAATCCCGATCTGGAAGGGGCGCATCTTGAGCTTGGATATGCTTATTACAGGAAAAGATTGTATGACCTGGAAGCTAAGGAATACGAGGAAGCGTTGAGGATTAATCCCAGGAATACGGATGCGCTCTCTTCCCTTGCGGAGAATCTTGAGACAAGAGGATTATATGAGCAGGCGATAACGGCATATGAAAAAGTCGTTGCGCTCGACCCGGATGACACGCTGACGCTTTACGACCTCGGCGTAGCATATCTGGCGCAGGGGCAGAGGGCGAAGGCTATGGAGATATATCCGAAATTGAAACAGTTGGATTCGGGGGCGGCGGAGAAGTTGAGGAGACTTAATACAAGATTATGAAAGTGAAAAGGAGGGAGATATGAGACGACTAAATATTAAAGGTAAGGGCTCGAATTGGGAGACTATAGCATTTGTATTGATAAGAAGAATTTGCTCGCCACAAAAACCTTACTTTACAAGAACGCAGATAATATCTATAGACAATTTGCCCTTGGCAATAACTTTTTCGAACATGTTAGGGCATAAGGAACGACCTGAACAACCAGCGGCTACTCTTGATAGGACAATTCAGAATTTAAGGAATAAAGGCTATATAGAATTTATAGCGAGAGGCGAATACAAGCTTACAGAAAAAGGCTTTAATACAATGAATACTGAACACGAAAACATTATTGAGCCATTAATTAAACAGCTATCCCAAAAAAATCACAATGAAGCGGACAGGAGGGTGCAACTATGAAAGTAAATGTGAGGTGTTACAATGGATGACAAAACAAAGAAAAAGACAGACTTTCTTGAAAGTTGGGGCTTTAAATTTCATGAAGAGGTTTGGATAAGTGAAGCGGGAGAACTCAGCCACGAATTTGTTGATGACCATTCATTGACTGAGATAAGAAGCAAACTAACAAAAGCAATGAAAGCATCAGAACTTAGGAAAGAGCCTTTCAAACTATATAATGGGTAACTTGGCATGATCGTAAAGCGCAATCTCATAGCAGTTTATGAACGGAGGAATATTGAATGAACAAATGTCCATATTGTGATGGAGATATACAAGATGGAGCAAAGAAATGCAAGCACTGCCGTGAATGGCTGACAGTTTTTGGTGTGGACTCCACAAATGATAAAGACAATGTTATGGACAGCGAGTCATGTTCAACAACAGGACCCTCGCTCGGACGAATATTCAAACTGCTTGCCATTGTACTTGCAAGTATTTATTTGATAGCAGGAGGGTTAAGTGGTACTATATCACACGCCTATCTGCTGAGTTTTAGCATAGGTGCTCTTTATGTTGCTTCTGCCTTTTATTCAAAAAAAGCTTACGGCTTCAAGGTGGTCAATAAAACTAAAGGTGTTTCCGTAGGTTTCAGAATTATTGCTGCAACATTATTACTACTTGCTATCGAGGAGCAATCTGATGATTATTACACTATATTGAGATGGATTGTTAGTCCTGCATGTTTCTATAGTTCTGTCCTTGCATATAGGCAACGGAAAGAAAAGTGGGTATGGTTTTTAATAATCATTGGCTTATTCTTTAACCCTCTCAAACCAGTTCATCTTGATGCTGAGACTTGGTATGCCGTAAATATTATTGTAGGCGTTATTTTGTTAGCGTCAACTTATTTTGTATATGAGAAGGAACTTCACTCAGATACTAATCAATGATTATTCAAAGAAGCACAATCTCATAACAGTTCTGAACGGAGGTATACTGAATGACAAAATGCCCATTCTGCGCAGAAGACGTCCAAGATGAAGCAAAAAAATGCAAGCATTGTGGCGAATGGTTAACTGATTTGCAGCATGAGAGTCTTATATGCAACGGTCCAGATGCAGCCCCAAAAGAAATTAATAAAAATGAAATAAATTCTGACATAAATATAACAGCTGATGAGTCAGTGAAACCCAGCGAGGGGGAGACCTCTGATTTTCTTGCCGATGAAGATGCTTCAAAGTATCGTGACATTCCTGGAGCGGTAAATCTAAATCCAGTCAGGAAGCCAGGTAAATACGGATGGGGCTGGTTAATTTTTCTCGTATGGTTTGCAAATGGTCATAAAGTAATTTCATTCTATAATTCCAACATTTTGTCGGTTGAGCTCTTATTAATATTTCCCCTTATGGTTGTTTATTTTAATATCCGCAGAAAGTTTCTCAACAAAATGGCATACAATCAAAAGAAATGGTTGGCTGGACTGACAGCAGGTGTTTTTACGTAGAGGTCTTGTCAATAGGTGTGTAAATAGCATTTAGGCGGCCATCCTTTCCAGTGCCTTTGATTCATGCTTCACCTTTACGCCATCGACAAACTTTGTC
>Ga0315281_10000167_pt1 | contig 83194 bp, 77 predicted proteins | sample YL17G07_0_MG_FD_204540 | JGI IMG/M metagenome (GOLD analysis project Ga0315281, IMG submission 204540) | Sediment microbial communities from Yellowstone Lake, YNP, Wyoming, USA - YL17G07_0 | ecosystem: Environmental > Aquatic > Freshwater > Lake > Sediment | place: USA: Wyoming | collected... | reverse complement strand
AGCGTCGTTTCTAATATCTCGGCCATTGTTACTCCTTTTCTTGGCATGGGTTTGTTGAGTGAGCCCTCCAGCCTCAACGTGATTGCCGGTGTCTGTGCGGCCGGGGTTGGCGTATTCATGGTCTCCGACCTGAGACGAAGACAGAAACTCATCGCCGGATCTTTTCTTAGCGGGCTCGGTCAAGTGACACTCTTTGCCGCACTGGCTCTTGCACCAACCGTCTTCGTTGTCCCCACATACAATCTGAAGTCTCTTGTGACCGTTATTCTCGCTTACGCGATCATACCCAAATCAGAAAAGGTGAACATGAGGGTGATCCTAGGAGCACTGCTGGCGATCGGAGGCATCGTCCTAATCAACATCTAACGTAGATCCAACGCCAGTTCATCCACCAGAATTCAAATCAACAATCTCGGACAGCACACTGTTTTTCTGCTGTACGTGCGCACCAGCTAACCCATAGAACACCACAAAAACCAGATCACGTAGACTATACCGTGTTTAGTGTGTATGGGCGCACGAGCAAATCCGCACAAAGGGGCTTGTTCGGTGAATTGTTCTTCTCGGTACGGTGCCTGCTGTACTTTGTTGGCCTTCATCCCCGTGTTTCGGGTTCAGAGTCTTATCCTGAGAACTTTCCTCGTAACAATGGTTCTTACTAGACCACAACATCTTCCATGAGGGGTCGAGTGAGGCCGGCAACTGAATTTGAGCAGGAACACAATGTGGCGTGATGGTTCAAGCGTCTCAATGTCAGCGAGTTTAATCTAAGAGATAGGCTACGGGTGGCTTACGATTGCCACCATCCCTTTGAACTTGGTGGACCGGGCGGAGTCCACACTCATCTGGGTCTGGAACCCCATCGATCTTCGGGTCCAAACCAATCACGAACGGACTATGCACGCTACAGACTGATTTCCTTTGCGATTCCACATGACGTTCGAAGCAGATGAGAGCACATCCAGAATGATTGAAAAGCATTGGACAGATGCGGCCGCCGGGCGTCGAACCTCTGGTACGAGCTGTATTCTACGGCGCTGTTCTAAGCACGAACCGCTGATAAGTCAGAAGTTCCACTTGATTTTCGAGTCGCAACGTTGGGAGCCTCGGGCGGGCTTCAAACCCAGAGTCCGGAACCCGCTTTGTAGAGTCGGGGGAGAATGTGCCGCATTTCTCCGCAACCTAGAATATTGATGCGCGATTCGTTCTCAAGCTTGCTCAGGCTTCCCAATGGTAGTAATCGAAGCTGTTCCATAATGCTTTCAACGATATCTCCCATGTAAAGGGCATATCGTAAACCATCCAGCGTTCTGTGTGTTGTCTGGTAGAATAGATGCATGTGATAATTGCAGAAGCCCCTAGCAAGCATAACCTTATGTCTGAACTCTGAATCCATCACTACTTCATTCGTAAGCAAATACTCCATGTGACGTTCCTCATTTTTCATCCACAAGTAGCATAATGGGCAGCCAGCAGATTTCGCAAGAGCTTCGAGGATTTCGATCGTTAGCAGATTCTTCTCGATCAATCACACCGACCTGAACAGTTCAGGCAGAAGCATGTACGCATACGGCAGTAAGCTCACCCAATGTCCTCCTCTTCACTATTCGCGTTACCAAATGCCATAGTCAGTCTTCAGTGGAGCATGCGAAGTAGAGTCTCAAGCGATGAAAGGGCGTAGAATGTGTCTTCGAAAGTTGAAATGCCTAAGAAGATGGACCTTCGGAATCCACCGTTTCCATTTTGGAACTTGCCAATCAGTCTCAAGTTCTGGGAATTATGTCGGCATGTCTCACTGAGAAGTTCCAGTGCTTTCAATCCGTAATACGTATCCTCAAGTATCAGGTAAGCGTCAAAATGCTTTGGAGATCTCACGATTCCTCCCGTTGGATTCTCGCAGGCCCTAATCCACTTAAGCGTACTCTCAAGCGAGTTCAGGTTGTGTCCGAGTAGCTTTAGGGATGCAAGGGCGTAGTAGACCGAAGCGAGGCGTGAGTAGCCACTCTTTCCAAAGCTCCCATCATGATTCCTGAGGTTGAGGATACGCTGGGGCATCGCCTCCGATTCAATCGGCTTCCCCAACAGCTTGAGAGTCTCAAGGGAAAGGTAGAGCGTCTCCACATCTGAGGCAGCTTCGATGTTAACTTCAAAACTGCCCAGTTTTGATGCAGAATTCTGAGCCAGCAGAACATATTCCTCAACTCCTCTTTCCGGTGTTGTTCCTAGCTCTTTCAGTGATCTTGTAACGTAGTAAGCGACCTTTACTGAGTCGAAGCCTCCATCCGAATGCTGCAACCCCTTCAGGAAGTCAATAGTACTCTGACTGCGAGACGGTTGAACTCCCAGCATCTTGAGTATTTCAAGAGCGTAGTAGGTGTCCTGCGCTGAAGATTCAGACCACTGAGCAAATGTGTATCCACCATCATCATTCTGCCGTTTAGTGACGTAGTCTACGACAGAGCTGGCTCGAATCCACTTGTCAAAATCGGTAACTCGCCGTTTCTCCCGCACCACTTCCAAAGGCAATTACCTCGTAGCACGAAATAAGACGAGCGCTCCTACTGCGGACAGTATTGCTGAGTAGAGAAACGCAACAAAGGGCGATGAAACGACCCACAGTACCCCCACTATCGCGCTGGAAACGAAATCTCCAACGCCATTGACCGTCCGAAGAACACCGTAACCAGTACCTCTCACTTCAGGAAGCAGAAGATCTGCCGCGAAAGCGCCCTCAATAGTTTCCGTCGTCGCAGTGAAAATTCCCGCTGCTGCGAAAATCAAGGCCAAATAGAATAGATTTGTTGTGAGGTAGGCCGTACCCAAGCAGGTGAATGCAGAGAGAAAGTAGCCAGCAACTAGGACCGATTTCTTCCCAATCCTGTCTCCCAAAGCCCCAACGGGGAAGCATGCAGTCGCGTAGACTAGGTTTAGCAACGTGTAAAGGGCGACCGCCATCAGCGTTGCTTGCATGGTGCCTACCTCTGGAGCTAGCACTTGTTCAGCTCTGAGTGCGAACAGTGAATTGGCAAAGTTAGCGACCCCGAAAAATCCGACTCCTGTTAGAAAGAGTTTGAATCCCTTAGGCAAAGTTTGAACTGCCTTGACGAATCCTGCATGTTTGGGATGATCATTTCCGCGTTTTTGCCTGACCTCTTTGACGAAGAATAGTACAATCACGAATGCGGCAATGCCGGGCAGGGCTGTAAGATAGAATATCTCACGATATCCTAGAGAGGTTACCAAGAAAAGAGCGATGGCAGAGCCTATTGTTGCGCCTATAGTATCCATCGCCCTGTGGAAACCGAAGGCTCTCCCGTGGAACTCCTTCCTAACAGAATCCGCTAAAAGCGCGTCTCTGGGTCCCTCTCTCGCACCTCGCCCAATCCATCCGCCGACCCTTAGGGCGGCAACTTGGATCCAGTCTGAAGCGAATCCAATCGCAGGTATAAGCAGGCCGGTGAGCACGTACCCCAAGATAATTGGGGGCTTTCTTCTCCCGAGTCTGTCACTGATATAACCGGAAAAAGGTTTGACGAAACTCGAGGCGCCGTCTGAGAATCCCTCAATTAATCCGAGAACCGCCGGAGAGTAACCTAATTGAAGGGTGAGAAAGAATGGCAAAATTGCTGTCGCCATCTCATGGCTCGCGTCGCTTAGAAGACTCACTAGGCCGAGAAAGAACACGTTGCCAGATAACCACTTGGGTATTCTAACCATTCTTCATCATCTGTGCAACGGGGTGTAACAGTGGTTACACTTAAACCGTTATGTGCTACATACCTGAAGGCCAGTTTTCTGCGAGGGTTTGGTTCATTGGTTCTCAAGAGCTTTGATAATTCCTTTTTCGTGCTCGATGGACGTTATGCGCTCGTTTCCTCGCTCTTGCAATTTCCTTGATATGATATCCGAAGCGGATTCTATGTGAATTGTGATCCCGGAAACGTTATGGCATGTGGCTCGTAATCTCTTCTTGACTTCATTTGCTATCGCATGTGCCTGATTCGAAGTCATATTCGCTCCCACTTCGAGGTCGAGATCAACACATAACTTGTCGGCAACTTCTCGGACGCGAATACCATGAACTCCTCTAGATCCAGGCACCCCACCGACTATTTGCTTAACCAGCTTCATGCATTTCTCATCCTCATGTCCAATCGGCTCTGTGCAAACTGAGATCCTCGTGACGCGGTGTACGGCTCTCTTCACATCGGTTTCTATTTCGGATAGGATCCTGTGAACGTCCTCGAACCTGAGACCGTTGTCAAGCAATACGTGTGCGCAGATGTCGAGTCTCTTGCTAACCATGCGTACAGTCACTTCTCCACAATCCCTCACATCGCCTGATGCTTCGATTATTGCTTTTACGCGCGCCGCGATTTCCTTCGGCGTACGTTCTAACAGTGGAATCGGCAGGGATGATGTCTCCTCGCATCTATGGGTCTAGCAACAGGCCTGCTGTGTCACCCTAATGTTAGGTAACTTTATGGAACTGAACGGCTTAAATGTAACGGTTGTTACATTAACCCACTGAAGCAAAACGCTGATCCTGGAGTATCAGGCATCGATGTCACAAATGCCGCTATCGAACGCCTCATCCCGGTATCGGTTTCATTGTAACCGATGTTACATCCTCTCTTTATCGAGACGACAACAAGCCGTCCTTGCGACCTGATGCTACTGACGGTCCTACGGAACACTCAGTAAGCTCGCAAATCACGCGTCAACGGCCCGCCATCAGCACACGCATGAACTTCGACCTAAAATGGTCTGACAGCATCTTTTTCACAACTTCTGGAGCCACCAACTTACTCACTTGCTTGCGACCTATCCAAACATACTCCTTCGCCTCCCTACTGATCATTGGGGGGTCGGTGACGGCTCTGGTCCTATAGCAGACTATCACGTGGTGGATTTTCTTATCGCCCATATCGATGAAGTCGTCGTAGACGCCGACCAGATCCCCAATCTCAATATCGAGTCCCATTTCCTCTCCGACTTCGCGAGATACAGCATTGACAACATTCTCATTCTGCTGAACGTACCCTATCGGAATGACCCACATGTTGTGGTAAGGCATATCGCCCTCCCACATTAGGAGTACCTTGCCATCCTTCCTTTGTACGATGGCTGCCACGCTGAGAACAATATTGGCAGCGTAAGCTTCAACGCGCCCCGATTCCAAACCTATTCCTTCAATAGTAACTACAAAGCCCCATTAAGCTTAGTGAAAGCCGTGAAGAATCCCAAGACATCAGGCTGGTTGTTGTTCGGTTACGATGTCCCTGAGGAACCCTCCAGAATCAGGGTCCGAATCTGGCGGCAACTGAAGGGCTTAGGAGCACTCTATCCACAAATGTCCTTTTGTATTCTTCCAGATTCCATGGCGATCCGTTCACGTCTGAGAGATCTTGCCTCAACCATGAAAGGCTACGGTCCCAAGATAATTCTCGAAGCAAAGACTACGAACAGGTCTTACTTGGACACCCTGTTGATGCTCTTCAAAGAGGATGTTGAAAAGGAATATCATGAGCTAGCCGAGGAATGTGATGAGTTTTTGGAAGAAATCAAGAAAAACTTGAGGACCGGCAATGTGACGCAGACCGAAGTTTCAGAGCTAGAAGAGGCGCTTGAAGGCCTGGAACGATGGTTAACTAGGATCAAAAGGAGAGATTTCATAGGATCAACGGCTGAAGGAAAGATTCACAGACTCCTTAACCGTTGCCGCAGCGCCTTGCTGAGCTTCTCCGAGAAAGCCCAACCGAAGCGAATGAGCGACATGCCAAAAGGTCACAGGCATTAGTCCAAGCTCGCGTTACGATGGTTTCTTTATCACGACCACCGAACGCTTGCAGCTATTGGCAACTTTCTGCGATACGCTTCCGAGGACTGCTGTGGCGAGCATGCCCTTTCCATGCGTCCCAACCAATACCAGGTCGGCATCCACGGTCTCGGCGTATTCGCAAATCTTCTGCGCTGGCTCGCCATGCAGAACCTTGGATTCTATGAGGATTGCTGCATGATTGAAGTATTTCTCAATGAGACTCTTGTGAAGTGAAGCGAACTCTCTTTCTTGTTCATCGATTTCTGTTGAATCGACTTCCCCTTCGGCAGTAAATAGACTCGGCATGTTTACAACGCTGAGAATGGTCACGTCAGAGCCCAAACGAGAAGCTAGTTTAGCAGCTTCTTCTATCACGAGGGACGCGTAATTCGAGTTATCTATCGCGACGAGGCAGCCCTCAATTCTTCAAGCAATTGATCGTTCATTTTCAACAGAGCGCCAATATGCTGATTAAGGATGTCAATATCGGTCTCTGTCATCTTACCGTAACCTGTGAGTTTCTGGGGCATACAATCTTCGAGGACTGCCCAGATCCCGGAAATAGAGGAATGCACACTCCAACTTGCTGACTCCTGTACCGTCTCAAGATTGAATGTCTTCTTCAGGAACACAACCTCGCTAAACATCGAATCAATGATGATCAACATGCACGATTTGACGGCTGGATCAATGTCGTTCCTAGTTGAGCGCATTATCGATCGCTCGTTCGGTCGCATGAACATCTGCATCATTCTATTCAGATTCCTTTCTACGATGTAGAGACCGCTTTTGACGGCGTTCGCGACAGTTTCTTCCATTGCAGTTCATCTTGTATGGAGGAGCATTCTAGGTGTAGCGGCCGTTACATTTTAATCTGGCCGTTTCACGCGAAAGTTAGGTGCGTAGATAGATGGGGTCATGGAGGTAGTGCGAACTTGGTCGACCTTGAGCGTAATCTGGACACGGGTCCTAATCCTCCCATGGAAGTGTATGCGATAGTTGAGAATCCGAAAGGCATGGAGAACAAATATGAGTATGACTTGGAGAAGAAGGCTATCGTTCTGGACCGAGTTCTCTACTCTGCTATGCATTATCCGGGAGATTGCGGTTTTATCCCTCACACACTCGACGAGGATGGCGACCCCCTTGACGTGCTGGTGCTGGTGACATATCCGACCTTTCCGGGATGCGTGCATACCGACCGTCCAATCGGCCTTCTGCATATGTCGGACGGAGATGTGAGAGATGACAAGATCCTGGCTGTGCCTGTAAATGATATCCGGTTCGCTAGCGTCAGAGACCTAGGAGATGTCCAAGAACACACGCTGAAAGAGATCGCCCACCTTTTCGAGACCTACAAGGTGCTCGAAGGAAAGACCACCAAGATCTTGGGTTGGTCAGACGCAGAGGACGCTAAAGCAACCATTCAACACTCTCAAGAACCGTACAAACAGAGAGCACACCAATTCCAGTAAGATTCGAGGATCTGATCTTAGCGCCCGAAGCATTCGCGTGCGAAGGAGCGATACTCATACCACGGAGGTTAGTTCGTTGGTTGAAAACAATCACAATTCTTGGATTAGAAAAAATCGGAATGGTACAATCAGGAGACGATCTAGCTACGTCGATCTCCGAGGCTTTGACAGCCGAGAAAATCAAGATCATGGACGGCGACGTAATTGTGGTATCCCAGAAAGTGATATCGAAAGCAGAAGGCCTGCTAGTAGACATCTCTACAATTAAGCCGAGCACTAAAGCTAAACTCCTTTCAAAACGTACCAGAAAGGATTCTCGGCTGATTGAACTCATCTTACGTGACTCACCTCAACTGATCCGCGCCGACAGGAAGGCACTCATCGTCCGAAGGAAGAACGGCTCCATCTGCTTGAACGCGGGCGTCGACAAATCAAACGTCAAAGGTCGAAACATCTACTCACGACTTCCAGCCGACGCAGACGACACCGCAGATGAACTCAGGCTGGGACTTGAGGAACTGTCAGGGTGCAGGTTAGGAGTGATCATAGGAGACACTTACAGCCGACCCTTCAGGGTTGGGCAGGCAGAGTTCGCTATTGGCGTTTCGGGCATCGAACCGGTCATCGACTACAGAGGGCTGAAAGACCTCTACGGTTACAAGTTGAGGTTCAAATCAGTCGCCCTCGCCGACGAAATCGCCGCGGCGGCTGAGCTAGTAATAGGACAGGGAGCCGAACGTATCCCCGTCGCCATCATACGAGGCCTGACACGCCTGAATCCGTCCGACAAACATGGCTTATCCAAGAAACTCCTACTCGGCAGACGAATCGATCTGTTCAAAGATATGATCTAGCGAAATTCCCAGTTCTTGAAATCATTGACGTAGCGTAGGAAGAAAGGGTTCCAGCTCAGTTCAGTCAACGCAATCGAATCATGTTTACCCTCGGGAATAATCCAAAGTTCGTAAATGTATCTACTTTTCTAGCCAGTTGCAGCTAGTGGTCTGCAATGGGAAAAATCAGTCATGTTTGGGCCCGTGAGATCTTGGACTCGCGCGGAAATCCCACCGTGGAAGTTGAGGTAACACTGGATAACGCCATTGGCTTGGCAGCAGTTCCGTCGGGTGCGTCGACAGGGAGCCATGAAGCGTTAGAATTACGGGACAAGAGCACTCGCTTTGGGGGGAAGGGCGTGCAACTTGCAGTTGAACACGTGAATTTGGAGATTTCCAAAGCGGTTGTTGGAATGGATGCGTTTGATCAATCCCGGGTAGATCGCGTATTGATAGAGCTTGATGGCACACCGGACAAGAGTAGGTTAGGGGCCAATGCCATTCTGGGCGTCAGTCTCGCTGTAGCTCGCGCAGCAGCCAACTCCAAGAACCTTCCGTTGTTCCGCTACCTGGGAGGAGAAAATGCTAACATATTGCCTGTGCCGATGTTTAACATTCTCAATGGCGGTGTTCACGCTAATTGGCAAGGCACTGATTTTCAGGAGTATATGATTGCTCCCGCAGGAGCACCGAATTTTCGGGAGGCTTTACGATGGGGCAGCGAGACATATCACTCGCTGCGCGGCGTGCTTAAGGACCGAGGCCACAACACTTCTGTGGGAGACGAGGGAGGATTCGCTCCAACTTTGAAAGCCAACTACGAGGCAATCGAGCTCATATTGACCGCCATTGAAAAGGCTGGGTACGTTCCTGGTCGAGATATCGCAATTGCGATCGATCCGGCTTCAAGCAGCTTCTACAAAGACGGAACGTACGATCTACGAACCGAAAGACGAAGACTAACATCAGAACAAATGGTGGACATGTACACGGAATGGGTGACCAAGTATCCTATTGTTGTGATTGAGGACGGGCTGGCCGAGGACGATTGGAGTGGGTGGAAACTGCTCAACAACGCTTTGGGCAAGAGAGTTGAACTGGTTGGAGACGATCTATTCGTTACCAATGTGCAGCGCATAGAACGGGGCATAAAGGAAGACATCGCGAATGCCGTTCTCATTAAACCAAACCAAATTGGCACGCTTACTGAGACCATTTCTGCGATGAAATTAGCACGTGAATCAGGGTGGGGCGTCATGGTATCTCATCGAAGCGGTGAAACAGTAGACACGTTCATCGCAGACCTCACCGTCGCCATGGGTACCGGCCACATGAAAAGCGGAGCCCCTTGCCGCGGCGAACGCGTGGAAAAATACAACCGCCTCATCCGCATTGAGGAGCAACTGGGCAATGCGGCTGCCTATGCGGGACGCAGAGCTTTCGTGCGGCAAGGCGACAGATGAAAAGGGAGCGGTCTCAAAACCGCGCTCTCGATTATCGGAATGCCACTGCTTAAGTGAACATGCTCAACGAACCGCAGAAGACAAGATCTCTTTTCCCACTGTTCAGCAGTCCGCAGCCACCCACCTAAGAGTTCAAAGACTTCTTGGTCTTCACCCACGAGATCCTTGAGCTTTGAAACCACTCCATCTGGATCGTATTTTACTCTGCCAAGAGTAGCATGCTTCGCCCTCGTGTCAAGTGTCGCATCTGACGCCTTCGGATCGTCGTCTCCAGGGACCCCGACGCTGCCAGAGTTCACAACCCAAACACCGTTCGTAAGCGATGATTTCCTGCGAAACGCTGGTCACATCTCCCTCTAGCACCTCTGAATTCTCCGCTTTGGCGGCATCGAAAAACTGTTGGGCCACATCGTCTCGGGGCCGAACGAGCAGAAAACTGAGTAGAAGGCTCGGCTCGGGGAGAAAGCATGTGATGATAGTTACTCGGCTATTGCATCGTGAAGCGATGAAGGCGCACCCATGCATTGCCGACGTCCCAGTAAAGATCCTGTTCAAATGGGCGGACTAGTTCACCGAAGAACTTGGTTGTTGCCATGGTGCTCTCATCAAATTTGAGGTTTTTGAGGTCGCAGAAACCTGTAGCGTAGACACCGTTCCTATCGACGGCTTCGTAAGAAATAGCTTTCATTAGGGACAATCTGAGCAGCTTCTCCTTTATTTGCAATCCTTCGTCTCCAACGAGTACTCCTCCAAAGGATACAGGTGCCGCTCTGTACAGAACAACGTATTTTAGGCAGCGCTCAGGGATTTCGTACTCACTGATCTTGAGCTGCAACCTAAGCCCTCTAACGAGATCATCGCTCTTTTTCTACGGTTCATTTGCCTGTGTATGCTATGCAGCGACATTCACATTGAGTGTAACCATCGTTACAGCTGAATAGAACCCTTACAGGGCACCTTATTCCGCCTCACGAAGGCAGATGGAGAATTCTCTGAGCTAGATGACACCAGATGCCCGAAAGCGCTATACCTACTGAGGCCATCGACTAATTCGAATCGAAGAACAATTCCGTGCTTCCGAGCAAGTATGAAGAGATTGCAGGAAGCGAACGAAAGCACGTGATTCTCAGTCCCGAAATGTCACCGGCGCGCTTTTCGGATGATAACATCGCCATTCGATGTCAGGAATTCTACTTCTCCTTCAGTCACGTGAAGGATATTCGCTATTTCCGGTGGCACAGTCAATCTTAGTGATCCACCAATTTTGACTAGAGTCCGTTTTCGGGTTCCAGACCTGAGGTTTGGTGGACCGGGCGGGATTCGGACCCGCGACCTCCCGGTTTCTCTTTTTAGTTCAATGCGAACCGGGCGTTCTTTGGCCCTTCATTGCTTTCGGTATACCAGGCTGAACTACCGGCCCTTCGGCTGTAGAACTCATCCCAGAATTTAAACGGTTCATGCCCAATGCTCCCTCAATGACGAGCACTAAGAATAGTCTCATCAAGACGGGTTGACAAAATGTGGATCAACTTGCACGATTTGCTTAGCCGCCTAGAATGGGGCTTGGTGGGCAGTGCAGGCAAACGTCGTGGGGTCCTGCTCCGCAGATCGTGCATGGCGTGCAATCATTGCCGTAGGTATCGCGGCACTCGGCGCATCTTCCAATCGGCAATTCTTTCACCTCCATGTGGCCATGTAAGGCTCAGTGAGTCTACCAGGTCGGCGTCTTTCCTTGGCAGAGCCCCTCTAGTGCGCTGAACCGTTGCTCTACTTGGTTTCGGAGAGCGTTGAGTTCATCAGCGTATTCTGGTTTGTATAGGTGGCTGAAGCGTCCCTGCACCTTCAGGAAATTATCCAAGGGCACTGCATGCGGGTTTGTGCTAAGCTTGTACTTGCCCTTCTCAACCTCGTAAAGTGGAAAGTACCGCGTCTGCACGGCTAAACGACCCATCTGGATCGTCTGATCAGCCTTGAAGCGCCAGCCCAACGGGCAAGGAGAAATTACGTGAACTAATGCCGGGCCCTCAACCGCCGCTGCCTTCTGCACTTTCGTGATGAAATCGCTCCAGTAGGCAGTGGAGGCGGTTGCAGCGTAATCGATGCGATGCGCGAGACCAATAGCGATCAAATCCTTCTTTGGCCCGATCTTTCCTGGCGACGCAGCTCCGACGGGCGTGGTGGTTGTCCAGGCTCCTTCAGGTGTGGCTCCAGATCTTTGGATTCCAGTATTGTGGACGACGACTCCTTCAGCTATGAAGTTGTGATCCTTCTCAACTCTTAGGTCGAAGGTTCGCAACCTACCAATGTACTGTTTGTGTCGCACGGTCTCGACTGAGAAATTGTCGCTTTCGATGAGCGGATCTTGATACCTGTACTGGTTTGCGTACTTTTCCAGATTCCATTTCCGCTTCCTACTGAAACACAGCGACCCGTACTGTGTGTCCTTTAGCAATGTTCTGTGCGGGAACTCTTTGCCTTTCTCTGCGGTTTGCCAGGTGATCTTGCCGACGCGGTAGTTCATGGTCTGAAGCAGGAGCCTTAACTTCCTAAGAAGCTCGGAACTGCTTGAGACGTATCGGTAGCTCTTACCGTACCTGTAGCCATCCGAGTTCAGGAGACCTTCAATGAACGCCTCCTTTTCCTTCGTGGGTAGTGTGAATATCCACGCCGGTATCGTCTTGTTCTTAGCTCCCTTACCGAAGCCCAGTGAGTTGATGAATCTTGCTAGGTTGACTGAGTTGAAGTAGACGTAGTATTGGGTGGATTGTCCTATGCCGTTGTCGCCGAACAATTTCCTGTAGAGTTGGAGCAGCCTTCTTCTCGTTGATCCTTCAGGGATCGCGAAACCAACCTCGCCCTTCTGAGACCTAGTCCAGCCATCACCAACGAAGAGGCCTAGATATTCGAGCAGTTCAGAGCTTGATTGCTTGGGCATTCTGATTTCATTGAGCCTGTGAACCCTGTAATCGCCCTTGGCCACTGGGGAGAAGTTGAATTTGAGAGAGGTACCCCCTTCGTCGAGCGCCTTCATGACTACGACCTCGTCGCCAAGCCTGAGATCGGAGAGCGTCTTCCAGCGTAGTTCACGTTCCCTGCCCCGTCCATTCCTTTTCACGACTAGGTATGGGTGGTTGGGTGTGGATCTGATTAGGTGATGAAGCGTTGCGATCTCCTGAACTGGCCTGATGCCGTTATCAAAGAGGCCCGAACATTTCCTGAGGTCGACGCCGTTCGTCGTTTTGTTGAACACGTATAGCTCTTCACCCAGTTGCACTTCATCGACCCTCTTCGCACCATTCGCGGTCATTACAATGGTGTCACCGGGCAGACAGTTCATGTAAGCCTCGTTATCGTAGCAGATGTACACGAAGTCGTGGCGCCTCTCGAAAGCTCCTGAGAGGGACTGGAGCCCGATGTCGAAGGTTCCTCCGTCACCCCCAAAGACTACGATGTCCCGATCCATCTTTCCGCCACTGTTTGCCTTCACGAACGTTTCGATGCCACTTGCGATCGCAGCCGCGTTCTCGAATAGTCCGTGGACCCATGGAACGCGCCAAGCGGTGTATGGGTAAATGGTTGTGGCCACTTCGAGGCATCCGGTTGCGTTAACGACTATTGTTGGTCGAGTTAGGGCCTTCAGTGTCATGCGAGCGATTATGGATGCGCCGCATCCCATGCAGAGACGGTGGCCCGGCCCGTATTGCTCTTCGACTTGAAGTTGTTTCAGTGTTACCATTTTACTCACGTATCCCCACGAACTCCATCTCAAGACCAGTCTTCGATGTGGCCTCGAGTCCTGTTCGATAGATTTTTTCGATGCTATCTGGTGACAAATCTCGTCCTCCTAATCCTGCGACGACGTCCAGCACTCTTGGTTGTTCAGAGCGGTTGTAAAGGGAACAGACTATGTCGCTTGCGAGTGGTCCGCAGTGTGCCCCTGGGCTTAGTGCTCGTTCCAGAACTATGACGACGTCGAGGTGTTCCAGGAGTTTGCTGACTTCTTCATGTGGGAATGGTCGGTAGAGTGCGATCTTCAATGCACCAACTGGAAGCCCTTTCTTCCGCATGTTCCTTGCAACCCATCTAATTGTGCCAGATGCGCTTCCAAGCGAGACGATGGCAACTTTTGCATCCTCTAGAGCGTAGGGAGTTAGTCGATCGTAATGTCTGCCTGTAAGCTGTGTGAAGTCCTTTGTTACTTCACTGAAGACTTCGGGAACCATTCTCATCGCTTCTTCCTGCTGTCGCTTGAATTCGGAGTAGTAGTCTGGCAGTGTCAGCGTGCCGAAGGTGATTGGGTTCTCCGTGTCAAGTTTCATGGGAGGTTGTCTGGGTGGGAGGAATTTGCTAACTACTGAGTTGTCGATCAGTGAGATTGGTTCAACGGAGTGCGTAATCACATAACCATCCATGTTAACTGAGAATGGGAGTGCGACTCGTTCGTCCTCTGCGATCCCATATGCCTGGATCACCCAGTCATATCCCTCCTGCGCATTCTCAGCGTAGAGCTGAATCCAGCCGCAGTCTCGGGACCCCATCATGTCTGAATGGTCGCCGTGTATGTTGATTGGCGCTGAGAGAGCACGGTTCGCAACGGCCATTACAATCGGGCATCGTAGACCTGAGGTTAAGTAGAGTACTTCATGCATCAAAGCCAGTCCCTGGCTTGACGTGGCCGTGAAGACGCGCCCTCCAGCCAAGCTTGCTCCAACGCAGGCTGAAAGAGCTGAGTGTTCGGATTCTACGTTAACGAACTTGGTTCTTGTTTCGCCGGTGGCGACTAGATCGCTGAGGCGTTCTACGATAATTGTTTGCGGGGTTATCGGGTAGGCTGAGATGAAGTCCACATTCGATTGTACTACGGCTTTCGCTATGGCCTCTGAGCCGTTCATCGGAACGAGTTCAGGTTTCGCCATCTTCGACATCCTCTAAGCCTCCTCCACCATCGTAATCGCTTTCACAGGGCACTCGACGGCGCAAATGCCGCAGCCCTTACAGTAGTTGTAATCGAATGAGACCGTTTTCGGTCCTCGCAAGATTGCGGGTTCCGGGCACCAGAGCCAACAGAACAGACAGTTGGTGCACTTCGACTCTTGTAACACCGGTCTCTTCGTGCGCCAGTCGCCCGTCAGAAACTCTCTAGCTGAACCGGGCTTGGTTATGACTGCGCCGCGTGTTAACGTTCGCCAGCCAGGTTTCTCAGCGCTCATATCTTGTGTACCTCCTTGAAACCCATCCGGATCATCTTGGCGTTGGTGTCACCCATGCTTCCATGGAACCGTTGCCTTACAGTGGATTCCAGTGAATCCGCTGTGATGAAGCCGGAGGCGCTCGCTAAGGCGCCGAGCATGATTGTGCTGACGGTCGGGGTTCCTATGAGGTCTATCGCTATCTTTTTGGCGTCGACTATGAACGTGGTTACCCCTACTGCGTCACCCATCTTCTTGATTTCCGATGCCTTCTCGTCGACCGCGTTTACAACGAATTGGCCTTGGGATACCATTCCCCGTGTCACTGGAACCTTAGTAAGTAGGCTGTCCTCGAATACGGCTACGGCGTTGGGTGTGTAGACCTGGCTTCTGATTTCGATCGGTTGATCGTCTATTCTCGCAAAAGCCTGAACTGGTGCACCCAGTCGTTCTGGACCAAAGTCCGGGAAAGCCTGCGCATACTTGCCGTCTACGATTGCCGCTTGGGCGAATAGGCGGCTAGCTGTGAGTATTCCTTGGCCTGCTCTTCCGTGAAATCTAACCTCTCGCACTTGTTTTCAGACTCCAATATGGACGAAAAGCTCTGAGTATATGCTAATTATAGTGCCGCATGTTTTCTATAAACCGAAAGTACTATCCCCCTCCCAGACCCAGCCGCGACGGCGCCCGCGCTATCCACGAAGAACCGAATTGCTCTGAGCCCAATCGATCGCAGGACTGTACCTTTCATCAAGCAACGCTTGGAAAGTCAGTGTTGCTCGCCTTGTCTGACACTGGACCGGTCTTCGTGCACTTGGCTCCAGCATCCGTTCACTGTCGAAATCTCACGTTCGAGAGCAAATTAGAGTGATACGTCGCTTCTGATTCCTCACGATTCTCCACAGAACAAAATCCACGCGCTCTCTCTAGGTTGTGACCAAACCTGCTCTAATTCTCTGCGAGTGAGCCAAGTCTCGTTATCCGAGAGAGGCAAGTGAGCAACCAACATATCATCAGACGAATACGCGACAGAACCCTTAAACAAAAGCAATGATACTCGACCTACGTGGTGGGCCTGTAGCTCAGCTTGGCTGAGCCGTCGTAAGCCGACGACGCCAAGGAGCACACGACTGATACACGATATCATGTCGCATAGATATCGTGGGGTCGCCGGTTCGAATCCGGCCAGGCCCACCATAAACCAAGGATAAGCCTGAGAAAGTTCTTGTCTCCCAGGCGACCAAAACCATGAAGGAAACAAGGGCGTATGAAAGAAGACAGGAAGGAACTTGCAGGCCGGTCCCCGTACAAGGACATGCTGAACGACCGAAACGTGAAACGCTGGTTCCTCAACACCCAGCGTAGCAGCCCATCCTACGCCTACGAACTCCTCCGACGACTAGGCTACATACGGAAAAGATTAGGCGTCAACCCCCAGCAACTCGCTAAGATGCGGCCGAAGCAGGCCTCTAACTTCATCCTGGACATGGTTACGATTCGATTAGGATCAGTAGTTGAAAACTTATTGAATGAAGATTTCTCTGATAGCGTTGGCGATTTTGTCCAGAAATGGTGTTTCAACCTCAGGATTCAAAGTCAAGGCAATTATGTAATCCGGTGAGCGGCAATAGACAGCTACAACCTTCTCGTACCGAATGCTCAGTACGCTGAAAGACCCATAGTATGGCTCAAGCTTCGCGACGGCATCCAGCACTATTGGCGGAGCGATGGAGTAGAAATTTCTGTCAACCTCTTCTGAAGTCAGGGTGGCGATTCCTCCCCGCATCTTGGATTCGAGCAAGTGATACTCGCTATCGACCATAGCTACGTACCGTATCCTCTTGTCGATTTTGAAGATTCTCTGGACGATCTGCTCTGTGTCCATGCTATACGATTCCCCCACTATCCCCGGGCGCGGTACTATAACCATAGGCGGTCCACATAAGGCCTTAGTCACCAATAGCAGATTCGTCACATGCTGCAGTTGTCCTTCGATAGTTGGCATTTTTGAACGGTAAGATGCGGTCCATCCGTCCGTGCGGGCCGCAATGAAAGTGGTTCTCTACACGCTGATGAGGATCCTGCACGTCTCCTCCCTCACCTTCTTCATGCTGTCCGCCCAGCTGCACTCGCCGCGGGGATTGTGGTGGGGCCGGAATTGGGCTTGTGTACCTTGCCCCGCTCGGCTACGCGCTGCTGAGTGCCGGCCATCGAACCTGCGGGAAGGAGACGAGACGGAAGGTGCGCCGACTGTTTGCCGTAGGATTCGTCGCCTCGCTGGCGGCGTTCGCAATACGCGAAATCCTTTACATCCCAGTCTTGATGGCCGTCTCCAGCGTGGCGATAGTGCTGAGCACGCTGTCGGCCGGCTCGGTTGTACCTGCCTGCGAAGCCGTCGGCCTGCGCCGCATCCATTCCCTTCTCAGGCGCTAGCGTCCTCCGAAGCCTCGAATCAACCTCAGACATGCCAAGCGTTCTACGATTTGCATCAAAACGTGACAACTTTCCTGCGCAAGAACGACCGGTGCACATCAAGAAGAGGACGAGGAGACGGTTGCACGACTAAATCGATGCGAGATCATGAGGCATGGTGTATGGTGTGTGGCTATAGTCGTGCGGGCAACCGAACTTGAACTAAAGGGCACTAAAATGGCGCTATCGGATAAAGCGCTTGAATCATCACCATGTTATGTCCGATGTCTAAAGACGGGTTGCGGCTGGCCTGGGATTCATTTGCCCTCTCTCTTGTGTTGCTGCTGGTGGGCGCACCGACGAACACATAGTCTAGTTCCGTGGTAATAGAGAAAAGTCGTTCCTGGGAAGGCGGAAACAAGTCAGGTTTATCCTAGGTCTCCAGTGAGTCCGGCGAGGCCCACCAGCTTCCACGAGCAGTGGTACCGTTTTCATGGATGTCGGTTTTCCTGCCGAATCCTGGTCAAACATGCAATGAGCCAGTCTGGAATGAACTCAACGTGGTCACTTTTCTGGAACCGCGTAGCCATGACGGTTGAGATACCTGAGAGACTTGGAACTAGAGTTCACTCCAAGCTGTCTCAGAAGAGGTTCTCGATCTGGTTGATGTTATCCGGAGAGAGGACCTGCCAAAACACTCTCTTGAGAGACTTGCCACGCAACTCACCGAAATATGCCAGGCGTTTCTTTTGAAATGAAAGGAGACCGTTTCTCAACTCGCCTACTTCGCTGCCTTTGGCATTGTCCAGCTTGAACTTGAAACGCTTTGCCCTGCCTAGAAGCTTCTCACAGTCTCGAGGCTCCAGCGTGTCCCTAAAGTGTTCCTGAGCCAATCGGGCAACAAACCGTATGCGAAGTGCCCGTGAACTCCAACCTTGAAGATTAGTTCTCTGACCGCTCGGTGCAAAGAATTGCTCGAAAGCTTGGATTCCGGACTTCATTTCCTTATTCGCTGTCGTTGTGTCGATTGGCGCCATCTCACGATCTACGAAATTGATGACATCATCAAGCGCTGAGATGTGGTCGACGGTGCAGCCAGCGATCTTTGCCTCGACCGGTGTAATCCTTTCAATTGCCTTCGTCACGTCCTCGAAGTTGTGGAATCCGGTTGAGTCTAATAGCATGGAGAGATCATAGATTTGCTTCGGGTAATCGGCTGGGTCCCTTAGTCCAATGCTACCCTTCGCCAAGGTCAGAATCTTGTCGTCTACGAGGACTTCCGGGGAGTAGCATCTGAGCTTTGATGCGCTTACAGCGAAGGTCTGAACGCCAGTGACCTCCGTGGTAGGAAGACCTAGGTCGTAGAGCATGAAGTCGAGCTTGACTCTAAGCGGCTCCGACTGTGTCACGGAATTGGTACGGGCATAGTAGGTTCTTGCATTGAGACCGGGCTTCGGATTCTTCGGTTTGTTCTCAGAGTGTGACTATTGTGAGAAAGAAGATTAGACGTGCGCATCCCGACAGCACCTAGGCTTTCTTGATTTAGTCATAGCTGGGTTCTGTCTACGTGTTCACGATTTAGAGGATGCGAATCAACCTCGTCGGCAAAACGGACATGTTCTTAGAGGGCCCTCAGAATCAGAAGTTGAGGAAGACACACAGAGAACAGAGAACATTCCGACCCACGCTTCTGATACTGTCTCAGCCGACGCTTGCCATGGAGGTCATACATCTACTGAGGAAGGAAAATGACGGTCACATAAGACCTGTCCGTTGCTCTATGCCATTCTCTCACTCGATGCGCTCATGACCAAGCGAATTGAGATACCTGCTCGTCTGAAATTCAAGAAGTTTATGATTGCGTGAAGGGGCCTTGGGATTCTTGCGTACTTCTCAGGGGGTAGACGACGAGAAGCACGCCCGTTGTCCCCAGCAGAAGGTAGTTCGGGTAATTGAAGAGGAAAGTCGTACTGAGAATCAAGATGAGGCCGAAACCCTGCTGAAACAAGAAGCTGTCGCGGGAGGCTCGTCCTTTCAGTAAGAGGAGCATAATTGCGACTAGCAGAACCCACCAAAAGAAGACGATTGCGCGAACCAACTCAAATGAGAGCGTGATATCGGTGCTCATCGCTATGACGAGCGAAAATATCTGGACCATGAAGTAACTCTCCATCAAACCATACAGAATCGGGCCGACCAGAAGTGTGGGAAGAACTGCTGCTTTCGCAAAGTTCCAGATGCTCATCTTGAAACCAGGACTCGGAGCGACTAGCGCGTAAGCCAACGCCGCGACAGCGGCCAGCATGATCGTGAAAACACCCGCATCGTACGCGCCAACCTCGAAAGGCGGCGCTGCAGCGTTGATCGCACCCAGCAGCAGAGACACGCGGTAGTAAATTGGGAAAATGAAGCACAAGGCTAGAGTTGAGAGAAATGCTTGTTGAACTACAAACTGTTTCCCAGTTGAACTCTCCTTCCTCAAAGCGCGCATCAAGAGCAGGCCAAGGACTTCGATCCCTGTCACCAACACAAGCAGCATGCTAACGCCCCACGCCAGCCCCATGGGAATAGAAAAGTAGAGCAACGCCGCGCACACAAGTTGTGGCACAATTACGAGACCGAGGTAGCGCGATAAAACCTCGCCTTCGCCTGCCAAGAGGATTGCCGCGGAACCCAAGATCACATAGAGAACCAGCTGCTCGAACGTAAATGAGATTCTGCCAACAACCGTCAACTCTGACAGTCCTGGGACCTCCATGTGAGCCAAAACCTCGGGTCCAGCACGAAAGAGGAGCCTGTTTACGAAGAGATCCATGAGCGATGTAAAAGCGACGATGACACTCAGGATAAAGGCTAACCTACCAAGGGAACCATGCCAGTTCATGATTCAACCTGCTCTATTGCGTCGCTAGGGTCAACGCTAGGAAAAGTAACACTGCGACCACGATGGATCCTGCAAGAAGCCACGTTTTGCTGACCTTGGAGAAGGATTTCTTCGAGTAGATGTATGCCAGTATCGCGAAGGCCACAAGCTCCGAAGCCAAGAGCACCCCGACCACTCGCTGCAACGAGAACAGGTCTATGACCCAGAGGTAGGCAGCTATCGTGACGAGGAAAATCACGAGAGCCCATCCCACAGGGTATTTCACAACTTCCTGATCGAGCTTCATAGAAGAGCCCCCCTTTGCCTCAAGGTGAGGTTTCTCAGGATCCTTGCCATGAAGTAGAACGAAGAAAGAAGGACGACAATGTTCACGGAAGCAGCCACAGAGTAAAGAGAGCCAGTGGCGAGCAAACTGACGAGGATCGACAGACTTACAGACCCTACTACCAGCAGAATCACGAACATAGCGGTAAGCTTCCTGCGCGTGAATGGCAACGCCATTATGCGCAAACCTAATTCTCTAACGGGTAGGCCTCGCATCTTGCTCCGCATCCTGTAGGTCAACGCTGACATCATGGCAATAACTAACGCAACCTCAACCATAACCACCAGCGCCTGCAAGTCCGGTATGACCTGTCCTGGCGTGAAGTATCCCCACACTGTCAATGTGACCAACTCCGCCATGAGTATCAGTCCAATCGTCGTGTAGAGCGGCCTTGACGCCGCATTTCTAGTCGCTCCTCTGTCTATGATTGGTAGAAGGACGAATATGGCGAGTATGATTGTGACGCCTCCCAGAGCATAGTACATTCCTTCGCCCTCAAAAGATGCGAACTTCAAGACCTGATAGAGCCAGAGGAAATACCATTCTGGTTGAGGCACGTAACCGGAGGCAGCTTGCGCACTGAATTCAGCTGAAAGCGAGAGCGGAAACAAGGCCGAGGCTAGGAGCACCACAGCTACGAAAACGCTTCCAATCATTGCGAAGTATAGGAAGACGTTTGGAAACCAAGGAATCTCCTTCGACATCTTCCGTCCGGTTGATGGCTCAGCGGCACCATGCACCTCGAACATGTACATCTTGAAAACTAGCAGGATAAGAAGACCTGCCGGCAAAACGACGATGTGAAGATCGAAGAACCTACTGAGCACTGCTGCATTGCTCCCCGTCCCAGTCAAGAGAAATGTGAGCACGGGTCCGATTTGGGCCGGCAAGAAACTAAGCATGCCAATCGAAACGTCCGTCGCCGATTTTGAGACAACAGTCCATGGAAGGAGGTATCCAGTTAATCCGAACCCCAGAACAATCAACCCCATTAGCATCCCTATGACCCACATCATCTCCCTAGGCTTCTTTTGGACACTGACGAAGTATCCTCGGAACATATGCAAGAATGCAAGGAATATCATAGCGTAAGCCCCGTACAAGTGCACGGTCTCGATCAACCAACCAAGCGGCACAGCCTTGATGATGTAGACTGTGGAGGAGTAGGCGTGTTCGGTGGTTGGCACATAGTAAATCAACATCAATAGGCCTGTGAAGGCCTGCAGGGCGAAGGCGATCACGGTTAGCGCGCCGAGCCAGTAGAAGGGATTGAGGCTGTACTCTGGCACGGGCCGTAGCACCTTGGCCTTCAGCCCAAGGCGTGTTTCGACCCACTGAGCAATCTTGCTCTCCATGCTCATCTACTGTGTCCCCGCGAATACTGTTGCTTCCGTTACGAGTTCTCCGCCTTCCAAGTCGTGTTTGAGCACAAGCGGCGGATCAGTCGTCCCTGGAGGGCCATGCCCAAAGATTGTCGGCGGCCCCATTCCTACCGCGTAAATGTCACCCGAGTTCTTGTCGTACTCCAACATAACTACGGGAACAGGCCGGGGTGGCGGACCACCGATCACTTTTGCGCCGTTCACAAGATCAAATTGCCCGCCATGGCAGCAGCAGTATCCTTCCATGCCGCGCGCCTTGTAGGATAAGTTGCATGGTGGTGATGAGCCAGATAAGAGGACTCCGTAGAAGCAGCCCAAGTGCTGGCACACGTTGCTGTAAGCTACAATATCTGAATCAGGGCCGACCCCATTCTCCGCCTTCTGCCCCACCTTCAGAAGAACGTTCGGAGTGTCGACCAGAGGATAGTTGAACCACAACGGCTTGGATGAATCGATCGCGGCAATGTTGACGAGCTTTATCCTAGGCCAAGCGAGCGCCTGACTTGATGTGCCTTGCGTTGGAGGTGGAATGAACCCTAGTATTCTTAGTGTGCTGGCGATTGAGCCGAGGGTTGCCAGCCCTCCGAGTGCAAGAATGATTTTGATGGAATTTCGTCTGCTTTTTCCGAACTCCGCCAGATCGTCCCTTTTGAGGTTCCTACGAGCCACTTGGTGCACCCTTGTTCCTCTTGGGAGCTGCGTACCAAGCGATCACTGCCATACCAGCGACGAAGCCGACCAGCAGCATCGCAAAGCTAATGACCGCGGCTGTTTCGAAAGTGATTCCTCCCGGTGCCGCTGCTGTGGTCACTGTCGACTGGGATACCGACGTGGCTGTTGCCGCAGGTCCGAGTGCCATTGTATACCATGATGAGATGCTTTTGGTTTCCTCGTTCTCGCCATAGAAGGTCCATCCGGCTGGGTGAGGCACTGTCGACGGTATCGGGATTGGCCCGCCGTCGTAGGCGGCGACGGCAAAGTAGACGGTCTTTTCGGATGCGAACTGAACGGTGTGCAACGCCGGAGTCGTCGTGAGGGTCCGGGCTGCCACCCACCTGTATGCATTGGCTGATGAATCGTAAGCGCCGTGCGCTGCAACTAAGAACGTGTTGTAGGGTATATTGTTCTCACCCTCGCCTACAGTGAAGTCGGTTGGATATTGATCCCAACCAAGCTGATAATGACCTGTCTTGTTGATGAATTCATTGTCCGCAAACGAATGCGCTGGGATGAGGACCTTCCCCTTGTTGGGACCAGAACCATACTTGAGCTTCCCGTAGGAGACGCCCGAGCTGTCGGTTCGCGCGCCCTTCCAGTGCCAGAGGTTTCCAGTACCAGCAAGAGACTCGCCTTCACCATGACCGTAATCTGATTTCTGCATGCAGGGTGGGGGCCCAGGAGTCTGGTCCAGAGACCACCAGAATGCCACTCTGTCCTCATATGCGAAAGTGGAATTGGCATAGAAAAGTCCGGGATAACTCTCGTCCTCGATCACGTTGTGGTTGACTCTGCTTTCGGTCGGATCGGACCAAGTTGCATATACTAGAAGATGGGTCCCGTTGTTAGCCATCTTCACAGTAACGAATTTCGTGGCCCCTCCAAAGTCACTAGACGAGGTCAACGGAATCTGAGTCGCCGCGATTTGATTCCAAAAAGCCTCTTGACCAGGATTCTGGAGATTAACGGAACCTGTTATCACAGGCGCAACTACATTTGCCGACAGTTGTGCGCCAACTGGAACTCCCCGGAAATATGCGGCTGAAGATAGGAGCACTAAAATCATCACGACGGCAAGTATCGAAGCTGACGACCATGCAGAGCCATTCCGCATTGAACATACCCTCGAATGGGCTGTGGCAAGGAGCATGTATTTGAAGGTTAATTCATTACAGCTGTTATTGTAATTACCTCTCCGCAACATAACTAAGGCTCCTGGGAATTCAAACGCGAGGAAAAGGTTGGGGTTATCCAGAAGCCCAAGGAAACCCCCGATTCCATTCAGCATTACACCCGCGGCAGAGAGCAGACTGAACGTTGTTTGCCTGTTGGGAGCGAAGGATAGTAGAGAACCACAGATATGCGCCACAGCCCCGTACGAGTTCAGAGCGATCGTTAGGGCCCTGACGGCGAGCGGAAGAGAACGCGTGGAGTCTCGTATCCCGGAAACTACCTACGACTTGAAAATCACGAAAGCAGTTGACAGGTCGATGAGGGCAGTAACCCCTAACGCGATCGATACTGACGCAAGCACGCCAACCCCGAAGAGCGCAATCATAGGATAGCACAAGCAATTTCAGATTCGCTAATATTCCGACCTCGTTCCCTGTGTCCAGTAAGTCTGAATCACGGATTCTTAGGAGAACTTTGCGTCGTCTCGGCATTTGACTTGGGCTGCTCGAGAATTAGCGCTACTCCGACGATTGCAATGAAGATTGAAGCAATGGCGACTCCAAAAGCAGTCGGGTCGAAGTCTCCTTTCTGAATGACGAACGAGGTGAACATTCCCACTAATCCAGCGATAGTCATTATCCATCCTACCAGCGTTATCGTTTGCATGGGTTAAAGTCAATCCCTTACTGGAGTCGTCTCGTGGACTGAATTCTTTCAGATACACGAATTGCGCTTTCCTACGGCTCCTTTAAGAGTGTTAAGCTAAAGTCTGCGGTCAGTCGAAAATGCGCAACATGTGTTTTGGCAGGCCTCCAGAAGATACGAGCACACGACGGACAAATGACTCGTAGAGGTCTGCCTGTCGTCGTCCGGAATGCCCAACGAAAAAAGACATGTCATAGATCAACATCGGCCGACCGCCAGACAGGCTTTTATTCACATAAATACACTTAATGCTTAGATGTTAACATGTCTAAGCGCACAACCATAGCACTTGATAATGAAGTGTACGAGAAGGTCGTCAACGAGAGTCTGAAAAGATACAAGACTACGAAGGCCATGTCGAAAGTAGTGAATGAACTACTCAGAAGCGCTTTGAAAGGAGAATCAGAAGTACTCAGCCTGATATTCTCCAAGAAAATTGCAAAGACCAGTGCCAAGCAGTTTGAGGAGTTTCGTCATGAGCTGTCTCAGAGGCTCGAATCTTGATCCTGGATACGACGTACCTGCTCCCCCTAGCGCAAATCGCTATAGATACTGACCTGCTTGCAGCGATCGCCACAGGCAGAACAGAGGTTAAGTTGGAAGATACTGCAGTTAGCCTGATTTCCGTTTTCGAGCTTCAGGCCAAAGCTGCAAGGCTCCGCATCCCCGCCAGGTCTGTTGTCAAAGCAGTGGGCGCAGTGATGTCCGCTTTCAGGGTCGAACCTTTCCATAAAGCCGAGATAATCGACGCGAGCTACATGCTTAGGAGGACGATTTCCGATTACGTGGATTGCGTGGTGCTGGGCACAGCTATAGCGTTGAAAGAGGACTTGGTCACAGAGGATTCACTAATCCTCAAGAAGAGAGAAAACGTGAAGAAAGAACATAACCTGGATATTCTCAGCTTCAGGAACATGGTAAGACCCGGCAATGCTTCATAGCCTTTTGAAAAGGAAGACTTGAAGAAATCGACTGATCGCTAGTCTCTCAGGCATCAAGGCTTAGCGCTGAGGCTTAAACATCTGTACCATCTGCGCCTGCATACTTCAGAAAACGGCATCGATCCAAAAGTGTTCACAGCACACGCCTAGAATTGCCATATTACTCTCTTCTTCTCTCGATCGAACGCGGCCTTCACCCTCTCACGTATCCAATAGAATCAACATTGGCATCTGTTACCAAGACTTTTCTTCAACGCGTATCACGGAAAGCGCAATCGACGGGTTGAGGATCATGCAGAGTAATAGAGTGAAGGCGCTACTGAAGAAAGGCCAGCCAACCTTCGGGGTTTGGATATGGATCGATAGCCCAGACGCAGTCGAAATGCTGGCTCACTTAGGCTTCGACTGGTTGGTTTTCGATATGGAACATGCACCCGTTGATATCGGTGCTGTTCAGAGTCTGATGCAGGCAAGTAACGGAACGGAGATTACGCCCTTTGTGCGCGTCGCCTGGAATGATATCGTCATGATCAAGCGTGCGCTAGATATCGGTGCTCAAGGCTTGGTCATTCCTTGGGTCAACAGCAAAGACGACGCTGTGAAAGCTGTTCAGGCAGCAAGATATCCACCTCGAGGATTAAGAGGAGTCAGTCCGAGGAGAGCGGCCTTGTACGGATTGGATCGAAACTACCTTGCTGAGGCCGACAACAACATCGCGGTAATCGTGCAGATCGAGACCCCGGAAGCCGTGGAAAATGCGAAAGATATTCTAAGCGTTGATGGGGTTGATGCTTACTTCATCGGCCCCATGGACCTTTCAACCTCGATGGGGATTCAGGGGCAATTTGACCATCCCGAATTCCGCAAGGCAATAACGAGAGTTGCAGACGCCGGAAAGGCACTCGGCATCCCAGGGGGCATTATGTGCAGAAGCGTAGCAGACATTAAGCGTGCGGTGGAAGATGGCTTCAAATTCATAGCTCTCGGCACGGACTTCGACTATCTCCGATGGGGAGCGCAAATCGCGCTTGCAGCTGTTGGTCGCGCTGAGAGGGCTGGTACCTAGGGCGAACTCCATCGCGTAATGATGACCTTTCGGTCTGTGAAGAAGTCAACTGATTCCATCTGGCCATGCAGCACTCCGAAGAATGAGTCTCTCATTCCGCCGAACGGGAAGTAACCCACTGGCGCCGCCACTCCCACGTTTATTCCGATGTTGCCTGCCTGAACTCTTCGCCTGAACTCTCTCGCGTAACCTCCATTGCTTGTGAAGATGCTCGCAGCATTGCCGAACTGGGTGTTTTTGTTTATGTGATCTATCGCTTCATCTAGGTCCGATACCTGCGTTACGGCCGCGACAGGGCCGAATATTTCTTCTTTTGCAATCGTCATGTCGGGGGTCACATCATCGAATATCGTGGCACCCAGGTAGAAACCGTTCTCGTATCCTGTCACATGGGTTTTTCTTCCATCCAAAATGAGTTCAGCTCCTTCTGAATTCCCCTTGTCGATGTACTGCAGAACTCTCTCCTTGGATCTCTTGGATACCAAGGGGCCCATCTCCGCGGACTCATCCAGACCATATCCCGTCCTAATGCGTTCAGCTCTACTCGCAAACTTCTCAACCAGACCATCGTGAACTGCGCTTGTCACCATCAGATTCGCCCCAGCAAGACAACGTTGGCCGGTGTTTCCGAAGAAGGATGACACGCAGGACTCAATCGTGTGTGGTAAATCGGCGTCTGGCATGACTACGATGGCGTTCTTTGCTCCAGCTTGAACGATTGCTCTCTTTCCATGTTCGCCAGCTAGCTTGTACACGGACCGACCCACAGGCGTGGACCCGACGAAAGTGACGCCTTTCACCAATGGATGCGATATTAGAGCCTCAGATGTCGCTCTGCTCCCCTGCACCAGATTGAGCACTCCAGCTGGCAACTTGACCTCTCGTTGAAGAAGCTCAGCCAAGTAGGTCATGGGTAGCGGCGTGATCTCGCTGGGTTTCACAACCACGGTGCAGCCCAAAGCGATAGCGTAAGGTGCGAACCAGAAGGGCACCATTAGGGGGAAATTGAATGGGCAGATTACGGCGAATACGCCTAGAGGTTCCTTTACAGTCTCCTCGTCGATTCCATCAGCAACCTGATCTAGTTTCTCGCCTTTCATGAGCGTGTATGCGGCACCGATTGCTGCTTCAACGTTCTCGATCGTGCGTCGTACGTCGCCACGACTCTCGACTATGGTCTTACCATGATTTTGAGTGTTGATCCTCGCGAATTCCTCAAGGTGCACTTCCAACAGCTGTTTGATTCGGAAGAGGTACTGCACTCGCTCAGATACGGGGACGTTCTTCCATTTCTCGAACGCATTCTGCGATGACATAACCGCCCTGTCTACTTCTTCCTTCAAGGCGAATGGGACGCGTGATAATGCCTCACCCGTGGCCGGATTCATAACGGGAAGAGACTCTTCAGAACTTGATTTGACCCATTTGCCGTCTATAAGCAGCTGTAGACTCTCAGGTCTGTAGACAACTTCGGACAAGACTCCCATCCAGAGCAGCCTCACTTCGCGATCATTTTGATCGACTTGTCGATCGCATCCACTGCGAGGTCGAGCTGGTCTTGCGATATGATCAATGGTGGTTGAATTCTGAGCACATTTCCTAAAGTGCCACCGTGCCCAACTAAGACGCCTTTCTCGCGGCATAGATCCCTAGTCCGCGTTGTCTCTTCCGCTGCGGGTTGCTTGCTCTCTCTGTTCTTTACGAGCTCTATTCCAATCATGAGTCCCTTTCCCCGCACGTCGCCAATCAAGTCGTATTTCTGCTTCAGTTCTTCGAGTCTTCGCGTCACGTATTCTCCACTCTTCGAGGCGCGTGCTGTTAGTTTCTCGTCTAAAATGAATTCGATGTTCGCTAGTGCCGCTGCACAACAGACGGGGTTTCCACCAAAGGTGGAAAGGTGGTCTCCTGCTTGGAAAGAGTCTGCGATGTCCGCACGGGCTATACATGCTCCGAGCGGTAATCCATTGGCGATCGCTTTGGCCATACACATTACGTCCGGCGTCTCACCGTAGTGATTGATGCCGAAGAACTCCCCAGTTCTCGCAAAACCAGTTTGTACCTCGTCATCAATGAAGAGGATGCCATACGCGTCAAGAATCTTCTTCGCTTCTCTGAAGTACTCTTTGGGTGGAACAATTATGCCTCCCTCGCCCAACAACGGCTCCGCGATGAACGCGGCAACATCATTCGAGGTCGAATATCGAACGACATCGTCAATCATCTTCGCGCACTGAACGCCGCAGTCTGGATACTCGAGCCCCAGAGGACACCGGTAGCAGTAGGGAGTAGGAGCAAACGCTATCGATCCCAAGTACGGCCCCATTGAAGCACTCCTTCTGCCAGCCTGTCCAGTTACGCTGAGTGTTCCGATGGTACGACCATGAAAGGATCGCATCAGCGCGATTATTTCGTGTTTCTTCGTGAACTTCCGGGCGAGCTTGAGTCCGGTTTCGATGGCTTCTGCGCCACTATTCGAGAAGAAGGTCTTCTGGAGTCCCTTAGGGCTCACCTGCGCCAGTTTCTTAGCCAATTGGGCTACTGGTTCGATGTAGTATACGTAAGCGCAAGCATGAACCAAGCGGTCAAGTTGTTTCTTTGCAGCTTCAACAACTCGCGGATTACCGTGCCCGGTATTTACGACCGAGATCCCAGAAAAACAGTCAACATAGTGCTTTCCATCGGCGTCAATAATAGTCGCGCCAGTCGCGCGATCGATGACGACGGGCTCCACTTTCTTCACCGGACTTGTCATAACGTGGTTCCTGTACGCCTCGATGATTTCCGAACGATCCATAGGAATCTGCATGTTGTACATTGGTCGAAAATATAGGGGTTTTCTTGGCATTTGTCCATTGGGTTTAGGACACGCCCGACAGCACCTAAACGGTTAAAGGGTGTGTTGCGTGAGCTGCCAACATGAATCAAGGAACCAGGGAATTAGACCAGACAGATAGAAGCTTGCTAAGCACGTTACAACGAGACTGTAGAATACCACTCCAAGAAATCGCCAAGAAACTAGGAGTGCCCAAATCCACTGTGCATTACAGAATAAAGAAACTCGAGCAGGAGGGCGTAATCGAAGGATATCATGCAAGAGTCAACGCAGCTCAATTGGGCTACGATTATCTCGCCGTAGTACTGGTGAGAGCCAAGTATGGACCGAAATACCATGAGAAGGTCGGTCGGAAACTGGCCAAAACTCCGGGCGTATGGGCAGTTTACTATGTCTTGGGGGAAATTGACTTCATAGTCCTGATAAGAGCCAGAGACCGAGACGACTACATGCAGAAATTGGAACAAATCAGCGGCATGACCGATATCGAGAGAACGAGCACCCAGGTGGTAGCTAAGGTAGTCAAAGAGGATCCGAGAGTGGAATTGCCACGAGTCACTACCGATTGAGTTGTACGAGACTTCGGTTCGGCACTGTTTGGGTTAACGAGCACATTCCTGCACCATCGGAAATACCTTAGGCAGGATGCAAGCAGAACGGCCACGCGCCTTCGCTGTCACGATCAAGTCTCGAAGAATTCAGGCACGTAAAGCACGTGGACTTCGACCTCATGGACGCTGTAAGGAAGTCTTTGTACTACCAAGCATAAGGGAAGAAGTGATCTGCATCAAACGATGACTTGGCTTATTTCCCCTTGAAGTGTTCCACCGTTTCGGAAAGCCCCAGTAGGAAAGCTTCAACCTCACGGACTGTGTTGCAGTGCACTAGGCTTGCTCTGACTGCTTCGGACTTGCCATATGTCTTGAGCGCCCTTGAGTAGAAGTCCTCGCCTATTGCGACCACGCCATATTTGTCCCATAGGTATTGGACGATTTTCTTGGGCTCAACACCTGGGACAACAAAGCAGAAAGTGGGCGTACGCAAGTGCGTTTTTTCTGCGTCTTTCAGACCGTAAATCTCTACATCCTTCAGAGCCAGCATTCCTGAAGCTTTTTCGGTTCCTTCGAGCATGGTTTTGGATAGTTCCTGCTCGTACCTTTCTATCCATGACATGGCAGCTTTCAGTATGCGTGCTCTTCCGCTATATCCAGACATCTTATCGGAAACGCGGGTTTGCACTTTTTCGCCTAGCCAGCTCAAGTAATCGATTACTGCGCTAATGGAGGCGAATAGGCTTTGGTCGCGTGTTCCCATCTCCCATTTCCATGGGGGGTAATTTGGGGACGGGTCTACTTTGTATGGTCTTAACCTCTCAAGCAGATCCTTGCGGCCATACATGAAGCTGCCGCGTCGGCTGAACAGTTTGTATGCTGAGAAGACTAGAAAGTCACATTGCATCTTCTGCAAATCGACTGGAACATGGGGTACCATGTGAACTGCGTCCAGAACAGTGTATGCATCGACTTGCTTTGCCAATTCGAAAATTTCAGCCACAGGTGTCTTCGAACCCATTGCATTCGATACGCCTGAAATCGCCACTACACGTGTTTTGCTGTCAAGTAGACTTGCGAGGTGGGCGACATCCAGTTGCCCGTCTTCAGGATTGAACTTCGCGAATCGAACCTCCTTGACGGTTCCCCTTCGCTGCAGCTCTAGCCATGGAGAGAGGTTGGCGTAATGCTCATATTCCGTAGTGACAACGTTTTCTTCTCCCGACATCTCCTTCGACAGCGCATAGCTAAGAGAGAACAGGAGGCTGGTAGCGGACTCGCCTGAGACTATACAATCCTCGGATGGCGCGTTCAGAAAATCTCGCACCGCTTTTCTCCCTTCTCCTATTGTCTCTTCGTTCATCTTGGACTCCCATGACTCGTCTCCAATATTGGGAAAGAAATCCTGTCGCGCCTTCGACTCAGCCTCGATCGCTCGTCGAAGAACGAAAGAGCCACCTGCGTTTTGGAGGAAGACTCGCCGTCGACCCTTCGCATCGGAGTCTATTCTCGAGAACTCTTTTCGAATCGCGTCAATGAGTTCGTTGTCGATCGTTTGACCGGACATAAGAGGGGCGGCTTGTCGATCTCCTGCTAGGGAGGGAGAAGTTTCAGTCTTCATTTTGCTCCCTAGCGCGTAGCGGAGGGTCACGTAGTTTAGCTTTCTGATCAGGTAGTGAGCATGAAAACAGTCCGCTCGAGTGCACGGAGAGTCTGGGGGAAAGGAGACCGTTTAACGCGATATCTTGGCGTTCCACGCTTTGCTGGTGACTTCTTTGTCGTAGCGTTCGTGTTCTTCGATGATCTTACTGATTCTGCCGTCTTCTGCGGCTTTGACTATGTCATCAAAGTCTGTTACGTCAATTATGCTTGGTTCACCGATGTGGTACCATATGCGTTCTGATTCTCTCGGCTGCGAGTAGTGGCTGCCGTTCCAGTGTTCGTCGTACCAGCGAATGTGATCCCAGAGCCTAGTCGTAAAGCTACCGAGTTCGATTAGTTCGCCCTTTTCGCTGTCGTAGGGGCATTGGAAGGAGTTGATGATGCTGCATGTGGGATTCTGTGCTCCGTCATCGCCTTCGTTATAGAGGCGCCATTCAACGTCTAGCATCGCATCCTGCTTCCGATGGTGGGATGTGCTTGGTTCTCCGAGTTCCTCGTAGAATTTCTGTTTTGCTTCTTCTCCGCCGTTCTCTTGCCAGTACTTCGCTATGCGTTCAATCTCCTTCTTGCGATCCTGCGCCTGATATATGAGGCAATGGTAGCACAGCAACTTGCCTAGTTCCGCGTCTTTGAGTTTCTCTAGAAGCGCAACGTAATCCCGCTGCCAGTCTTCTGGAATCGCCCCGCTCCAGATTGCGATGAGATGGTATTTGTCAGGTAACTTTGTCCAGTCGCCGTACTTCCAATCCCGAACGCGGACGACTTTCCGGCCGTGGAACTGCCAAATGCGGGGTGCCTTCTTAATCGTCCGTTGAAGTTTCTGTATCTCCGTCTTGATCGTTCCCTTGCTCATCTTCACTCAACTGCGCCGTCGCAAGTTCCTTTAGCTGGTTGATCTGCTGCTTCAGGGCCTCGATCTCCACATCCCTCAAAACTGAGTTCAAAGCCTGACCGGCGGCGATTACGATCCTCGACCAGCGGATTCGATAGGAGGCTGAGGTTTTGCTGTTGCCGACGCGTTCCATGGCAATCTCCAACACCTGTCGAAGTTGCTCAAGCAACCAATCCCTGCTTGGCTGAGCTGCGACCAGTTCGCCACTAGTCGCTTGTCTGTTCGATTTCACAGCTGGTAGGCTCACGGGCGCTCACTCTTCTTGCTGGTTGTTGGCTTGCCGGTTTCTGAGTCGTCGAGTCGCCGGAGCATTGAGTCGCAGATTCGGACGACCGTGGACTTCGCGTCAAGTTCACTTGGCGACCAACCCTGAACTCTTCTTGATTCCTCCTCGCCGCCCTCCTTACCGCTTTTCGAAGCCCGTTTGAACATTCGATTAACCATAGCAACTGAGCGGTGAGAGGAACTGGGATTTCAATGGCGAGATGAGTGAAAGTGCTGGGCGTGGGGGTTTCGGTAACAGCTAGCGATTATCTGCATTTGAGAAAAAAATTCTACGAACAAACCCGAAATAGCCCTGAATCGGCGGACAAGAACCGAAATGAAACATGTCGCAACCTTCACACCCCGGTTTTCTCCCCTCATTTACCCATGTAGCGCACAATCTAATCCGGGCGAGAAAACCGCGCAGCCCATGGTGCCCATAATTCTTCAGACGAGTAACTAACCGTGTTGCGTTAAGAAAAAGGGAAGGAGAGATTCTAGAAGCCCGATTGTGCGTGCACTTTATTCTGGGAGGATCTCTTTGTACGCTAGATCCACGTCGATGCCCTGTCTCTTTCTGTATGCCCTTGCGATAAAGAACAGTATGAAGCCCGATGCTAAGATGCCGACTATCATGTAGAGCGAGTAGGTACTGTTAGCTAACAGCACGTCCTGGGTGTAGAACATGTATCCTAGGAATAGGCATGCGAGAAATGTCAGTAGGCCTAGAATGCTGAGAACCGGAATGCCGCCGACTCTCCACTTGACTGAGGAGGCTTCGAACAATTGCTTGCGTCTGTACGGGAACGCGATTGCTGCTAGGCCAACGAAGGCGGCGATTATGCTCAGAGCGAAGATGCTGGAGACCAGAGTCAACCATGGGCTTGTTGCCAGCAGGACTAGGAAGATGAGTGAAATGACGAATACAACTAGAATATTGAAAACTGGAACATGGCGTTTCGGGTCAACATCCGCGAACTTCTTAGGCATGATCCGATCGAAACCCCATGCAAGCATTGTTCTGCTGTTCAACATTATGTTCTGTGGGACGAACCAGACACCCCAGATAATGTAAGCGATGCTTATGATGAGAAACACGATGGGGTTGGGGTTCATTATGCCAACGAAGGCAGGTAGGTATGGCTGCATGGGCAGTGGACTGGCGCCGTTCCACCAGAGATATCCGATTGCCTGGTAGAATTCGCTGCCGACCGCGGATGAGTAGGTCCACGCTAGTAGCGCGGAGAAGACTCCTAGGAAGAGTGTGGCTATTGGTCCACCGTATATCTGAGATTTCTTGATATCCTTGATCTCGCCGGCCATGAAGGTTGATCCCATGCAGTATGGCATGTAGGTGTAGAAGAGCGGAATCAATAGTAGGAGGGGCATTATGCTGAACGTTGGGTTAAGGTCCGCTCCGGCTTGTTTCGCTTGGTTTATGACCGCACCATACGTGTCCGGGGTATTCGTGTAACCCGCAAGCGCAATGTTGAGGTTGTGAGCGAAGGTCGATGACGATGTGGTGCCCATGACCGCGATAATGACAATCATCCCGATCAGTGTTAGTGCGAACGCGATCTTCTGGAGATTGAAATAGAGTTTGGTTCCCAAGATGACGAGCACTGTGAATACAACAAGTGTGATGGCAGCTATCGCTGTGGTCCATTCGGTTGTGCCCATTGCTACGCCAAGGTCGAGGAGCGCCTTGTTGCCTGTGAGTGCTCCCCAAGTGGTGACTATTGGTGCGAGTCCGTACCAAGTCAGGGCGAAGCTACCCCACGCAGCCCAGAACGAGAGCCAGATAACCCAGCTCCAGCTTACCATGAATCCTAGGGAGGGGTGGAGTCCGCGGCTTACGTAATTGTAGTCTCCTCCAGATCTCGGCATGATTATTGAGAAGAGCGCGTAGGTGAGCACTTGTGGTAGGACAAAGACGGCGGTAACGAGTGCACCCAGGCCCATATCGACGCCCGGTGATGTTATCGGTGCCCACAGGAACACGTATGCCAGCACGAATCCGAATGCTGTCCAGAAAATGTTGAATGCGAAAACCGAGAAGGGCGTTGCAGTGCGTACAAGTCCGCTTGCCTTCCTTGCGAATGCTGTTCCCTTTGATTCTGACATTGCTTGAAATCTCCTTGGCCGAGAGTTGAGGGCGGTCAGGTTATATGATTTGGGGCAAGGAATTCTTACAATATGTTCGAAATGTCAGTAGGCTCCCGTTGGACTTGAAACGTCACGATACCATTTTGCTTTCGGTCCGACGCGTGCTCTCAGTTTCCAGGCTAAGGATTTTGGGTATGTCTCAATCTCGGCCTGGAGTGACTTGATATTCTTTGAGATGCGTTCTTTGTCAGATGTTTCTATCGCTGTCATCTGCGCGACGGCTTGAGAGATCTTCATGAGATTTGTCGTAACGGTATAGTAGAAGCCCCAATCATCGGCCAGAAGCTTCGCGACGTAGACCTTGTCTATGGTTTCGCCGCTGGCAGAACCAATATTGTGATCGGAAAGAAGCATCGCCACGTCGATGATGTCCTTCGATTCTATGTTTACTATCTGGAGCTTCTCTAGCAACAACTCCTCTAGTGGAACTGTTGGGTACTCCCGTTCAAGTCTTCCAGAGAAATTGATGGTGTGGCACATCTCCAACTTGTCAAGGAAAATGTCGGCTTTCATTGATGTCCGTGTGTCGAAGAAGAAGTAGCGATCTTCATGAATTAGCATCTTCTGATCGAGCTCATAACCCAGCTCCGACATCAGATTGCAGATCTCTGATCCCTGCCTCTTGTAACCAACAAGGTCGATGTCTGATATCTCCCGTCCAGTCGCTGCGTGAATCCCTAGATGTCCCTGACAATGAATCCTGAATGCTACGGCTCCAAGAACTCTCAGGGTAACATCTTGGCCTTTCGCCGCGTCGACTATGCGTTTGACTTCTTGTACAACATGAGCGCTGGGTAGCATTGAAGACACGGAAGCCAATCCACTAGGGCTACATTTTCCCTAATGGCGAAGGTGATTTATTTAAAACCGAACCATGAAGTCCGTTGTTGGGTGTCTTGAGTGGCTGGCGTTCGCATCTTCTTCGCAACGGATATTCATGGATCTGAAAGTTGCTTCAAGAAATTCATCTACGCCGCAAAGGTGTACAAGTGCAATACTGTCATAATGGGTGGCGATATCACGGGTAAGAAGATCATACCTTGCATCAAACAACTCGACGGATCACATTCTGTGGATTGGCTCGGACAACATCTCGCCATCCGATCTCGTGAGGAACTTGAACATCTGAAGGACAGCATTCGATCTGTCGGCTCATATCCATGCGAAATGACTGAAGATGAAAGAGCGGCTCTGGCGTCGGACCAATCGAAATCGGATGCATTGTTCGAAAAGATTATGCGGGAATCTGTTGCCAGCTGGGTACAGTACGCAGAAGAGAAGCTCAAGGGAACAGATGTTCGCTGTTTCATCCAACCGGGCAATGACGACACGTTCCAAATCGACGAGGCCCTGTCAGTGTCCGAACGGGTTGTGAATCCGGAGGGGAAGTTGATCGAATTGGAGGGTGGTTTCGAAATGATCAGCACCGGTTTTTCCAATCAGACGCCTTGGAGTTGCCCGAGGGATATTACAGAGGAAGAACTCGGGAATCGGATCGAGAAAATGGTTCGTGAAATTCACAATCCAAGCCGTAGTGTGTTCAACCTCCATTGCCCTCCTTATGATTCGGAACTTGATACAGCACCGCAGCTGGACGGCCAGCTGAATGTGGTTATCAAGCAGGGGCAGATGCAGACGGCTCCCGTTGGAAGCAAGGCTGTGCGGGCAGCGATCGAAGCACATTGTCCATTGCTGGGTCTTCACGGGCACATACATGAGTCACGAGGTGTCTTCACAATCGGCAGAACGACATGCATCAATCCCGGAAGCGAGTACACTGAAGGGATCCTGCGCGGAGTCATCGTCACCCTAGACGATACAAAAGTGAAATCGTACCAGTTCACAAGTGGCTAGGTGCGCGAACCGAATTAAGCATCAGCTGAGGCCCAGTCGTTCGGGTTGAGATCAGCAATCGGCTCCGCACTGAATTCGCTCCGTTGTGAATAATTGAAGTCGCTCGTATATGCGATATGTTAGAAGCGAATTCAATTTTGGGAGGTTGTGATGTTCACCGTGCATGGCCTCGAATTACGCCCGAGTATGAATCCAATTTTCAGCCCGGCACCTTGAGCGATTGGGGGCAGCGCGCTAAACACGTCGACCGAAGTCTTCGTGCGTACACGCCTGCTCCATCAAACCCATCTTCTATGGGAGCCCTCGTCTAACCCTAACGCTCCTTGCGGAGCTTCGTGGGTTAGAATGGCTGCCTATTTTCGGGAGAGGCTTCGGGCTTAGATGCTTTCAGCCCTTATCCTCGACAGCGTGGCTGCCCGGCGGTGCTCTGTCGAACAACCGGTAAACTAGAGGCTGCGATACCCCGTTCCTCTCGTACTAGGGGCGCCTTCCCCTCAGGCAACCAGCACTTCCAGCAGGTAGAGGCCGACCTGTCTCGCGACGGTCTAAACCCATCTCGCATTCCCCTTTGATCGGCGAACAGCCGCGCCCTTGGACCCTGCTGCGGGCCCAGGATGGGAAGGGACGACGGCGGAGAACCAATCCTCCTCGTCGATGGGGACTCTCAGAGGAGACGAGCCAATTACTCCCGGGGTAATTTTTCTGTCACATCCAGCCCCCAACAATGGGGACATGAATGATCGCTAGACCCGGCTTTCGCCTCTGGATGCCTTGCTGATGAGCATCCAGTCAGCCCGGCTTTTGGTCTTGCCCTCTACTCCGGGTTTCTGTCCCGGATGAGCCGAGCTTTGGGCCCCCTTGATATTTTTTCAAGGGGGTGCCGCCCCAGCCGAACTGCCTACCAGCCGTTGTCCTGTACACTTAGGTACAGTTAGAGATGCGACCGCAGATAGGTGGTGTTACATTGTTGCCTCCACCAGCCCCGAAGAGCTGGCTTCGAAGGCTCCCACCTACGCTCTGTACCCGCAATCACATCCCAGCGACAGGCTGCAGTAAAACTCCACGGGGACTTCTCGCCCCGCTGGAAGACCTTGGACTGTTCGTCCAGGTTGTGGGTTCACCGGGCCCTAGGCGGGGACAGCGGGGAAGTCGTTAATCCATTCATGCACGTCGGAACTTACCCGACAAGGCATTTGGCTACCTTAAGAGAGTCAGAGTTACTCCCGGCGTTTAGCGGCCCTTAGCTCGGTTGAACCCGAATTTTAGGTACCGCCACTGGCCAGGACTCAGGGACCGTTCACACCTTTTCAGGCTGGCGGTTCCCTATGTTTTTATTAAACAGTCGCCTCCCCCTAGTCACTGCGACCTAGCGTTCCAGCTTGCGCCAAAACGTCAGGCACCCCTTTTTCCGAAGTTACGGGGCTAATTTGCCGAGTTCCCTCGCCTAAGTTCAACCCGATACGTCTAAGGCTTCTCACCTAGGGGCACCTGTGTCGGATCTGGGTACGGACACGGAGGATCCATTCCGCGCTCCTTTTCATTGGTTCGAGGAATCAGCTGAACCACCCTAAAACGGGCGGCTATTCCCCGCTTAGACCGGTTCTCACCATTATGGTACTCCCCGGGCTTCACGGGTTAAATGGGGCGACGGCCCCACTCGACCTATCCCCAAGCGTCAGATCGCGGACTTGCGTTGCCGCGCGTACCTCCGTGGTACCGGAATTTTAACCGGTTTCCCTTTCGGCTTATCCGGTTAAGGGTTGCCTTAGGACCGACTTACCCCCGGCTGACGACGCATTGCCGGGGAACCCTTGCCCCTTCGACGGAGGGGATTCTCACCCCTCTATGGCTGTTACTACCGCCGGGATCTACACTTGTGATCGGTCCACTGGATCTTAGGACCCAGCTTCCACCCAACCATAACGCCCGCCTACCGACACGATTGTTCATCGTGTCCTAGGGTAACGGTACCTGGCTTAGCCCCGTTTATTTTCAGCGCCCCCAACCTCGGCTGGTCAGCTGTTACGCACTGCTTGGAGGATGGCTGCTTCTAAGCCTACCTTCCAGCTGTCTGTGGTTGAGGACCGCTTTCTATTTCTACACTTAGCCAGGATTTTGGGACCTTAACCCTAGTCTGGGTTGTTCCCCTCGCGACATAGGACCTTACGCCCTACATCCGTTTCCAGCTTTCTACGGCGCCAGCGGATTCGGAGTTTGAATAAAAAGTGGACCCTTTCGAGTCCTTGTTTTTCAATCAGTTCTCTACCCCGCTGGCAACCTCCAGCCAGACTATCCTTAGAGATATTTCGGCGGGAACTAGCTATCACCGAGTTAGATTGGCCTTTTACCCCTAGCCCCAGGTCAACGGAGAGAGTTGCACGTCATCACCCATTCGGGCCTCCACCGGGCTTTCGCCCGGCTTCGCCCTGCCCAAGGCTAGATCACTCGGTTTCTAGTTTCATCCCCGTGATTTCGGACCCTTTCAGATCCCGTTCCTCGCGTCTTGCGACGTTGCGAACTGGTCGGTTTCCCTACGGCTCCGAGCTTTCAACTCTTAGCCTCACCACGAAAATGAACTCCCCGGCCCGTGGTACAAAACGGAAAGCACAACCCTAGTCCCCCCTCTTGCGTACAGCCGCGTTGCCGCGGTTTCCTTCGGAGGGGATCTATCCTTTCGGGCTGTGCACAACTGTGACCACCTGATTTCAGGCGCTTTTCGCCCCCCTTCCGGGGTACTTTTCAGCTTTCCCTCACGGTACTAGTGCGCTATCGGTCTTGGGACATGTTTAGCCTTGGGAGTTGCTTCCTCCCAACTTTCTACGCCCAATCCGGGGCGTAGTACTCAGGGACTCCAACCCAAACCCTTCTCGATTACATTTACGGGACTTTCACCCTCTGCGGTGGGCCGTTCCAGGCCACTTCAACTTCTCGAGCGAGGGCGCGGTCGGGCCCTATAACCCCACATTCCCGCATAGTTTCCCATGCAGGTTCAGTTTGGGCTTCTCCCTCTTCGCTCGCTGCTACTAAGGGAATACCATTTGGTTTCTCTTCCTCTTCCTACTTGGATGCTTCCGTTCGGAAGGTTCCCGATCCATATCGGATCGCCGCAGGTATCATCCGCGGCGGGAAGTCCCATTAGGGCATCTCCGGATCGAAGCTTGCATGCGGCTACCCGGAGCATATCGCAGCTTGCCACGCCCTTCGTCAGTGCCCAAGCCTAGCCATCCTTCAGGTGGCTTATCATGCCGAACTTACTTTGGAACCCACACTCGTCTAACGTTCGAGGCCTATGCACGGTGTTCATCGTGATCATTCGTTTCGGACGGAACGATCACTATACCCTTCGCCTCTGAGCCTTGAGCTCAGAAGCTGCATCTGTTACGTTTAGGCTCGCAGTCAACATTCCTTTGCCTTCCAGTCCGCTCGAGTTGATTTACTAAGGAGGTGATCCGGCCGCAGGTTCCCCTACGGCCACCTTGTTACGACTTCTCCCTCCTTGTCTAACCTAGGCTCGACATGACCAATGAGGCCACGCCTCACCAGAGCCAGACTCGGATGGAGCGACGGGCGGTGTGTGCAAGGAGCAGGGACGTATTCACCGCGCGATGATGACACGCGGTTACTAGGGATTCCATGTTCACGAGGGCGGGTTGCAGCCCTCGATCCCAACTGAGGATGGGTTTGAAGATTGCCTTCCCCTTTCGGGGTCGGAACCCATTGTCCCATCCATTGCAGCTCGCGTGTGGCCCAAGGGATTTGGGGCATACTGACCTGCCGTGGCCCGTTCCTTCCTCCCTCTTAGCGAGGGCAGTCCCTTTAGTGTGCCCGGAATCCCGAAGGAAACCGGTGGCAACTAGAGGCGCGGGTCTCGTTCGTTGTCTCACTTAAGAGAACACCTCACGGCACGAACTGGCGACGGCCATGCACCTCCTCTCAGCTAGTCCGGTAAGACCTTTAATCTGACCTTCATCCAACTGTCGCCCTTGGTAAGGTTCCCGGAGTTGACTCCAATTAAACCGCAAGCTTCACCCCTTGTGGTGCTCCCCCGCCAATTCCTTTAAGTCAACTGTCCTAAGAAGCGCGAGAATTTTCCCGAAACCTCTTTAGAAATTCAGCCTTGCGGCCGTACTTCCCAGGTGGCAGGCTTAATGGCTTCCCTGCGGCACTGGGACAGCTCGTAGCCGTCCCAACACCTAGTCTGCATCGTTTACAGCTGGGACTACCGGGGTATCTAATCCCGTTCGCTCCCCCAGCTTTCGTCCCTCACCGTCGGGCGCGCTTTAGTCGGCCGCCTTCGCCACTGGTGGTCCTCCCGGGATTATAGGATTTCGCCCCTACCCCGGGACTACCGCCGACCTCCCTCGCCCCCAAGCCGAAGAGTATTCCCCGCAGCCCAACGATTGGATCGCCAGATTTAACGGGGGACTTTTCCGGCCGGCTACGGACGCTTTAGACCCAATAATCGTCCCAACCACTCGGGGAGCTGGTATTACCGCGGCGGCTGACACCAGACTTGCCCTCCCCTTATTCACCTGGCTAGTTAAACCGGGCAAAAGCCATCCTCAGCGGACGGCACTCGGGGTGACCCCGTCACGCTTTCGCGCATTGCGGAGTTTTCGCGCCTGCTGCGCCCCGTAGGGCCTGGGCCCTTATCTCAGTGCCCATCTCCGGGCTACCGCTCTCACGGCCCGTACCGGTTATAGGCCTGGTGAGCCGTTACCTCACCAGCGACCTGATCGGACGCGGCCCTATCCTCAAGCGAAACTAGCAAGCATGCCACTAGTTCCTTTTCGGTGAGGGATCATTCCAGATCTCCCCACCTATCGGACATTAGCCTCAGTTTCCCGAGGTTGTTCCCGTCCTAAGGGTAAGTTAGCCACGTGTTACTGAGCCGTGCGCTGCGTCCTCACCGTGGCTAGAGAACGCACAACTCGCATGGCTTAGTCCCACCCCGATAGCAGTTGGGTCCGCCAGGATCAAGCGGAGTTGGCAAGCTGAGTTTAGCCGGGACGATTTGGTTTCCGGCCTTTAAAGGAAATTGAACGGACTGGAATTTGGCAGAATGACTGCAAGCCTATCTTGGACCCAAACTTGTCATGGATGCCGTGAGGACGACCCCAAGTTTGTTTAGGCCTTCATTACTGTTCCCGCAATTGGAGGTCAACATTTCATCCTAGGGCATTAGCCCTACTTCGTCAAGTTGACGCCGCCGCCGGGTAATCGCGGGAAGTCAACCCGTCGGAAAGACGAATTGACAAACTAACTGTAGGCCTTCGGCGCAGATATAAGCATACCGATGTCAAAGAAACGAGATTACGTTCGAATCCACTAAATCGAAAGCTCGAGAACCAATGGTAACGGTTCTCAAGATTAAAGCAAGAAACGTGACCATCGATTGATTAAGACTCAAGTCGATCTCATCATCAAGAACGCGAAACAAGTCATCACAGCACGAGGACACAGCGAGAAAACAGCAACCGGATCTGAAATGGAAGAGCTAGGCATTATCGAAGACGCTGCTATCGCGATCAAAGACCAAAAGATCGTATCCGTTGGCAGATCCAGCGTCGTAATGAACCAGTATTCAGCAACCGAGGAATTGGACGTCACCGGCAAAGTCGCGACCCCGGGCTTCGTGGACCCACACACGCACTTCGTCTTTGCTGGCTCTCGCGAAAACGAGCTCGAACTGAAAATCAAAGGAGCCAGCTACATGGAGATCTTGCAGAAAGGGGGTGGAATACTCAGGACCGTGCGCGATACCCGCGCAGCCACTAGAGATGAATTACTCCGCGCCTGCAAGGAGCGAGGCAACAATCTGATCTTGCATGGAACAACAACAATCGAAGCAAAGAGCGGTTACGGATTGACGTTAAACGATGAGGTCAAGATGCTCGAAGTCATCCGCGAACTGAACAGCATTGGCCCACTCACACTGGTTCCAACATTTCTTGGAGCTCACGCCGTTCCTCCGGAATTCGCACACAAGGTACCTGACTACGTGTCTCTGATTTGTGACGAATGGATTCCTGAAATAGCAACAAGAAAGCTCGCGGTCTTTTGCGACGTCTTCTGCGAGAAAGGTGTCTTCGAGATTCAAGAGTCCAGGAGAATTCTCGAATCGGGAAAGCAATCAGGACTTCGACCGAAAATCCACGCCGATGAACTTTACCCGCTGGGGGGAGCTGAACTCGCTGCTGAAATGGACGCGATTTCCGCAGATCATTTACTTTACGCGTCAAGGGCCGGCCTGTTGGAAATGAGAGAGGTGGGAGTCATCGCAGTCCTTTTGCCGGCCGCGCCACTTACTCTCATGATGGACAAGTATGCTGATGCACGTAGCATGATCTCTGAGAAGGTTCCAGTTGCGATCGGCAGTGACCTTAGTCCCAGTTGTTGGCTTGACAATCAGCAATTGATAATCGCGCTCGCATGCTACAAGCTTAAGATGACACCGGCCGAAGCAATTATGGCTTCTACGATCAACGCGGCTCATGCGATCGGAAAGGCAGCTGAGATTGGCAGCATCGAAACGGGCAAGAAGGCGGACATAGTCATTCTTGATGCCGAAGACTATCGATTTCTCGGTTACCGACTAGGCTCAAACATGGTCCAAACAGTCGTCAAGAACGGGAGAGTAGTCGTCCGTGACGGACGATTTGCATAGTAAGTGCCGAAAGTTAAAATCGCCTTCCAAAAGAGTACTATCTGATCAGTTTTGTTGAAGTTCAAACCCTCTGCCGCCGCAGTCGCAGGAAAGAAGCTCCACTGTAAGAACTGGCAGATTGAAGGAGCTTACAGGATGCTTCACAGCGTCCTAGATCCTGAGGTTGCAAAGGATCCGGACAACTTGATCATATACGGCGGAACGGGTAAGGCCGCAAGGTCCTGGGAGTGCTTCGAGAAGATAACCCAGACTCTACAGGAACTGAACCCAAATGAGACACTACTAATTCAGAGCGGGAAACCCGTGGCGGTCTTCGAGACGCATGAATGGGCACCGCGGGTGCTCATCTCGAATGCGATGCTTGTCCCGAAATGGGCTACTTGGGATTACTTCTACGAACTGGAGCAGAAGGGTCTGATTATGTACGGGCAGATGACTGCTGGATCATGGGCGTATATTGGAACACAGGGAATCCTTCAAGGAACATACGAGACCCTCTCCGCAGTCGCAAGGAAGCATTTCGATGGCTCACTGAAAGGACGACTTGTGTTGACCGCTGGACTCGGAGAGATGGGCGGCGCGCAACCTCTTGCAATAACCATGAATGAAGGTGTTGCATTGGTTGTTGAGGTTAACAAAGCCGCAATTGATCGAAGGCTCAAACACCGTTACCTACAAAAGTGGACCGATGATTTAGATGAAGCCATCCAAATGATTAGAGCCGCCAAAGAATCCAAAGAGCCGCTAAGCGTTGGGTTACTTGGAAATGCTGCGGAAACCCATCCGGAACTAGTGAAGCGGACCATCATTCCCGATATTGTGACAGATCAGACATCAGCTCATGACCCGTTGCGAGGATACTATCCCGCTGGACTCAGCAAGGATGACGCAGACAAACTGAGAGAGAATGACCCGCAAGAGTATCTGCGTCGAGCGAAACAGAGCATGCATGTGCACGTGAAGGCCATGGTGGAAATGATGCATCGAGGATCTATCACATTCGAGTATGGGAACAACATAAGACAACAAGCCTACGATGACGGTTTCAAGGAGGCATTCGAATTCTCCGGATTTGTGCCCGAGTACATACGTCCAATGTTCTGTGAAGGCCGAGGCCCATTCCGGTGGACATCGTTGGTCGGTGAACCTGACGATATTTCCAAGATCGACGAAATGATTGTGAAGGAGTTTGGTTACAACAAGGAACTTGTGCGCTGGATAGAGAAAGCACGGAACGAAGTGAAGTTTCAGGGCTTGCCCGCTAGAGTGTGTTGGCTGGGCTACGGAGAAAGGGCCAGATTCGGCAAGATCGTAAACGAGATGGTGGCCTCCGGAAAGCTCTCAGGCCCGATCTGGGTTGGCAGAGACCACCTGGACAGTGGAAGTGTGGCTTCGCCGAGAAGGGAAACTGAGAACATGAAAGACGGATCTGACGCAGTAGCAGACTGGCCGATCCTCAACGCGCTGCTCAACGCCGTCGCCGGTGCAACCTGGGTTTCAGTGCATCATGGAGGCGGAGTTGGAATAGGGTACAGCATCCACGCAGGCATGTGCCTCGTCCTAGATGGAACCAAGGAAATTGAGAAACGCGCGGCACGAGTGCTTACGACTGATCCGGGTCTGGGAGTCGTTAGACATGCAGACGCAGGATATGAAACAGCAATTAAGGTTGCGAAAGAGAAAGGCATCAAGATGCCTATGCTTAAGTGAAACCATAATCGAGCCCCGAAAACAATTAGAGCCGATCGCTAATTCGTGTACGTATAGCTGATACTGTAATCTGCAGGATGGCCCGAACGCGAGAAGATCAGGCCTAGAGCCAGACCACCAACCAATCCGAACAGATGAGCAAAGATGTTGACTCCTGGCCCACTACTCATTATGAATATTAGTACAGCGTAGATCAAAGCCATGCCCATATGTTGGGCCTTTTTCTCGATCGCAACATAAGAACCTACGAGACCGAATATTGCCCCCGACGCGCCGCCTGACAATACATCAGGTGGAACCAAGTAGAGGGACATCACGCTACCTAGCAAACCGGAGCCAAAGTATATCGCTAGATATTGTGGTTTTGAGAAGTGTACCTCATTCAATCTTCCGAAGTAGTATAAGCCGTACATGTTGAAGACAATGTGAAGTATGTCGAAATGCACGAAAAGCGAGGTTAAGAGTTGCCAGTAGTAATGCTGACCGAAAAAGAGGTCTCCTACTTGCGCGAGAAGATAGTACATTGGGTCGCCTCCCACGAATAGGATGATGTACACCAGTACGTTAGTGATTATGAGAATGATCGTTGGAGACGAGAGGAGACTGCCTCGTCGGCTCATTGAATATAGCGCCATATTTCCAACTTCATTGAAGTCGAGTTGCCAACAATGATGAGGTGCTCTTTGTGGGTTTGTTGGTTTCTCCGTAAATTGTGTAAGGAAAACATATACATGCATCTTATATGACGTTCGCAGTACGTACGGCGAATTAGAGGTATGAAAAATGCAACTGAAAGGATCTCAAAGTAGAATGGCAGCACTGTTCCTCTATGCAGCAATTATGCAGGGCGCTATCGGAGCTGTCGTGACTTTCCTGGGAGGTTTCGGCGACCAAATCGGTCTAATGCGGGTTGCCGCCTCACGAGTCATCGCAAGCGGCCAAGCAGGCAACTGGTTCATAGTAGGATACGTAGTGTACTTGATCGTCGGCGTCGTCGGAATGGCAGTGACATCGCTCTTCTACTTCTACATAGAAACCGTTCAAGGAAAGGAGTACAAAGGCGCAGCAAAAGGATTCGCATGGATTCACCTCATACTGGGAAACCTCGGCGTGGCAGGAGCATCGCTTCTGACCATGATCGGCGGCTACCTCGGTGGAGCAGCAATGCAGCCGACTCAGTTCGGAGGCATGGGGTGGAATACTGGCCAAGTCCACGTGAACATACTTCAGTACTATACTAATCCGATAGCAGCATTTCTAATCCTAGCCCTATTGGGATTCGTGCTCGGCGGACTTGGGTATCTGCTCACGATGCGGTCAAAATAGCAGTCCAACGAGAGGATACTACGCACTGGTCCCGCCTTTTTTTGTCTTACGAGTCACGTGTGACGCTTGACCGCTTCCTTCCAAAACCCTTGTTTACTCGAATCAATCAAAATCTCTTGAGTGGTTGGCGAGTTGGTGGGCGACTCCGAATCTTCCACGTGAAGATTTGAGGAAACTCCACCCACATGGCGAACGCGTGGCACTGCGAGGTGTCGGCCGAGAGGTCGGGTAAAGGCGCAGAAAGAAACCTCCGCCGGCCGCTGACAATGATGCGCTTGCGCTGAGGAGGCTGGTGGCAAGGGTGAAATGCCAACCCACGCTGTGAAAGGGATAATAGGCGCCCGTGAGCTTCGCCCGAGGCGCGGGTATCCCGATCAGATGAATGTCGCCTAAAACAGAAGGTGGGTTACGGCCAACACGCCACACTCATTCCAGTCTTGCTGATCTTGCAGTTCGTCGAGGGTTCTAATCAGCCTTCGCAGGCTCCAGCACCGGCACCGAATTCCAGACTCGATCGAAGAGTTGATCATGCAGTTCGACTAGCAGTTTGTTCGTGGTCCATATCGCCAGATCAGAGCCACGGTCCGTGTGAAGATCATCAGGTCTGCTGTCGATGACAACCAGTTCACGGCAATCCACTGACACAAAGTTTGCCATGAATGGGCGTTCGAGCCGTTTTAACTCGGCGATTTCGCTCAACTGCTCGGCAACACCCGCGTTCTCAGACGTTATTGGCGCCAGTACTCGCACCACCGCGCCATTCTTCTTTGCTCTTTCCAGTAGTTCAGATTGCATCTTGTAGATTCGAATCAGTCCAGCAGCCGTCGTAGCGTAATATATCGATTTTACTGAATCATTTAGAATTTGACTGAGCTTGTTGTAGAGGTTCTGACGACCGTCTATCTGCCAGAACTCACTGGCCTCCTTGGGAACATCACGTTTGACGTATTTGCTCGACTCGAATGAGACATTAAGCTGTTGGACAACCATCTCTGAGTCTTTGAGCTCTCGATTGAGCTTGCTCATCATGGGCATTAGAACTTCATTCGGAGACGCGGCGCAGTAAGTTTCGGGCTTGCCAGGGATAATCCGCAGCAAGCCCTTTCGTTCCAGCTCGTTAATTGCACCATAGGTCTTTGTGCGAGGCACTTGGCCGAAGAAACTGATCTCACTTGCCTTAATGGGCCCCATCTTCACTAGCACGAGATATATTTTGGACTCGTACTCCGTCAAGCCCAAACGTTGCAGCGCAGCAACTTCCTTCTCGTCTACTGACAGTCGACTGTCCACTTTTCCCGATACCCCTGTAACTGGCGGTATGTTCTAATCAGCAAGGCAATGAGAAGAAGCTTTTGGCAAGTGCCCGCGCTAGGAACGTTGCAAAGATCATTATTGGAGATCTCATTACAGTATACACGCGTAAGACTAGATGTGTCGCACTTGCCTTGAATAGAACTCAGGCTATGAAGAGGGGGTTTGGAGCTTAGAAACCAGCGCCACTCAATTGCTTTGGCTGATAGACTTTGCAGCCACCGCTTGCAGCCTATTCTTTTTCTTCATTGGATCCACCCTCGATCTCAGAACTCGTGAGGTTCCGAACATAGTCTGGGCCATCTATGGACCTCTAGGTTTGATTCTTACTATAACCCGACTCTTCCTTGAACCTGCAACAATCGTCGCAACACTGCTCTCAGTGGCTTTCACTATAGGGGTTTCCTTCGCATTCTACTACTTTGGTTTGTTTGGCGGTGCGGACGCCAAGGCGTTGATCTGCCTCGGTATGACGCTTCCGATCGCTCCTATGATTCTCCAACCGCCAATGGGTTACGTACTTCCCTTCCCTATCACAGTACTTATCGTAGGCTACTTCTGCTCAGGGTCCGTGATAATTTGGCTAGGCCTCAAGAATCTGATGGCATACTTTCGCGAAAGATCAGGGATTTTCGCGGGGCTGGAAAGTGAGCCTTGGTGGAAGAAAGTTTTAGTGTGTCTCACGGGTCACCGTGACAGCATCGGAAATCTCACCACGAAAGTTCACTTGTATCCGATGGAGAAAGTCGTGGAAGACACAGAACGGCCCTTACGGAAGTTTGATCTGATACTGAATGCAGAAGTGGATCGAGATCAAGTTGTCTCGAAGTTCATAGAATCGCTGAAGCGCGTGGGCTCACCCGACGAGGTTTGGGTAAACCCAGGTATTCCCTTGCTCTTCTTCATGTTAATCGCACTCATAATAGCGCTTGTTGTTGGGGACCCCATCTTCTCGACAATCATTGTGTTGGCGTCCCATAAGCAAGTATGAACTGCGTCAACTGGCAGCCATAGACGACTAGTACGAATTTGAATTTCAACGAGAAATAGAAATTTGCCACTGACTAGTCACGGACTGAGGCCCGATCTCAATTTGTCGACTGCCTCTGTGGTACTGCCTGCTTCGATGAGTACGATCTTGTACAGTGAGGCCAACTTTCTGCCATTTTCAACGATTCCGGGTATCGCGATTAGAGCTGATTTGTCTGCATCCGTGTCATAACGTTTAGCGAACATCACCACAACAGGATTCTCGTTAAGTGATCGATCAGACGCGACCACATCGACAACTATCGTCTCCTCCTCTTTTCCTGAGCTTGTTTCTCTTGCGCCCACGAGATTGAACCGATGATCAGTCCCCGAGGCGCCATGGAGAACGCCGCCGATCGTTACATTATAGCCAAACCCCGCCAAAACTTCTGCGAAAGGCTTGAGGAGTGGACTCTCACCGCCGAATTGAGACTCAGCCTCCTTGCTGAGCCGATAAGCATACAGTTCGGTCTGGGTGGCGTCTTCTATGGCAAAGGATTGTCCGCACTTCTCACACACATGGGAGGCCTGCGGCCTGTCGAATGATCTCTGATTGTCTGACGAATTGCAGTTGGGGCATAGAACGAGTTTTCTCACGAGTCGCCCTTCAAGGATACCGTTCGACGCTAGATTCTCAAGCCATTTCTTGACGACTATCGGTTCGTCGCTCGTAATCCTCTCCGCCTCAAGGTATCTGATGCCAAGTTCATTGTCAGGTGAAGGAAGTAGTTCTATGAGACTTCCAGTCAGCAAGGTGTTGGCAAGAAGTTGCACTTTTGGGTCAAACAGAAGAGTCTGTTTGCCAGCCGCCACTTGGAGAGGGCCTCACAGTCTAAGATCCAGCGTTCCCAGCTAATTGAGTTATTGGACTGCCCCCAGTACTCGGCAATTGCCATGCAGGTACTGATTGTTAGCGACTGAGACGATTAGAAGAATGAGGCTTGTGCCTCTGACATCTCTTCAAAGTTGCCAGCCTTTGAATATGCTTCGAGCGGCTCGTGGTTTAGAGTCAGGAAAGTGTTCCCCCACTTGAATATGTTGAGCAGATTACTTGCCAACTCTTTGAAGCCTAGGATATACAGCGCCGCGGACAGAGCTTCCAGGGATGACAATTTGTTAGGTTTCGAGTAATTTACTGGGTTCGACGCAAGCAAGGTTGGGAGTTGTCTCCCGATACCGGGGAACCGCTTGTCGAAGGCTCTGTCGGCTCTTTCCCATGAGCAATCAATCGCGACCAAGCCATAATGTTCGGCCAGTTCCTTGTCACTGGGCAGGAGAGTTTGTGCTGCGAAGGGATCCATGACCAAGGCTCTTCGTGGAATTTGCCCTGACCTGAAAAGTGGTGTCGCAAAGCCTAGTTTCACGAGCTTTGCTGCCGTACACTTGCGTGGATCATCCTGTCTCAAAAGCAGAACGTAGACTCGTGGTCTGGAGTCGCCTATGGCATCGTACAAAATACATCCGAGGCTCTCAGTTATCGAAGTCTTCTCTCAAATATCGTCTTGTGGCACATTGGGTCATTCATTACTTTCGGTATATGCTCAATCAGATCCGTTGCTGTCAAATGGTATCCGTACTGCTCCTGAGCCATATCGCCTGCCGCGCCATTCACGAAAGCACCTGCAACCGCGGCACTGAACGCGTCGATTCCTTGCGCCATTAGTCCTGCTACTATTCCGGATAGGACATCGCCAGTTCCGCCAACTGTCATCCCCGGGTTGCCAGTGTTATTTAGTTTCGTTCGCACGCCGTCAGATATTACGTCAGTATGCCCTTTGAGGAGAACGACCGCCCCGCTCTTTGAGGCGAAATTGCTGACCTCGCTTACTCGCGTGTTCAAGTCCTTTGATGGACCCTTTCCTGAGATGATTTGGAACTCGCCTCCATGAGGCGTCACCACAGTAGGGCTGTCGAATATTCTTCGTTTGACGACCCCTAGAGCCTTCAGTCCATCTGCATCCAACAACAGAGGCTTCTTTTCCTTCTGCGTGAATTCAACGATCTTCCGTACGGCTGAGACTGTTTTCTTGGACAGCCCCAGACCCGGGCCCACGGCGACCGCGCTTGCTTTCTCAAGTTGCTCGTGAAGTATGTGCAAGTGCTCAGTTGCAAGATTCTCGCCGGGAAGTTTAATCGTGATTAGATTAGGTGAGATAGAGGATATTGCCTGAGCAGCATTTTCTGGGGCCGCCACGAACACGAGATCAGTCCCAGTGCGGTAGGCAGCAAGGGCGACGAGCGTCGGTGCTCCAGTGAACATTTCGCTTCCGCCAATCACAAGCAGACGCCCAAACTGTCCTTTGTGTGCATCGAGAGATCTGCGAACAGTGACCGCGTCGACATCACCGGGGCCAACGAACACTGAAGCCTCGGGTGGAATACCTATGTCGGCGACTTTGACTTCGCCACAGAACTCTTTCGCCTTCGAAAATCCTTTCTTGGCAGCATGAAAGGTCACAGTGAGGTTGGCGCGTACGGCTTCTCCGAGGACATCGCCCGTGTCAGAGTCTATGCCCGTGGGGACGTCTATGGCGACTTTGAACCCGCCACTTCCGTTGATCACTTCGACGGCTCTGAGTATTGGTTGACGAAGTTTCCCCTTGACACCAGTCCCGAGAAGCGCATCAACTAGGATGTCGGAGTCAGATTCGGAGAGCCCGGTTGAATCACGATACTTCTCGATTTTGATGCTTGAAGACATTGCCTTAAGCGCTTTCCAGTTTTGGAGTGCAGTGGGATCGGAGATTGCATTCTCATCTCCGACCAGCTTGTAAGTGACTTTGAAGCCTCTGGCAGCTAGGTGGCGCGCTGCAACTGTTCCGTCTCCGCCATTTCTACCAGTCCCACCGTAAATGGTGACAGAGCTACCCTTCCCAAAACGCGCCGTGACATCATCAGATACTGCCCGTCCGGCATTTTCCATGAGTTGAAGTGTTGATACTCCAAGATACTCGGAATTTCTGTCAAGGATCAAGACATCAAGCGAGGTCAATGCCGAAGTATTTGGAACCAAAGAACTGGCCCTCCATTGACACACTGGCGGGGCTGGTAAACGTTATGGCTATGCGTGGCATTCGAAGCGCGTAAATCAACATCAACCTTTGCAGTATATAGCTGGAAACTAGGCAAATCCTTTTTAGCGGTACGAGGGAGAAGAAAGCTATGACGAGGTTTTGAGATGCCGCTCGCCTTTGTTCTGATAAACGCCGAAATTGGTTCGGAAGACGAGGTTGTAGGAGAGCTACGGAAGCTCAGTAACGTTAAGGAATCGTACGTCGTTTACGGTGTCTATGATATTGTTGCCAAGGTTGAAGCGGAGTCCATGGATAAGCTAAAAGAGATCGTTACTTGGAAAATTCGCAGACTTGACAAAGTACGCTCCACGCTTACCATGATAGTTGTGGAAGGAACTTAACCTCTTTATTACTGCGAACTCGTCGGTTTTCCATATAGAAACCGACTAGGTCTCAATTGTGCAACTTCACATAGGGATAGACGATACAGATTCGAGAAAGGGCGGATGCACCACATATATCGCAGCCAGGCTTGTCGAGAAATTTGAAAAGACGGGCGTTACATTCATCGATTATCCTAACATCATCCGATTGAATCCGAACATCCCGTACAAGACGCGTGGAAACGCGGCTGTGGCACTGCGATTTGAATCAGAGGACACGTCCTACGACTCGGTAGTAGAGACTGTTCTCGAAGAAGTTGAGGAGAATAGCCACTTCGGTCGGAAGGGAACTGAGCCAGCAATCATCATTCTGAAAGGCAGACCTAGTTCAGTGGTCAAGAGATTTTCTGACCGCGCGTTACACGATGTTGTACCCGAACATGTGGCGACGCGAATCATTAGAAATTCCCGGGTATGTGCTGCAGCCTATGGTGGCACGTTGGGATTCGTTGGAGCCTTAGCAGCAGTTGGCCAGACTCTAGATGGCGATCATACGTACGAGCTTGTGGCCTACCGGGAACAACGAAATTGTGGAACACCAAGACGGGTTGACGAGGAGTCCGTAAAACGCATGGACGAGTTGACTACTCCTCAAACCTTCAACAACTATGACTACGAAAATAGACGGATGCTCGTAACTCCCCATGGACCCGATCCAGTGCTTGTGGGGATACGGGGTGAAACAGCGAGAATTGTTCTCGAGGCTTTCCGCATGCTCACGATCAATGAACCAATTGAGCGATGGGTAATATTCCGGACAAACCATGGGACCGACGCACACCTGCAAAATGCGAGGGTGCGTGGCCGAATCAAACCCAATAGACCGATTGTTCTGAGAGGAGTTGTCGTTGACAGACCTCGGACAATCAGGGGGGGGCATGTGTTTTTCACAATTCAGTGCGAGAAGGAATCGATTAGATGCGCTGCCTTCGAACCAACCGGCAAGCTCCGAGACACGGCCGCCAGGTTACTACCCGGAGACGAGGTTACAGTGTTCGGCGGCGTCCATGAGCACGCCAATGATCCATCTCTCACAACTAACATAGAGAAAATGCTCGTTCATCGAATTGCGGAGCAATTGATGATCGAGAACCCAGTTTGCGCGCGCTGTGGGAAGCACATGAAGTCTGCAGGAAAAGGGCAAGGATTCCGGTGTGAAAGATGTTCAGTCGTCCTTCCTGACGCCCGGAAGCACACGGTCGCACTCACAAGAACGCTCAAGCTTGGTTTGTATGCGCCGACTCGGAAAGCCCATCGACATCTGACCAAACCACTTTCTCGGTATGGGTTAGAGAAGACTTGGAATCGCAGGGCGCCTTCAAGCGTCTGGCATGAGCCCTAGAAACAAGACCATGGGGCTTGCAATGATTCTCCGCTTGGCTGCCTGCCACATCTCATGACAGGCGGATGCGCGTCAACTCGGGCAAGACGAGTGTTGGTCACTGGACTTTGACTGGTGGCGCTTGATAGTAGTAGACCTGTGCTGGCGGCGCGTATGCGTATACAACCGGCGGCGGCTGGTACACGTAATTCATCGGGGGCGGCTGATATGCATACGCCTGCGGAGGTGGCTGATAGTACACTTCAGGCGGTTGTGGTACGACACACTGAGTGGGAATCATGCAAGTGTATGCCACTGGAGGTCGGGGAACGTATATGTACGACATTGCTAATCAGGAAGAGGCGCATGGAAGAGGACGAATAAGCGTTACCTAGTCAAGTTCAACCTCGTGTCGCCATTCATGGCAATCTGAAATTCGAGAATAGACAATGTACGCAGACTAGTGTAAATCACTCAACTGAACCCTGGGAATCCAGCCATCAGCTACCTTCGACAGCAATTGGCGCGAAGATCTGGTAGTCATACCATCGGGTGAGACAATCCTATAGCGAAATGCGCTGGCACCTTAGGGGATCTTCTTAAGGACAGCATAGTTCCGCTTGTACCGGGTCCTCGGTAAGACGAGATTAGCTATCACTTTGAATCCAGAATGTCGGGCGAAGGCTCTTATCTCTGACATCGAAAAGAAACGCACACAAGAATTATCGACATATATCTGAACATGGTTACTCTTCTTCACAGCTTCGTACCTTGACCTCTCATTCGGCAGCATTGGTTCAGAAGATTTCGGATAGATAATGTAGACATCCCTTGAATACAGCACATTTGAAAACATCCGTCCAACGGAGACTCTGACAATCAGTTTACGCTCTTGATCCCATGATTCCGTGATTGCCTTTCCAACGTCGCTCCACACAACTTGCGAAATTCTCTCGAAGTCGAAGATCAGTAATCCTCTTGGTCGAAGTAGGGAGTACGTGTTATCAAGAAATCGTTTCACTTCATCGTCTCTTACAGGGATAGACCAGTTCAAACAGAGAGCTACGTCAAAGCTTTCAGCGGGCCGATATTCATAGTAGCTACCTACAACAAAACGCGGGCGGATGTTCTCTTCCTCAGCCCTCTTTCTGGCGAACCGAATGTTCTGTTTCGAAATATCAATTCCAGTCGCCCGAAATCCTAGGCTCGTTAGAGCCCTTACGTGGTATCCAGGACCACATCCTAAGTCGACGAGGGACCTACATTGGTGATCGCGCATAATCGAAGTAATCAGATTGATCTCGCTCTTCCAGTCCCGACCTTCAATGAGCTCATAGTAAGCAACGAGTTGACTATAGAGCGGGCGATCCATTGGTTTCACTGCTCGACGGAAATGTAATATAGGTATCTCTCCTGCAGCCCAATGAAGGGTATGTCAGGCAGTTCCCGTAGAGTGTGTTTTGAGAAATCAGAGTACATTGTATACGAACCTTATCTCGGATTACATCTTGCGTATCACGCCAAGAAATTCTGTTTTTCGGGACGCTCGAAATATCAAAAAATAGACATAATCGACAACGACGCCTATGGTAGGATGTTGTTTCTCGACGACAATGTTCAACATACGGCCTATGATTCGTACATATTCAGAGAAGCTCTCTCTGGTCCAGCGAAGAGGAACAAAGCGGCTCAAGTTGTAGTGCTGGGAGGAGGTAGCGGGCAGACAGCCCTAGCATTGCTCGAATCTCCATCAATTGAGCAAGTCACCGTAGCTGAGATTGATCCATTGGTGGTAGAATGTTGTAGGAAATACATCAAGGGAGTCGACCGCACGTTCAAAGACGCGAGAGTAAGAATCGTGATCGGTGACGCTTTCAAGTATCTTCATTCCACGAACGAGGAGTTCGATGCAGCTATCATAGACTTCACCGAGAAGCCGTTTGGGATTAAGAGCAGTTTGGTTACACTGAAACAATTATATGCTGACATCAAGGAAAAATGCAAAGGTCGCTGCAGTCAATACATCGGATCTTCAGTAGGGCTTGCTTACAGTCAACGACTAAGGACCTTGACATATAGTGTGAGCAAGCGATTCCTCTCAAACGTATTATACGAACATGTTTTCATTCCATCTTTTGGCGCGCCGCACATGTTTATGCACGCGGGATACGCGAGGTGACCAGAGACGCCGTCGGTTAGAAGAAAGCAAACAGACTTGTCTGACGGACGGTGAAGCCCAGATCGCGAGCCCTCTAGGTACCCAGTCAATAGGATACGACACAAATTTATCTAACATTCTGTATGCATCCAGCCTGAGAGCTCAAACGTGATCTACGAACGCGATCACGTTTAGCGATCTAGCGGGGTGGGGTAGCCAGGTTTAACCCGCAGAGCTTCTGTGCGGAGGGCTCATATCCTGGCGAGAAACCCTGAGATTGAGCTGAAAGCTCCTCAACCGGTGGTTCGAAAGGACACGTACGCCCGAACATCCACCCCCCGCTACCAAAATCTCGCAGGTTAGTTATTGGTACACAGAGCCCAACTTGAAGGCCCATCCAGGTTGAGTTGAGAATTGCTGGGAGGGTTCAGCTTGTCTAGGAGAGTGAACAGTGGAAGCAACATACTAAGGCCCTCCGAGGAAAACGCGAGTACAAGACTACCGACGCCCGGGGGTCCCTCTCGACTCATACGGCTATCACGTTCTCAAGAGAATTTGGTGGGGCGGGAGGGTGTCTCATCATAAGCCATGTGGAACCTTAGAAAAAGCGCCTCACTTTAAGCCTCTTAGCAATCTCGCCAAAGGCGACTTGACTCATATTTGACCAATGAACGATCGCTAAAGTGGGCTATCGCCCAACACTTTCGAGAGAAACTTCACAGTTCGAATCGCTTTAGAGCTCGTTGTGATGTGGCGTCATTTTCACATCTCATATACAGCTCGTCGGTGTTCTACAGTATGCAGGATAATTCTTTGCAGACGAATTTCGTAGATGACCCTATACTCGCCGACTCTTAGCGAGAAGAGTCCTCTCAGGCGCCCATGGAGGGATTTCCCCAAGCGCGGGTCAACTTCAAGAAGCAAAATTCGCTCGCTTATCCTTCTCTGCAGCTCTGAGCTAAGCTTTCTGAAGTTTCTTTCGAACTTTGGAGTTTGAACGAGTTCGAATCTGCGGTTCAAGTCCTATTTCCACCAGCAGCTTACGAAAGCTTCGCGTCTTGCCCTCCCTTGCCTGAGTTCGAGAGATCTCTATATCTCGCAGCAACTTCTTGTCCGCCATCACATCCAGTGTTTCCAGTAATTGCTCCAGAAGGTCCTTGGTTTCTTTCATCAACGCGAGCTGCGATCTGTCTACGATGAGGGTGGCCAAACCTAACGCTCTCATATTTAGACAGGCCCCCAAGTGAATTAAGCTTTCAGCGTGCGGCGGGCACCGGCTCCAAGGGACCGAGGGCAACTGCTAGTTTTGGGCAGCTCTTTCATCCAACCATTCATGGTACCCTGTAACCGGTGGGTCTACATCTTGCTGCCAGAGCATGCAGTTGATTTCTCCCCTGTGCTGCAGCTCCTCCTCGATCATGTGTATGAGGATAGTTTCCATGGTTCTCTCTCTGACGTGTGGAGCTTCATCGTGATAATGAATAACGTAGACCCGCGACAGATCTTCCTCACGCAATCCTTCGACCAAAGTCATCACCGCAGAATCAACTTGCTGCTCGTATCTCCGCATGTCGTCAACACCCTTGAAGCTCGCCCGGTCGATTCTGTGGTAGTCCTTCAGGTTATCTTTGATACCGTACTCGAACCAATAGCGGTACGCGTCGAGCACGTGTAGGAAGACATCACGAATGGAATGGAAGGATGCACCCCTGTCTTTGACAATCTCCTGCCAGGGAAGTTTCTCAATAGCGTCTAAGTACTTCTTCCTGACAGCGCTATTGTATCTATAGAAATTCAAAATATGTTGCATGTAATCCACACTCTGCACTCACATGCCACACGCAAGGACGGTCTCACATTAGAATAATGGTGAGGCCTTTGGTGGGGCGGGAGGGATTATCATGATCTTTGTGGGATCATTTTGAACCCTCGATCACCGGTGTACTCGCCGACGTGGATAGTGGTCCCGAGACCGGTCTGAAGGCGGATATCCGCTATCTTAGACCATGTTGTCCCCACGAAGGATCAACTCGCGGTCTGGACCACCGCCCCTGGCCCTCCTACTTCTTGATCATTTGCTTAAATCCTTTGAAATCCAGCAGACCGCACATCAACGGATTCACAGTCTGATCTTGGGCTTAGTTGAACCAGCGTCCGCGCCGCTCTTTCGGCGCAGATATTTCAAGTACTCGAATGCGATGAGTGCTGAATTCGCTACGTCCTCATCCCTATCATCAATTGCCTTCTTCAATTGAGGTAGGACAGCATCGTCGCCAAGGGAGCTTAGAGCCACAGCGGACTCGTGGCGTACGATTGGACTTTCGTCGTTCAACATGGCTTCGACGAGCGCGGGAACTGCGGAACGATACCCGAGTTGCCCTAACGTGAAGGCTGCCTCGTGCCTTGTGAGTGGGCTCGGATCGTCCTTCAGAACCTTACATAATGGTTTCACAACATCTCCATTGCCGACGTGTTCAAGCATGCAAACAGCATGGACTCTTAGCAGCAGCGGAAGACCCGTTGTCTTTTCTAGGAAAGAAACGAAATACGAGACATCTTTGCTCTCGAAGGCTTCTTCCAATTTGGCCAGGATTGGATAGTCATTTTCGCGCATTCTCAGCTCGCTCATAGACACTCACCGATCGACAGTTTGCGCTCGAAGTTGATGAATTCCAAAATAAAGGTTCTCGATAGAGTCGGTACATTTCGTTCGTAAATTCCGTCAAAATCACGGTAACTACAATTTTTTAAACATGAACAGACGCCTATTAGGATTACACGGTCCTTCTAGGCGGTAATCTATTGCTACGATCATCGGAGAGAGTTGGAGCAGGCATCTTCGACGCCGCATCCGCTCCCGTCCGACTGCAAATCTTGCGGCTTCTCTCGACAAAAGGTCCTCTACTGTACACTGAGATAATGTTCCAGCTGAAGCTCGATCCTGTACGGGACGCTGGAAAATTCGTCTATCATCTTCGAAGTCTAACCGAAGCCAGCCTAGTGACCTCAGACAAGAAGACCAAGAAGTATGAGGTATCGGAACTTGGCCGAATGATAGTTTCCTTCGCTAGAGACCTAGACGAGTACGTGAACGTGAAGCGCGGAAAGCTCTACGTCAGGTCCTCACGGCTGGCAATTGAAGAATTTCACCGCACCAAGATCGCCAGATCACTGGTTGTGGAGGCCGGCGTTCCGCAGGAGACTGCGGACGAAATCGCAGCTGAGGCTGAGGATAGGCTTGTACGTCTCAAGACAGTCTATCTAACCGCGCCGCTAATCCGGGAATTCGTTAACGCGATTCTGATCGAGAAAAAGCTCGAAGAATATCGCCATAAACTAACCCGGCTGGGTATGCCTGTTTACGATGTCGCCCAATTGATAAGAAACGCCGGGGAAAGGCAACTTAGCGCTGATTTCGTTCATCGCTCAGCAGCGAAATCCGTGCTGTCTGAATATGTGCTGCTCAATTGCCTGCCACACAAACTCTCAGACGCCCATCTCTCAGGTTCCATACACATCGCGAATCTCGAAAATTGGATACTCAAACCTAACGAGTTCATACACGACATTAGGTACATTCTTAGAAACAGCTTGCCAGGCATGCTTCATCCTGAAACGCTTGAAGCAGCATTGGCTTTGCTGAGGAATGCATTGGAAATCGGTTCTTCAGAGGTTTCGGGAGAGCAGACGATTCAATTTTTCAACACCTTCCTAGCGCCCTTTGTCCGAGGAAGAACGTCGGAGGATACCTCCAGGGGACTGTACTATTTCTTCACGTCACTGCGTAGAGATGCGGTCTCCTGTAACCCTAACTCGGGATTCTCGATAGCCATAGACCTATCCATACCCGAATATCTGTCAAATCAAGAAGCAGTCGGAGCTGGAGGAAAAGTCTCAGGAATCTACGGAGATTTTCAGAAGGAGGCGCTTCAAGTGGCAGAGGCCACCATCGAAGCGTTCCGTGTCATATCAGAAACAAGGCCTCCGGTCCTTCCTCACCTCTTGGTGCGCGTCGACCGTAAGTCCATTGGAGACGAAAAGGTTCGCAGGATTCTCGGGAGCGCTCACGAGTTGGCTGCTTCACGAAGCCTCCCATACTTCCAACTTGACGGAGCTGAGAAGTGCACCTATTCAGCAACTGGGCTAAGACTAGCTGACGATTGGACTGGCAACTGGGAAGCTGACTGCCTTAGAACAGGCAGCATGGACACTATCTTTCTGAATCTACCGAGGGCAGCGTATGAAGCTAAGAAAAATGATGACAAGTTCTTCGCGTTTGTCAAAGAGACGGCCTCGCTTGCCGTTGAGGGATTTAATGCTAAGAAGAGATTTGTCTCGGAAAGGTTGAAGCAACCCTTACTTCCCCTACTAGCTGGTGATAGTTCTGCTCCATATTTCTATGAGAAGAACGCGTCCTACAATCTCTCCTTTGTTGGTTTGAGTGAGGCGGTGGATGCTCACACAGGCGTACGTATGGAACGTGACAAAGCAGGCTTAGAGTTCGGATTGAGAATCTTGCAGGAATTATCGAAGCTGGCCAAGACAGTCTCTGAGGAATTGGAAATGAGAATCACGATCTCACAGAGACCTGGAGATGAGGCAGTCGGCCGACTTGCAGAATTGGACATTGAACGGTACGGTAGAGCGGGCATCGTAGCCGATGGATCTCGAGGACTATTCTACTATACCGATATGCCAACAATTCCTCTAACAACGAAGATACCGATCGATACTAGAATATCAACAGAGTCGAAGCTTCAAGCAGCTCTCCCAGGCGGACACTTGAACGTGCTCTGCGTCGCCCAGGACTCTGCGAGCGGACCTGCGCTGCTGACCATGACTGACAAGGCTTTCGAATCTGGGGTCAGATTCCTCGCTTACTCAAGTAACTATTCTGCATGCGAGGCGTGCAACCACACAGACCCCGGAATTGAACCGAAGTGCAGTAAATGTGGCTCAGACAGGCTGACATACCTAGGCCGACCGTCTTATGGCCTATTGCCATTCAACCTGTGGCCAGAAGCGAAGAGGCGAAGCATCGAACGGCGGATAGAATACTCACTCGTACCAGTTACCCAAAGTCAGTGACCGAATGTTCTGATTGGCGTCGATCAGCTGATGTACTTCTGACTGTTCCTTTCAAGGTCCGGTATTACTTCGACATCTGGCGGGCCAGAGGGTGCATCGCCCGTAAACATTTCCGGGAAGAGAGTTGTGGGACCTCTCAAGGCTATTTGTGTCGCCGGATGATCTGGGCCAAAGACCTCCAGAGATACGTCGTGCACAAGTCTTCGGACCGTTGACTCCTCAACGTAACCGAGTGCATGCAGGTACTCATGAAGCAGAATTGAGTATACGTACGAGTTTATCTCCCGAAGTGAGTGCGCACCATGTGTGACCATGTCAAGCATTGTCCGGTTCATCACGATTCCGTTCGTACCCATCGTATGGAACGCCCCAATCTGCTTCGGCAACCTTGCCAGGTAAAGCATCAATCCCGCTCTGCGCCTGCCCAACACTCGTTCAACGGATATCTTTACCAGTTTGAAGACGTCGCTGAAGTCCTCGCACGCGTCCAATCGCTCAGCTATTGATGGCATGATCGCTAGCTCCGTCTAGGAGTCTTTTTCGCCGCGTTCGATCAGGTGCCGTACCTTTTCTACGAATGTGAGGTATTCGCAAAGAATCGTTTTGCCCATTGGTGTAAGGTCATAGAGATCGTCTGATAGCTCATCGATGAGCTTGTGGGTTCTAAGTAGCGGAACGTTCTCGTAAATCAGCTTGGGGTTGATTCCCTCTCTGTAATTCTTCTTGCTTTGGGGGCGCTCTAGGAGAGGAAGAAGCATCCTGACGCGAGTCTCGTTACACAGTAAGTCCATGATTTCCAATGTGTTCCGGAAGGCCCTTTCCAGCGCTCGGTCCGCCCAATTCAGATGTTCGATCACAACTTTGCCACTTTCAACGGAATCCGGGAATTTTGCGTCTATAGAACCAGAATCCACTTTGGACGGATAGACAACGACGGCCTTCGAGTTCTCCGCCTGGTCAACAACCTCTAGATCCTTCATCAGTGATTCTCCAGGCGGTTGGGTCTCGCAGAATACGGCGGTTAGATTTCCGCCTTCTATCCCGGTTAGGTCTGCAGTTAGTCTCCGTGACTGCTTTCCTGGATCGTAGAGAACGGCCTCGATGAAAGTGTCTGCGTCCCCGTTCTGTGAAAGAACTCTTGCGGCATGGAACTTCTCTAGGAGATGAAGTTCACTTTCGTCCTCTGTCCGGAAGTCATCGCGAAAGGAGTTGTAGTCAATTACGTGCATAGGGAGGACTCGGCGCTTACGCGATGATGGGAGGATTTCAAGTCGCATCGATGTTCAATATTGTAGGTCGGATTATCGTGATATAAGCGTTACCTCTGGTAACATTTACTCAGCTCAATGCGCCAAGAACCAGGCCAATCAGACTCATCCTGACAAGGAGGCCATACCAAACCTGCTTGAAGTACTTCGAATGAGGCGTGTTATCGACACTGTCCGCGATCTCGTCAACACGAGGAAGTGGATGCATTACGATCATTCCCGGCTTAGCGGATTCCAAGTCTTCTGCCGTGAGCCTGTATGAGCCACGGACCTTCTCATAGTCTTCAAGCGATCCGAATCTTTCCTTCTGAATCCGAGTCATGTAGATGACATCAACTTTTGGAATTATCTTTGAGAGATCCTCCAGCTCCTGCACCTTGATTCGGTTGCTCACTTCCTCTAGGACTTCTTTCCGCATCCCCAGAGTAGAAGGCGAGACCAAGTAGAGGTTGATATTATACAGGGAAAGCGCGTAAGCCAATGAGTGGACCGTACGCCCATACCTCAAGTCTCCAGCGAGCGCAATATTCAGGCCGTCAATCTTCCCAAGCTCCTTCCTCATAGTGTAGAGGTCAAGCATTGCTTGCGTTGGATGCTCCTCGGCGCCGGTTCCCGCGTTTATGACAGGAACGGACGCGAATTCAGCTGCCAGACGCGCCGCTCCTTCTAGAGGATGGCGGATCACTAGAACATCCGCATAGCTTTCAACAACACGCACAGTGTCAGCCAGGTTTTCACCCTTTTGTACGGAAGCGACTTTGGGTTCAGCGAATCCTAGGCAATTTCCTCCGAACCTGTACATCGCTGATTCGAAGCTGAGTCTGGTTCGGGTGCTTGGTTCAAAGAACAGGGTTGCCATTATCTTGTTGTCGAGAGCATGCGAACCCTTCTTCGCCATTGGCTCGACAACATCAGTCGTTTCAAGCACGTAGTCAATCTCTTCTCTTGAGAAATCTCTAATGGAGACTATGTCTCTTCCCGCGAAGTTCACATCTGTGCGCCATTGACTTGTTGCTTTTCATGGTTAAATAACTGTTGGCAGACATAGAAACACTTGAACTGTGTTGCAGACAGGACAGGAACTTTACGTTAAGAAGATCATGGATGGCACGGTCATAGATCACATAACACCAGGTTTCGCACTGGACGTTCTGAAGATTCTGGAGATCAGCGGCAAGGACGGTGAGGTCGTGAGCATAGCCATGAACGTTGAGAGCAAGAGGCAGCATCACAAGGATATCGTGAAGATACAGAGCAGAGAACTCAAACCTGGAGAAGTGGACAAGATCGCCCTCATAGCTCCGAGTGCGACCATCAACATAATCCGCAACTATGAAGTCGCATCCAAGAAATCTGTGGAACTTCCCTCAACCATACATGGAATCATCAAATGCGATAACCCATCCTGCATCTCGAACTCCAGAGAACCCGTAGAGCCCCAATTCACGGTAGATCGCCGAGAACCAATTCGACTGCGCTGCTATTTCTGTGGGCACATAATGGAACGAGAGGATGTTCTGAAACAGTTTTGACTTATGGAGTTCGAACAGCTCATGGGCAAGATAGCGTTGATCGCCGATCGAGCGACATCAAGCTACTTCAAAGTTTCCGGCATCAAAAGCAGCTATGCTGTCAAGACTCGCGAGGACGCGGAACGAGTGTTCAGACGCGTTCATTCAGATGAAACGATCTCCCTCGTAATGGTGACCGAACCAGTGTTTGAGTGGATTCAACCGATCTTGGAGCGGACACGAAAGGAATTCCCGCTAGTGGTCTCAATACCTGCAAGGGGCGGCCCTAAGGCTCAGGCCGACACTCTGGCACAGTTGATCAAGAGGACTGTTGGAATAGAACTGAAGATGAAGTAGTTCCTAGCAACCCAGTAGCCCGAGTGGACAATTGTCGAGTATTGCAGGTTTCACATGAGCTTGTGGGGCTGTGCGAAGCATCTTTCAGAAGTTTAGACACAATTGAGATCGGCTGCTTGCACCGTTTCCAGTCGAATCTAAGGCGCAGTAACCTGCGCAATCCAATCATTCAAGCATCGTGTTTCGCTTCGATCCAATGTAAAGGTGCAGCAAGCGTACGCGGAGGAAATACGTCGCCATCAACTAGTTTGTTAGAGCTACCATGATGCATTTCACGCGTGACCGAGTGTCCCACACCCACAATTCCTATCCAATCTGGCATTGGGTGGTACCACCCTGTTTCATGTGGGCCCACCTCATTTCGGGTGGAGTCCACCCTGCTCTGGGTGGGTGCCATTGTACACCACCCAGAAGCCCTATCCGCCTGCAACATCGCCAGGAGGGGGTTACACCCAAAATAGGGTGGGATCCAGCCCCCGAAACACCTAGGCATCATATTCGCATCCTGGGGTTGTGTGTTGTTAGACACATCTTTTTTGGTGTTAGACAGACTTCGGGTCATGCAACGCAAGCCATGACACAGGCTATGTCACCTTGGCCCGCTCCTTAGCATCTTGAGTTATGCGTGGCGAGTTTGTTTCTACACCACATATTCCATATGACACCGCTAGAGTGAGTTGCACCAAAAACAGCGACCGAAGTGAAGGATTACAGAGATTCGGCGCAGCTATCGATAAATGCGATTGACATTACAGTCTGGTGGAGCTGTGTGAATGAAATTCACTCACTTGACTTTTGACTGTTATGGGACACTGATCGACTGGAGGAAGGGGATAGACCTCCACTTGGGCGATCTTGTCAGAAGGAACGGGCTAGCTTCTGACATAAGCGTTTATCCACTCTACGTAAAGTTCGAAGCTGAGGAAGAGGGACAATACAAGTCGTATAGAGAAGTGCTGAGAGATACAGCAATTAAAGTCGCAGAACACCTCAAAGTATCAATCGCAGAAGAGGATGCAAGAAAGTTCGCTGCAAGCGTCCCCTACTGGCCTGCGTTTAGCGATACTGTGGAATCGCTGAAGGAGTTGGGAAGGAGAGGATACAAACGAGTCATACTGTCAAACGTTGACAGAGACATTCTGAAGGAAACGATTCTTCAAAACGATTTGGACGTTGATGGCTACATTACTGCCGAGGATGTTGGCTCCTACAAGCCTTCCCTTGGACACTGGAACAGATTCTTTCAAACGTGCAAAGCTAGCAAAGAAGAAACCCTCCACGTAGCACAGAGCGTATATCACGACATCATACCGAGCAGCAAACTCGGCATCGCTAACGCGTGGATTAACAGGTATTCCGAAGCAAATCCACCGGGAATCAGTCCTTCATACGTTTTCGATGAGCTCAAAGACTTGTTGAACCTACTAACTTAGATTGTTCCCTCGACAGTTTGACTCATGCGACAAATACTAGACTCATACACTGCTAAAGTTGCGATAGGATTTGACTGACTGGGTAAATGACCTGTTCCAAGCAATCGACGAAATGAACGCCGACAAGTTCTCGCAGTTCTTGGACGAGGATGCGACTTTCCAGTTCGGGAACGCGAAGCCAGTCCGTGGAAGAGGCAGTGTTCGAGACGCAGTGGCCAGCTTCTTTTCGAGCATCAAAGGGATCAGCCATAGATTGCTCGGAGAATGGCATGTGGACAACGTTTTCTTCGTTCAAGGAGAAGTGACCTACGCGCGCAAGGACGCTAAGACTGTCCGAGTTCCGTTTCTTGACCTTCTCAAATTGAATGATCAAAGGCTGGTCTCGGAATACGTGATTTACGTTGACGTCAGCCCACTGTACGCATAGAAGGCACAACCGCCCTCTCGTGATACTATCTCTTCCAGCGAATACCCCTATTCCGCGTTATGTCTTTCCAGCCCCGAGGCCCACTTGGCATTCCTTCCCTATGGATTTGGAGGACTAGGGAGTGAAGATTATCTCGAAGACGCAGAGACGGCCGCCTGCAGAGACGCATTCCAACTCCGAATGGGACCAAGCTTTCTTCCCGAGATAGGCCTCTAGATATCCGGATGCTATGCCACGCTCAATATGACATGTTGGTTCATTAGATGCTCTCTCGTGTGATGATGGTGTTCCTGTAACTCGTACAATATACACGATTTTATTGTCGCGAGTATACTTCTCGATAGCGCCGCATCTACCCCATCCACGGTTCGAGAGAACGTTGTCAAGCACTTTCCTCAAGTCGTCTTCTGATTTTATGTTTTTCCGACTGTAATCAAAGGCAACGCGGCCGATTTCGTCTCCCATCTGATATAGAATCGTCTCGGCCACATGATCGCCAACCAAGGAAATCAGTCTATCAACGAATGATTGAAAGGTCTTTATTCTGAAGGTTACGATTCGTCTGTCATCCTCAAGAACCCACCCTTTCTCTCTGTCCCTGCTGATCGCAACATCTGTAGGCAACTATGACTCACTGCCAAAGGCTTTCAGTTGACGGTAGATGCTCAAACCGAAACAAACGTATCCGTAGTACGGCCACGGCCGGCCGGAAGTGTTTGACAACACATACAACTGTGCTGGAAAAGGTTGGAGTAGAAGATACGCAATAGTAATTGCGATGCAAGCAACAACCGCAGCCTTGATTCCCAGCATCGGCGTCTTCACTAAGATGGGAGCACGCTCCCAGACAACACGAGCAGGTCTCATTCCTCCAAGTTAAGAAGTCCTCTGACGTGTCTCACTAGAACCCCTGATAGTTGATGTGTCACCTGCGGTCCTTCGACCGAGTGACTCGACATATGCGAGCAATGAAAAAACAGCCTAACGAACAGAGCATCACCTACAATTTCTTGAATCGATCTGCTTGAATCCAGGGGTAGACCAAAACGATTGTGAACGAAGAATGATCGAACGACTGAGTATGCCTTTCGCTTCGAACTCTTCCGGAGGACTAGGGAGTTGATGTAGCGCTGAAGCAAATCCAAGACTAGATAGGAGTCTTCGGAGTCTAAATGTCGGACAAGAAGTTCTCAAGGTGTCACGTTCTCCCAGCCAGACTGCTTTTGTAGCCACTGGATCCACCTCTCTGTGTGAGCGGTTCGATGGTCGGATGACTCGGTGAAGACGTTCTAGCCAGAACCCTACAGGATTCTCCGGCATTCTCGCGAATACGCGCTGTGTAAGCTGAGCCAGTCTAGGGGTCTCCTACACCAAAAATGCGTGAGATTCGAACCGTGGGAGTGGTAGCCCGGGAAGAAAATCAGAAGTATTGTTAGAATCTTTACCATAGGCGTGGCAGGGTTAACGACCCCAGACAAGAGGAATATCCTCCAGACTGAATGGCACGTATTGGATCTCGAGATAGGGTAGTGATATGGTCGAGACGTTTGGCTCAAACGTAAGATAGAGCATTACAGTCTTACCATTCAGGTTACTAAGCACCGCAAGCAATTTGCCCGTTACGCTGGAGCCGATTCTGAAATCGCCTTGGATAATCTGAATAGGCATGTTCTCATAACTTACGCGTAATGTCATTTTGGGCATTGCAGTAATTGCTAAATTCACGTGGAGACTGACGTTCTTGATAGCCACGGGAAGATTCGGGTTGGCAAAGTAGCAATTGCCCTCAGGGTAGTATGAGAAACTGATGATCATGGCTCCCTGAAAAAACCAGAATTGGCTGCGCTCTCTGATCGACTTATGGTGCACTAGTCACATAGGGTCTTAGCGAATACCGGGGGTGTGAATACGATAGATGACACATTTTCCGTGACCCTTCATATGAACTTCCAGAGTTACGTCAACAAGGCCCCCACCCGGTTTTTTCCTCTTGAAACATATCTTGAAACGATAGTTATCATTGGGAAGGTATCTTCGTTCAGAAAACGGGGCATCTCTGACGACCTGACATAAGCCGCTTTCCTCAAGAAAACTGCTCTTACGCATCAATTTGGACCGTCTTAGCGGTTCTGACACTGATACATGGCTACATGGAAAATGCTGACGTGATTGCATCTTAATTAAGTCCTTTGCCAGTCAGCGAATATTCGAAATCTTTAATTTCGCGTTCACCAATTAGCATGTGTGAAAGATGCGATGAGAGCAAGAATGCATACTCCTCCGTACAAATTGGCTGTTGAAGCGCGAAAGGAGGTAGCTCTTGCTCTGGAGAAAAAACTATTGCTATTAGTGAAAAAGTCACCGGGCCTATCTGCTTACGACGTAAGCCTGAAGATGCGTAAACCTCCCTCAACTGTTCATAGTGCGATCAAGAGGATGACAGAGAAAGGAGAGCTCGTAACAAGAAACATCTTGCGAAAAACGGGCAAGATAACATTGCTTTATCCGCAAGGTTACTCCCTTCCAGATAACACTCTTATCGAAATCCCGCGTGAGGTTGTCGATGGGGGAAATCCTTCTTGGGTTGATGCCTTCATTTACGCTCTCAATAGTGAGAGTATAGGAATTTCAGGAGAATCGGTTCCGGAGTGGGAATCGAATTGCTTGTGGAAAGAAAAAGCGAAAGTTGATCGTGAACAAAAAGAACTCTTGGTTAAGCTACCAGCGAAGATCGCTAACTTCTATCAAATACAAAAGAAGGAAGTGATGCAAGTGTTTCTGAACAACAAAACTCTCCTGACTATTACCGGCATCGTGCAAGGATAGCGATGGAATTTGCCCACAAGACCAGCCCATGAACGTGTTTCGATGCGAATTCTCGGAGAGCCTTATCGTTCGGTTCACGCTTGGAAAGATGAGCCAGTAAAGCGAATGGGGGTTGATCACCGAGATGTCAGGCACGGGCCAATCGCGGCCTACAGAGCGGGAAGAAGATTTCAAGGCTCAGGTGGATTCAATTTCGGTGCTGCGGTTGCCTCTGTAATTCACGACCTACAAGATGGACATCCGACGACGTGGGTCGCTGTAATCGCAGGCTCATACCTCGCCTACAAAGCAGCGAACGAGATTTTGAAACGTAATGCGCCTTGCGTCGACGGAGCGAGTTGGAATTCGTTTAATGAGTATTGAGAAATGAATGCCCCAATTTCTGCTTCATGATTCTTTTTCAACTCGAAGGCTCCCGTGACTACCTGAGATATTTCGTTATGCCTTCGGTTCGGTTCCCGAAGGACACGAAAATACGATGGCCACACAGATCTTGAGGAAATACATCCTCAAGTAGTCCAGGGCTCCAAAATTGGTCTGGCTTCATTGTCATATTATCACGTGGCACCTGTCTCAGCCCTACCTAAGACCTGCTCACGTCTCAACTGGATCTACAGATTACGGTACCTAGGACTATTCGGGATGTGGCCTCCGGGGGGTAAGAAATCAGTAAGTATTGTTAGAATCTTCGCCCTAAGCGCAACAAGCTTGCCCAAAAACCGGAAGAGAGTTGGTAGCCCGGGGGAGATTCGAATTCGGGTCCTTTCGCGGTCTCCCGTCGGAGGGTCCAAAGCCCTCTATGCTTTTGCGGGTTGAGCTGTCCGCTACACCACCGGGCTATCGAGATTGGGAGGGATTCAAGAGAGCTATCTAACCTTTTACAAATCTCTTATCTTCACGCAAGTGTAGGATTCGTGGAATCTCTCAGTAGATCCTGCCACTCTCCGCTAGCGAGCAGGATACTACGGATGATAGGATTCGTTGGACAAGTTAGTCACTATGGCCTCTCTAAGACCAATAGGATCTGAACCAGCGCTTCTCCTGCAACGCGGTAGCGAAAGAGTAGTGGTGATAGGGGATCTGCACATTGGCTGGGAGGTCGCACTTGGGCAACAGGGAATCCACGTCCCATCTCAAACCTCAAAGATGCTGCAACGACTGACAACCATAATTGAACAGAAACACCCTTCACGTCTCATACTATTGGGCGATGTCAAGCATAGTGTGACTGGCGTAGAGCTTGAGGAGTGGAGAGATGTCCCGGAGTTCTTTGAAAAATTGGTGAAAATGGTTCCGTCGGTTCAAGTCATTGTTGGAAATCATGATGGGAACTTGGAGCCATTGACACCTTCGAAGGTTGAGTTGCTCGCCCCAAGCGGAATTGCGCTTTGGGGCAAGTTCGGATTGTTGCATGGTCACGCGTGGCCTTCACCCGAACTGCTTGGATGCGAGACGCTAATCCTTGGCCACCTCCACCCGGCCGTTACTCTCCGTGACGCGTTGGGGTATAGACTGACGAAACCTGCTTGGGTGACGGCTCCCTGCAATCCTCGTAAATTACTTCAAGGTACGCTTAAGACAGCGGGGATTCGGGTAAGCGGCAAACCAGAAAGGATACTCGAGGAGAAGTACCGCATTAAACTGAAAACAACCCGGTGTCTCTTCGTTCCACCCTTCAATGACTTCTTGGGTGGTCGACCCGTCAATTCCAAGAGGATGGAGGAGAGGCATGTTGGGGAAGGATTAGGGCCTATTCTCAGATCTGGAGCAGTCGACTTGGATGAGGCGGAGGTTCACTTGCTCGACGGCACGTATCTGGGGCGCGTGAAGCAGCTGAAAGCGTTCGGTTAGAGAGTTCAGCGGCGACCTGATGGATTGTCGCAGGTCATGCAGTACCAGCGTCTGTGGTTCGCTGAATAGAAAAGTTCCTTTCCGCATCCTGGACATAATGGTACTCTTGGAGCTACGCCGGTTAGTGGTTGGATTGGAGGACCAGCCATGCCGGGCATGGGTCCGATTGCTGGTGCCGGTGCGCCCATCGGCATTGGTGTTCCTGGAGGACCTGCGAATGCTGCTCCTGGAACGGCTTCGCCCATGATTGCTACGGGCCCATACTTGGCGATCACCTCGCCGAGTCGACCGTAACTCATGAGGAAGAAGAATGCTGGTATGATTGCGATTATTGTTCCTGAAAGGACGGTTGGCGCGAATAGTGTGAAGAACGATGGGATAATGAACAAGACTCCGAAAAACAGCAGAGAGTTCCGAGCCTTCTCATAGTGACCCTTGATGATGCTGCGCACAGTGCTGAAGTAGAGGACGCCGAGGAATATGAGGACCGCGAGCAATGCTCCGCCTCCAAGGGCCAAGTAAATCGTGAACGATGGTGAAAGCGTCAGGGTTAGGAATACGAGAAACGGTCCCACAAAGGGTAAGCCAGCAAGATATGCCGGTAGGACTGGGGGCAAGATTGCGTAGCCCAAGTATGCTGCCAAGCCAATTCCGCCAATTATTAGAGAAATTATGAGCCATGGGAGTGAGAGCAGGAAGGTTAGGATGTAACCGATTACAGCGAAATCATGTGCTGCGCTGACTTCTGGGGGCCGAATAATCACCGGTTTTCCCTTTGGTTGTTCCGGTAAGATCGCGGGAGCCGGGATTAGGGTAGGAATAGTTTCCATTCTTGAGCCCTCGGTGAACATTAAGGGTGCATTAACGAATCACATAACGGTTGCCGCGTTCAATTCAGCCGAAAATGGGGCTGGAAAGTGCGTTGAAGTCGCGTATGATGCGGCTTAAGCATGCATCTGTGAGTCAAAACTCGTTGACATCTGTATGTTGATTTATAGAGGGAAGCTCAAGATGAAAAATGCATGAACCGTAGGTAGCCTCACGCAACGTTTATGTCGCATCCCTGTCTGCTTATAAATGAAAGGTGTAATCAATGTCGTTCGTTTACTTCGTCACGCCGATATACGCTGCTGTTGAGTGTGCCCCTCCGAGTTATCCACCCATGATCTACTATCCCATCAAGAACATGACCTTCAGGTTTCCAATACCGCTACTTTACTCGACGCCCCCACCGGCCATCCTCTAAGATTAAAGTTTCATGGGACGCCCGCTCAGATTTCACGATCCCGCTCCCCTGCATTCTGCTGCTCATCATTATTTCTCCATTTCACGATTTCACATCAGGCCACACGTTGAGGATGAGACTACATGGACCCCCACTGACTTATGCCACCGCGTCAATTGTGTATTTTGAACGGATACTGAATTTGATGTAATTACTATACGCACGCAAGATTCACAACCCAATACGTTGCTGACACTCCAAAGGAGTCCTACGTCTGGTCTTCAATCCCACCGAAAGGTATGGAAAGAAAATGGAGACGAATAAGATTCTCGACTTTGTCAAACGGATGAAGACAAGGGAGCCTGTCATCTTCTTCTACTCGAAACCGGAAGACAAACGTCTGGTCCTCTTCACTTACTTGAGAGCAGGACTTGATGCTGGTGAAGCCGCGATCTACGTTGCTAGTCAGGAATCGGTAGATGAGGTCAGAGAGCAAATGAGGCGCTTTGGAGTTAGTGTTGATCGCCTTGAGCGATCAGGCGACTTGAAGGTTATAGATTATCGCGACTGGTACATAATTGACGGAAGATTCGACCAAGCCAAGACTACGAAGCTCTGGAAGGATAGTCTTGATACCGCGATGGCGAGAGGTTGCAAAGGACTTAGAGTTGTCGGTGAGGCATGGTGTTTCTTCAAAAACAACATGATCAAAGAACTTGTGGAGTACGAAAAATCCTTGCACGGATCATTGGATATACCTTTGAATGCGATATGCGCTTATGATTCTGAAGCATTTCCAGAGCAAGGCGGGCTTGATCTCATTTTTGACCTAGTGGCTGCGCACAGTACAGTAATCTTCACTGGCACGAGAGAAGGCTTAGTCAAGACTGCCACAACCGACAAAGTTGGCTGAGGCCATGCCCGTTTGCGCGATACGGTGTCTAACTTGTGGCCCGCCAGCTTCCTGCGAGGAATGGTACCGTGATGATTTCGGGGATTCGCGCGGTCGTCGTTTGAGGGGGTCCGTGCGAGGGTTGGCATGCCGGTTGATGAGTGGCGGAGTTGGCGAAGCTGGTAGATTTGGCTGCTGCGTATCGGAGAAAGAATGTTGAGGGGTCGACGATTAAGGGCTATGTAAAGCCTCCTAAGCTTCTTAAGCTACTTGCACGTAATTATGTTCGATAGTTTTCATGCATCTGACCGAAGTATGATAAATTTGAAGACTGGTTAGAAGCTTGCTAGCGTATGAGCTGTACCTCAAGAGCAAGAACAAGAACAGGGATTCAGGGCCAAAAGCGTCAAGACCAATTAAGAAGGTATTTGTTCGAGCAGACCCATTGAAGATCGAACTCGATAGCAAAACTCTCGACGAATATGGCGGCACTACCCTACCAGAAACAGAGATTTTGCAAGAAATTCTATCTATGCCGCTTTCAAACCAGGCACATGTTGGTCTCCCAGATAGAACTACGGGAACGGCCTCGAAACGTCCCTACATAACTCTGTATGGCAGCTACAGAAATGGAATACTAGAAATCCAAATGAAAGGGGCATCTAAGAAAGGAAAAGAGAGACGCTTCTTCAATTTTGTGGCACACATAGATGGCGACGAAGTTCGCGAGGAGCCTTTTAGACCAAAATCGCGTGCGCTCACTATGCGTCTGGACACGAAACACTACCGCCTGCCGACCATGACTCTCTTCGAAGCCTACCGGAAAGACCGAGTAATCGATGGCGAAGGCTCCCTTTCCTATGAAGTGTTTCATGGCACCTGCAAGCATTTCGCAGAATTTTGCAGAAAACGCAAAATCGCAGACAATCTTGAAGGATCGAAGAGAGAACCGCGTTTCGGACTCGTGATTCTACCACACTCAATGCTCTCTAAGAATCAAGTTGTTGAATATGTGGAAGAACAGGATGAAAGACCAATCGAGCATTTTACTGATGCTTTTGGAACAGAGTCGACTGGTTATTCTTCGAAGACCACTCAGACAGCAAAGTTCCTCTCTTTCGATGATCCAGCCTTTACAATAAACTGCACAAAGGGAAGTGACTTCTACGCCAACCTTGGAATAGGTCGAGAAAGCCTGCAGAACACAAATCTGATCTCCGATGATTGTTTCACGATCGCAGGATTTCTGTGGTACTTCATGGACTTAACTAATCCTAACTTTGTCTTCGAGAGAACTAATTCAGGCATCTACGACCAGTTGCGCGCGAACTATGAACAGCTAAGGAAGAAAAAAGGTTCTTTTGTGATGAGTTCAGTAATGAAGACTACTTGCCTCAAGAAGACACAGGCCAAACTAGAGGTTCTGCTCGACGAGAACCTCACCATGAACCACCTCGAGGAGATCTTGTACATCGAGGAATTTGAGCGAATAGGACAACGTTTTCATCCAATGGCACTAGAGACCTTGATTACGAAACCGCGCGGCCGATCCTCAAAAGCACTATGGAACGACTATCTGTCAGCCGTCGGACACCTTATCCACGGCATCCCAATGGACAGACGTCTTCTGGTCAACGCATACTCGAAAATTCTAAGGGAAAATCTCTTGTCATGGATCAATGATCTCGTCAAGGGTGTTGATTCAACCAACCGATTCTTTGAGAAATCAGCCTTCTGCATGAAGCTATTGACTCGAATATCAAACAAGATGATTGAAATGAATGAGAATGAAGAGTATGCATATACAATCGGTAGAATTGCTGGAAGGTACGTCCAGTTCAGAAGGGATAGGGGAGAAGCGGCACGCTCCTCGGCAGACATCCTCACCTATACGAAATACGACAGAGATAGACTAAGGCACGTCTACTCAAGAGTCTGCACTGGCGTCTGTCTAGAAACGTCGACCGCAGCGACACTGAGCGCTCAGGAGAAGAACATGCACAAGTTCCTGGAGGAAAACGCCCCCCAAAAAGAGATGGATGACGGCAAGGCCTACGAGGATTACTCCTACTTCTTCTATAGAGGAGTGTTCGAATCACAGAAAGAAGGTGGGGGAGAGAAGAAATGACCGTCGAACTCAAGAACTTGAAGAAGGAACTCCTCTTCTACTACGAGTCACGTCAGAATCCTAACGGTGACCCCGGATTTGAGAACCAGCCACGTCTAATGCCTGACGGAACAATCCTCGTCACAGACGTGCGTGTGAAGCGGACAATCAGGGATTATGCCAAGAACAAGTTGAACGAGACGTTGTTTGTTGACTATGGAGAAGAGGGTACACCAGTAACAGCGGACACAAGAGCAAGAGAGATCGTGAAGAAGGGGGACATCACTGCTGGTCTTCTCAAGATGACTTTCGACACCCCCCTCTTCGGAGCGTTAGTCACAATCAGATCAGCAGGTTCAGGTAAGGAAGAAGGCAGCTCACAAAAAGTCACAGGCCCAGTACAATTCGGTATCGGTCGCAGCGTCAACCAAGTGCAGATCATTAACCCGATGATAACTGGAAGATTCGTGGGAAAGGTGAAAAAAGGAAGCGAAGAACAGTTCAGCACTTTCGGCAAATTCTATTCCGTTGAATACGCCTTGATCAAGATACAAGGAGTAGTCAACCCCATAAACCTCGGCCAGTACCTCGAAGACAAAGAGATCGTGAAGAAGTACACAGATGCCGAGTCTAAACTCTTCGAGTGCCTGTGGAACGGAACCAACAACCTAGTTAGCCGATCGAAATATCCGCAAAGGAGCATATTCTATCTTGAAGTCAGCTATGATGGAGCCATATACAATGACCTGCCCTTACTTGTCGAAGAGGACCCTGCCCTGAAGGGGAAGATCTCAGCCCTCCCAAGCAGCCCCCTGAAATTCGAAAAGCTCCTGGAGGCCCTCAAGGCACGAAGAAAACTAGTCGTCAACGTCCGTGTGGCTGCTTGCCATGAGCTTCAACCAGATGTGAATGGACTCGTAGCAAAGCTCCAGAAAGAGAGTATGTCGGCAGAAGTAATACTGGCGGAGGAAATCCAACCTTGAACGTTGTCTCCTTCGAACTCGAAGGAGACTTCGCTGCATTCAGGGATCCTTCAGTAACAACAAACCAGACTGTCTACACGATACCGTCAAAGAGTGCACTCATAGGACTCATCGGCGCCTTGATAGGAATCGACAGATCCAACTCGAATGACGAACTCTACTGTCAAGACTACTTATCTCTTCTAAGACTCACTACAATAGGCATCAAGGTTGGGAGCACACCCCAAAAGGTTACCTTCTTCACAAATCATCGCTCACTCAAAGAGGGCAAGATAAAACCGTTCAAGACTGAGCTACTTGTCTCGCCAAGGTACACCATATTCGTGAGTTCCGAAGACCGCATCGCACAGAAGCTACTTGCTGTGTTGGAGAATAGATCCTTCAAGTACTGCCCAACGCTGGGACACGCGTACTGCTTGGCACGTATACCTTCATACAAGACGCATGTGGCAGAAGAGGTTGAATTATCCAATACTCGATGGGTCTCATCCGTGATCCTAGATGAGACGATGGAAACTGATAAAGAGACCATGTATCGTTTCGAGGAGGAACCGGCTCCTAGGCGCCTAATCTTGGAAAGGCATCTTCACCACTACTTTGTTGAGTCAAGATTGGAGAGGCGAGTTCTAAGACACTGGATCCCTGTACCCGTGGGCGGCCACAAGTCCAGATTCGTACTTATTCCACACCACACACCCTTGCTAACGAAGTTTGTTCAAATAGATGACCTAGAAGACGAGGCTGTTTGCCTGTACTAGCTCTCTAGCCGTAGATGAGTTGATACGATTTGGAGAAATTCCTAGCCCATCCCAGGGAAGAAAAAGAACCCGGTCTGCTCCAACACTCGATCAAGGTTGCATACAAAGCCAGAGAGCTAGCGTCGACGGTTGACTTGGGCACCCCCGCCTTCTACGCGGGGCTACTTCACGACCTGGGAAAACTCAACCCATACTATCAATCTCTATTCTCGGCTGAGGAGAAGGACCGTAAAGATTTGATGTCCCAGCTACAGAACCAGTATCTTCGAGGGCACTCGATACTCTCAGCGCTGGCATCCTACCGATTACTAAGCGGAACGGAGACAACAGAGAAAGAGAAACAGCAAGTACTTCTTACTATAGCCAGTCATCACTCACACTTGCGCCAACTGTACAAGACCATGGAAAATTACCAGCAGGCGAGCGGCGGTTACGGCCCCAAGTTCTACAGAAGCCTTACTGCAATGATTCAAAACGTCAAAGCGTTCATGATTGAAGCCGAATCGAATGCAGAGATGCGCGGCCTCGGTTGGAAGAACATCATTGACAACACTCGCATCCCAAACTTCACACCGTACGTTGTGACATCACAAGACTACATGGAGGAATACCTTGAGTTCTGCATAGCCTTTTCTGCTCTACTTCAGGCCGATCGCGGTAGCTTCTTCACCTGGCAAAGAGCACGGTTCGATCTCTCCCTTAACACTGGAACTCTCGTTCGATCAGGTCGGCTGGCAGATTTGAGGAATGATTTTCAGCAGAAGATCTTGTCAACCGTCAACTTCAGAGATCACGTCATGGTGCTGGAGGCACCGACAGGCATAGGTAAGACAAAGATGCTACTAGATCTAATTGAGAGACTAACTGCATCCGACACGTATGAGCGCGTCTTCTATTTCTCACCTCTGCTGGCACTCACTGATGATTTTGAGGGGAAGCTCTATGACACATCTGCTGCAGGAAAATCAGTGATCCAGGCAAAGGACCTAGGCTCGATACTGTCCTACAACCATGTCTACATGGGCAGTCTTGAGAGAAAACTCAAGCGTGACGGACCTGAAGCCGAAGAGAACTTAGCCGACTTTTTCAAGACCCAAGAATACTTTGAGATGGAATCGTTCAACCGGAAACTCATAATCACTACTACCCAGCGGTTACTCCACATAATCTACTCGAATGCAATAACGGATAAGATGAAACTCCTATCTTTCAAGAACTCCATCCTAGTCTTGGATGAAGTACAGACTATCCCCAAGTTCCTGCTCCCTAACTTCATCACCATACTGAAACTGATTGCAGAGAAAATGGACTCGCAGATACTACTAGTCAGCGCCACCGTACCGAACCAGATCAAGAACACTGTGAACTCAATTACTTACCCCTTGGACGTAAAGCAAGAATATCTGCGCCGGACTATCAAGAACATATTCTTCAAAGACTGCTTCGACATCGGAAAAGAAGAATCCATATTCAGTGATAAGGAACGACTACTGATCATCACAAACACTCGGAGAAAAGCCCTCGCCCTGTTCGATTCAGTAACCAAGCTCAGAAATGACGTAACCTACATCTCTGCGGGGATAAATAAGAAAACAAGACGTCAGTTGATCGCTACCTTGCGTGAGAACAAACCAGCGGTCGTCATTTCGACTCAAGTCATGGAGGCGGGAGTCGACGTAAGCTTCTCGAAGCTGTACCGCGAGGTCGGCCCGCTTGACAGCATAGTTCAAGCAATGGGTAGGCTCAACCGTGAAGCTGAGTCATCAGACCCTGCGACGATGATTGTGTTCAGACTCGATTCTGACTGGCGACCATACAGTGAACTAGAGGTCAATGAATCATTGTGCATACTCAGAGAGGTTCAGACCTCACACGAACTGTACGAAAGACTACCAGAATACTATGGCAGGATCGACGAGAAGAACCAGAAGAACAGGCGATTGGCGCAAGAACTGGAACAGAAGACTAGAAGCCTCGAATTTGATGAAGTCTGGGATTTCGTCTTGAAAAACGTCCTTAGCGAAGATTCGAGAGGTTCCGTGCTAATCCCTTCCCCAGATGAATGGGAAGAAGTGAAGGAATACTATAGTAGAAAAGGCGTCAAACCAAGAAGAGAAAGACACAACCCGTACGCCGAACTGATGGCGGAACTTCCAAAGACCCCTGCGGAGTTGAAGATCACACACCTATTTGATCAAGAACTAATCGAGAACGAGATCCTACTACCCAAGAAAGACTGCATCAGCAAACTATACGATGAGACGACAGGATTGGACGCCCTGTTGAGGCAACCTTGACCGATCCTATAACAATAGCAGTATCCAGAGCCATCCTGGAGGTCGAGGACGATGCCCCTCCATTGTCGGCAACACAGCTGCGCGGCTACCTTGGCAATCTCTTCGTAGACGACCCAGAGTTCCATCATCACTCCAATAAATCCTACCACTACCCCATCATACAATACAAGATAATTAACGGTAAACTCATGGTGATTGGTCTTCAAGAATACGCTAAGATCCTGCTTGACCGGATCTCAACAGTAGATCATATTACGACTCCTAGAGGTTCCGTTAAGGTGCGTGCAGTGGATATTCAACTCGACGCCTGCAATGTAGACTCCCAGACGCACTACTACGAGTTCGCAACACCATGGATCGCTCTAAACGAAGAGAACTACGCCAAATTCAAATTCCTGCCTGAGAATGGGCGTAGAGTATTTCTGGAGAAGATCCTTGTTGCAAATGCGCTGAGCGCTCTGAAGTGGCTAGGCATATTTCTGAACTACAAGGCGCAGTCATCCATAACCAAGTACGTGCCGGTGAGAGTGACGGCGCATAACAACACCTTCGAAGCCTTCCACGCCAACTTCTCACTCAATATTGGACTGCCCGACTACATGGGGTTGGGAAAGAGCGTCTCGAAAGGTTTTGGAAGCATAAGGCGAAGCTAATGCTCCTTGAGATATGCGAACACGGTAGTGTACTAAAGCGCAGCCACGACTGCTTCATTGTGAGGACTCCCAAAGAACAGTTGGAATTCCCAGCAGAGAAGATTGAGGCAATCATTATCACCGCAAACGCGTTGGTAAGCACACAAGCGGTTGCTCTCTGTCTTGAGAAAGAAATACAACTTGTCTTTGCCGATTGGTCTGGAAGACCCTTCGGAAGGTTCTGGGCCAGCGCACCCGGAAGAGCAACTGAGATTCGACGAGGGCAGTACCTCAATCAGGATTCGCAACTGGCTTTTGAAATATCAAAGGAGATAGTTAAATCCAAACTGGCCGAGCAGAGAAGACTGCTTATCTCTCTTAAGAAGAACAGGAAGATCCCAACAGAAGCCCTGAAGCAGTCCGTCCATAGCCTTCAATCAGCGCTTGCTAAAGTTAACTCACTTCAGTTCGCACCTCAATTCAAACAGACCCTCCTTGGGCTGGAGGGTTTTGCAGCGTCAGAGTACTTCAAAGCCATATCATCAATACTGCCGACGAAATACACGTTTGACCAGCGAAGCAGAAGCCCTGCAAGAGATGAGTTCAACGCGATTTTGAACTACGTCTACGGCTACGCCTATTCAGACATCGAGAAGATCGTGATTATCTCCGGACTAGATCCGAACGCCGGAATCTATCACGCTGACCTTTACGGCAAACCAACACTTGTCTTTGACATAATAGAGATGTTCAGACCGAGAGTTGACCGCCTAGTCGTCAAAATGTTCACGAAGAGAATTGTGAGGGATTCATGGTTTGAAGACAGAGGCAGAGGCTCAGAGGGCGGAATATACTTGTCCAAAGAAGGTCGGCGAAATATCATAAGGCAATACGTCACTGAGGAATCGCATTTGATTCAAAAGGATACTTGGACATACTGTCGAAAACTAATTGAAAGGTTCCTGGGTGAGGCATGATGTTTTGAGAGAGAACATGTACTACGCAGTCTACGATATTTCAAATGACAAGACGAGAATGCAAACCATCCAGACACTGAAGAATGCAGGATTCGTGAGAATCCAGGAGAGTGTCTTCTGCGGTTCTCTATCGTCCCAGCAGAAGAAGAACTTGGTGGAGAGCTTGAAACGATTGGCAGGCAGATCTGAATCGATCTACCTCATACTGACCTGCAAGCATTGCTTCGGAAAGATAACAATAGTTGGGCAAGGTTTCGATATGGAATACGTATCAAACGAGAAGGCGATAGAAGTAGTTTGAAGACTAACTTGACTGTAACTGACGCTGTGGAGAATGCCTTCTGCCCCAAATTCACTTACTACCAACTGGTTCTCGGCTTGAAGCAGTATGAAGAAAAACAGGGAAGCGTCAAAGCTGGACGTGAATACCACAACCGTCACTCATCAACAAACCTCACGTACATGCCAAAACATATCGAAGGAAGGAAACTCACAGAGATCCAACTATTCTCAGAGACTCACCTGTTCTCAGGAAAGATAGATGAAGCGATAGAGGCACCGGAAGAGGTCATAATCATCGAACGCAAATACTCGGATCATGTCAACCTCGGCGCCACAATGAAGACTCAACTAGGATTGCTCTCAATCCTTGTTGAAGAGAACCTGAAGAAGAAAGTTGGAAAGGCGATAGTAGTCTTCGAGAGAACAAGAAGACGGGAAATGAAAGTGGATATTACCGAAGAAATTCGAAGTCTGGCGCTTTCCGTTCTTCAAAGAACAAAACGGGTCCTAACATCAGGATTATGCCCTGGCGCCAATTACAGTAACCGCTGTCTCACGTGCTGCTACAGAAAAGTATGTGAGGTGGGATCCCTGAGAGCATAACCTGCCACATGATAGAGGTTCCCTGCACCACTCATTCCATTCTACGCATGGATAGAAAATGCGGAGAGAGCAGTCCCACAGAATTGCCGCCGAAAGATGATGTTTATAAACCGTCAGATAATGGCACAATCCGAAACAGACGTCAACAAAACAGCCTCGAATCTTGCTCAGAATGCTCACCAGTGGCCCAAAAAGAGGCTGTCAGAAAGACTAATCCAACATAACAAGGATTGAAACGTAAATTCACGCTTGAAGATCACAGGGCGCTAGCAGAGTCAGAAAGACTAATCCAACATAACAAGGATTGAAACACTCGCCTTAATCTCAAAGCCACATCGGGTACTGTGAGTCAGAAAGACTAATCCAACATAACAAGGATTGAAACATGACAACAACAAGATTCGATTATCCTTTGAGAGGTCAGAAAGACTAATCCAACATAACAAGGATTGAAACATTAGAGATGATGCGCATTTGAGCGATGCGACATACAGCGGTCAGAAAGACTAATCCAACATAACAAGGATTGAAACATCGGGGAGCCGTAGGTTGAGATTGTGCCAGCCGTGACGTCAGAAAGACTAATCCAACATAACAAGGATTGAAACGAATTTTCAGCGGAACCTTCGCCTCGCTCATCTTCAAGTCAGAAAGACTAATCCAACATAACAAGGATTGAAACATGACAACAACAAGATTCGATTATCCTTTGAGAGGTCAGAAAGACTAATCCAACATAACAAGGATTGAAACATTAGAGATGATGCGCATTTGAGCGATGCGACATACAGCGGTCAGAAAGACTAATCCAACATAACAAGGATTGAAACATCGGGGAGCCGTAGGTTGAGATTGTGCCAGCCGTGACGTCAGAAAGACTAATCCAACATAACAAGGATTGAAACGAATTTTCAGCGGAACCTTCGCCTCGCTCATCTTCAAGTCAGAAAGACTAATCCAACATAACAAGGATTGAAACCCAAGTAAGGCACCAGCACCAACAGAGTACCAGTTCAGGTCAGAAAGACTAATCCAACATAACAAGGATTGAAACCTAGCGCCATCGAGATCAAGCAGACCGCGACGTTGTCAGAAAGACTAATCCAACATAACAAGGATTGAAACAGCTCTTGAATTGCTGAGGAAACAACCCCTAGAACGTCAGAAAGACTAATCCAACATAACAAGGATTGAAACGAATTTTCAGCGGAACCTTCGCCTCGCTCATCTTCAAGTCAGAAAGACTAATCCAACATAACAAGGATTGAAACCCAAGTAAGGCACCAGCACCAACAGAGTACCAGTTCAGGTCAGAAAGACTAATCCAACATAACAAGGATTGAAACCTAGCGCCATCGAGATCAAGCAGACCGCGACGTTGTCAGAAAGACTAATCCAACATAACAAGGATTGAAACAGCTCTTGAATTGCTGAGGAAACAACCCCTAGAACGTCAGAAAGACTAATCCAACATAACAAGGATTGAAACGAACAATGCGTGAAAGAAGCCCTCGGATTACCGGCGGGTCAGAAAGACTAATCCAACATAACAAGGATTGAAACGAACAATGCGTGAAAGAAGCCCTCGGATTACCGGCGGGTCAGAAAGACTAATCCAACATAACAAGGATTGAAACGTCGTCTCCGTATGTGGCTTTGAACTCGTCGCGGGGTCAGAAAGACTAATCCAACATAACAAGGATTGAAACTAATGTTCCCAGCCCGCCGAGGTTGTAGAATCCGGTCAGAAAGACTAATCCAACATAACAAGGATTGAAACTACTCATAGAGCTGTGACCTAGTCTTGTCTTGGAGCAGTCAGAAAGACTAATCCAACATAACAAGGATTGAAACGTTTCTGTCTCTTAGCCATCTCAGCATCTTTCAGTCGTCAGAAAGACTAATCCAACATAACAAGGATTGAAACCTCGTCGTTCAATTTCGAAAAATTCTTGGTCTTTGCGTCAGAAAGACTAATCCAACATAACAAGGCGGGAGAGTGCATCACAAGAAAACTTGTAGCCCAAGAATACCTGAAGGATTCGGCAGAGACAGACAGGTTGATCGGAGACCAAGCAAGTCCTCTCGCA